>Ga0233365_1000486_pt1 | contig 18225 bp, 16 predicted proteins | sample ElkDunMinimDraft_27_FD_191535 | JGI IMG/M metagenome (GOLD analysis project Ga0233365, IMG submission 191535) | Fecal eukaryotic communites from dung pellets of Tule Elk in California, USA - Elk Dung C36 | ecosystem: Host-associated > Mammals > Digestive system > Large intestine > Fecal | place...
CTCGGCGCGCTTACCCGTGCTCTTACTGGCTGTCATCGCCGCAGTGTATAGCTGGAGTCGACCACTAGCGCCGGGCTCTTAGCCATGCGTGGAAGTGCCGCGCGACATCGCCCTCAAGTGGACAAGACGATCCGAGAAATCAATCTCCAGGGTGGAGCCCATGCCGCCGAACCCAACCTGAAAACAGCCGAGCATCGGCGTCCTACCCCAGTTGGTCACGGCGGCGGGTCAGGTAGGCGATCTCGGCGCTGTTGCCCGCCAGCTCGATGGCTCGGTCGTACGCGGCACGTGACAATCGACTGTGACCCAAGCGGCGCAACAGGTCGGCGCGAATCGCATGGTAGGAGTGATAGTCGACCAACCCGTCCCCGAGGTGCTCCACAGTCGTCAGTCCCACCTGCGGTCCATCGAGTTCGGCGACCGCGACGGCCCGATTGAGGGCGACGATCGGCGAGGAGTCGAGGCGGACAAGCTGGTCGTAGAGGGCGACGATCTGCCCCCAGTCGGTGTCTCGCATGTCGCCGGCGGAAGTGTGCACGGCGTTGATCGCCGCAAGGATCTGATAGCGCCCCGGAGCCACCCCGGCCGCGAGGCGCTCACGCACCAGGTGATGTCCCTCCTCGATCAACGCCCTGTCCCACGCCCCGCGATCCTGCTCAGCCAGAGTGACCAGTTCACCGGCGGCCGAGATTCGGGCGCGGTGGCGGGCCTCGGTGAGCAGCATCAAGGCGAGCAGCCCGGACACCTCCCCATCGGTCGGGATCAACGCATGAATCAGGCGGGCGAGACGGATCGCTTCGGCGGTCAGATCCGGCCGCACCGGATCGGAGTCGGGGCCGGTCGCCAGGTAGCCCTCGTTGAACACGAGGTAGAGCACGGCGAGTACTCCGGAGACACGAGTGGGAAGATCCTCGGCGGTCGGCACCCGGTACGGGATGCCGGCCAGCTTGATCTTGGCCTTCGCGCGGGTGATCCGCTGCTCCATGGCTTTCTCACGAACCAGGAACGCACGGGCGATTTCGGGAACGGTCAAGCCGCCGACCATCCGCAGGGTCAACGCCGCACGGCTCTTCATCGCCAGCGCCGGATGACAACAGGTGAAGATCAACCGGAGCCGCTCGTCCTCGATGACTCCACCGGGCTCGGTTGGCCGAGGCGGTTCGTCGGACATCAGCCGAGCCTCTTTCTGCTTGCCGTCGCGTCTACTCTCGCGCCGAATCCGGTCAATGGCCTTATGGGCGGCCGTGGTGTTCAACCAGGCGGCGGGATTCGGTGGTACTCCGTCGGAGCGCCATCGTTCGACGGCCGTCGCGAACGCCTCGGCCGCCGCCTCCTCCGCGACGTCGAGATCACCGAAACGCCTGGTCAGGGCGGCGACCAACCGGGCCCACTCGGCGCGGTGCGTCCGGGTGATCGCCTCCTGAACATCGGTCTCGGTCACAGGAACGGCCGGACCTCGATCTTCCGGTTGCAGGCCTTCGACCCTTCGGCGGCGAGTCTGAGTGCCACGTCGAGGTCGGGTGCCTCGACGACCCAGAAGCCACCGAGGTGCTCCTTGGACTCCAGGAACGGCCCGTCGGTGAGCATCGGCTCCTCGCCTCGGCCGTCGACGACGGTGGCCGTGGCGGGAGCCGCCAGCCCACCGGCGAAGACCCAGTGGCCCTCCGCCTTGAGTCGGTCGTTAAACGCGTTGATGGCGGCGCCTTCGGCTGAGGTGGCGGAACCGGACTCGTCCTCGCGGACGCCACCTGGAAGGAACTCCTCGATCACGGTAACCAGGTACTGCATGTCAACATCTCCCTGTTTCGTCGACGCCCTCGTGACGTCCGTTCACCCCTACAACGAACGCACATCGCCCGATCCGACACTCACGCCCAACATTTCTCGGAGCAGTCGAAACGGCTCGCGGCACCATGATCCGACGCTCTCACGGCAACCGGCCCGAATACCTCCGGATTCAGGCAGGAACGGCCCTCAGACGCTCACTCAGGTCGCGAGGAATCTCAACAGGATGTCGTTCACCTCGCCGAAGTGCGTCCACAGCATTCCGTGCGGCGCGTTCTCGATCTCCTCGTACTGGGCCTGCGGAAACGCCTTGTGGAATTCACGGCCGGTGGCGTCGATCGGCAGGATGTTGTCGGCGGTGCCGTGAACGATCAGCGTCGGCACACCGGCTTGCGACATCTTCGCGACGTCGTCTCGGAAGTCGGTGAGCCAGGTGGGCTGCGCCCAGATCGACGAATACGCCGAGGCCGCGTACGCCAGGCTCTTGTTGGCCGCCAACGCCTCGTCGCTGAGCCGGGTTCCCAGGTTGTCGTCGGTGTTGAAGAAGCCGTCGAAGAACTGGGTGAAGAACGCGTACCGGTCCTTGGTGACGGCGGCGAACAGTTCGTCGAAGACTTCCCGGGGAACCCCGGTGGGATTGTCGTCGGTGCGCAGCAGGAAGGGTTCCAACGACCCGAGGAAGACCGCTTTGGCGACGCGGTCCGAACCATAGGTGCCGAGGTAGCGCCCCACCTCACCGGTGCCCATCGAGAACCCGACGAGCACGACCTGCTCAAGTTCGAGCTTCTCCAGCACCGCGCGGAGGTCGGCGGCATAGGTGTCGTAGTCGTGACCGGTGACGGGCTTGGATGATTTTCCGAATCCTCGACGGTCGTAGGTGATGACCCGGTACCCGGCTTCGAGCAGCACGGCGGACTGTTTCTCCCAGGATGACCCGTCCAACGGGTACCCGTGGATCAGCACGACGGGCTGTCCTTGACCGTTGTCGGTGTAGTGAAGTTTGATGTCGGTGGTGTTCTCGGTTCCGACGGTGATGCAGGACATCACTGCCCCCTTTCCTCCGTGCCGATTCGTTCTCCACTGGGCATTACCCGCACACGACGGTGGTCTATCGGACGATTCGAAACGTGAATTTCTCGCCGCCGGAAGACTCGACATCACCGGACTGAACTGCGGCAACGCCGTCGCATTCGGCGATCAAGTCTCAGCTGCCCAAAAGCATTGCTCCCCAAGAGACAACCTCATCGCGTCCACGTTGAGTCCTTAGTGCAGCGATCACGCCATAGTGGTCGAAGAAAGAAAGAGGAATCGAAACATGTCACGAACCATCAGCACCCGTAAGCGGTTGCTGGCCACCACCTCGATCGCGGTGATGACCAGCGCCGTGACGGCGCTGGCGCTCAGCTCCTCGGCGATCGCCGAGTCGAACACCGCAGAGTCACCCGGCCCACTGGAGTGGGAGACCCTCGCCGAAGCCCCGCCCGGCGACCCGCGCTCCCTCACCGTCATCGGTGACGACAACGTGTGGGCGGTGGGTTCCGAAGCCGGGACCGCACTCGCGTCACATTGGAACGGCTCGGCCTGGACCTCAACCGAGGTGGCGGGCCTGAAGTACTTCACAGACGCATCGTTCAGCGGCGACTCAGACGGATGGGCCGTCGGTGACGGCGCGGCGTACTGGGACGGCTCGGCTTGGGCCTCCGTGCCCACCCCCCTGCCGGACAACACGAACGCGTGGTTGTCGGCCGTCGACACGGTCAGCCCGGACCTGGCCTGGGCGGTCGGTAACACCGCGATGCAGGGAGGGGGCGAGGGCACTGCGTTCATTCAGCACTGGAACGGTACCGAGTGGACGTTGACAGAGCCGAAGTTCCCCTCCGAGTTCACAGCTGTCGATCTCAACGACGTCGTCTCGGTCGACGCCGACGAGGCCTGGGCCGTCGGCACCGCCTACCGCGGCGGGGTATTGGAACCGCTGATCATGCACTGGGATGGAACACAGTGGTCGATTCAGGACTCTCCGGCACCGACCGGCAACTTGACCTCGCTGGCCGTCTCCGACGGTGAGCTGTTCGCCAGTGGGTTCTCCCCCGTTGAGAACAGCCCGGTCGACGCCGGCCCGCTGCTGATGCGTCTCGACGACGCCGACTGGACGGTCCTGGAGACGCCTGACGCGACCGGGTGGTTCTACAGCTCGATCCCCGATGGTGACGGGGGCCTGATCGCCTACGGCTACGACTCGGAAAGCAGTCAGGTTCTTCGCTGGAACAGCGGAACCGCGACGTACGAGGCCGGTCCGGCCGGATCGGGTTCTATCGGCGTCATCGCGACCGCCACCGACGGCGGTTCGGCGATCTGGCTGCTCACCCAGGGCACCGACGGCTGGTTCGTCGCCTACGCCAAGTAGCCGACGGGCGGGGTGCTGGAACACCCCGCCCGGCCTGAACAGGTAAACCAGACCGCACTCACAATGCGGAGCCTGGACGACGCGGATGACATTCGCACCGTCCCGGCTCCGCATTCTACTGAAGACAGACAACCGCATTCGGCTGAGAGAATCCGCGCCACGGACGGGAACCAGGACACCGGAAAATCTGTTCACGACGAAATTCGCATGCGTCGCCGCTCATTACACCTGGCCCGTCGACCGGTTCGACACCACCACATCAGTCCTCGGACCACTCGTTTGGATGGTACGAACGGACCAGATTGTCGGCCGGTCCAGACGGGATGAGCGCCCGGGCATCCTCCGCTAGGGTCTGGGTGCTGACCGGAACAGGAGCCGACGTGGGAATAGCCCAACTCAGAACAAAAGCGGAGGAGCTCGGTGGTGCCGACGCGGTCACCGAGGTCGATGAACTCGAGAAGCGGCTGGACCGCTACTCAAACCTTCCCGGCGTCATCAAGGGTCTCGGCAAGCTCGACTTCAGCCAGCCGCTGTGCGATGCGGCGTTGCAGGTCGTACGCGCGCTGAGCGACGGTGACGTACTGCAGAAACAGGTCGCGACCGCGCTGTTCGAGACGTGGACGATGATCGCACTCGCGGCCCGCAGCGACGCCACGGTCATCGATGAGGTCGAAGCCGAACTGAGTGGCGATTACGTTCCGAAACGCCTGCGCGAGCTACGTACGACCACTGAGAAGGCCCACGAACGCAGTACGCGGCGAAGCGATCCGCCGGCGCCACAGGCATCCGCTGCCGTGGTGGAAGCGCCGCAGTCGGTCGGCAAGGTCAAAGCCTGGCTGGCTGGCCACCCGGATCTCGACCCGCGGCTGCTCGCGCCGAAACCCAAACAGAAGGCCGCAGTGGCAGCCGCCACGGTGCGCGCGTTGTCGCAGATCGGGACACCGGCGGCCTTCGAGGTACTCAAGGAATACGCCACCGACGAGCCTACCGATCCGCTACTCAATGAGGTCAAGCTCGCCTGGAAGCGGTTCGATCGCCGCGAGTTCGCCGCCGCGATGCTCATCCCGAGGCAAGGGCATCTCGACCTGGGCATCGTCCGCGACATCAAGGGGGTCGACGCCGTCGAGAATTTGAGCTCACTGCGGATCGTGGTCGACGACAAGAAGACCGATCAGACCGATCTGTCTCCGCTCGCGTCGTGCACACAGTTGCAGGCGCTGAAGGTGCAGAGCGACGGACTCGGTAACCCGAGCAACATCGAATGGCTCCGATCGCTGACCGGTCTTCGAGGTCTCAGCCTCGGTGTCCAGCTGCGCGACACCGACCTGGGCCCGTTGGCCGGCTCAGGCGTCGAGAACCTCGCGATCTGGCTCGACGGCCAAAGTGGATCGGTTCTCCTCGACATGCCGAACTTGAGGAGGCTCACCGTGATCGGTGCGGCCTCACCGCATTCCGAAGGGCCGCAGACTCAGACGCATCCGGATCTCACCGAGACCGTCTTCGCCCTGGTCGGTCGTGGTGTACCCGTGATGGTTTACGACTTCGACCGTGAATGGGTGAGCGAGCTGCTGCCCCAGGCCGTGGCCGCCGGACTACAACTCATCGAGGGGCACGGCGTGACCACGATCCACCGCGGCGACGGCACCGGCCCGACCGGCGGCCCCACGCCGATCCACCTGTCGGTCTGAAACGCGCAGCCGCAGGTTCAGCCCTTCACCCCTACCGCTGGGCAACCCCGACCGCAACGCCGCCAAGCGAAACCCGAACTCCACCACCAATTCGCGCCGGGGCCTCTCGTCGCCAGACGCGGGCTTCCGCCCCTACGATCCCGGCGCGTAAGCCCAACCACCCCCGCGAGGCGAAGCCAAAGCAAACCCCAGGAATTCGCACGGTCCAGGCGCGGCGTTCTGCCGAAGGCAGACCAGACAACAGAGCGCAAGGCGCGGGCTTCCGCCGCCTACGGTCTTGGTAAGCCAGCGAGGCGCAGCAAACTCAACGAATTCGCGCGGTCCAGGCGCGGCGTTCTGCCGGAGGCAGACCAACAGAGCGCAAGGCGCGGGTGGGCGCCGCCTACGGTCTTGGTAGGCAAGCCCGCCCGCAACGCCGCCAGCCAGGTGCCCGCGCAGCGCGATGGAATTCGCGGGGTCCAGGCCCTCGCGTCGCAAGGCGCGGGCTTCCGCCGCCTACGGTCTTGGTAGGCAAGGAAGACCGCAACGCCGCGAGGCGAAGCCTGGACCCCGCGAATCAGCCGTTGATGGTGCGGACCCACCAATAGGCGTTCCATACCCACAGGGTCAACGGGACCACCGCGATGAACAGGAGGACTTCGAAGATGTCGACCATGCGGCCCCAGATCGGGGAGATTCGCTTTCCCGCGATGCCGAGGACGTAGCTGATGGCGATGGTGGCCAGCAGGACTAGGACGACGGTGGTGTCGATGAAGCGGTCGTCGGCGTCGGCGAAGACCCATATGGATAGTGCCAGTGAGGACATGCCCATTACTCCGGCCAGCAGGAAGGGCAGTCGTTGGCGGATGGTGAGGAAGATGCGGGAGCGCATGAGGGTCAGGACGGTGAGGAGCGCGGCCAGCATGGTTGCCGGGAAGCTGCCGTGCAGGGCGAGGAAGACGGAGCAGACTCCGGCGACGATGGCGGCTGCGGCGAGCATTCCGGCTAGGTGCTGGTCGGCGCGTTCGCTGCGGCGCAATGCCAGTTCGCTGTCGACTTTGAGGGTGTCGGAGCGAAGTTGTTGTGGCGAGCGGGGAATGGTGGGCATTGGTAGTCGGGCGACTCGGAAGGCCAGCATCGGCATGGCGGGGATGAGTCCGAGGAAGAGCGCCGCTACGACGGCTCCGGCTTCGGCGGCGTTGGCTCCGATGTAGGTGCACAGTGCTGACGCGGCGACGAGCCCCGCTGCGGCTACGGCGACCGATTGGAATATGGGTGCCGTGTGGGGTACTCCGATGCCGGCGACCACCGCGAACAGTGCGACGGCGGCTGCCGCGACCATGAGGCGTGGCGCGTTGATGTCGCTGACGGTGGCCAGTTCGCCCAGGGTGAGGCTGCCGCCGGCGAAACCGAAGAGGGTCGACAGGAGTCCGACGACGGTGCCTTCTCGTACCTGGCCGAGGGCTCTGGCGAAGACGAGTGCGGCGCACAGTAGGGCCAGGCCGAGGCCGAAAGCGGTCCACATCGCGGCGGTGGTGCCGGTGAACAGGATCGCTGCGGCGGCTCCGACGAGGCCGAGACCGCCGATGATCATGCCGAAGAGTTGGCTGGTTTCGGTGGTCCATTTACCGACGCGGTCACCGCTGGCGGTGGCCATGGCGTCGATGACGTCGTCGAACACCGCTTCGGGTCCGGCGTGGGTGATCGGGGTGAAGAAGAGTTCTTCACCATCCATGATGTTGTGTTGTGCCGGGGTTAGGTTGGGGTCTAGGGGTGCTCCGCCGAGTCGGCTCAGCACCCATCCGCCGGATCCGGCTCCTTCCTCGACAACATCTTCGCCGCCGGGGCCGTCGGCGGCATGTTGCAAGAGGTCCGATTGGAGTTCGCACAGCCGCACGTGATCGGGCAGCGCGACGTCCATTCTGGTGTTGGGAGCCACGACGGTGACTCGGCACAGCCGGTCGGCGACGGTCATGGGTGGAACCTCCCGAGGGGTCGATTCAGCGAGGAATTCAAATAATTGCGCTCTGGTCAATCTAATACCAAATCGTCTTGCATATGATGCAGCGGTCGGCCCTCACCCAAGGACGTCATCATGAGCAGGATCATTTACACCCGGCCACCCCGCCGCAAGGGCCCCACGATGCCAAGCGGCGATCTACTACTGGAAGCACCCCCTGACCTGCCGGTTCCGGCGCAGCGCAGCATGGGCCAGATGCTCATGATGCTGCCGATGCTGGCCATGGTCGGCGCCATGATCTTCATGTACATGGGCCGCGGCGGCGGCGTCATGATGATGGTGGTCGGTGGTCTGTTCGGCGTCGCGATGGTCGGCATGTTCCTGGGAATGTTCCTGACCCAAGGCAGCGACCAGAAGGGCGAGCAGACGATCGCCCGGCGCGACTACATGCGTTACCTGTCGCAGATTCGCCGCCAGGTGCGGCGCGCGGCCGGTCAGCAGCGCTCGGCCATGCAGTGGCGGCACCCGGCACCCTCGACACTGTGGAGCCTGATCGGTTCGACCCGACTGTGGGAGCGGCGCTACACCGACCGCGACTTCGGCGAGATCCGGGTCGCGGTGGGCAAACAGCGGCTGGCCGTCAAGATGGTCACGCCCGAGACCAAGCCGGTCGAGGACCTGGAACCCATGAGCGCCTTGGCGTTGCGGCGGTTTGTTCGGGCTCACTCGAATCTGCCGACCATGCCGATGGCGCTTCAGCTTCGCGGCTTCCGCCGCCTGGTCTACACCGGTGACGACGACACCAACCGCGCGCTGGTTCGCTCGATGCTGTGTCAGGCCGCCGCGTTCCACTCTCCGGACGATCTGCTGATCGCGGTGGTGGCCGCTGATCACACTCTGGAGCACTGGGAGTGGGCCAAGTGGTTGCCGCACGCGGCGATCGATCGGCACACCGACGCGTTGGGGGCTCGGCGGCTGATCGTGACGGTCATGACGGAGCTTGAGGAGTTGCTGTCGGACGAGCTGATGAAGCGGTCCCGCAACATCGACGAGCAGGGCATGTTCAACGACCGTCCACACGTGCTGGTCGTGGTGGATGGCGGCGAGGTGGACGCCGACTGCGACCTGGCCGGCTCCGGCCTGTCGGGTGTGACGGTTCTGGACCTGTCGGGTCAGGTTCCGCGTTACCCACGGGAATGGTTGCTGCAGATGGAGACCGATCCGTCGCAGGACAGCCTCACCATGACGTTGTCGGGCAAGCGATCCCCGTTGGGGTCTCCGGACTCGCTGAGTGAGCCGCAGGCCGCCGCGTTCGCCCGACGCCTGGCCCGGTATCACCCGGCGACGGTCACCAGCGCCAGCGAGCCGATGGCGGTGTCGGCGGAGTTGCCGGACCTGTTGAGCATCGGCGACGTCGCCCAGTTCAACCCGCACGACGTGTGGCGGCCGAATCGGCCCACCGCGGACAAGTTGAGCATTCCGCTGGGCTTGGACCCGCAGGGCAGCAAGATCATCCTGGACATCAAGGAGTCCGCGCAGGGCGGTATGGGACCGCACGGTCTGATCATCGGCGCGACCGGTTCGGGTAAGTCGGAACTGTTGCGCACCATCGTGACCGGTCTGGCGGTAACGCATTCCTCGGAGGAACTGAACTTCGTTCTGGTCGACTTCAAGGGTGGCGCGACGTTCGCGACGCTGGACCGGCTGCCGCACACCTCGGCGGTCATCACCAACCTTGAGGACGAGCTGCACCTGGTCGACCGGATGGCCGACGCCATCAGTGGTGAGCTGACGCGGCGCCAGGAGTTGCTGCGTTCGGCCGGAAACTTCGTCTCGCAACGTGACTACGAGAAGGCTCGCCGCACCGGCGCGGATCTGTCGCCGCTGCCGAGTCTGCTGGTGATCTGTGACGAGTTCTCGGAGTTGTTGAGCGCGCAACCGGAGTTCATCGAACTGTTCGTGATGATCGGTCGGTTGGGACGGTCTCTGGGGGTTCACCTCCTGTTGGCCAGTCAGCGACTGGAGGAGGGGAAGCTTCGCGGTTTGGACACGCACCTGTCGTACCGGGTGGGTCTGCGTACCTTCTCGGCGATGGAGAGTCGTGTCGTGCTGGGCGTTCCCGACGCCTACGAACTGCCCAACTCCCCCGGTCACGCGTATCTGAAGATCGACACCCAGACGATGCTGCGGTTCCGCAGCGCCTACGTCTCCGGTCCGTACCGGCAGCGCACCTCCGGGCCGGGCAAATCGGTCCAGCGCAGTCGGATGCTGCAGTTCCAGGCCGCGTACGCGCCGCTGCCGGCCGCGCCGAAGGAGCCGGAGAAGCAGTCGGCTGAGGCGGAGACCCTCGACGACATCAACAACTCGCTCATGGCGGTGTTGACGCGTCGGCTTGAGGATCAGGGGCCGCCGGCCCACCAGGTGTGGTTGCCGCCGCTGGACGAGTCGCCCGCACTGTCCATGTTGTACCCCCCGTTGCAGAACCTCGGCGCCGGCCTGCGCCCGGCTGGCTGGGAGGGCACCGGCAAGTTGATCGTGCGCACCGGCATCGTCGACAAGCCGTTCGAGCAGCGTCGCGATTCGTTGGAGCTGGACCTGTCCGGCGCCGGCGGAAACGTGTTGACGGTGGGCAGCACCCAGTCCGGCAAGAGCACCACGTTGCGCACCATCATCAGTTCGCTGGCGCTGACGCACACTCCCGCCGAGGTTCAGATGTACTGCCTGGACTTCGGTGGCGGTAGCCTCCGCGCGCTGGCCGGACTGCCCCATGTGGGCAGTGTGGTGGGCCGCAAGCAGGTCGACGAGGTGCGCCGCACCATCGCCGAGATGTCGACTCTGCTGGACGATCGGGAGGCCGCGTTCGCGACCGCCGGGATCGACAGCATGGCCAGTTACCGACGCCGCAAGGCCGCCGGGGAGTTCGCCGAGGACCCGTTCGGTGACGTGTTCCTGGTGATCGACGGCTGGCCGACGGTCCGCAACGACTTCGAGGACCTGGAGGACGACATCCAGGTCATCGCCCAGCGTGGACTTGCGTTCGGCGTGCACATGATGATCGCCACCAACCGATGGACCGACATGCGTGCCTCGCTGCGCGACCTCATGGGCACCAGGTTGGAACTTCGGCTGGGTGACCCGGCCGAGTCGGAGGTCAACCGCCGCGCGGCCAAGAACGTTCCCGAACGCGCGCCGGGTCGGGGAATCTCGCCTGACGGCATGCAGATGCTCATCTGTCTGCCACGCCTCGACGGCCTCTCCACGGTGGACGATCTGACCGACGGAGTGGCGGAGTTGGTTCGCAGCGTCGACGCCGCGTGGACCGGCCCGGGCGCGCCCCGGGTGCGACTACTGCCGGCGACGGTTCAGCTGTCTGAGGTCGTGCCGCAGCCGAACTCGACCATGGTTCCCATCGGACTCAACGAGAGTCAGCTGGCGCCGGTCGGATTGGACTTCAGCGCCGAGCCGCACTTCTTGGCGTTCGGTGATGTCGAGTCCGGCAAGTCGAACCTGTTGCGCACCATCGCCAGGCAGGTGGCCACCCGGTACAAGCCGGAGGAGGCCAGGTTGTTGATCGTGGACTATCGGCGCAGCCTGCTCGGTGAGATTCCCGAATCCCACCTGGCCGGTTACGCCGCCGGCGCCACCGACGGGCGCAAGCTGCTGCGTGACGCCGACGAGGCCATCCGAACCCGGTTGCCCGGCCCGGACGTCACTCCTGAGCAGTTGCGGGCCCGCAGTTGGTGGAAGGGGCCGGATCTGTTCATCATCGTCGACGACTACGACATCGTCGCCGGTGGCTCCGTCAACCCGGTCAACGAGATCCTGGATCTGTTGGCGCAGGCTCGAGACGTCGGTCTGCACCTGATCCTGACTCGACGGATGGGTGGCGCGTCCCGCGCCATGTACGAGCCGGTCGTGCAGCGGCTGCGGGAGTTGCAGTCGCCGGGCCTGCTCATGTCGGGAAACAAGGAGGAGGGTCTGCTGTTGGGAGACGTTCGCGCCACTCCGCGGCCCCCCGGCCGAGGAATGTTGGTGCGTCGCGGCGGCAACGAACTGGTTCAAACCGCCTGGTCACCACTGGTCACCTGAGAAAAGTGTTACCGGCCAAAGATTCCCGGGCGAGGCTATTGATAGTTGCAAAACGGTTTGCTAGTGTCACTCTTACCACAGTAGGAATGTCAAAGATTCACTGTATCTGAGCACCTGGATATGGGGATGTTCCTAACTTTCACAGAAAGAAAGGTCGACACATGTCTGTGCCCCTTCACGTCGATCAAGCGTCCCTTGCCAAGGGAACTAACGACATGCGCGACTCTATCGAGCAGGTTCGCGCCCAGCTCGGTAAGATTCGTGGCGAAGTCTCATCGTCCCAGGGATACTGGTCGGGTTCTGCCGCCGCCTCATTCGGCTCCCTCATGGTGGAGTACGACAGCAAGGCCAACAAGCTCCAGGGAGTTCTCGACACGATCGCCCTCTTGGTCGACAAATCGTCCGCGAACCACGTTGCCAACGAAGAGTCCCAGGGTCGCAACATGAACAACCTCATGGGAATGCTGACCGCTTAGTACACCTCAACCCATTCCTATTCGAAAAGGTGAACTCATGAACGACATGGGCGTACTGCGAGTACGAACCGGCGAGCTGGAAATGTTCGCCACCAAGATCCAGTCCTCCGCCGGAGAGCTCGACAACATTCTCGACACTCTTCGTTCTCGGCTGGACGCCATGCAGTGGACCGGTGGTGACCAGGCCGCATACCACCAGCAGCGCACCGAGTGGGACACTGCGGTTCGCGAGCTGAACGCACTGCTGCAGCGCATCGGTCAGACCGTCGGCTTGGCCAAGCAGGACTACGTCTCGACCGAGACGACCAACGCCAACATGTTCCGGGTCTAAGCCCGGCTTCAAGCTTCACGTATGGCCCAAATCGCCCCCATCCAGTGCCCCGGCACCGGTGATGGGGGCGATTTCCTTGTCCACATCATTCGAGTCCCCTCCCGTCCTCCGTCGCAGTCCGCTGCTAGAACAGGACGATGCCGAGCCGACTTCCCCTCGACGAGCAACTGACCGCTCTCGAAACCACCCTGCGCAGGAACCCCGCCATACCGGAACTGTTGAGCCGGTTGGAATCGCTGGATCTGCCGGGTTGGTATCTCACCGCCGGATGCCTGTTCCAGACGGTGTGGAACGTGGTCACCGGACGTCCCGCCGACGCCGGAATCAAGGACTACGACGTGTTCTACTTCGACGACTCCGACCTGTCGTGGGAGGCCGAGGACGCGGTCATCCGGCGGGGCCGAGAGGTCTTCGCCGACCTGGGCGTCGAGGTCGAGATTCGCAACGAGGCCCGCGTTCACCTCTGGTACGAGGCCAAGTTCGCCGTCCCGATGACTCCGTACACCTCCAGCGAGGCGGCGATCGACTCGTTCGCCGCGACCACCTGCAGCATCGGAGTGCGGACGACGGGCGGCCGATGGAGCGTCTACGCCCCCTATGGACTGTCCGACATGTTCAGCCTTTTGTTGCGTCCCAACCCGATTCAGGCGCCGCGACGGGTCTACCTGGAGAAGTCCGCCCGGTGGAAGGCAGTGTGGCCGGAGCTGACGGTGCTGCCCTGGCCGACCGAAGACGCCGATGCCACCGACTGACCGAAACGGCCGGCTCCGCAAGTGAGCCGGCCGTCCTCATCGCATGGTCAGACACTCGCCGCTTCGGTGGGCCGATCACCGATCCTCAACGCCTCGACCAGTTCGCGGTAGAGGTCGTCGCGGGCCAACAGGCTCTCGTGGTCGCCGTGGGCACGCACCCGGCCGTCCTCCATCACGATGATGCGATCGGCGTCGATCACAGTGGACAACCGGTGCGCGATCGTGACGACGGCACCGCGTTGGGACCGGCGTTGAATGCAGTCGGCGATGGCGGCCTCGGTGATCCCGTCGACCTGCGCGGTGGCCTCGTCCAGCAGCAGGACCTCCGGCGTGCGAAGGATCGCCCGGGCCAGCGCGATGCGCTGCCGCTGACCGCCGGAGACCGATGTGGACGACAACTCGGTGTCCAGGCCGTCCGGCAGCGAGTCGATCAGTTCGATCAACCGCACCTCGGCCAGCGCCTCACGCAACTCCTCAGTGGATGCGTCCGGGTGGGTCAGCAGCAGGTTCTCTCGGATGGTTCCGGGAACGACCGGAGTCTCCTGCTCCACATAGGCCAGCTTCTCCCGAATCTGGTCGTACCGGTATTCGGTGTAGGGGTTGCCGTCGAGTTCGAGGCGACCGCCCTGGGGTTCCAGGAACCGCAGGATCAGAGAGAACACCGTGGTCTTTCCTGCGCCCGACGGCCCCACGATCGCGGTGTGCCCGGTCCGGGGAATCGTCAGGTTCAGGTTGCGCACCACCGGTTCCCGGTCCGGACCGTAGGCGGCGGTGACGTCCAGCAACTGAAGGATCGGCTGCTCATGTTGCGGAACGGGGTCGCTGCCACCGGTGTCGGGTTCGACCTCCAGGTCTTCGACGGACTTGATGCGCGCGGCGGCGGCCATCCCGGATTGCAGTGCGGTCATGTTCTGGCTCAGCTCCATGATCGGTTCCATCAAACCGAAGGCGTACAACAGGAACGCGATGAGACTGGAGACCTCGAGAAGCCCCAGGCCGGTGCGCCAGGCACCGATGCCCAGGATCATGATGATCGCGGCTTGGATGCCGGTCCAGGACAGTGTCCACGCGACCGCCTCCCGCCGGACGGCGACGATTCCGTACTTGGCGGATTCATTCGCGCTGGCGATGATGCGATCGCCCTGCCGCTGTTCGGCGCGGCTGACCTTCACGGTGCGAAGTGCCCGCAATGTGGATTCCAGTACTCCGGAGAGTTTGCCCACGTGCTCCTGCGTCTGTTCCTGAGCTTTGGCGATCGGCGGCATCAGGAACATGAAGGCGATGGCGACCACGACGACGGCGGCGACGGTGGTCCCCAATAGCACCAGGTCGAGGACGGCCATGAGCACCAGGGTTCCCACCAGCATGACGGACCCGTTGATGAGGCCGATGAAGCTGGAGGCGGCGGCCTCACGCAGCAGCACGGTGTCGGAGGTGACTCGGGCGACGAGTTCACCGGTGGGCTTCGCCGCGATGGGGAAGAGCTTGGCGCGCAGGTATCGCCGCACCATGGACTCCCGGGCCCGCAGGACCACCTTCTCCCCCACCGAGCCGACCAGTATCCACTGGACGATGAACACCACCGCCCCGAGTACCAATAGGACACTCAACGCGATGATCGGGCCGTCGAGGGATTCCCCGGCCCCCAATGCGTCCAGGACCCATTTGGTGACCATGGGCGTCGCCAAGCCCATCGCGGATCCGAAGAGCGCCAGTAGTAGCCCCACCAGCAAAGAGCTTCGGAACGGTTTGGCGAAGGTCCACAACAGCCGCAGCCGGTCACGGGTGATCGGCGCCTTCTCCGGGGCCGATTGATCAGCAGTCATTTCTCCTCCTGGAACTTAGTCATCCCGCAAGTGAACATGACTGTTCCAAAAATAACCAACCTAATTCCGTTATGGGTCTCGTCACAGTACAATCGGTACGTGTCCAAGCCGCCTGAATCAAGCACCCGCTCTCGCACCCGTCGCGCGATCCTCGACGCTGCGGTCAAGCTCCTGTCGAAGGACATCACCGCCTCGCTGTCGGACATCGCGACCGAGGCCGGCGTGGGTCGCACCACGGTGCACCGCTATTTCCCCGAGCGCGCCGATCTGGTCAAGGCGATCGGTGACGACACCCTGGAACAGATCGCGGCCTTGACCGTCCGCGCCAACCTCGACGAGGGCACCGCGACCGAGGCGCTGAGCCGACTGTGTCAGGAGTACTTCGAACTGGCCGAGGTTCTCACCCTGTTGTTCAACGAACCGAATCTGATGAGCAGCGCGGAGTGGACCGACCCCACCGACACCGACCAGGACATCGATGCGCTGTTCAAGCGGGGCGTCGCCGACGGCGAGTTCGGCGACCACATCACGCCCGAATGGGGCGTACATCTACTGTGGAGTCTATTGCACGCCGGATGGTCCCACATCGAGCAGAACGGTGCCTCCAAGCACGACGCCCTGACCCGAACCATCGCCACCCTGACCAGAGCGGTCAGGCCCTGACCGAGCGGCGGTGATCCGAAGGCGCCCACCGCCGGCGCGGCCGGGAGGCGACAAACCGATCCAGGCGTCCATTTCCCTGTTTCGCGGCGGAATCGGCCTGGCCGGGGCAAGCAGGGCGCGGGAATTGCCACCCCTCCACTCCGCTCGCAGGCCGAGGTGAGATCTGAGCCCCCGCGACGAGAAACCAAGACGGTTCCGGGCAAAACGCACCCGTCAAGCCAGCAACGACGAAGACGCCGGTCGAGGCGGAGGAGGAGCTACCGATCTTTGGCCATGCTCGAGCGCTCCGCGAGCGACGACGACAACGCAGTCCAGGGTGCAAATGAACCCGCCCCGCGAACCAGGATTAACCCCACCAGTGTGACCATTTACTGCGTTTCTTGTGGTGGGCGTCGTCGACGACCTTCACCTCGCCCATGATGTTCAGGACGTCCACTCGGACGATGGGGCCGTTGCCGCGTTGTCCGGGGTTCACCCGGGTTTTGACTTCGCCCATGATGTTGGTGCCGCCTGAGCGGACCTCGATCCCGTCGGGGACCACGACTCGGATGCTGCCCATGATGGTTTGGCCGACGATGTCGACTCGTCCGCCCGGCAGGACCGCGTCGCGCAGGTCGAGGGTGATGTCTCCCATGATGGCTCGGACGCGCAGTACCGATGGGACCTCGCCGACGAGGCGTTCGTCGTGGTCTCCCATGATGGCGCTGATGCGGCGTCCCTGGGCTGCCTGTGCCTGTGCCGCCGCTCGGGTCGACGCGGGCGCGATCACGGAATCGGCTGCTGTGGCGGGTGTGGGCAGATCGTCGGTGATGCGTTCCAGTTCACCGCGGGTCAAGGCGACGTACACCGATTCGGTGCGTTCGCTGAACTCTCCGAGAGTCAATCGCCCCTCCGAAGCGGCCGTCTGCAACAGGGACACCACAGCTTCACGCTCGGCATCGGATACGCGCAGCTTAGACGGGTCTGCGGGGGTGGAGTCGACCATATCCAAAGACTAACCGAAAACGGCCGGCTTCTCCTCCTGCCCTGGTCTAACCAGACGTACTCCTTGTGGACTACACCGCCCGGCCAACCGGCGGCTCCGCGCACGCGTCGGGGGTTCCGTCGTCCGGGGAAAACCAGCAACGACGACAACCTCGGGTCCGGTACGCATACGCGGTAGGGCATCATCCCCGCATGGCGAAACTTCGACCGGTTTTGACCGGGTTGGTGGCCGTGGGCCTGTTGGCCGTCGGAGGCTGCGACGCCGCGGGGACGGATCAAGCCGACGCGTATCCGGCACCCACCGTGGCCGAGGAGCCGAGCTCCTCCCCTTCGGCCGCGCCCGAACTCCCCGGGACCTCCGACACCGCGAACCCGCCTCCGGTGGTGCTCAACGGTGATGGTCCGCAGCCGCGCATCGCGTTGACCTTCGACGCCGACATGACCCAGTTCATGTGGGATCAGCTGGATACCGGAGAGGTGGCCTCGCAGGCCAACGTCGCGATCTTCGATTACCTCGAGGCCGAGGCGATCCCCGCCACGTTCTTCATCGGGGGAATGTGGGCCGAACGGTATCCCGAACACATGGAACGGTTGGCGGGAAACCCGGATTTCCAGTTGGCCAACCACTCGTATGAGCACAAGGGATTCACCGAGGACTGTTACGACCTCGGCCGCATCGAGGTCGACGAGATGGCCGCCGACGTCGCCAAGACGTTCGATCTGATGGAGCCCTACGGAGGCAATCAGAGCCGGTACTTCCGGTTCCCGGGCGGCTGTTACGACGACGCCGCTCTGGAGGCGTTGCAGCCGTTGGGGTTGACCGTGGTTCAGTGGGATGTGGTCAGTGGTGATCCGTTCGCGACCGCCGCGCAGCCACTGGTCGACGCGGTTCTGTCGACGGCTGAGCCGGGCTCGATCGTGGTCATGCACTGCAATGAGGGAAACGCCCAGTTCACGGATGAGGCGCTGCCCGACATCGTCGCGGGCCTGCGCGCTCAAGGGTATGAGTTCGTGACGCTGTCGGACCTGTTGGGCGAGTGAGGAGCGGTCTGCCCGGCCGGAAATCCGAGGGGCAGGCCGTCAGCACCGGGGCGAGTCGGCCTCGCCACTGATCGGGGCTCGGCGCGCCCGGAGCCGGGGCGCTCTGAATCCATTCCGGTCAGTCGAATCCTCCCGCCATCCGATATGACGGTCTAACAGCCCATCCGGGCATGACCGCATGACTCTTGACTGGACATTGGAGGTCCTGCACACTTGCCGCACCATTCAAGGTTCGGTCAGTGTC
>Ga0233365_1000487_pt1 | contig 18222 bp, 16 predicted proteins | sample ElkDunMinimDraft_27_FD_191535 | JGI IMG/M metagenome (GOLD analysis project Ga0233365, IMG submission 191535) | Fecal eukaryotic communites from dung pellets of Tule Elk in California, USA - Elk Dung C36 | ecosystem: Host-associated > Mammals > Digestive system > Large intestine > Fecal | place...
GATGATGATCTTCAATGCGCTGATCATGCCCGCGTTCGCCGGTGGCGCCATCGATGGTGCTTACGCGGACGGGTACGCCGACGGTCAAGCCGACTCCGGTGACGCCGGAGATCCGGGAGCCGACGGAGGGGACGTCGGTGGAGGTGACGACTTCGCCGGCGGCGACTTCGGTGGTGATTTCGGCGGCGACTTCGGGTTCTAGCCCGATCGAGACGACGGCGGGGCGGTCATGGGTTCATGACCGCCCCGTTCGCTATGCGGATCGGCTGCCGCGCGGGGGCTGCCGTTCCAGCCACAGTTCGGCGGCGACGAACGCGATGGTCCAACTCGCCCATCCGACGATGCCCGACACGGCCATCATCGCCAGGTCCATGTCGCCCCCGAACATGGTGTCCGCCTGGGTGAACAACCAGATCCCGATGGGCAAGCCGATGACGCGGTTGATCACGATCGACATGGTCAGTGCGAAACTTCGGATCATCCAGCGGCGGTGCTGCCGGAACCGGCGTTGCCGTGCGGCTCGCAGTCCGGCGAAGGTGAATCCGAGCCACAGCAGGGCCAGCATCACGTTGCTGCTCTGCACGATCGGTCCGAACGCGCCGATGAACCCCATGCCCAACGCGAGGATGCCGCTGGGAACAACCCCGGCGAAGACATAGATCCGGCCGGAGACTCGGTGGATGTTCGGGTGGTTCTGTCGCAGCCACGGCCACACCTGGAGACAGCAGGTGATCATCGCGATCGAGCCGAAGACGACGTGTCCGACCACGAACGGGTAGAGGACCGGCGAGCTGTCCTCCAGCGGGACACGTGACAGTGAGGGGTCAAGCGTCAGGTACCGCGGTACCGAGAAGGCGAGAAAGATCCCCGCGACCAGTCCCAGCGGGACCATCCAGGGTCGTTTCCACCAGCGTGGCCGGGTGGTCTGGTCGGTGGGGGTGGTGGTCGACATGGAAGTGGTCATGTGCACTCCGAAACTCTGTATTAGATACAGTTTTTACTGTATCGCATACAGAGTTAATTGCCATCCCCTAGTCTCACAGTCGTGGCCAGGGTGTTGGAGGAGTGCGTGAGCGATGTCCACTGATGACCAGACCGAGCTGCTCAAACTGCTGTGGGGTGCCGCCGAACCCGGCCGGCGCGGCCCCAAACCTCGAATGAGCGTCGGGCAGATCGTCGCCGCCGGTATCACCGTGGCCGACCGCGACGGGCTCGACGCGGTGTCCATGCAGCGAGTCGCCGCCGAGGTGGGGCGCACCACCATGTCGGTGTACACCTACGTGCCCAATAAGGACATCCTGCTCGACCTGATGATGGACGCGGCGGTCGGTTCGGCACCCGTGCTCGTCGGCGACACCTGGCGGGAGCGAGTCGAGGACTGGGTGATCCAGGTCAGTTCGCTGTTCAAGCGGCGCCCTTGGGTCCTGCTGGTGTCCATCCACAGTCCACCACTGGGGCCGAACCAGTTGGGGTGGTTCGACTCCCTGGTCGGAGCGGTCGCCGAATCGGGAATCCGACCGGCCGAGACCTTCGCGGTCGCGCAGTACCTGCTCGGCGCGGTACGAGAGTGGTCCCGATTGCACAACGCGCAGGTCGATCAGCCGGAGATCGACTATGCCGGCGCGCTGGAAAAACTGGCCGACCCCGAACGGTTTCCAGCGCTGAGCCGACTGGTCGCCGAGGGAGGGGTCACCGATACCGATCCGTTGACACTGGGGCTTCGCCGTCTCCTGGACGGTGTCGAAGTCCGGCTGGAGCGGTCGGAGGGCGGCTGAGGCGGCGGTTGGTATGCCTTTCGTATCATCGGCGTGGATCTATCTGCGCCGGGGGAACGGCGATGCTGACGGGAGTCGGGAACCATGTGGATCAAGCTGATCACCCAGATCTGTCCACACGCAACATTTGGTGCGGGGGCGACCGAGGGTGACCTCGACATCGTCGAGAAACGGCTGGGGCAGTTCATTCCCGCCGAACTTCGGGCACTGCTTGGGGAGACCGACGGAGTCCGGGACAAGTTCGGGGTCGAGGTCATCTGGTCGGTCGACCGGATTCTGCGTGACAACGAGGACTTCCGCGACAACGAGAGCTTCACGGAGCTGTACATGCCGCTTCGGCCGCTGATGTTCTTCGGGGACTTGGGATCGGGCGATCAGTGCGCATTCGTTCGGCAGCCCGAGCGGCCCGATGTCTTCGTCTGGAACCACGAAACCGACGACCGTCGGCTTGCCGCCAACGACCTGGCCGACTACGTGGCCAGGTGCCTTGTCCCGCCCACCCGCGCGGAGTGATGGTCAAGTCGCTCTAGGTTTCATAACCATGGTTATCATAACTGTAGTTATGAAAACCTAGGCCGAAGGTGGCAGTCGTGCAGAAGCCCGTGGAAATGTTCGATCGAGACGCGGAGTGGCGGGCGCTGTCCGATTTCGTGTCCGACCCCCGGCCCGGCGCGACGCTCGGGGTGATCTCCGGTAGGCGACGTCAGGGCAAGACCTTTCTTCTCGACTCGGTCACCAGGGAATTCGGCGGCTTCTACTTCGGGGCAACCGAAGCGCTGGACGCCGAGTCATTGCGGCGATTCGGTGACGAGTTCACCAGGTTCGCGGACCTCGCGGTCCCGGCGAGATTCGATGATTGGTTCGAGGTGTTCGACGCGTTGCTGTCGTTGGGGGAACGGGCACCGGTGCCGGTCGTCATCGATGAGTTCCCATACCTGGCGCAGGCGCGGTCGGAACTGCCGTCGATCATTCAGAATGCCTACGGTCCGAGGCGGCCGGAACGGACTCGGTCGCACACTCGGCTTCTGCTGTGCGGTTCCGCGATGTCATTCATGGGCGGGCTGCTGTCGGGAAGCGCTCCGTTGCGAGGACGTGCTGGCCTCGAAATGGTAGTGCATCCGCTCGATTTTCGGCTCGCCGCTGAGTTCTGGGGCATAACCGATCCACGGTTGGCCATTCAGGTTCACGCGGTCGTCGGTGGCACGTTGGCGTACCGAGACGAGTTCCTGCGAGGGGATCGCCCGGCCGACGTGGCCGACTTCGACGACTGGGTGCGACGGACCGCGCTGAACCCGCAGACTCCGCTGTTTCGGGAGGGTCGATACCTGTTGTCCGAGGAGATGAGCGTCCGAGATCCGGCGATCTACTCGGCTGTGCTGAGCGCGATCGCTGAAGGCGACGCCACGCGCGGTGGGATCGCGGGAAAGCTCAATCGGAAGTCAGGAGATCTCGCGCATCCGTTGGACGTGCTGGAGGACGCCAGGCTGATTGCTCGGGACCGGGACATGTTTCGGAAGAATCGGTCGACATACCGGATAGCCGATCCCTATCTGGCGTTCTATCAGGCGGTCATGCGGCCGGTGTGGGGACAGCTTGAACGACCGAACAGTGCCGAACGGGTGTGGGAGGCCAGTCGGCGAACCTTCAAGAGCAAGATCGTGGGGCCTCACTTCGAGCAAGTTTGTCGAGACTGGACGTTGGATCACGCTGATCTGAGCTACTTCGGCGGTGAGCTGCCCGCTATGGTCGGACAGGGCATTGTCAACGATGTCGAGCAACGGACTTCGCATGAAGTGGATGTCGCCGTGGTTGGCGTCGCGAACGACGGGAAGCCCGCGTTGCTGGCCATCGGGGAAGCAAAGTGGAACGACGTCATGGGTCGTGGGCACCTGGAACGGCTGGAGCGACTGCGAAGCGTTATCGCCAAAGGTGGGCAGTACGACACCGGCCCAACTCGTCTGTTGTGTTTCAGCGGTGCGGGGTTCAACGAATACCTGATGCAGCAATCCGCTGTGCGCGACGATCTGTCGCTCGTAGGTCTGGACGACCTGTACGGAGTGGACGATTGACCCGGTGGTCGTTAGAGGCTGTCTTTGAACCTGCTGTTCTGTTGCGCGACGACCAGACGGGCGCCTCGCGGCGTTGTCGAAGGTCCTACATACGCTGCGCTTCCTTCAAAAACGCCGGTATGCCGGACCTCCTCCGCCACATGCGAATGCACTCGCCTGGACCGCCGCTCACGACGAACGAGGTCCAAAGACAACCTCTTAGAACTCGCCGGTGACCGAGTCGAGGTCGGCCCTGCTCCCGTTGCGGTGCCGACCTCGCGCTTGAAGTGTGTCTCGGGTGGGCGCGTCTGACTAACCAGGCACGCTACTGCCGGACGCGATCGATCAGCTCGAAGATTCGTTCGATCACCTGATGGAACGCCTGAACCGATCGGGTCAGGGTCTGCACGATGCGAGCAGCTCGGTGCACCTTCTCGACCGGCGCGTTGGTGTGGACCACCTCTTCCAGCGCGTCGATGGCATCGCCGACCGGTTCCAGCTCAACCTGCTCGGCGTGGGTGCCGAGCAACTCGCGCAACTGCTCGACCAGCTCACGGAGTTCGTCCTGCGGCAGCTGCCCGTCGCCGGAGATGTTGATGGTTCCGCGTGCCTCCGGCCCCTGAGCGGCGACGTATCCGGTCGCGCCGGGTCCCTGTGCCGCGGTGTAGACGGGTCCGGTGTTGGTTATCAGGGCAGGTTCTTCGATCTGTGACACGATGCGTCCTTTCAGGAGAATTTGCCGGTACTGCTCGGGTCCCTGGGTTCGCCGCCGGCCCCGGGCCCCTGAGCGGCGACGTATCCGGTCGCGCCGGGTCCCTGTGCCGCGGTATAGACGGTCCCGGTGTTGACGACCCCGGCGTTGATGATGGTCTCGGCACGTTTGGTGAGTTCGGAGACGTCAACCTTGTCCTTCAGGAACTCGGTGATCGTCTCAAGCAGCTGTGCTTCCAGGATGCTGCTGTACTTGATCGCATCCCGCCGCTGGAAGTAATGCGGGAGGTCGAGGTCCGTCCCCAAATCCCGAACACTCGTGCGGGCACCGTGATCGCGGCTGCCGACGGTGGTGGCGGGGGACGGGGGGAAGTGTGCCTTGACTCTGGTCTTCACAAACTTGCCCAGGATCACGGGACTACGCACGACGTGCCGTGGAAGCACCCGCAGGCTGCGCCCCATGTCGAGTATGACGGCCAGGCCACCTATCCGGCGAGGATCATTGAATACGTGGTAAGCCTCGCGAGTGGGCGGCAACAGGTAGCTGGAGAACTCCATGTAGAGCGTCTCACCCTGAACCGCGGCGTGGACGAAGATGGTGGTGACGATTTCGGCGTTCCAGGAGGCGATCTGGCACTTGAGGAAGTGGCGTATCGGTGTCGTCGGCTTTCGTTGAATCTCCTTGATGGTGTTAAGCAGATTCGAGTATCGGAGTTCGCCGGTGAATTGGGTCGGGAAGACGGTGTCCTTGCCGGACACGAACGCCTGATCGCTCAAGTGGAGATTCGGCAGCCGCGGGGTGGATGTGTCGTGAGCCAATTTCGCGATCGCCTCCCGGATGTGGTTGGTGAGTTCGTCGGTAGTGAACGGGATGACCTTGGTGCGGTCTGTTCGAGGTGTGGAGCCCTTGGGATGCAGGGTCATGGCGAACTGCCAGGTTCGCACTTCAACACCCGACCCCACGAACGGTGTGAAATCCGAGTAGTTGACGACGTCGCCATACTGACCTGTCCGGATCCGGTCGAGTCTGCGGTTGGTGGATTTCTCGATCTTGCTGTTTCCGGTACGCACCTTCACCAGCTGGTGACGTCGAACGGCGGCGACGGTGAGGACGGTGCAGGCCATGAACAGGAGGAAGACGAAGGCAAGGCCACGGGGTTCCAGAAACTTGATGAGCGACCGGTTCTGCGAGGAGTCCACTGAGATGACGATGACGTCGTCGACCGCCCCCCAGAGGAGGAGCACCAGTGGGATGAGTGATCCGCCGACTCCGAGCATCAGAAGCCAACCGATCAGTTGGCGCGGGCTGGATTCGATTCCCCGCATGTAGCGCAGCACGTTCTTGATGAGCTTGAAGCAGACGGCGATCAACTGCCAAGCGGCCAATATCAAGACCATGACGAAGAACTCGCTAAATGAGGACAACATCAACAGGACCAGCAGGCCCAGGATGATGCCCGCCTGAACGAGACTGAGGGTCTGCGCCCGTTTGGCGTGGTTGACGACAACGGAGGCGTCGACTCCCGCGTAGGGCGCGACGGCGTGCTGCGGTTCGGCGTAGATCCGTGAGATCACCGCTTCCTGGTATTTGTCATCGATGTAGGTCGCGGCGCACAGATGACGGGTGGCCAGGTTGTCGGGGACGGTGCCGGAGTTTGTCGTGGTCCTCGTCGTAGTGGTCTGGGCGGGTATCGCCTGGCTGATGGAATTCCGTGATGTCATAGTCTCCCCATTGTGGATGTTCAAGGGGTGTGATTGATGTTGATGACGCCGCGACCGTTGTCCCCCATGACGCCGATGGTGGCGGCGGCACCGTGGCCTTGAGCACCGATGAACGTGTTGGCGGCTGCCGATCGTTCGTGGTGCGACGTGGTGCGGCGTGTGGCCTGCTTCGGGTCGAGGTGGTCCAGCAACGCGAAGGCGAAGCAGGCGGCATGATGGGCGGCCATCGGTTGTCGTGTCCGGTCGGCCCCCTTACTCTTGTCCCCCAGAAGGTCCGAAACACCACGGATGACCAGGGCCTCCACGCCCGGATTGGGATAGACGCCGGTGAGGATGCCGTAGCCCTCCATCTCTATCCCCTGAGCGTCTCCACAGTGGTCGTTGATGAGCTCGGCGGTCGCGGAGTGGTTTCCGGCGACGACCTTGGCGCCTGCGGCCAGGGGGCGGACGAACGCCCGTGGTGTCGCGCCGGTCGTGATCCGTCGATGCCACAGGTTCTCCCTGGCCACGAGGTTGGCATGCTGCACCAGCTGGTGTGACGAACGGAGGGTCTTCATGCGGGGCCGATATCCGTGATCGGTGTCCATTCCGGACTCATACTGGTAGATCTCGGTGGCGGCGATGACATCGCCGGGCTGCGAGTCCCGTCGTCCGCCGGCGATGCCGACCATCAGGACGACGTCGGGCTGGAAGCGGGTGATGGCTCGCTCCGTCTGCACGGCGGCCGGTGTGTTGTCGCGATCGGTGAGGGTCAGTATCACCTTCCAATCGCCGGCGGGTCCGGTGTGGTCGGCGATCTCGTAGAGCGACCCCCGCTCGGACTGCCGAGTCGTCGGCCGGTTGAGCTGTTCGCGAAGTGCGACGTATTCGACGTTGAGTGCGGCGCAGAGTACAGCCGTCCCCTTCGGTTGCGTGTCCATGGAACCCCGAATTCATGTCTATCTGACTAGAAATGAGGTTAGTCACGAAAGTGGTTAATGTCAACCCGACAAAAATATAATCTACGGCATGAACACCGAGACGGTTCGCGTCGCTGTCGACATGGCGGTATTCACCGTTCGAGACAATCGCTTGTGGATATTGATGATTCGGCGCGGTCGGAGACCGTATGAGGGCATGCTCGCGTTGCCCGGCGGATTTCTGGAACCGGGGGAAGATCTGGACCAGGCCGCCTACCGGGAGTTGACCGAGGAGACCGGGGTGCTGCCGAGCCACATGCACCTCGAACAGTTCCGCAGCTACGGTTCTCCGGGCCGTGATCCCCGTGGGCGAGTCGTGGCCGTGGCGTATTTCGCGTTGATTCCCAGCCCACCGAAGACGGAGGCCGGTGGGGACGCCGCCGAGGTCGAATGGACCCCCGTCGATGACCTGCTGCGGGCGGACGCGGACATCGCCTTCGACCACCGCCGCATCCTCGCCGATGCGGCGGAGCAGGTTCGGGCGAAGCTGGAGTACACCACCGTGGCGACGAGATTCTGCGGCGAGACCTTCACGATTTCGCAACTGCGTCAGGTGTACGAGGCGGTGTGGGACCGGAGCCTGGACCCGGCGAACTTCTACCGAAAGGTGACCAAGATAGCGGGTTTCGTGGTGCCGACAGGCCAGACCACCTCGATCGGCGGCGGTCGTCCAGCGGGGCTGTATCGTGCCGGTGACGCCCAAACCCTTGAGCCCCCCATGTATCGCCCCCGTTAAGGCGTGCCGTCAAACCGTCTGGCGGGCACGGAGGCGAGGGAACGCCTGCGGTGGAGTGCCGACGTGCTCCACCACTCGTTGAGCACATTGGAGGGGGGTCAGCAGGCTGCTGTCACACTCCACATCGTACTCGTCGTGGGCGTGGACCCGGGAGAGGTGGAACTCGGCCTGCCCGATCTCTCGGTCGCCTCGGGCCTTCTCTCGGCGTCGTAGCTCCTCAAGCGGACAGTGGACACCGACGAACAGCACCTCCAGGCCGTCGAAGACCCGGAGACAATCGGCCAACCATTCCGGCTCACGCACGACGTGATCCATCACGACGTCGTTTCCGGCCCAGGCCATTCCGGCGACCGCGCGGTGAAAGCCCAGCACGGTGCGCTCCAACACCTTGGCGAACCCGTCATGCCCCAGTCGTGCAGCCCAGTTGTCGGCGCGCATCGCGTTGATCCCGTCGACGGGCATGTGAAACGCGGGTCGGTCCAGAATGTCGAGCAGTTGTGTGGCGATGCTCGACTTTCCCGAACTGCTGGTGCCGTTCAACAGGATCACGCGCCCGGGCGACACGCCGTCAATGTCCATTCGCATCGATAACACCCTGCCTTCACTCGTGTGGTCCGCAGTGCGCCGGTCCGCTGCGATCGTCCGGCACCGCCGGTCCATCGTGCTGGACGGCAACAGAGCAAGCCGCGCCGGGCCTCACTTGCTGGGACGGTGAACTCCGGTCGGTTGCGACCCGCGTCGTCGGAAGGGTGCCCTGGGGTGGGCGCGGTGGATCGGGCAGAATGAGACACGGGCTCACCATTCACGTTGAAGGACTTTCCGTTCGATGAATTACGGCCCGCCCCCTGGCTCCGGCTCGATGCCGCCGACTCCTCCTCCCGGTCAATATCCACCGCACGGTGCTCCTCCCACGCCGCCACCACATGGCGGACACCCGATGCCTCAGCCGTACGGGTTCGCGCCGATGCCTCCACCGAAGAAAAACAACACCGGACCGGTCGTGGCCATCGTGGCCGGTGTGGTCGCGGTGTTGCTGGTGGGCGTCGGGGCGATCTGGTTGCTCACCGGCGGGAGCGCGGAGGAAGGCTACCCGCAGAGCTATGAGCCGACCGCCCCGCCGTTCACCGGCGGCGACTTCCAGTACGTTCCAGGATTTGACCTGTGTGGAGCGTTTTCCCACGCGGGTATCGAGACGCTCATGCCGGTGAAGGAGACGTCAGCCGTGGATGAACTGAATTCCGAGACCGATTCGGGCTTCTACGGTTGTCGAGTCGACTACTCGAACAAGGAAACCCACGGTGACGGGTCCGTCCAGGGGCACCTCGAACTGGGCGTTGCCATTTACACGGATCCGCAACGCGCGATGGACGAGCACGAGTGGGACCAGGAGATTCGGCAGGATTCCGCTCCGCAGTCCTTCGACGGTCTCGACATCGAGGCGGCGATCGTGATCTACGAGGACTTCCGCGGTGACTCGGTGTACATTAGCGCCGTGTCCGGCGGCCTCTGGATTCACGGGCTCCTCACTACCAATCGGCCTAAATCCAGCATGGGCAAGCCCGAGATCCCGACGGACGTACTGACCGGGATTCTCACCGACATCATCAACGAGTCCCTGACCTCGATGGCCTCGGCATAGCTCTTCGACAATGGATGCCCCCGAACAACACCGGGAGCATCCATTGTCGAATGACGGATGGGGCGCGCGGCCGTGGTGCTCAGGCCGACGGGGTGTCCTGCAGGCGTCGCACGTTCTCGGCGTACTCGAGGGCGGCCTTCCGCAGTGCCAGTTCGGGGTCGATGCCGGCACCGTGTGCCTTGGCCACCAACTGAAACAGCTCCTGACCCACGTGACGGGAGGTCAGCTCGCCGGAGGCGTCGTCGGTCGCCTCGACCGGCGCGTCCAGTCCGGCTCGTTCGACCCGTGACAGGTATTTGGCCGCCAGTGACAGTGCCGGTTGCGCGATCGCGACCCCGTCGGTGGCGTACTTGCGCTCCGGTTTCTCGGCGCGCTTGGCCGCCTCCCACACTTCGCCGAGTTCCTCGACGCTCTCGACACTCTTGTCGCCGAAGACATGTGGGTGACGGCGGATGAGCTTGGCGACCACGTCGCCGGCGACATCGTCGACGTCGAATCCGTCCTGCTGGCCCTCGACGGCGAGGCGAGCGTGAAGCAACGGCTGAATCAACAGGTCGCCCAGCTCTTCGCGCAGATCGGTGGAGTTGCCGGATTGGATGGCGTCCACCGTCTCGTACGCCTCTTCCAGCAGGTAGGGAACCAGGCTCTCGTGGGTCTGCGCCGCGTCCCACGGACAACCGCCCGGAGAGCGCAGCCGGTCGATCACCTCGACCACGTCGAGCAGCCGGGCGCCGGGCGGATCCCAGGAGCCGTACAGCAACTCGATCTCCAGTTGCCCCTTGCCATCGGCCAGATCGGCGCTGAGCTTGCGCACCAGCGCCTGGTCGCCGTCCGGTCCCGCCAGCCAGACGCCACCGACGGTGGTGAGACGCTCGATCGCGTCGGCCACCGGCAACACGGTCACATCCACTGTGGCATCGCGGAGGGCCTGCACCAGCGGGGTCTCCGTCGCGGAGTACACCGCGACCTCGCTACGCAGGACCTCCCACGCGGCACCGCTGAGCAGCCCGGCGGGCAGCCGAGGTGAGGTGATCAACCAGTGGATCCGAGGCATCGTCAGCTCGGTACCGGCGCGGTCAACAGGGCGACGCCCGACGCGTTCTGGAACGTCACGATCGCGAGCTTCCCGTACTTGGGGTTGGCGGTCACCCCGTAGTCGGCGACGTACTGATTGATCTGTCGGTTCTGGCCGATCAGCTCACGGCCCTGATCGGTGTTGAGGTCGAGAGCCAACTGAGCCACCGTCGCGTCGTCGAGCGGCTGACCGGTGGCGGAGACGTAGTTCTTGGCGGCGGTTTCGATGTCGGCCTCGGTGGGTGCTTCCGGGGTGGCGTCGGCGCGCAGCAACTCCCGGTAGCTCTCAGCCGATCCCATCAGTTCCACGAACGCGTTGTCCAACGGCAACCCGGTCGCCTCCGACCAGCCCTGACGGGTGGCCGAACCGACCTGAGTGTTGGGTTGACGGTCGGTGTCGTCGGCGACCTGTCGGCCCAACTCGACCACCGTCAACGCCTCGACGACCTGTCCCCGAACTCCGCCGAAACTGGTGGCCTTCCGAGTCAGATCCGGGGTGATGAGCTCCACCGGGATGCTGTCGACGATCGCGTCGACCTGAGAGTCGGTGATCCGGGTTTCCCCGACGAACAAGGCGGCGCCCTGTTCAACCCGGCATCCGGCCAGTGCCGCCACCGTGGCCAGGCCGAGTGCGGCGGCCAACAGAAGACGTCGTGACATACGCGGTTTCACGGGGTACCTCCATCAGGGTTCACGACAACGTGCGAGCTTAGAGTGCCTCTGGTGCTTGTCTGTGCTGGGGGTGGGTCCTGCCGGGCACGTCGAACAGGGCGCGCGGACGGCGTTGTCGTCGTTCGCGAGTGCTGACGCACCGGGTCCTCCTCAGCCGTGTGGAGCGTGACGGCGAATCGTCGCCGTCACGTGTGACCGCACCTCGACGCTTCGCCTCCGGCCACCAACCGGCCAAGCCACTCACGTCGATGAGTACTCAGTGTGCCGTCTCCCCGGCGAGGAGGTCGGCCCGCCGTCGAGTTCACGACGACGCGGGAACCGAATCACCGGTGACCTGCCGAATGAGATCACCGCACCACTGCAACAGCGCCAACCCGTCCAGGGGCTGGCCACCGACTCGTTGCGTCATCGGACGGGGAACCGAGATCAGTTCGGCGGCCTTCTTGTAGACAGCGTCGGGGTAGTAGCGCTTCAACCGCAGCTGCTTGGAGTCGGCCAACTCGATCGGGGAGAACCGAATGTGTCGACCCTGAAGCGACACCTCCGACAGCTTCGCCGTCCTGGCCGCCAGCCGGAACCGGGCGACGTAGATCAGGTTCTCGACCTGCTCCGGCGGTTCGCCGTAGCGGTCGATCATCTCGGCTCGCACCTCGTCGAGTTCGGTGTCGGTGTGGACTTCGGCGATCTTGCGGTACATCTCCAGCCGCAGTCGCTCCACTTCGATGTAGTCGTAAGGAATGTGAGCGTCCACCGGCAGATCGATCTTGACCTCGGTGAGGATCTCGTCCTTGGCGCCCTTGAAGGTTCGCACCGCGTCGCCGACCATGCGCACGTACAGGTCGAAACCCACACCCGCGATGTGCCCGGACTGTTCGCCGCCCAACAGGTTTCCGGCGCCGCGAATCTCCAGGTCCTTCATGGCCACATACATGCCGGCACCGAGTTCGGTGTGCTGGGCGATCGTGGCCAGTCGTTCGTGGGCCTGCTCGGTGAGCGGTTTCTCGGGCGGATACATGAAGTACGCGTAGGCGCGTTCGCGGCCACGTCCCACCCGGCCACGGATCTGGTGCAATTGCGACAGTCCGAGTAGGTCGGCGCGTTCGACGATCAGAGTGTTGGCGTTGGGGATGTCGATGCCGGATTCGATGATCGTGGTGGACACCAGAACATCGAACTCGCGCTCCCAGAAGCCCTGCATGATCTGTTCGAGCCGGTTCTCGCCCATCTTTCCGTGGGCGGTGACCACCCGGGCCTCGGGCACGATCTCACGCAGGCGTCGGGCGGCCTTCTCGATCGACTCGACCCGGTTGTGCAGATAGAAGACCTGGCCGTCGCGCAGCAGTTCGCGCCGGATCGCGGCACCGACCTGCTTGTCGTCGTAGGCGCCGACGAAGGTCAGCACCGGGTGGCGCTCCTCCGGCGGGGTGGCGATGGTGGACATCTCCCGGATGCCGGTGACGGCCATCTCCAGGGTGCGCGGAATCGGCGTCGCCGACATGGACAGCACGTCGACGTGAGCTCGCAGCGATTTCAGGTGTTCCTTGTGTTCGACGCCGAACCGCTGCTCTTCGTCCACAATGACCAAGCCGAGGTCCTTGAAGCGGGTTTCGGCCTGAAGCAGTCGGTGGGTTCCCAGCACGATGTCGACGTCGCCGGTTGCCAGTTGCGACTGGATGGCCTCGGCCTCCTTCGGCGTCTGGAACCGCGACAGCTGCGCGATCTTCACCGGGAACTGCGACATGCGGTCGGTGAAGGTGTTGTAGTGCTGGCTGGCCAACAGCGTCGTCGGCACCAGTACCGCGACCTGCTTGCCATCCGTGACCGCCTTGAACGCGGCACGGACCGCGATCTCGGTCTTGCCGTATCCGACGTCGCCGCAGATCAGCCGGTCCATCGGGACGGTGCCGCGCATGTCCCGCTTGACCTCCTCGATCGCGGAGGCCTGGTCGGGGGTCTCGTGGTAGGGGAAGGCGTCTTCCAGTTCACGTTGCCAGGGTGTGTCGGGACCGAAGGCGTGTCCCTGGGTGGCCTGTCGGGCCGCATAGAGCTTGATCAGCTCGGCGGCGATCTCCCGGACCGCCTTGCGGGCCCGCGACTTGGCCTTCTGCCAGTCGGAGCCGCCCAGCTTGTGCACCGTGGGCATCTCACCGCCGACGTAGCGGGTCAGCTGGTCGAGGGCGTCGGTGGGAACGAACAGGCGGTCACCGGGTTGGCCGCGTTTGCTGGCGGCGTACTCGAGGACCAGGTATTCGCGCTCGGCACCGTTGACGGTGCGGCGCACCAGTTCGACGTATTTGCCGACGCCGTGTTGTTCGTGAACCACGAAGTCACCGGCCGACAGTTCCAGTGGGTTGACCCCGCCTCGACGGCGCGACGGCATACGTCGCATGTCGCGAGTGGTGGCACCCTTGCCGCCGGAGATGTCGTCACCGGTGAGGATCGCCAGTTTGCCGTGGTCGTCGACGAAACCCTTGGTCAGTCCGGCCACCGAGACGGCGACTTGGCCCGGCTCCAGGGCGGTGATCTCCTCGGTGAGGGTCGCGCCGATTCCGGCGTCGTGCAGTTGCTGCACGGCGCGCTGCGCCAGACCGTGCCCGGCGAACAGCAGACAGACCCGCCAGTCCCGAGCGACCCAGCCGCGTACGTCTTCGGCAAGCTTGGGAGCGTTGCCGTGGTACAGGTCGGCCTGCGCGGCCCGGATGGCTACCGAGGTCTCCTCGGAGCCGATGTCCCAGCTGGAGCCGCCTTCCCCGGTGATCGCGGCGAGTTCGTCGGTAGTCGAGTCCACGGGTGCGACACCGAACGGGCTGATGGACCACCATGGACAGTCGTGCGCACTGGCGGTCTCGTGAACCTCGGCCAGGCTGCGGAAAGCCGCCGCCCCCAGGTCGATCGGCGCGGCGCCGCCGGTGGCCGCCGCGGCCCAGCTGGCCTGTAGGAACTCGTCGCTGGTGGCAACCAGGTCGTGGGCGCGGGAACGAATGCGCTCGGGGTCGCAGCTGACGATGACAGTGCCACGAGGCATCGTCTCGACCAGCAGCTCCAACTGGTCGCCGCCCAGCAGCGCCGGGATCAGGGATTCCATTCCCTCCACCGGAATGCCCTCGGCCAACTGCTCACACATCTCGGCCAGGCCCGGATGCTGGCCAGCCAGTTCGGCGGCGCGCTGCCTGACCTGCGGGGTCAACAGCAGCTCACGACACGGCGGGGCGAACACCTCGGAGGCGTCGGCCAGTGATCGCTGGTCGGCCACCGAGAATTCCCGGATCGAATCGATCTCGTCGCCGAAGAACTCCACACGCAGCGGGTGTTCCTCGGTCGGCGGGAACACGTCGAGGATGCCACCGCGTACCGCGAACTCGCCGCGCTTCTCGACCAGGTCGACGCGGGTGTAGGCCAGATCGGACAGGGTCCGGGTGACTTCGGAGAGGTCGGCTTCGCGTCCTACTCGCAGGCATACCGGTTCGAGATCGCCCAGGCCGTGAAGCTGAGGCTGCAACATGCTGCGCACCGGTGCGACGACGACCCGAAGCGGTCGGTCGCCGGGGTTGGCGAGCCGGTGCAGTACCGCCAGTCGCTTCCCCACGGTGTCGCTGCGGGGCGACAGGCGCTCGTGCGGCAGCGTCTCCCACGCCGGGTAGAAGGCCACGTCGTCCTCGGGCAGCAGACCGGCCAGGCCCTGGGTGAGTTCCTCACCCTCACGGCTGGTCGCGGTGACGGCCAGGACGGTTCGCGCCGCTCCGGCGTCGGCGGCCAGCGTCGCCACCACGAAGGGGCGTAGCGCGGCGGGCGCGGTGATGTCGACCAGGTCGGCCTCGGCCTGACGGTTGGTGGCCAGTTGCCGGGCACGTTCCAGCCCGGGTTCGTCCCACGCGGCGGTCAACAGGCCGACGAGGTTCTTGGACGTTTTCATGGTGTTTAAGCCACCCCAAATACCGACAAAGCGGGCATAACGACTGACGCGCAGGCAGAGTGCCGCGCCGATTCGCAAGCCTACCTCCGCCCTGTGACGGCGCACCACCTCGATACGCCGTCAATCAGTTCGGGCAGTTGGTTCGGGCAATCAGTTCGATCCGGTCAACCGTTGAATCCGCCGCTTTCGGCGGGCGGGCTCAATCGCCACTCAGCAGTGCGGTGAACAGGATGCGCATCTCCGGCAGGAGGAACAGCATCGCGCCGACCGCCGCCGTGGTGAAGACCGGCATCAGAACCTTCTGTTCGACCTTGGAGCCGGCGCGGATCGCCCACTTCTTCGGCAGGCCGATCTCGTACCAGAGCCGCTTCTTGATCGGGACCGGGAAGGCGATGGGGCATCCCATCTTGGTGATCATGTCGCCGAAGGTGTGCACGATGCAACCGATGGTGACCGCCGCGCCGAGTATGGCATAGGAATGGTGGCCGGGTAGTAGCTGATACAGCCCGAATGAGACGGCCAGCGACAACAGTGTGATGACCCACCATCCCTGTTTCCTCGCCCAGTCGTTCATGACGCCTCGCAGTGCGAGTCCAGTCAGGATGAACATGATCGGAATGACGGCGGCCTTGCCGTAGTTGCTGACCAGTGCGGCGGTGCCGATTCCAATGAGGATGGCGAATAGCCAGGTATGGGTGAAGGTTCGGTGGCCGTGTTTCTTCTTTTTGTCCTTTTTGGTTCTGGTTATCTTGTAGATGCCGAGAGCCGCCTTCTCGACGCACTCGGCGACGAACAGCGACGCCACGCCGAAGGTTCGCGCAACCGTTGAGCCGCCTTTGTTCTGGAGCACGCGGCCTGAGCAGTCCAAGTCGGGCAGTAGAGACGCGCCGGTGCACGCGATGGTGCCGACCGCGATGGCGGCGGCCGACTGCTGGTAACCGAAGGCCTGATCGGCCACGGCGCAGGCGACCAGCCATGCTGCGGCGCCGGACACCGCATGGGTGGGACCCATCACCATGAGTTGCTCCTCAATGGCTATTCTGTTATGGACGGGGGGACTTGTCGTCCAGGTTGTCAGATGGCCGCCAATCGAAGCCGCGCGGGTGCGCTCGCCCCAACGGAACACGAGATATCCACAGTCGACTTGACAGCGCCGGTTTTCAACCACTCGGTGGTCCTGAACTGGGCGAACGCCTGACCCCGCTTGCGGCGTTGGTGCCTCGGAGTCGACACGAACGGACCTGCGCGACCCCGATGATGTGCGGCTATGTTGGGCCGATGTCCAGGATCATTCGTGCCGCTCTGCCTGCGCTTATGTGCCTCATCGTGCTCGCCGCGTGCGGACAGGCGACGGGCCAACTACAGCGATACGGCGCCACCGGCCACGTCGCCGTGGGCGAGGCGGCCGACATCCGTCCCGAGACTCGCTTCGACGGCAGCGAGGCCGACCGCACCGGTTGGTTGATCGGACCGAACTTCGCGCTGCTGGTGAACGGTTACACCGTCACCGACACGGTCGAGGCGGCCCAGGCGGCGGTGTTCGGCTACGGCGAGGCGGCCCCGCTGCACGCCTCCGTCGGGACCGAGTTCTTCGCCGCGTTCGTCGATCCGGCCAGCGTGGTGGGTGTCGCCGACCTGTCGGCCAGCCTGATCGTCGGCGACACCGAGACCCCGCTGGAACGTCTGCCCACCGGCGGCCAGACGATCGCGGCGGTGGTCCCGGTGGACGCCGAGGTCACGCTGGCGGTCACCGACGAGGACCGCACCCAGCGGCTGAGCCTGCGCGACGGCGACCGCACCGACGACGTAGCCGGTTTCTACATCGGCAAGACCGAATCGGTCGACCCCGACGACTACGACGGCCACGGCACCGTCATCGCCGAGGCCGGAAACGGATACCTGCCCGCCTCCCGCGAGGTCGGCATCACGATGGCGGTCGAGACGGCGCAGCGCTCCCCGTGGAGTGCCGAACACGGATGGGCCGAGGACGGGAACGTGTGGATCAGCGTTCCCATCACCGGCATGTCGACCGACGCGGTCTGGGGATTCGACACCGCCGACGACAGCCACGAACCCAAGCTGTACTGGGAACTGCGGGAGGCCGAGCTCTTCGCGCTCGCACCCGCCGACGGCGATCCGGTGTCGGCCAACGGAAAGCAGACCTTCGTCGTCGACGCGGACGCCGCCTACACCGGCAGTGCCGACACCGAGTTCACCCCTGGTGAGATCCGACTGTGGTTCCAGGTGCCCGAGGACACCGTGACCGCGACACTGCGCATCACCCCGTCGGGCCGGTTGAACGCCGAGTGGTCCGATGTCACCGGCTCGGGATCCTGGGACTCCGAACCCGAGTCCGGTGAGATCACGCTGACGTTCTAGTCGGGGTCGGTGGCCTCGTCCGTATCGACCGCGCGCAGCCGCTCCAGTGCGCGCTTCCGGCTCCAGCCGTGGGCTTCGCACAGTCCGGCGACGATCATGGCCAGGTACGCCGCCGACGGCGGATTCGGCGGCTGGATCCGGTCGGGGGCGGTGAAGGTGATCATGGGCAGTCCGTCGAGATCACCGAGGTGCACGAGCGTCTCGTACCGCCCCGGTCCCAGCCGATAGCGGCCGGTGGCGATCAGCTGGTCCAGCGGAACCTCGACGCTTCCGGGTTCCCGCCGCATCTCCTGGGCGCAGACGTCGGCGAACTGTTCGAGTGTGATCTGCCAGGCGCGGGCCGGCGTCCGGCCGGGCGCGTCGGTGTCCAGGAACGCCATCCCGCCACCCCAGGTCGGCGATCGCCCGGCGAAGTAGATCGCGCCGTCGAGGAACACCGCGCGATCGGCGTGGGCCGGTCGCCGATCGCGGCAACCCGGATACCGCCACCGACCGCCGGACGGGATTCCGCCGCGCAGATAGCAGTCGAAGCGCTCGGCCGCCATGTTCGACCCGTAACCGGCGTACCAGACGAGAGGCCGACCGTCAGCGGGT
>Ga0233365_1000488_pt1 | contig 18213 bp, 16 predicted proteins | sample ElkDunMinimDraft_27_FD_191535 | JGI IMG/M metagenome (GOLD analysis project Ga0233365, IMG submission 191535) | Fecal eukaryotic communites from dung pellets of Tule Elk in California, USA - Elk Dung C36 | ecosystem: Host-associated > Mammals > Digestive system > Large intestine > Fecal | place...
CGTAAGCTGCATTTAATGTTGCGGCGTTAAAAGCTTCTTCGGGAGTCAGTTTCATTTTTATGCACGATGTTGCAACCACAAAATTCATGTTACCGCTTGGTGTTGTTCCCGGGTTGTAATCTGATGCAATTACTAATGGCAAATCGGCATCTAATAATTTACGGGCGGGCGTGTAAGGAATCGATATAAAATACGAACAGGTTGGCAAAGCAACCGGAATGGTGTTTCCTTTTTTCAGTGCTTCAATATCTGTATCTTCCACTACTTCCAAATGATCTACCGTAAGAACGTTTTCTTCCACACACATTTCAATACCATTAATTGCCGTAAACTGATTGATGTGGATTTTTGATTTTAAACCGTGATTTGTTGCTGCTTTAATGATTTTTCTAGTTTCTTCAACGGTGAAATATCCGGTTTCCAAGAAAGCATCAACATAATCTGCCAAACCCGATATTGCAATTTCAGGAATCATCACATTACAAATTTCATCTACAAATCCTGCCTGATTGTCTTTAAATTCTGGTGGAACAGCATGTGCACCCAAAAAAGTTGCTTTTATTTTAACAGAATAATTATCTTGTAATTTTTTTATAACACGCAGCATTTTCAGTTCGGCTTCCAAACTTAAACCGTATCCTGATTTAATTTCGATAACTCCGGTTCCCAAAGCAATTAATTCCTCCAAACGAGTAGCTGCATCTTTATACAACTCATCTTCAGAAGCATTGCGCAGTTTTTCAACCGAATTTAAAATTCCGCCACCACGCTTGTAAATTTCATCATAACTTAAACCGTTAATTCTATCAACAAATTCCTGTTCGCGGTTACCTGCATAAACAATGTGCGTATGACTGTCAATATAGCTGGGCATGATCATTTTACCAGAAACATCAACCGATTCATCAAAATCAGTCGGTGCATTTTCCATAGATCCATAATCTGCAATCAGATCATTCTCAACCAGCAAAAAAGCATTTTTTATGGAAGGAAGTTCTTTCATTTCACTTCCTTTTAATATTGATTGATTGTTTTCGCGAACCTGAAAAAGTTCTTTTATATTGTAAAATAGGGTTTTCATTTATTTTGAAAAATTGATAACCAAAGATAGATACTTATTGGAAAAAAGCATAAAAAAATCCGTTTCTTTTGAAAACGGATTTGGTTGTAAAAATTAAATAAATTTTTATTAAATGCTTGTAAGGTTATTAGCATTTTGAAAAAGTTTATTATATGCATTCATTTCTGCCCTAACTAAACCATTAATAAACTCTTGATTTAACAACAAGCCATATTTCTCCTTATAATCTTGCAACTTTAGATTAATTTCTTTATTCTTTAACTCATTTAATTTTGCGTATTTTTTTTGATTTACAAAAAGACTTAGAGCTTCTTTTACAGAAGAAAATTTTGTTTTGTTTAGATTCTGTTCTGCCCAAATTTCAAAGTCACGGTCACTTAAATTACATGTTTCTCTACTATTTTCTAAAGAGTTTATTTTTTCTATGAAAGTATTTGTATAATACATTTCATACAAGCTATTTTCAGATATTCTGAATTTTATAACTTCATCAAGAAAATCAGTATATACATCATCATTCATTGCAGCCTCTGCTTGTTCCAAAAACTTAATTTCTTCTGATGTTTGCGAATAACTATTAATTACAAACAACAAACAACTTAACACAAATATTTTCTTCATAATAATTTAATTTAAGAGTTAATTATATCAAATATAAGCAAATATTTAAATTAATAACAAAAATCCGTTTCTTTTGAAAACGGATTAATGTATTAAAAATTCGGACTTAAATTGTATTTTTTGTAGAAGGTATCAATAATTGCTACTACTTCATCGGCTGTATCAACAACCTTTATAAGATTCATGTCTTCTGGCGATGCATTCAGGTATTTTTCAAGCAATACGCTTTTTACCCATTCAAACAAGCCAGACCAAAATTCCGTTCCGACTAAAATTATCGGAAATTTTCCTATTTTTTTGGTTTGGATTAAGGTAATTGCTTCAAACAACTCGTCTAAAGTTCCGAAACCGCCCGGCATTACCACAAAACCTTGCGAATATTTTACGAACATTACCTTGCGTACAAAGAAATAATCGAACTGAAGATTTTTATCGTGATCGATATACGGATTGAAATGCTGTTCAAAAGGTAAATCGATGTTTAAACCTACCGACGGACCGCCACCTAAATGCGCGCCTTTATTGGCAGCTTCCATAATTCCCGGACCACCTCCCGAAATTACGCCGTAACCTGCTTTACTTATTTTAAAAGCAATTTCTTCTGCCAGTTTGTAATATGGATTGTCGTTTTTTGTACGTGCCGATCCAAAAATAGATACACACGGACCAATACGACTCATTTTTTCGTAACCATTTACAAATTCAGACATAATTTTAAAAATTGCCCACGAATCGTTCGATCTGATTTCGTTCCACGATTTCTGTGTTAAACTTTCTTTTATGCGGATGTCTTCTTCTGAAAAATCGTCTTTCATATATTTTTTATTTGATTGTTTATCTCAGATGTTTTAGTTGTTTCTCAGTTTCAAGTTAAATTTTCATTAACATACATAAACCTAAAACATACAACATAAAACCTATTACTTTAATTCTTTCTTTAAAAAGCGTGCTGTGTGGCTTTTTTTACTTTTCGATACTTTTTCAGGTGTACCAAAAGCAACTACTTCACCACCTTTTTTACCGCCTTCGGGACCGATATCGATAATATAATCGGCCATTTTTATCACGTCCATATTATGTTCGATCACCAAAACGGTATTACCCTTGTTGACCAATTGCTGCAAGACTTCCATCAGCACACGGATATCTTCAAAATGCAGACCCGTTGTAGGTTCATCTAAAATATAAAACGTATTTCCGGTATCTTTTTTAGATAATTCGGTTGCCAATTTAATACGCTGTGCCTCGCCTCCAGACAAAGTTGTACTTTGCTGACCTAACGTAATATAACCCAAACCTACATCTTGTATGGTTTTTACCTTACGGTATATTTTTGGGATGTTTTCAAAAAACGGAACGCTTTCATCAATCGTCATGTTTAGAATATCAGCAATTGATTTTCCTTTATAACGAATTTCCAATGTTTCGCGATTAAAACGCTTGCCCTGACAGGTTTCACATTCAACATAAACATCGGGTAAAAAGCCCATTTCAATGGTTCTTAAACCCGATCCTTCGCAGGTTTCGCAACGACCGCCTTTTACGTTAAAACTAAAACGCCCAGGTTTATATCCACGAATACTTGCTTCAGGTGTCTTGGTAAATAAGGTTCTTATTTCAGAAAAAACTTCGGTATAAGTTGCCGGATTTGAACGCGGAGTTCTACCAATCGGACTTTGATCGATACCTATTACTTTGTCGATATGCTCTAAACCTTGTAATTTGTCGTAAGGCTGCGGAACTTTAATTGCATTGAAAAAATGTTCATTTAATATCGGATACAGCGTTTCGTTGATCAAGGTAGATTTACCCGAACCAGACACGCCCGATACACAGATTAAGGTTCCCAAAGGAAATTCTACCGTAACATTTTTAAGGTTGTTGCCTTTTGCACCGAAAATTTTCAGCGTTTTACCGTTTCCGCTTCTACGTTCTGCAGGAATTGGAATACTTAAACTTCCGTTTAAATATTGTGCCGTAATAGTATTTTCTTTCAGCAATTCTGCCGGTGTACCTGCACTAATGATCTGTCCGCCGTTTAATCCGGCTTTCGGACCAATATCAATTACATAATCGGCTTCTTCAATCATGTCTTTGTCGTGTTCAACTACCAAAACCGAATTGCCTACATCGCGCAGTTGCTTTAACGAAGTAATCAATTTTTCGTTATCGCGCTGATGCAATCCAATACTAGGCTCATCTAAAATATATAAAACACCCACAAGTTGAGAGCCAATTTGCGTTGCCAGACGAATACGTTGTGCTTCGCCACCCGAAAGGGTTTTAGACGATCGGTTTAATGTAAGATAATTCAAGCCCACATCTAACAAAAAGGTCAATCTGTTAGAAATTTCTTTCACAACTTCGCCAGCAATAAGCTGCTGTTTCGAACTTAACTTTTTATGTAATGAGCCAAACCATTCCGACAATTGATCAAGATCCATTGTTGCCAGATCGGCAATATTTTTATCGTTCACTTTAAAATAAAGCGATTCCTTGCGTAGGCGCGAACCGTTACATTCGGGACAAATAATTTCGTCCATAAAATCGCCTGCCCAACGTTTTATTGCTGCCGTTGGTGCATCGTTAAACTGATTTTTAATAAAATTTGATATTCCTTCAAAATCTATTTTGTAATCTTTGGTTATGCCTAAAATTTTTGAAGCAACCGAAAAACTTTCCTTGCCACCATTTAAAATAACATCCAACGCTTCGGCAGGAATATCTTTAATTGGGTCGGTCAATTTAAATTCGTAACGTTGTGCAATAATTTCTAACTGCTTAAAAATCCAAGTGCTTTTTTGTTCGCCAATAGGCTCGATTCCACCTGCTTTTATTGACAGTTCATTATTTGGAATAATCTTTTTACTATTGATTTCATTTATCGATCCCAGACCGTTGCAAACCGGACACGCACCTTTCGGTGAATTGAAAGAAAAACTGTTTGGTTCCGGAATTGGATAGGAAATTCCCGAAGTCGGGCACATTAAATGTCGACTGAAAAAACGTGGTGTTTCACCTTCGTGCGGTAAAACTACCATAATGTCTTCGCCGTGATACATTGCCGTTTTAATACTTTCTGCCAATCGCTTTTGTGTATCATCGGAATCATCAACCGCCAAACGATCAATAACAATTTCTATGTCGTGCGTTTTGTATCGATCCAATTTCATACCCGAAACAATATCGCGAATTTCACCATCGACACGAACTTTTAGAAAACCCTGTTTGGCAATTTGTTCAAACAGCTCACGATAATGTCCTTTACGCGAACGGATTACAGGCGACAAGATATTAATGCGCTGATCGGAATAATTTTCAATGATAAGCTGCTGAATTTGCTCATCGGAATAACTGACCATTTTTTCGCCAGTTTCGTACGAAAAAGCATCAGACCCACGGGCATACAGCAAACGGATGAAATCGTAAATTTCGGTAATGGTTCCAACGGTGGAACGGGGATTTTTGTTAACGGTTTTTTGCTCAATGGCAATCACCGGCGAAAGTCCTTCGATCTTATCAACATCGGGACGTTCTAATCCGCCAAGAAACTGACGCGCATACGAAGCAAATGTTTCAATATAACGACGCTGCCCTTCGGCATAAATGGTATCAAAGGCTAAAGAAGATTTTCCGGATCCCGATAAACCTGTAATAACCACCAGTTTTTCTCGTGGAATGGTAACATCTATATTTTTTAAGTTGTGAACGCGGGCGCCCAGAACCTGTATATTATTATCGGAGTTTTGCATAGAAAAATTCAAAGTGCAAATATACGAACCAATTAGTTAATTAGCGAATTAGTTTATTAAGGAATTAGTGAACTGATTTATTGATATTTGAGATTTGGAATTATATGTAATAATTCTTACTTTCCAATGTTACTTATATATTCTATTTTTAATTATATTTTGAAAAACTGACCTATTATGAAAATAAAAGTATTTAACATCAGATTAGATGATGAAAATTTAGAAGAGGACCAAGAAAAGATAAATTCTTTTTTAGAAAATGTAATCTTTAAGAAATCTTCTACTAATATTATATCTGAAAAAGCAAATTATTGGTCTATATTGATTCATTATGAAGAAAATTACATCGACTCACAAGAAAATAAAAAAAATATTTTTGATGAAGAAACCTTAACCGATAAGGAAAAAGAAATTGTTGCTTATTTTAAGCAATGGCGTTGGGATAAATCCAAAGAAGAAAACATTCCTGCCTATATGATACTAACAAACAAAACCATCATTTCAATTGCTAAAACAAAACCTGAGACAATAGATGACTTGGATAAAGTAACTGGAATTGGAGAAAACAAGAAAAGGCAATACGGAGATAGCATCATTGCATTAATGAATACTGTTTAATTTTTCTTGTACAAACATTCTGTATATATGTAAGATATTAAAGCTTTGGTAAAATAACCTTGTACACCATTAATTAGCTTATTTTCGAATTAGCTAATTAGCTAATGATCATTTACTCTATCCTTAAATTCTTTAAATTTTCACGGTAAACTTCTAAGATTTTTACTTTAGTAACATAGCCAATTAATTTGTCTTGCTGGGTTACCAGTATTTCCGACAGATTGTTTTCGTCAATTAATTGAAGTGCATTGCCTGTGTTTTCTGAAAGCGATACCGAAAAAGCAGGCTTCATTTCGGTTTGGATAAATGTGGAACTTAATTTGTAATTGTTGAACAATATAGATCGAACATCATTCAAATAAATGATTCCCAACACATTTCGTTCTTCATTAATTATAGGTATAAATGTTTGACTGGTAGTTAAAAACAGATTTTTAACATCGTACATAGAGTTATCTGTTGTTAAAACTTCGGCATCGTTACTGTAAATATTGTGTAATTCGATCTTATTCAGAATGTTTTTGTCTTTGTCTGATGTAAACACCAAGCCTTTATCAGCAATTGTAAAAATATCCATTGAATATTTATCGTATCGTTTCGCAATTGCAAAACTGATCGATGAAACAATTAACAACGGAACCATTAAACCATAACCGCCGGTAATTTCGGCAATTAAGAAAATGGCAGTTAATGGTGCATGAAACAAACCACTTAAAACGGCTGCCATACCTACTACAGTAAAATTTTCTATGGGTAATTTTTTAAGTCCGATTAATTCGATAAACTTGGCAACCATGTATCCCAAGTACGAACCAACAAATAGCGATGGAGCAAAGTTTCCACCGTTTCCGCCCGATCCTAATGTTAAACCGGTTGCGATACTTTTAATGAATGCTGTTAAACCAACAAAAGCAAGCACAATCCATGGATTTTTCCTAAATTTTTCAAGCAAGGAATTTTCAAGAATATCGGCTGCATTGTTATTTGCCAAAGACTTTATACTTTCGTATCCTTCACCAAAAAGCGTAGGAAAAAGAAAAATAAGAATCGCCAGCATACTTGCTCCAATTAAAGCTTTTCGATAAGTACCAAAAGGTAAGTTCGCTGCGAAATGCTCTACCTTACGGAACATACGGGCGTGATATATCGAAAAAAAACCTGCGGCAACACCTACCAGCGCATAATAGCCTATGTTAGAATAATCAAAGGTAAACTGACTTTTAAAGTTAAGGATAATGCTTTCCTTTAAAACAACTGCCGAAACAATAGCGCCGGTTGCCGATGATATCATTAACGGAATAAACGCCGTAACGCTCATATCGGCAATAATCACTTCAATGGCGAAAAGAACACCCGCAATGGGTGCATTAAACGCAGCTGCAATTCCCGATGCCACACCACATGCAAGCAACAGCGTACGATCTTTATAATTAAAGCGGAAATTTTGTGCAAAGTTTGATCCAAAAGCAGCACCTGTAATGGTAATAGGAGATTCCAGTCCGGCAGATCCACCCAAACCAACGGTTAACGAGCTTGTAATTATCTGCGCGTACATCTGCTTTTTAGGCATATAACCCGACTTTTTGGCAACGGCGATCATAATTTGGCTTGTACCTTTTTCTATAGATCCGTCTAAAAACTTTTTTATTACAAAAACGGTTAGTAGAATACCGATTACAGGAAAAATACTGTTTGAAAAAGGCAATTTGTAAATAGTATCTAAATAAGTTGCCAATTTAAAAACGCTATGCGCAAACGATTTAAGCAAAATAACCGCCAATGCAGACGAAATACCAACCAAAACACATGAAATATATAAAAACTGACGATCAGAAATAATTGTTTTTAGTAAATACAATATTCCTTCAAGGTATCGAAAAGCTTTTTTAAATCGGTATTTTTTGTTTTTGGCTGCGTCCATTGTGCAAAAGTAACGTACTAAAAATTAAAACCCAATCATTTTCTCAGTTCTTCTCCAATTCTAATGCGTTCTGTTTCGGCATGAACCATTAAATCTTTAAAAAACAAATGAAATTCCCGCTGAAAATCTTCGTAATTCGCATATAAATCATCAACAGCTTCGTACATGTTTGATTTCATAGCAAAACGATGATCCATCTGTTTCAAAATTTGCTGTAAATCGGTTAAATTGGCGTACCGTAACAGCCAGTTTCCTTTAATGAGGTAAGGTAACAGATTTTGTGTTTTCAAATTCAGTTCTTCTTTATGATTCTCCAGACTACGGTAAAAGCGCTGCGTAAAAACTTCTAAATCTTCATCATGATACATTGCCCATTCCTTCGCCAGAAAATGATCGTAAAACATATCGATAATAATTCCTGAAAAATGATTGAATTTTGGAACCAATCGATATTTAGACTGACGGAATATCGGGTGGAAATCGGTAAAACTGTCAATAGAACGATGCAGCAATACTCCCAACTGAATATCGGTATGATAATTTTTGTAGTCTTTTCCACGAATACCATCGCCCATAAAATTGCCAATCTGTATGCGTTCGTTTGTTCCCGATAAATATATATGTGCTAGAAAGTTCATAGTAGCTAATTTACTTAAAAAGATCAAACTATTTTAATGCTATTTATTTATATTTGGTACTGTTATTGATTAAAAAGTTTTGTTTTAATACAAATAATATGAAAAATATTTTACTTTTTTTTATTTATCAGTATATCGGGATATTCGCAAGATGTTGATGACAGATATATAAAAGAGCCAAACCCTGAAATATATTTCCCTGAATTGAACGATATTGAAAAAGTAAAATATGTTAAAACATGGAAATACGAAGCAGACTCAAAAGGAAATTTTTCAAAAGAACATGAATTTTCAGGACAAGAACCTGAAATTTTTGTTAATAAATATCCTTACAGATATCTTTATAGAATACTTCCTGAAACAACCGATACTATTTCAAAAATCATTTATAAATACAATGAAAACAAAAATACGTTGGAATATGTAAACGAGCAACGAACACAATTCTATATATATAAGAATAAAGGTAATCATTATGGTTATAACCAATGGTATCGGCAATATAACGAAAATGGTGAAATTATAAAAGAAGATATTTATAGTGAGAATCAATTAAGTAGTTCAAGAAAATGGATTTATAACTCTAACAATCAACTTATAAGAAAAGTAGATAATAGGTATTATGAAGATAAAGTGAATTATCGCTATATAACTAATTATCTATATGATTATCGAAATAGATTAGAAAAAAAATTATAAACAATAATGATGAAATAACTCAAGTCATTAGTTGGGAGTACGACGAAAATAACAAATACCGCATTACAGAAGAAAGAAATTATGAAAACGGAGTTGACCAAGGAATAAGTGGAGTACAAACTTTTGGCTCCTCATTAGACAGACATAGCGGAGGTAGTACCTTAATAGAAGAGTTATTTGACAAAAATTACAATTGGATAAAAAAAACATATCAAAATCGTTATGGTTATTATACAATAGAACGCAAAATCATTTACAAATAATTAAACTTTCCATTTCTAATAATTAATAAAGTAATCTTTATATTTGTTTGTTAAAAAAAGTAAATAAATGACCTTAATAAAATCAATTTCGGGTATTCGCGGTACCATTGGCGGTAACGTGGGCGAAAATTTAACTCCGATCGATGCCGTAAAATTTGCATCGGCTTATGGAACCTTCTTAAAAAACAGTTTGCAAAAAGATAAATTAACCGTTGTAATTGGTCGCGATGCCCGTATTTCGGGTCCTATGATCCATCAATTGGTTATGCAGACATTGGTTGGTTTGGGAATTAATATTATAGATTTAGGCTTGTCAACCACACCAACTGTTGAAGTTGCTGTTCCTTTGGAAAAAGCCGATGGCGGAATAATTCTAACAGCATCGCACAATCCAAAACAATGGAATGCACTGAAATTATTGAACAACAAAGGCGAATTTTTAAGCGGAGCCGAAGGTGCTTTGATTTTGGAAATTGCAGAATCAGACAGTTTTGATTTTGCCGATGTTGATTCGTTGGGAACTATTACCGAAATTACCGATTACATGGATAGACATATTGACGAAGTTTTAAATTTGAAACTGGTTGATGTTGAAGCCGTAAAAAGTAAAAAATTCAAGGTAGTTGTCGATGGTGTAAATTCTTCGGGCGGAATTGTAATTCCTGATCTTTTAAAGAAAATGGGCGTTGAAGTTGTTGAACTTTACTGTGAACCAAACGGACATTTCCCTCACAATCCCGAGCCTTTAAAGGAACATTTAACCGATATCTGCGAATTGGTTGTAAAAGAAAAAGCCGATTTTGGTATTGTGGTTGATCCCGACGTAGATCGTTTGGCGTTCATCAGTAACAACGGCGAAATGTTTGGTGAAGAATATACGCTGGTTGCGGTTGCCGATTACGTATTGAGTAAAACGCCGGGTAATACGGTTTCAAACATGTCTTCTTCTCGAGCGCTAAGAGACGTTACCGAAAAACACAACGGAATGTACGAAGCATCGGCTGTTGGCGAAGTAAATGTGGTTGAATTAATGAAGAAAAACAATGCCATAATTGGTGGCGAAGGTAACGGCGGCATCATTTATCCTGAAATTCATTACGGTCGCGATGCTTTGGTTGGTGTGGCTTTATTTTTAACGCATTTGGCACAACAAGATTTAGATGTAGCAGCTTTAAGAGCATCGTATCCGGCTTATTATATGAGTAAAAATAAAATAGAACTAACACCAGAAATCAATGTGGATGCTATTTTAGAAGAAATGCAAAAGATTTATGTTAATGAAAAAAACAGCACTGTAGATGGCGTAAAAATTGATTTGGCAGATTCTTGGGTGCATTTAAGAAAATCGAATACTGAACCTATCATCCGTATTTATACCGAAGCACCAACACAATCTGCTGCCGATAATCTGGCACAAAAAATATTGAATGAAATTGAGGGTATTGTAATAATTTAACTAAATAATATTCCGTAATTAAAAAAATCCCGAAGTTTAAACTTCGGGATTTTTTACATCTTTTTGAAAATCAAATTCGATTTAAAATCTAAATCTATATCTTTTATTACTACTCCACCGTTTGAATCGAACCTTGTAAAGTTATAATCTTGGATTTCTTCTGAAGCTTTTAATTCACTTACATAATTTTTGCCTTCGTTATTTGTATTGAAAGTGATCGAAACTTTTTCTTGTTTGTAGATCCAGTTTTTTTCGAACATAAACTTTCCGTTTCTCGATTGGCTGTGATCTATCACATACGGTTTCAAAAGAACAAACTCCATTTTCTTAAGGTTGAAGTTTTTATCGTACTGAAAATATCCTTCATAAAATTGTTCCGAATAAAATTCAATTACATATTGTCCGTCATTCGTCCTTTTTCTTTCAAACGTATAATCTTTAAAGTTGTTAAAGAAATCCAGTTCAGGTACGTTTACATATTTTCTTATAACAACCTCGGTAAGCCAGTACATTGGAGAATCGTTACCAGAATAGCGGTTAAAAAACAAGGTATCCATTGACATTTTATTTCTTGGATCCTTAACAATGCTTTTATTTATTTTCTTGCTTTTAAGGTTAATGTTAACATCAAACACCGTTTCAGAATTCAGCAATTGAGCCGTATCGTTAATCATTGCCTGATGTGTTACCAAATAATTGTAATTGTTATCTGCATAATTATTATACATTTGGTTACGTACCTTTTTTATAATATCAATCATGCTGCTACGCGACAATTTATCGATTACCAATTCTTCTAAATCGGTATCGTCAATCTGTGCCTGTGCATTCCATGAATTAAAAAAAAGTAATCCAAAAAGTATAAAAAGGTATTTTTTCATCTGTATATTTTTGTTTTGCAAATTTAATGCAATATTAATCTAAACGAATAATATTGCATTATAATATACAACTAACATACCATTTTTTAAGTTTTACTTTAAATTGAAAGCGTAACGGTTTACAATATTGGTGTTATAGTACGATCCTTTTGATTTTGCTGTTGAAAATTCTTCCCAAATTGCCAAAGGTACATGTGCGTGTATGTATTCTTCTGCACGGGTTGTATAGATTATTAGGTAACCTTCTTTTTCGTTACAGCTGTAAAATTCAATACGCTTAATCCAAGAGCTTTCGGGCGTTGACTGAATTTTTTTTATGGGATAGTTAGCCTTTGTAATTTCTTTTCTGGCTTCAACAAAAGTACTGTAGGTTCCTGAAAGTTCCTGACAGTCTGTTTTACCTTTGCATGCCAGTAAAGAAGCAGTTCCGAAAATTATAAGTAAAGTTTTTTTCATAACACATAATAATTTATAATTTTAAATAAATATAATGATTTTATTTTGTATTATGATTATTTTAACATTAAACCAAATGAATTCCGTCGTCTTTAATTAAAATCTTCTTTTCTTTATATAAAACACCAACTGTTTGTTTAAAAGTCTTTTTGCTCATACCCAAAACGGTTTTAATTTCATCGGGATGGCTTTTATCGTTCAAACCTAAAAAACCGTTGTTCATTTCTAATTCTGTTAGAATTTTAGAAACACTGTCTGATACCTTTTCAAAGCCAAGTTTATTTCTTGAAACATCGATTTTTCCGTCGGGTCTTATGTTTTTGATGTAACCAATGATACGGTCGCCAGTTCTGAAATCTTCAAAAGTTTCGTTTTGATACATCAATCCTTTGTGTTTTTCGTTGATGATCACGTTAATTCCTGCATCGGTAATGTGCGAAACAATTAAATCAACCTCTTCCCCTACTTCAACCGTAAGATCTGTATTATCTAAAAACTGATTTAATTTCGATGATCCAACCAAACGGTTCGTTTTATCATCTAAAGTCATGTAAATCATGTAATAGTTGCCTTCGGTCATAGGTCGAGCCTGCTCTCTGAAGGGAACAAACAAATCTTTTTCTAAACCCCAATCCATAAAAGCACCATATTCATTGATGTAATTAACTTTTAAAAGAGCAAATTCATTTAAAAAAATGTACGGTTCTAAAGTCGTTGCAACCGGTCGTTCTTCATGATCCAAATAAACAAAAACTTCTATATCGTCACCAATTTCAAAATTTTCGGGCAGATACTTTTTAGGCAAAAGCACATCTTCGTTTCCATCGGTCAAATACAGCCCAACATTGGTTCTTCTTGCAATTTTTAACGTATTGAAGTTTCCTATTGATATCATAATTACATTTTTTACAAAAGTACAAACAAAAAAGTTGTTATTAGATTTTATGATAATTTTTAAAGCCGTTAATTCAAAAATTCTTAACTTACAAATAAAATTACAAACTATGAAAAAAATGTATCACTACGCAACGGTTGAAAAAGCGTTGGAAGAGTTAAAGGAAAAAGGATTTTCTATTGATTTTAATATTGAAGAAGGACAGATTACAGCGTCTCCAACGAGTTTTGGAATTGTAGAGATTTACAGATATGAAGGTATGAGCGACCCAGATGATGAAGCTACAGTTTATGGAATTGAAAATTTCACCAATGGAGAACGCGGTGTTTTTGTTGCCGGAAATTTATCTTTTGCTGAAAGCGATGTAGCAAAAATTCTGTTGAAACTGGAAATTGAAGATAGAAAAAATGAAGATTTTTAGTCTTCATTTTTTTTATGGTTTTATTTCTAAATCAAAGGTTTTAATCAGCATATCTAAAGCTGGATTCAATTCTTTTAAATAGTCTAACTTATCGTGAATCGTGTATGCCTTTTTAACTTGTGCTTGTTCGTTTACTTTAACATCGATCTTTAAATGGTAATTGTTCAGTTTTTTATGAATGAACGAAACCAGATCGTACAGATTTTCTTCAAAACTTAATTTACTGCCCGTGTTTGGAAATTCAACAGTTAAAACATTTTCATTTAAGGTTAAATTTGCCATATTCATGGTAGAAGACATGAGCATTCTGCCGGTTGTGTAGTATTGATTCGAACAAAAATCCCAATGTTTTTTTAGCTCTTCAAACGTGAAATGATCATTCGGTAAATCTTCGTGATTGATCTGAACAGGATTTATAGAGGCTTCTAACTCTCTTTTTTTCTTGATGCTTTTTAGTGAAAGTGCAGAAATTTGATGTTCACCCGTTTCTTTTGATAGGATAACTTTCTGCGTATTTAAATCTTCGGAATTTGAATTTACAGAAACATCTTCTACATCGGTTTTTTCTTTAGAAATGACAGCTTTCGGCTCTTCAACCACAATGGAATGACTGCTGTTTTTACTTACATTTATAAAAAATGCTGCTGGAATCAGTTCTGATTTAAATTTTTTTTTTCAGGGTGAGTAAGCGTTGCCAACTGCATTAAACACAATTCTACCAACAAACGCTGGTTTACCGATGTTTTATATTTTAAATCGCACGTATTTGCAATATTTATTGCTTCAATTAATATTTCCTGCGAACACTTTTGTGCCTGCTGATAAAACAAGTTTTTGTTTTCATCGCTAACATCTAACAAAATAAGCGTTTGCGGATTTCTACAAACCAACAAATTTCTAAAATGCGATGCCAAACCTGTCACAAAATGATTTCCATCGAAACCTTTAGCTAAAATTCCATCGAAAGTCAGCAATAAGCTTGGAATATCGTTTGAAATAATTAAATCGGTAACTCTTAAATAATAATCGTAATCTAAAACATTCAGGTTTTCTGCAACTGCCTGGCGTGTTAAATTGGTTCCACAGAAAGATACTACTCTATCAAAAATTGAAAGTGCATCACGCATGGCTCCGTCTGCTTTTTGAGCAATAATCTGCAATGCATCTTCTTCAAAAGTAATGTTTTGGCTAACAGCAACTTCCTTTAAGTATTCCTTTGCATCGTTAACGGTAATTCGCTTAAAATCAAATATCTGACAACGAGATAATATGGTTGGAATAATCTTATGTTTTTCTGTTGTCGCCAAAATAAAAATGGCATGTTTTGGCGGTTCTTCCAACGTTTTAAGGAATGCATTAAAAGCTGCCGATGACAACATGTGCACCTCGTCAATAATATAAACTTTATAGATTCCTGTTTGGGGAGGTATTCTTACTTGATCAATTAGATTACGGATATCTTCTACAGAGTTGTTCGAAGCTGCATCTAATTCAAACACATTAAAGGCAAAATCTTCATTAGGATCATCGTAACCAATCTGGTTAATTTTTCGAGCCAAAATACGTGCACAAGTAGTTTTACCAACTCCACGCGGACCGGTAAATAATAATGCTTGAGCCAAATGATTGTTCTCTATAGCATTAACTAAAGTACTTGTAATTGTTTGCTGACCAACAACGTCTTTAAAAGTTTGCGGACGGTATTTTCGTGCCGATACAATGAATTGTTCCATGAATGTATTGCTTAATGCAAATATACCAAAAATGTTTGATTAATTTTCTTCGGGATAATAACCTGAATCTCCCAATTTGTTTTTCCACTTGGTTTTTACCTGATCCATTTTAAGATTGCGGGCTGCCGGGCGGTAATCAATTCTACCTTCGGCTGCCAGTTCCTGTATCAGCATTTCTATATAAAAATCCTCTAGAACATCTGCCGGTTCGTACTTTGTCTTTAAATTTATATCGAACAGTTTAGCTGCTTGCTGGTTCCAAAATGCAGACCATCCGCTTTTTAGATCCTTAACCAGTTCAAAAGTACTTTTGTTTGTTTGGCGATTTATCAACTTTACCAAAATCTGTCCGTCCTTACGTGAAAGTTTTTTCAAAGGCTCTTCAAACTGTTCTTTAAGATATTTCTCTGTTTGTCTTAAATATTTTCTTTTTTGCGAATTTGATTCCATCTTCGCCATATTCTCGTTTAAAGACGTTAAATTATCGCTGGTTTTAACGGCATATCCGTAAACCCTTATTATTCTGCGTTTTAAAACATTCTGTATTTTAATGCGTTCTAATTCTTCTTTCGAAAAATTAATATGTAATTCCGGCAGCATAAATTCCTTTTCAATTTCACCGTCGTCTAAAACATTTGTACGCAAAGAATCGGCATATTTTTCCCAATCGTTAACCTGCGCATTGATTTGGAATGCCAAAAAAGAAAAAAATATTATAAAAAATTTTCTCATTGTTATTCGTGTAATTTTAAAGTAAATATAAAACAAAATTATTAGTAAATTCGTTTAAAATTTTTACTAAAATTATGACTGCAAAAACCATACTAAACAACGATTCACTGACCTTTTTGGAAGGATACTTAAACAACGCCTCGCCTACAGGTTTTGAAAAAGAAGGACAAAAATTATGGATGGATTACATAAAACCTTATGTTGATACGGTTTTTACAGATACTTACGGAACCTGCGTTGGTGTGATAAATCCCGATGCTGAATTTAAAGTGGTTATTGAAGGACATGCAGACGAAATTTCGTGGTATGTGAACTATATTGCCGAAGATGGTATGATTTACGTGATTAGAAATGGAGGAAGCGACCAAATGATTGCGCCATCAAAACGCGTTAACATTCACACCAAAAACGGAATTGTAAAAGGTGTTTTCGGCTGGCCGGCAATTCACACCAGATTACGTGCTGGAAAAGACGAGCCTACACCAAAAATTGAAAATATTTTTATTGATTGCGGATGCGAATCAAAAGCCGAAGTGGAAGCTTTGGGAATTCATGTGGGTTGTGTTATTACGTACCCTGATAGTTTTGAAATTTTGAACGATAATAAGTTTGTTTGTCGCGCTTTGGATAACCGTATGGGTGGATTTATGATTGCAGAAGTGGCACGTTTATTAAAAGAAAACAACAAAAAACTACCTTTTGGCTTGTATATAACCAATTCGGTGCAAGAAGAAGTTGGTTTACGGGGTGCAGAAATGATCACTCAAAGTATTAAACCGAACATTGCAATTGTAACCGATGTTTGTCATGATAGTACTACACCAATGATCGACAAAAAGATTGAAGGTGAAACAAAAATTGGATCTGGACCAGTGATTACTTATGCACCTGCTGTACAAAATAATTTACGCGATTTAATTATTGATACAGCAGAAAAGAAGAGTATTCCTTTTCAGCGTTTGGCATCATCTCGCGTTACAGGAACAGACACTGATGCTTTTGCTTACAGCAACGGCGGTGTGGCATCAGCTTTAATTTCATTGCCTTTAAGATACATGCACACAACCGTTGAAATGGTTCATAAAAGTGATGTAGAAAATGTAATTAAGTTAATTTACGAAACCTTATTAAACATAGAAAACAACCACGATTTTAGTTATTTTAAGTAGTTTTTAAAAGTTCTCGACAAGCTCAAATTGATGAAAACGTCATTTATTCTGTAAGTTGAATTTCATAAAAATAATTAACGGCACAAAAAAAGCTTGAGAAATTTCTCAAGCTTTTTTATTATTTATCTTTATTTTTAATTACCAATCTAAAACCTTCACCGTGAATGTTTAAAATTTCTACATTCTCATCAGATTTTAGGTATTTTCTTAATTTGGCAATGTAAACGTCCATACTTCTAGATGTAAAATAATTATCATCTCTCCATATTTTTGTCAATGCAACTTCACGCGGCATTAAATCGTTTTCGTAAAGTGCCAACATTTTTAATAATTCGTTTTCTTTTGGCGATAATTTAATTGGTTCATCATCTTCAAAAGTTAAGAATCGAAGTTTAGAATTTAAATTGAATTTACCAATCTGGAATTCGAATTTTGTGTTCTCTGCCTTAACTTCAGACGATTTACGCTGCATAATTGCTTTAATCTTCATTAACAGTACTTCAGAATCAAACGGTTTGTTCAAATAATCGTCTGCACCTACTTTATATCCTTTTAAAACATCTTCTTTCATTGTTTTAGCAGTTAAGAAGATAATAGGAATTTCTTTATTTTTATCTCTGATTTCGCGTGCTAATGTGAACCCATCTTTATAAGGCATCATTACGTCTAAAATACATAAATCAAATGTATCTTTCTTGAACTTTTCGAATCCTTCCATACCATTTTTGGCAAGAGTTACATCGAAATCATTCATCATTAAATAATCTTTTAAGATTGATCCGAAGTTAGGATCATCTTCTACCAATAAAATCTTTTTGTTGCTTACTTCCATTGTTTTATCTATTTGTTGTTTGTTTAACTATTAGTTTATTAACGG
>Ga0233365_1000491_pt1 | contig 18174 bp, 17 predicted proteins | sample ElkDunMinimDraft_27_FD_191535 | JGI IMG/M metagenome (GOLD analysis project Ga0233365, IMG submission 191535) | Fecal eukaryotic communites from dung pellets of Tule Elk in California, USA - Elk Dung C36 | ecosystem: Host-associated > Mammals > Digestive system > Large intestine > Fecal | place...
AACAAATTCACGAGTTGGCAGAATTATACGGTGCTACCGTAATTTTACATACAGATCATTGCGCAAAAAAATTATTACCTTGGATTGATGGTTTGTTAGATGCCAGCGAAAAATTCTATAAAGAAAACGGCAAGCCTTTATTTTCTTCGCACATGATTGATTTATCGGAAGAACCAATCGAAGAAAATATCGAAATTTCTAAAAAATACCTAGAGCGTATGAGCAAAATTGGTATGACTTTAGAAATTGAATTAGGAATTACAGGTGGTGAAGAAGACGGTGTTGATAATTCGCACGTAGATTCATCAAAACTATACACACAGCCAGAAGAAGTGGCTTACGCTTACGAAGAATTAATGAAAGTATCACCACGCTTTACAATTGCAGCTGCTTTTGGTAACGTACACGGTGTTTACAAACCAGGAAACGTAAAATTAACTCCGAAAATTTTAGACAATTCTCAAAAATACGTTCAAGATAAATTCAGCACTAAAAACAATCCGGTTGATTTCGTTTTCCACGGTGGATCTGGATCAACTTTAGAAGAAATCCGCGAAGCAATATCTTACGGTGTAATTAAAATGAATATCGATACCGATTTACAGTTTGCTTTTACCGAAGGTGCTCGTGATTATATTCTTGCGAAGAAAGATTATTTAATGACACAGATTGGAAATCCTGAAGGAGACGATGTTCCTAACAAAAAATATTACGATCCGCGTAAATGGATGCGTGATGGCGAATTAACATTCAACAAACGTTTAGAGCAAGCTTTTGCCGATTTAAACAACGTTAACACATTATAAAAATTACGAATTACAATTAAATATACAATTCGTAATTTATAAATCATAATTTAAGACTATGGCTTGGTTTAAAAGAAAAGAAAAAGGAATTACAACCCCTACCGAAGATAAAAAAGACACTCCTAAAGGTTTATGGTACAAATCGCCAACGGGAAAAATTATAGAATCGGAAGAGCTGGCTAAAAACTTATGGATTTCTCCGGAAGACGATTACCACGTAAGAATTGGAAGTAAAGAATATTTTGAAATTTTATTCGATGACAATAAGTTCAAAGAATTATTTGGTTCTATAACAGCGAAAGATCCTTTAAAATTTGTTGATACCAAAAAGTACAGCGACCGTTTAAAAGAAGCTAAAGACAAAACCAATTTAAAAGATGCAGTTCGCGTCGCAGTAGGAAAATCTAAAGGCGCAGATTTAGTTGTTGCCTGTATGGATTTTGCTTTTATCGGCGGATCTATGGGTTCTGTTGTAGGTGAAAAAATTGCCCGCGGAATCGATTATTCCATCAAAAACAACATTCCGTTCATGATGATTTCAAAATCGGGTGGTGCACGTATGATGGAAGCAGCATATTCGTTAATGCAAATGGCAAAAACATCGGCAAAATTAGCGCAATTGGCAGATGCTAAAATTCCTTACATTTCATTATGTACCGATCCAACAACAGGTGGAACAACGGCATCGTACGCAATGTTAGGCGATATTAATATTGCAGAACCTGGCGCACTAATCGGCTTTGCAGGTCCGCGTATTGTAAAAGACACAACAGGTAAAGATTTACCTGAAGGTTTTCAAACATCGGAATTTTTGTTAGAACACGGCTTTTTAGACTTTGTAGTTCACAGAAAACAATTAAAAAACAGAGTAAACTTATACATTGATTTGGTTTTAAACAGACCATTACGTTAACAAAAAGCATTGCAATAGCAATGCTTTTTTGCTTGTTAAACATTCTTTGTAAGATAAATTTGTAATAGCATAATAAAAAAGCAAAAGCTAGTTTAAACATTATCAAAACTTTAAAAAATAATTACAAATTAGTTTTTTAAAACCCTTGTAAAATAAAATAATCGTTCTATATTTGCAGTCGCAATACAGACTTACAGTTTGTTTTGATTCGCTTGAGTGGTGGAATTGGTAGACACGCTGGACTTAAAATCCAGTGAGCAGTAATGTTCGTGCGGGTTCAAGTCCCGCCTTGAGTACTTTTATTTTGCAGATATTGAAAATATTTTTAAAATTTGCAATTAATGTTCTTTACATAAAAATAATATGCGAAAATAGCTCAGTTGGTAGAGCGCAACCTTGCCAAGGTTGAGGTCGCGGGTTCGAATCCCGTTTTTCGCTCAACGTTACTACAACTGCTTGAGTGGTGGAATTGGTAGACACGCTGGACTTAAAATCCAGTGAGCAGTAATGCTCGTGCGGGTTCAAGTCCCGCCTTGAGTACTAACGTTTTTTTATATTATTACGCGAAAATAGCTCAGTTGGTAGAGCGCAACCTTGCCAAGGTTGAGGTCGCGGGTTCGAATCCCGTTTTTCGCTCAAAAAATCTATTTATCTGCTTGAGTGGTGGAATTGGTAGACACGCTGGACTTAAAATCCAGTGAGCAGTAATGCTCGTGCGGGTTCAAGTCCCGCCTTGAGTACAAGATAATATTCAAGACTTATAAATAGATTTTTTTTACCTACGCTTGAGTGGTGGAATTGGTAGACACGCTGGACTTAAAATCCAGTGAGCAGTAATGTTCGTGCGGGTTCAAGTCCCGCCTTGAGTACAAAAAGGAAGACTAAATCAGTCTTCCTTTTTTTATTGCTTGAAATGAAATTTAACAACGTTTCCTACATTTATTTGTTTCTCTATAGTTAATCCAGAACTGTTTTTTTTAAGTTTATTAAATCGGCTCTAAAATAAATCACGTATGCTTTTTATTGCATACGTGATGAAGGTTACATAGGTGTTAATAAAAATATTTTTGTAAGGCTTATAATATTAAAGTGATATTAAAACCCAATAATTGATTCAATTTGAAATTGATAAACATTTCTAAATCTTTTTCAACAAGTTATATCAATAAAAAATAAGGTGTTTAAATTTGTTTATCTGGTTCAAATCTAAACCTAACTAATTAGCTACGCAAAATGTAGTTGTGCAGATTGATCAATCAGCAGTTAAAACAAACATAAAACACTGACTATCAAATACAATTATTTTTCAACCAAATAAATAGAAAATTGTAAATTGCAGTGTTACTAATAAGTAAAAATGTTAAAAATATATCTTTCAATACTTCTCTTTATTGTTTTTGTAAAAGCAAATGCCCAAACTTCATTAAATTATAATGAAGATGATTTTACTTTTGAACAACTTAATGATTCTTTAAAGAATAACATTACTGTTGAAAGTAAGTTAAAACTGTTTTCGAGATTGTACCTTAAGAAATCTAAAAAACAAAAAGACAATGTAAATTTATTTGAAGCTTATGATAAAATTTCAAATTTAACTCACTCACCTTCCGAATCTCATGCTTATGCTGACAGTTTATTAATTGTTGCGAAAGGTTTAACTAAAGATTATTATATAAGAGCTTTACAAACGAAGGCTACAGCTTACTATTTTGAGAAGGATTATATTAATTCGCTTAATTATGAATTAAAAGCACTAAACGAAACAGATAAAGAAAAAGAACCTTATATTTATTATAAAGGCATATATGGCGTGGGGTTATCTTATTTTCATATTCAGGAATATGATAAAAGTTACCAGTATTTTAAAAAAGCCCGAATATTTTTTGAAAAGAATGTACATTATAGTTACACTCTAGGATATTTCACTTCAATATATCGTGAGGCTTTTGCTTTGTATTACCTTAATAAGCATACAGAAAGTAAGGCTTTAATTAATATTGGACTAAGTAAAATAAATCAATTAAAGCCTTACGATTTATATTATAAAAAACCATACTTTCATTATGTTCAAGCGTTAAATCTCTATCAGGAAAAAAACTATAATGAAAGCATCGAACTACTTAAAAAAAACGTAGCTATAATTGCAGAAAACGATGATTTTTCGAATGAAGCAACTGCTTATTTTTATCTCGGTTTAAATTATCTACATTTAAATCAGAAAGAAAATGCAATGGTATATTTTAAAAAGACCAATGACATTTTCAACAAACACAATTACAGTAACCCTGAAATAAAAGATGCTTACACTTATTTAATCTCTTATTATCGCGAGCAAAAAAACACCGAAGAAGAACTGTATTACACCAATCAGTTATTAAAAGTAATGAAGTTATTACAAGCTGACTATAAATCGTTGGTAGGAACTTTACACAGTAATTTTGATATTAAAACTTTAATAGCCGATAAAAAACATCTGGAAAACAATTTAAACAAACAAAACACATTAACGAACACATTAATTTTTGCAGGAATTACCATAGTAATTACCTTGCTTTTAATTACGGGTCACAACTATAGAAAAAGAAAAGAATTTTTAAAAAATTATAACGATCTTTTAAAACAACGCGAGCCCTTGCCCATTCAAGAAAGTACAGATGAAAGCTATCCTATTGTTTCAAATTCTTTAAATCCGCTGGCTATTAATATTGATGAGTGGGGAAAATATATCTTACCTGTTATAAACGATGTAAAAGATACACCAATTGTAGATGATAAAATTTTAAAGGAATTAACAGCACATTTAAATGCTTTTGAAAAGAATCATTTGTTCTTAAATAAAGATATAAATCTAAATGATTTGGCTAATCAATGGAACACCAATCGTACTTATTTATCGCAATTTATAAATTCTTATAAAGAAAAATCTTTTATAGATTATTTAAACAGCTTACGTATCGCCTACTTTTTAGATAAGGTTGATACTGACAGAAAATGGACAAAATATAAAATACAAGCTATTGCAGAGCTTTTAGGTTTTTCAAGTGCACGTAGTTTTTAAGGTGCGTTTATGAAAAGTACCGGAATGTCGCCATCTTTTTATCTGCAACAAGTAAATTTAGATTATAAGAAAGAAGAAATTTCTGCTTAAGATTACTTCTTTTCTAAAACCACATCGATAGGTTTGTTCATACGACGACCAAACTGCATGGCTTTCTGCTTTTCTTCAGAAGTACAAAGAATATACATGTTATAAGGTGCCAACTGCATCATGAATGTTTTAAAATGTCCGCCGTTTTCTTCGCCATCTATATCTTCGATCTTTAAATAATAATCGTCGGCATTAAAGGTATTCGCAACAGTTACCAGATAATGATCATCTGCAAAATAGTAAAACCATTTACCTTCGTTAAGACCTTCAATTTTTTTATTGTTGGAATCAATCTTATAATTTCGAACAAAATTCAACGGCTGGTTGTTGTTTTTCCAACTTAACTTGAAATCTTTATTTATTACTTCGTTTCCATTTTCATCGCAAACCGTCATTTTTAAACCGTTTATGGTTTGTGCTTTACCGTCTTCGTGAGGTTTTACAACTATATAGCTTGTAAAATCATATCCACAGTGAATGGCATCGCCAATTTGTGCGCTTGCTGCTGTTATAGTTAGTAACGAAATTAAGGTGTAAAATTTCTTCATAGCACAAAAATAAAAATACCTCTTAAAATAAGAGGCATTTTCAATATTATTTAACGTCTACAAGTTCTACATCAAAAATTAATGTTGCGTTTGGTGGAATTGCTCCACCTGCACCGCGCGATCCGTAACCCAAATGCGATGGAATTACAAAACGAGCTTTATCGCCAACGTTTAACAACATAATTCCTTCGTCCCATCCTTCGATAACCTGACCAACACCTACATTAAATTCAATAGGTTGCTTGCGTTTATAAGAATCATCAAAAACCTGTCCGTTAGTTAACTGTCCTTTGTAATGAACCGCTACTTTACTACCTTTTGTAGGTTGTTTACCCGATCCTTTTTGAATGTATTGGTAACGCAAACCGCTTTCGGTTTTTTGAAAACCTGCTGCAATTTTATCTAATTCTGCATCAACTTTTGCTTTTTCATCAGCCAGTCTTTTCGTGCGAGATCCTTCAAAAGTTCTGAAAGCTTCAACAGCATTCCATTTTTCAGCTTCATCGCCCACACGGATAATTTCCACCTTATCCATTTTATCACCCGGTTCTACTGCATCAACTACATCTTGTCCTTCAACAACATGTCCAAAAACTGTATGATTGTTATCTAACCAAGGAGTTGCAATGTGTGTAATGAAAAATTGCGAACCATTTGTACCAGGACCCGCGTTTGCCATAGAAAGAATTCCAGTAGTATCGTGTTTTAATTCCGGATGAAATTCATCATCGAACTTATAACCCGGACCGCCAGAACCTGTTCCAGTTGGATCGCCACCCTGAATCATAAAATCGTTTATAACTCGGTGAAAAGTTAAACCATCGTAATAAGGTTTTCCCTGCGTACGTGCAGTGTTTTCTAAAGTACCTTCGGCTAAAGCAACAAAGTTTCCTACTGTACCCGGAGTTTTATCGTGAGTTAATTTTACTACTATTTCACCTTTCGGCGTAAAGAATTTTGCGTAAATACCGTTTTCCATAATAATCTTAAAAAAATAAGTTACAAAGATATAAATTTATGCTGCTTAAAGAATATAATTGATGTTAAAAGCCACGCGGTAATCAGCTTCTACACGTCCGCCGGTTAAATTTTGATTAATAGGCAGCATGGCATTTACACCTGCAGAAAACTTTTTGTAACCTATTTCGATCCCTATTTTACCAAAGAAAATATCGCCTTTTGTGTAAGGAACTTCTTCAGTGTAGTCTTTATTTGCCTGATACGTTTCGCCGGCAACCCCCAACTGCGGTACAATGTTTACATTTTTAACCGCTGCTGTATAAAAAAGCGTACTGCCGTAATTTAGCTGATTGCCAAATTGATATTTTTTATCGTTTTCTGTTTTTACGATATAACCCAATGTAGAATTTAAGCCCCATTTATCTTTTCGCATAATGTATTCGGCTGCAACATTGTAATCCCAACTGCCGGTTCCCAACTGAAAACTAGGATTAACGCTACCGTTGTTTTTATTATCGAACTTTCCCGTTGGTGCTTTTACTCCAGCACCTAACAGAATTTTATGCTGAAAAGAAGCTGAATCGTTCATTGTTTGCAATACGTTGTAAAACGCCATAACAGTAACATCGCCCATACCATCTAATGTTTGATTTCCAGATTCTTTTTCCCGATTTAAGAAATGATACGGAACCATTACCATTACCTCTATTTTTTTGTTTACGGGAATTCTGCCCCAGAGTTGTGCGGTACTAAAATTTTCATCAATCCAAGGCGAATTGTTAAAAACACCGTCTTTGCTTTTGTAATGCTGATACATGTAACGGACACCCAAAAACTGCTCGCTTAACATGGAATTAAACCCCATACTGCCGCCGCTTGCCGAACATCCGCAGGCATCGCAATCGTCAAAAAAATAAGGATATTTGTTTGGCAGATAAGCCTCATCATTAGGTAATGATGCACTGAACTGTGCCTGAACACATTGTATCGTTAGTAAAAAAAGGATTATTATTTTTTTCATTTTATTTAGGTTTTATGGTAAAACAAAGGATTTTTTACAAAGTCGTAATCGGTAAGTGTTTTTAAGAAAGCAATCAATGCTTCTTTTTCTTCCTGCGTAAGCGGAATACCTGTGTGGGAATTGTTTTGCAGCAACGGATCTAAATTTTCTGTCTGTTGCACTCCGTTCGAATAAAAGTTGAGTACCGACTGTAAAGATCCAAAACGCCCGTCGTGCATATAAGGTGCCGTTAATTCTACATTTCGCAAGCTTGGCACTTTAAATTTGTAGCGATCTGTACGAAAACCGGTTACCTCTTCTCTGCCCAAATCGTTCAATTTTGGATTTGGTGGTAATCCGTTGTTTCTAAAACTGCTATCGGTAAAAAGATCGGTCGCGTGACACGAAGCACAATTGTTTTTAAACAGATCCAATCCTTTTAATTCTTGCTGATCAAAATTACCTCCGGCTTCATTTCGGATGTATTTATCGTATTTAGAATCGGCAGAAATCATTATGGTCATGAACTGCGCCAAGGCATTTAAAAGGTTTGACGAGCTTACTTCACCATTACTGAAAGCTGCTTTAAACAGTTGAGCATATTGTGCGTCTTGCTTTAATTTTTCAACAATTGTTGGAAGACTTTCGTCCATTTCCAGCGGATTATGAATAGGAACAATAGACAACATTTGTATGCTGTTTGATGCTCCGTCGTAAAAATATTCGCTCTGAAAAATCATGTTCTGAACCGACGGTGCATTTCGTTTACCGGTAAGATTGTCAATTCCGTGGCTTAAATCGTGACCGTGGTGTGTAAAAGCACTTTGTTGTTCGTGACAAAAAGCACATGAAACAGAATTATCGCGCGACAGTCTGCCGTCGTAAAACAGTTTTCTGCCCAATGCTACACCGTTCTGTGTAGGAAAATTATTATCTATATTCTGCGCTATCTGCGGAAAATTGGATGGAATCTTTAACGGAAAAAGGCTGTCTGCCGGAATGCTTTCATACACATCATCTGACGTACAGGAAAACAATCCTAAAATCATCATTAAACCTGCTATCCGTTGTATCTTTTTAAAATTCATAAAATAAAAAGTTAAAGAGGTATTTCGGACAAAAAAATCTGCCCGAAATATCTGAAGAAACGTAAATTAACTAACTATTTAATGATGCGACCCCGAACCATTGTGCACATGATCTACAAAGAACATCTGTAGCGTATTTTCGGCTATTTTAATAAGATTTTCTCCACCCATAATGCTTGCGTTTGTACCGGCAGCATTTAAATTATCTTGAAGAACGATTTTATTTTGTCCGTCGGTAATTTTATTGGCATCGGCTACTATATGTATGCTTGGTTTATCGGTTTGTCTGATACGTGCCGTAGTAGGTAAATTCAGTGTAATTTCGCGGTAATTATCGGTTGCGGTGTTGCTACCCTGATGGATCTGGAAATTGAACAATCCCGGTGTACCCGTTCCTGGTTCTTCGTGATCTTCGTGTTTGGCAGCGTGTGCCGGTTTAAAAGTTCCTTCGAAATTAATAAAACGGTATCCGGTGCTCCACGTCCAAGTTAAGTTGTGCTGCACAGCATAATCCCAAAATTCCTGTTGTGCGGTTTCGCCTTCCAGATATTTTTGCTGATCTACACCCAATCCAAATCGTACCTTAACATAATCGCCTGCCGGAATATTTTCTAATTGAACGGTGTGCAGATCGGCTTCTTCGCTAATAATAAAATAGCTTTTTGCTTTGGGATAAATATATTCGGTTCCGTCTGCCTTTATCAGCACAATATTACTTATAATGTAGTTAAAACGGTTAATTGTTAGGGTTTCACTGTTAGAATTGGTGTACAAACTGCCCAGAACAAGTTTGTCGCCGTTAACACCGTTATCAAAATAAAGTTCGGCAGCACCAAACGTATTTTCTTCAATTACAGAAGAATTGTCGTCGTTGTTACAAGCCACGAATAAAGATCCCGCAGAGAATAACCATGCGAATGTTTGTATATTTTTTTTCATTTTTAATTAAATTTTAGGTATTAGCAATGGCTCTTTCTGTAGAAAAAAGAGTCGTTTTATGACAGCAGAACCAAATATTGGAAAAACTGACTAAAGAGTAATAACTTAAAAGTAATTAAGAAACGGGTGGACGAAACAGAAGTTGCGAAAAGCAAAACCAGTAGGTTGTATTGTAAGAAAAAAGTTTTTGTAAGGGAAAATCATCATTGAAAACGAAACAAAAATCGGTATAAACAGCTTCGCAAAATGCCACAGAACTTTCAACAGAAAACGTATGTACTTTTTCTTTTTCGTTACCCGCAGCTGCTTTTGCAAGCTCTTTTTTAAGGTGACATTTACCGTTACATTCCAGTTCGGGTTTGCTTTTGTTTACGCAAAGCTCATTCTTTATATAATCGTACAAAACCACATACTCCACTGCAGGAAGTATCGGTTTAAAAAACATAAATAAAGATAATATAATGGTTGCTGCTTTCACGCTGTAAAATTGCGGGTGTTTTTAAAATTAACCAAATTAAGGAACGATTATGTACATGATTGGATTGAAAAACAAAACATCATTTGTTTTTACGGAACTGTTCGGGCGTTTTTCCTGTTTGTTTTTTAAAGAATGAAACAAAATACGAAACATGTTCAAACCCCAGTTCAAATGCCACTTCGCCTATTGAAAGATTGGTGTAATGTAAAATTCGTTTTGATTCTAAAATCAGATGGTTTCTTATCAACAATCCAGACGAAACGCCAAAATACTGCTTACTTATTTTATTAAGATAGTTTGTGGTTATATTAAGCTGATTTGCGTAATACGACGGTAATTTGAACTGCTTGTAACCAACCTTTACCAAATTTTGAAACTTGTGGGCTTTTTCTTTTGAAAACCCAGGATATTTTGAGATTTTGAGCGGATTGTAATTACGCTCTAATTCAATTAAAAAGATATTAAGGTATGATCGTAATGCTTTTTGTGCATCTGTTTTCTGGTTAGAAAATTCGCTTTGTGTAAAAGCTAATATATTCTGAACCGAACAGAAATTTTCTTCACTTAATAAGAAAACCGATCTGCCTGAAGTTTCTAAAACAGAAAACTGGTTTAACATGTTATCGTTGTATCGCAGCGAAAAAAATTCTTCGGTAAAGCAGATCACTTTTCCTTTGTAACCTGCATTAAAATGTAATTTGTTTATACTATTGGGTTTTATAACGACAATTTGCAAACTGCCTGCCGCATTGGTTTCGTTATCTACAACAAGGGTACCCGCAGCCTGTTCTATGATTAAAACCATAAAAAAGCTGTTTTGGTGAAACTCTTGAAAAATAGAATTTGAGGCAACTTCGTGCAAAGTACCTGCAAAAAAACCGTTTGCGTGATTACCAAATACGTCAATAGTACAAACAGGTAAGTTTCCTATTTGCATATTTTATTTAAATTGATTAATACTGATAAAACTATATTAACCTAAATAAACGGGAGGTTTAAACACCGCCAAAGAAAGTGCATGACAGTATAAATTGTTGTAGTAAAAATTGCTGTTTTGATTATTTTTTTTAGGTGAAAAATTCCATTTTAAACTAAAAAAATCTTGAAAGAAAACTACATTATTTTCAACCGAAAAATTCCGACTCGAATTTTTATCCTGCTTTTCAGAACCTTCCGATGCTTTTGCCAATTCCTTTTTTAAATGACATTTTCCATCGCAGTGCATTGCCTTATTGTTTTTATTTACACAAAGTTCGTTTTTAATGTAATCGTAAAAAACCACATATTCCAACAGCGGAATTATTGGTTTTACCAACATAAAAAGTGCAAATATGACAATGATTTTTTTCACAAGGCAAAGATACTTGTTTTAAAAAACAAAACATATTAATAATGTTGCGTAATTTTGCAGCAAATATTTTTTTATGCGTATTGATATTATAACTGTTTTACCCGAATTGATTAAAAGTCCGTTTGAAGCATCGATTTTAAAAAGAGCCATTGCTAAAGGCTTGGTTGAAGTTCATTTTCACAATTTAAGAGATTACAGTACCAATAAACATAAAAATGTTGACGATTACCAGTTTGGCGGCGGTGCAGGAATGGTGATGAGCATTGAACCCATTGACAAATGTATTACCAAACTGAAAGCTGAACGTACTTACGATGAAATCATCTACATGACACCCGATGGCGAAACGCTGAACCAGCAAATTGCCAACAGTATGTCTATGGTTGAAAATATTATTATTCTTTGCGGACATTACAAAGGGGTTGATCAACGTGTGCGCGATCATTTTATTACAAGAGAAATTTCTATTGGCGATTATGTTCTTTCGGGCGGTGAATTGGGTGCTGCCGTTTTATGCGATGCCATTATTAGATTGATTCCCGGAGTACTTTCTAACGAAACCTCTGCCCTAACCGACAGTTTTCAGGATAATTTACTGGCTCCGCCAATTTATACACGTCCGGCTGAATACAACGGTTGGAAAGTTCCTGATATTCTTTTGAGTGGAAATTTTCCCGAAATTGAAAAATGGCGCGAAGATAAAGCTTACGAACACACACAAAACCGCAGACCCGATTTGTTGGATAGAGAATAATTTAATCACTAAAGTTGAATCTTTTTGTAACATTCCTCTTAAATGTTTACTTACTTTTAAAAGTATCATTATGAAAAATTTTGTAAAAAGTATTGCACTTTGCACGTTGACTTTAAGTTCATTCCTATCAACAGCTCAAACCGAAAAAAGTTTATTGTGGGAAATAACCGGTAAAGGTTTAGAAAAACCCTCGTATGTTTTTGGAACCATTCACATGATTTGTAAGGAAGATTATATCATGACTGAAACTATCCAAAATACTCTAAAAAATGTTGATGCTTATTATGCCGAAATTAATTTTGGTGATCCTAAAAGCACCGCACTTTTACAGCAATCTATGATAAGCGAAACGCCGCTTTCTAGTCGATTAGATTCTAAAAAATACACAATTCTAAAACAATTGTTAAAAGAACAGGTTGATTTAGATATTGCACAATTTGAAAACTTAAGTGACGCTGCTATTGTTAGTATGATTACTTTTAAATCATTCCCTTGTACCGATTTTAAAATGTACGAAATGGAGCTGCTGCAAACTGCAATGATGCAACAAAAAAAATTAGGTGGTTTAGAAACAATTGAAGAGCAAATGGAGATTTTAAGCAAATCGTTAGGTAGTAATGCTGCAATTGAAATGCTTAACGATCTTAAAAAAGATGGTTTTAAAACCACTAAAGAAATGATTACTTTATACAAAGCACAAGATATTCTAGGTTTGTATAGCTACATGAAGAAAAGCAGTTATATGACTGATGATGTTTATAACGAAATGCTTACCAAGCGAAATCATAATTGGGTTAAAAACATGCCGCAACTTATGAGCAAACAATCGGTGTTTTTTGCAGTAGGTGCAGCACACTTAAGTGGTGACGATGGTGTTTTAAAACTTTTGAAAGACGCTGGTTACAATGTAAAAGGCGTAAACATTCAATAAAAACCTTATAAATTATTTAAAAGTGCCTTTTACATTTTCGCATCCAGCAATAATTTTACCACTAACTTATTTACCTAAACGATGGTTTTCGTTAACTGGGCTTATAATTGGAAGTTTAATGCCTGATTTTGAATACTTTTTAAGAATGAAGATAAAGAGTGATTTTAGTCATACTTTAGAAGGTGTTTTTTTGTTCGATTTACCTTTAGGAATACTAACTGCTTTCGTTTTTCACAACATTGTGCGAAATAATTTGTTTGATAATTTACCGATTTTTTTAAAATCACGCCTTGTAATATTCAAAGATTTCAATTGGAATATCTATTTTAAAAAGAATTGGCTAATTGTTATTTTTTCTATAATTATTGGAACTTTCTCTCATATTTTATGGGATAGTTTTACTCATGATACAGGATATTTTGTACAAAAAATTGAAATTATAAATCAATCAGTTGATTTGTTTGATAAGCAGATTCCTATTCTAAAAATCCTCCAACATTCGAGTACCTTTCTTGGTGCAATTGTAATAGTTTTCTCTTTATACAAACTTCCAAAATATCAAGTAAATAATAAACACATTAACTTAAATTACTGGTTATCATTTTTTATATTTTTTATTATATTTCTTTCAACTTTGTTATTTATAACATCTGCAAAATTTGCCATTGGAAATTTAATAGTTTCAATAATTTCTTTAAGCATGTTAGCGTTAATATTAACATCGCTTGTAATAAAAACAAAACCTAAAACATTCGATTAACACAAAAAACTCATTCACAACAACTTACAAACATATTTTAACACTATATTTCGTTAAGTATTTTTGTTTTGAATAAATAAAATTTCTTATATTTGCCCCACTTTTGGATCAACCTCTGGCGAAAACCGTGAATGTTGGTTTGAATTAACTTAAAAAATTTATACAATGTCTTTAGATTTAGTAAAGTTCGTACAAGACGAGTTTGTTACAAAAAAAGATTTCCCAGAATTTAAAGCGGGTGATACTATTACAGTTTACTACGAAATTAAAGAGGGTGAAAAAACAAGAACTCAGTTCTTTAAAGGTGTAGTAATTCAAAGAAGAGGATCTGGCGCTACTGAAACTTTTACAATTCGTAAAATGTCTGGTAACGTTGGTGTTGAGCGTATTTTCCCAATGAACATGCCAGCTTTGCAAAAAGTTGAATTGAACCAAAGAGGTAAAGTTCGTAGAGCACGTATTTTCTACTTCAGAGAACTTACAGGTAAAAAAGCTAAAATTAAAGAATTACGTAGAAAGTAATCTTTTAATTAAGAACATAAAAAACACCATTCAAACGAATGGTGTTTTTTGTTTTTGATATCTTTAAAATACTTATTTGATTGTCATTCAGTAGGAAAATAAATTCGTTTAGAGATGCTTACAGCATGACAAACTTTATGAATATTTACTTTAACCTTATTGTTTTATTGTTGTTCCTTCTAATATTTCAAAGAAAACTTTTTTATGTTCTTTAATCTTATTTTCCTTTGTACTTAATGATAAAATATAGCAAGCGTTGTCATTAAATAATCTAATATTATAATAGATTAAATCTTTATCAATCTTTAATTCGGAATATTTAACTTTATAAGAATTAATTACAGTATCATTATAAACTGTTGGCGTATCTACATTAAATATTTTCGAGTGCTTTCTATCTATTTCTTGAAACTTTTCTTCATCATCAATAAATATTTCGTCATAAACATCAATTCTAAAATCATCGTTTGTAACATACAAATATAAGTAACTTAAAGAATCTTTGGAGTTGATTTTCTTTAACGAATTAGCTATTAATTCCTTGTTAACTTTCAAATCATACTTACTCTTAATTATAAAATGATCTGTTTCTATCACTTTATAATCTTCAACAGGTTTATTTTCGACTTTATTGCAACTTACAACAAAGAAAAACAAAGCATTAACTAAAAAAAATATTTTCATAATTCAATAAATTAATTTACTGCTTTTTAACCAATTCCAAATAATTTTTAAGAATAACGCCGTATTTACTCTTTGCAACTTCAGGTGATAGGTTTTTATAAATTGTATCTAAATGTTTGCCGTTTGTTGGGGCAACATCGGTTAATGTTATATAAGGAGCAACCTCGTTTTTACCATTTTTCAAAGCAAAATTAACTGCGTTTAAGTAACCCATTCTCGCACTTCGGTTTAAAACATTTTCTAAACTATCGGCTTTAGCGGTTTGCTGGCTTTGCTGTGCCAAAATGATAGATCTAACCAAATCGGTTTGTTTGTTAGTGTAAACAACTTTGGTTTTTAGGTATTTTGCATAAAGATCCTGATTTTTAGAACCTTCGATCACTGCTCCACCCGAAAAATTATCCAATGAACTGTTGATCTTTAAATTTCCCGGTTCGGCAAAAAACAAAATCAGATTATCCATAGACTGTGACGTTCCACGGTTTAATCCTAAATACAAAACTTCAGGCTCTTTAAGATCAAAACCAGTTTCAAAAGTCGATTTTCCTTTTAAAACAATACTGTCTAAAGTTATCAGCGTGCTGTCTTTCAACTGCTGAATGTACAATGTACCTTGTTTTAATCCTTTAATTTCGCCGGTAATCTGTGTATTTCCCGATTTTTTGTCACTGCACGAAATCATCGAAGCGACACCCATAAATAGTATAAATAACTTTTTCATACTATTTAAATAGATCCATTCCCGGAATATTAGGCATACCGTCTTTTGCAGCAGCAGCCAATTCTGCTTCGTTAATTGCTCCGGCTTTATCTAACGCCTTATTCAACGTTAAAATTAAATAATCTTCTAACTGTTCTTTATCGCTTAATAACTCATCGTTAATATCAATCGTTCTAATTTGTCGGTTTGCGGTAACAGTAACCTTCAATAATCCGTCGGCTGACTGTTCGTCAATCAACACATTATTCAAACGCTGCTTTGTTTCTTCTACCTTTTTTTGGGCTTCCTGTAATTTTCCCATCATACCCATTAAATCTCCAAACATATCTTTAATTTTAATATTTCTTACAAAAGTATTAAATTCAACCAAAATCACTAACTAATAATTATGAAACCTACAAATACTTTTATACTTGCTTTTTGTAGTATTTTTGCAGCTGCATGTTCAACAACAAAAAATAAAATGAATAACACTATAAAAGAACCAATTGCCAAAATAAATCCTACCAATTTAGAAAAACATGGCGATGTTCGTACCGATAATTACTACTGGCTAAACCAGCGCGAAGACCAAGAGGTTATTGCGTATATTGAAGAGGAAAACAAGTATTACAACGATATTACGGCGCATACGAAAGATTTTCAGAAAGATTTATTCGAGGAAATGAAAAGCCGTATTAAAGAAGATGATACATCGGTGCCTTATTTTAACAATGGCTATTGGTACATTACCCGATTTGAAAAGGGCAAAGACTACCCTATTTATTCGCGCAAAAAAGGAACTTTAGATGCCGAAGAAGAAATTATGTTCGATTGTAACGAATTGGCAAAAGATCATGCGTATTTTCAGTTGGGCGGTTTAAACATTAGCGACGATAACAAGTTTGCTGCTTTTGGTGTTGACACCGTTTCGCGTCGTGAATTCACTATTCAGATTATAAATTTAGAAACAGGGGAAATTCTGCCTACCAAAATTGAAAAGACAACGGGTGGAAGCACTTGGGCTGCCGATAACAAATCGCTGTTTTATTCTCGCAAAGATGAACAAACGCTGCGTGCCGATCGTATTTTTAAACATACTTTAGGTAACGATGTTGCGCAAGACGAATTGATTTTCAACGAAAAAGACGAAACTTTTTCTACATATATCTATCGATCTAAATCACGCAAGTATTTGATTATTGGCTCTGAAAGTACCATGACATCTGAATATCAGATTTTAGAAGCATCGAACCCAGACGGAAAATTCAACATTTTTCAGAAACGTACGCGCGGATTAGAATATTCGGTTTCGCATTACAACGACAACTTTTACATTGTTACCAATAAAGATAAAGCAACCAATTTTAAGTTGATGATTACGCCCGAAACGGCTACAACTAAAGAAAACTGGAAGGATTTAATTCCGCACAGAGAAGATGTTTTATTGGAAGGAATTGATATTTTTAAAGATTATTTAGTGGTTTCTGAACGATTCAACGGATTATCTCACATTAAAATTCAGCCTTGGCAAAATCAAGATCAATCGTATTATCTTCCTTTTGAAAGTGAAACTTTTACGGCTTACACCACAACAAATATAGATTTCGATACCGAAATTCTTCGTTACGGTTATCAGTCAATGGCAACACCTTCATCGGTGATCGATTTTAATATGCGTACCAAAGAAAAAATGGTTAAAAAAGAACAGGAAGTTTTAGGTGGAAAATTCGACAAAGAAAATTATACCGAAGAACGTGTTTGGGCAACGGCGACCGATGGAACTAAAATTCCAATTTCGCTGGTTTACAAAAAAGATTTGAAGAAAGACGGCACAAATCCGCTGCTTCAATACGCTTATGGTTCGTACGGTTCAACTATGGAACCCTATTTTTCTACCGTTCGTTTAAGTTTGTTAGACCGTGGATTTATTTATGCCATTGCACATATTCGCGGTGGTGAAGATTTGGGCAGAGAATGGTATGAAAACGGAAAACTGCTTAAAAAGAAAAACACGTTTACAGATTATATTGATTGTTCGAAGTTTTTAATCGATCAAAAATATACATCACCTCAACATTTGTACGCCGAAGGTGGTTCTGCAGGCGGATTGTTAATGGGTGTTGTTTTAAACGATGCTCCTGAATTGTACAATGGTGTAATTGCACAGGTTCCGTTTGTTGATGTGGTTACCACTATGTTAGACGATTCAATTCCGTTGACTACAGGGGAATACGACGAATGGGGAAATCCGAACGAAAAAGAGTATTACGATTACATGAAATCGTATTCGCCTTACGATAACGTAAAAGCGCAAGATTATCCTAATTTGTATATTTCCACAGGTTTTCATGATTCGCAAGTACAATATTGGGAACCTGCAAAATGGATTGCTAAACTACGTGCAATGCGTACAAACAAAAATTTATTGCTTTTAGACACCAATATGGATGCCGGTCACGGTGGTGCTTCAGGACGTTTTGAAGCATTGAAAGAAGTAGCAAAAGAATTTACCTTTCTGTTAGATTTGGAAGGAATTAAGAAGTAGATTCAGTACGATTCATAAAAAAAACCTGTTAAAGTTTGAACTTT
>Ga0233365_1000494_pt1 | contig 18112 bp, 20 predicted proteins | sample ElkDunMinimDraft_27_FD_191535 | JGI IMG/M metagenome (GOLD analysis project Ga0233365, IMG submission 191535) | Fecal eukaryotic communites from dung pellets of Tule Elk in California, USA - Elk Dung C36 | ecosystem: Host-associated > Mammals > Digestive system > Large intestine > Fecal | place...
GAACCCGGAAGCTAAGCCCTTCAGCGCCGATGGTACTGCCCTGGAGACGGGGTGGGAGAGTAGGACGCCGCCGGACAACCCTTCACCGAAGGCCCACCCCACACGGGGTGGGCCTTCGGCATTTCTGCGTGCGCCCGCCGATTGCGGGAGAGCATGTTCCCCACACCGCCACGCCGAGTCCGGGGTTTCGCGTTACTTCGCCCGCGTGGTGGCCCGTAAGCCCGGGTTCGGCGGGCCAGGGTCGCGTCGGTGACCCCTGGGCCTGGGTTCGGCGGGCCACGGTCGCGTCCGGTGACGGATGCCCGGTTCGGGGGTCAGGTGAGTGCGCGGCGCATGACGACGCGCGGCACCCCGCCGCTGACGCCCGTGGTCGGGGCGGCGCGCACGAACCCGGCCTTCTCGAACAGGGCGACCGTTCCCACATACCCGGAGATCACGTCGACGCGCTCTCCGTCGGCGTCCACGGGGTAGCCCTCGATCGCGGGCGCGCCGTGCGCGGCGGCGTGCTCGACGGCGCCGGCGAGCAGGTGGTGCATGAGCCCCTTCTTGCGGTACCCCGCCCGCACGACGAAGCACACCGTGCTCCAGGCGTCGAGCTCGTCGACGAACGGGATGGTCCGGGCGTTCATGAGCCGGCGGTAGGTGCTGCGCGGTGCCACCGAGCACCAGCCCGCGACCTCGCCGTCCACGTACGCGAGCACGCCCGGGCCGGGCTCGGACCCGCACAGATCCGCCATGTGGGCCGGGCGGTCGTCGGCGTCGACACGGCTGTCGCGGTACGACATGCACCAGCAGCCGCGCACACCCGCTTTGCGCGGGCCGACCACGGTGGCGAAGTCGTCGTACCGCCCGACGGCGGACCACACCTGCACGTCCATCCCGCCACGCTAGGCGCACCCGCCCACGCCGACGAGCGCCGTCGTCGGGCACGGCGCACGGCCGAGCACGCGATCAGCGACCGCCGAGCACGCGATGATCGACCGGATTCTCCTCGGAACGGTCGACAACCCCGTGTTCGGCGGGTGGGGTGGGCGGGTCCGGGTCCGGGTGGGGGCGGGTGCGGACGATCAGTCCGGGGTCGCGCGCGCGTAGCGCTCCGCAAGCACGCGCAGGTGCGACACGAGCTCCGGTGGGTCCGTCACGTGGAAGTCGAGGCCCAGCATGCCGATCCAGACCGCGACCACCTCCGGGCTGTCACCGCCGGTGACGAGGACGCTGCGCCCGTCGGGGAGTGGTTCCACCGTGCCGACCGTGGGGTTGATGCGGCGCAGCACCTCGTCCGCGCTCGCCTCGACGACCACGCGCGCGTGCACCGCCCAGCCGGTTCGCGCGACCTCGCGCACCACGAAGTCCGTCATGTCCCCGGGGAAGTCGATCGGCGTGAACCGCCGCCCGCCCGGGACGCGCAGCACGAGCCAGTCGACACGGTACGGCGCCCATTCTCCGGTCGTCGGGTCGCGCCCGACGAGGAACCAGCGCCGCTGCCACGCGACCAGCCGGTACGGCTCGAGCTCGAGCGGCTCGTCGCGGTAGAAGCAGCGCAGGCGCTGGTGGTCGCGCACGGCGTCGGCCAGCGCGCTCAGCGTGTCGGGGTCGACGACCGGGTCCTCGACGTTGGAGTCCGTGTTCGCCGGTCCCGCGGTGCTCGCGGAGCGCAGCGCGGCGAGGCGACGGCGGAGCCGGTCGGGCATGACCTGCTCGAGCTTGGCGAGCGCGGACGCCCCCGACAACTCGAAACCTGCGGTGCCGGTCGCGGCTCGGAGCCCGACCGCGACGGCCACCGCCTCGGCGTCGTCGAGCAGGAGCGGTGGCAGCCGTGCCCCCGCGCCGAGGCGGTACCGTCCACCGGGACCGCGGACCGCGTCGACGGGGTAGCCGAGCTCGCGGAGCCGGGCGACGTCGTTGCGCACGGTGCGGTCGGTGACGTCGAGGCGCTCGGCGAGCTCAGCGCCGGACCAGTCCGCGCGGGACTGCAGCAGTCCGAGCAGAGCGAGCATGCGGGCGGACGTCGACGCCATGGGAACCCCCGGGGAGACGGCGCGAAGCGGTGCGAACCCGATCAGAATAGAGGAAGAAACCGTTCCGGAACCGTCCGTAGTGTCGACCTCACGAGAGCAGGGCAGGATGCCCCGCACGACTCAGGAGGAAACATGGCCACGACCCTCGAGCACCGTCCGTTCTCCGTCGACGTCCCGCAGGCCGACCTCGACGACCTCCGCGAGCGCCTCGGCCGGACCCGCTTCGCCCCGGCCGCGCCCGGCGACTCCTGGGAGTACGGGACCCCCGCGTCGTACCTGCGTGACATGGTCGAGCGCTGGAAGGCGTTCGACTGGCGCGCCGTCGAGGCCCGCGTGAACGCCTACCCGGGCTTCCGCACCGAGATCGACGGCCAGCCGATCCACTACCTGCACGTGCGCTCGCAGCACGAGGACGCCACGCCGCTGCTGCTCGCGCACACCTACCCGGGCTCGATCCTCGACTTCCTGGACATGATCGACCCGCTCGTCGACCCGGTCGCGCACGGCGGCCGTCCCGAGGACGCGTTCCACCTCGTCATCCCGTCCATGCCGGGCTTCGGGTTCTCGACGCCCGTCGTCGGCGACGCCGACTGGACCATGGCGCGCGTGGCCCGCGCCTACGACACGCTGATGCGCGACCTCGGCTACGGCTCCTACGGCATCCACGGGAGCGACGGCGGCGCGATGGTCTCGCGCGAGCTCGCGATCCTCGACCCCGACGGCTTCCTCGGCGCCCACGTGCTCCAGCTCTTCTCCTTCCCGTCCGGCGCGCCGGGCGAGATGGACGGCTTCGGCGAGAAGGAGTACGCCGCGCTCGGCCACATGCAGTGGTTCCAGTCCGTCGGCGCCTACAACACGATGAACGCGTCGCGTCCGCAGACGGTGGCCGCGGGCCTCGCGGACTCGCCCGTCGCCGTCCTCGCGTACCACGAGCTCTTCGAGAGCTTCGGCAACGGCACGAGCCTCGTGACCGCCGAGCAGGTGCTGGCGCAGGCGACGCTCTACTGGCTGACCAACTCGTACGCGACCGCCGCGCGGTACCACTACGCCGAGCAGCGAAGCGGCGCCGAGCCGGTCGTGAGCCGGGGCCGGATCGGCGTGGCCGTCTTCCGGGACGACTTCCAGACGCTCCGCGCCTTCGCCGAGCGTGACAACGCGCGGATCGAGCACTGGTCCGAGTTCCCGCGCGGCGGCCACTACGCGTCGCTCGAGGTGCCGCAGGACGTCGTCGCCGACCTGCGGGTCTTCTTCGCCTGACGCGCGCGAGGCGGTCGGGGCGGCGCCACGGGTGCGGCCGGGCGGGCACCGGGGGCCCGTCGGCCTCGCACGGCGCGCCCCGCCCGTGGTGGAATCGGCGGGTGCTCGAACGACCCCGCACCCGTCTCGACCTCGTCCCCCGCCGTGCGGTGGTGCACGCCGTGCAGCGCACGTCCGACGCGCTGCGGCGCATCACCTTCCGCGACGCGGGGCCGACCCCGTCGCTCGGGGCGCTGGACGCGCCCGGGCCGGACGACCACGTGAAGGTCTTCCTCCCCGACCCGGCGACCGGCGTCCTGCACGCTCCGACCCTCACCGCGGACGGTGCGCTGCAACGCCCGACGGGCGTCGTCTCGATCTCGCGGGAGATGACGGTGCGGGCGACGCGGGTCGTCGACGGGGCCGCGGAGGTCGACGTCGACTGGGTCCTGCACGGTGACGACGTCCCGGGTGCCCCGCCGGGGGAGGCCGGCGGGCCGGCGTCGGCCTGGGCGGCCCGCGCCACGCCCGGGGACGAGGTCGTGCTCGTGGGGCCGCTGTCGAGCCGAGGCGTGCCGGACGGCGTCGGGCGGCTCACGCTCCTGGGTGACGAGACCGGGCTGCCGGCGCTGGCGCGGTGGGTGGGCGCCGTCGGGCCGGACGTGTCCGTGACGGCGATAGTGGAGATCGGCGACGGCGTGGACGAGTCGTTCGTCGAGTCGGAGCTGGGCCGCGCGGCGGTCGAGATCCTGTACCGCACCGACGGTCCGGGCCAGCTCGCGGAGGCGGCCCGCGCGCTCGGCCCGCTCGAGGCCGACGAGCTCGTGGTCGGTGCCGGCGAGGCGACCGACCTCGCCGCGGTGCGCCGCGACCTGCGGCGGTCCGGGGCGCGCCCGGACCAGGTCGCCCTGCGGGGCTACTGGCGCCGCGGCGTCGTGAACCTGGACCCCGACGCCCCGCTCGACCCGACCGACCCGGACTGAGCGGGAGCCGTCCGCCGGTGGCGTAACGGGCTGCGGGCGCGCCGCCGACGCGCGAAGGTGGGCCCATGACTCGGCTCCTGGTCCTCGGCGGTTCCGACTTCGTGGGGCGCGCCGTCGTCGACGACGCCCTCGCGCGCGGCTGGGACGTCACGGTCCTCAACCGCGGTCGGGCGCCCGTGCCCGACGGCGTCCGGCAGCTCGTGGGCGACCGCACCCGGGTGGACGGCCTGGACGCGCTGCGCGAGGACGACGTCCCTCAGAAGTGGGACGTCGTGGTCGACACGTGGTCGTGGGCGCCCGCGGCGGTGCGCGAATCCGCCCGGCTGCTCGCGGGGCGCGTGCCCGGCGACAGCCGGTACGTCTACGTCTCGTCGCGGTCGGTGTACCCGTTGCCGACGGCGCGCGGCGCCGACGAGTCCGCCGCGCTCGTCGACGGCGACCCGGACGACACGACCTCCGACGACTACGCGCGCGCCAAGCGCGGTGCCGAGATCGCGGTGTCGGACGCGCTCGGCGACCGGGCGCTCCTCCTGCGTGCGGGTCTGATCCTGGGGCCCCGCGAGAACGTCGGGCGCCTGCCGTGGTGGCTGCGGCGCGTGGCCCGTGGCGGTCCCGTCCTCGCGCCGGGGCCCACGGAGCTGCCGCTCCAGTACGTCGACGCGCGGGACCTCGCGGCGTTCGCTCTCGACGCCGCGGCGGGCGGGGCCTCCGGGCCGGTCGACGTCGTGAGCGCCCCCGGGCACACGACCATGGGCGAGCTGCTCGCCGCGTGCGTGGCGGTCACCGCCGACGCCGCGGCGTCGGCCGGCAACCCGCCCGCCGAGCTCGTCTGGGTCGAGCCGGAGACGGTGCTCGCGGCCGGGATCGAGCCGTGGAGTCAGCTGCCGGTCTGGCTCCCGCCCGGTGAGCTGCACGACGCGTTGCACGGCACGGACACGTCGCGCGCGTCCGCGCTCGGGCTGCGCACGCGCGACGTGCGCGAGACCGTTCGCGACACGTGGGCGTGGCTCCGCGGTCTCGACGCCGCGGGCGAGGCGACGCCGCAGCGGTCGGACCGCCCCGCCGTCGGGCTCCCGCCCGATCTCGAGGCCGCCGCCCTGCGCGCCGCCGGTCGTTGACCTGCTGCGGGCCCGCCCGATCCCCGCACGCCGAACACGGGATCTGCGACCGCGTCGGGCTCGATGCGGTCGCCAGCCCCGTGCTCGGCTGTCGCCGATCCCGTGCTCGGCGAGCCGGCGGCCCCGAGACGGGTGCGGCAGGGGACGACGACGGCCGTCGCCCGAGCGGGTCGACGGCCGTCGTGGTGCCGGGCCGCAGGCGCGGCCGGTGAGGTCAGTACGTCGTGAGCTCGCCGGTCGCGACGAGCGCGGCGAACGCGACGAAGTAGAGGGTCCAGCCGATCACGCCGAGCGCGGTGAAGACGATGCTGAGGATGAGGCCCCACTTGGCGAGCTGGTTGTCGAAGCCCGCCTCGCGGCTCTTCTTGCGCGCGATCGCGCTCACGACGATGCCCGCGACGGCGAACACGAACGCGAGCACGAAGCCCACGATGCCGAGGGTCTTGCCCGGGTCCTCGATCGGGGCGGAGTAGCCGGGAGCCGGAGCCTGCGGGGCGGTGGGGTACTGCTGGGCCATGGTCTGTTTTCTGCTTTCTGAGGGGGCCGACGATGTCGAGTCCTGTGGGGCGCGGGGACGTGCCCGCGCGGGGTGCGGGCCTCATTGTGGGCCATGCGGCATGTGTCTGAACAGGGGGAGTTCTCCCCCTTGTCCGTGAAAACGTGTTAAACCGCGCTAATACGACGTATCATCCGGCATCTGGCCGGGACGGCGCGTAGATGCGCAGCGCGCGGTGTCGCATGGTGAGACGCACCACGACGTCGCGAGGCGAGTCGGGCGCGATCTCCAGCGTCTCGCCGTCGTGAGCCAGGACGACGGGTGGCGAGCCGGCGCTGCCGTGCCGCGGGCGGTCGTCGGCCAGGACCGTCGGGCTGCCGTCCGGGCCCACGACGGCGCCGCGCGACGGGAAGCGCAGCTCGAGCGACGGCACCGCCGTCGCGGCGACGACCAGGTGGTGCCGCACGCCCGGCACACGTCGCGCGACCCGCGCACCCGGGTCGCCCGCCGCGACCTCGAGGAACGTGCGCAGCCGGCTGGCGCGGCGCTCGGCACGGGCGGTGCGCACGTCGAGCACGCCATCGTCGAGGCGACGGCGCTCGACGGGCGCCAGGCTCTGCGGATAGTAGCGGTTGACGCCTGCGAAGAGCGACCAGTACTCGCCCTCGTGGCCGTCGACCGTCATGCGGACACGGTGCGCGCGGTGCAGCACCTGCGCCGCCGCGAGCATCGCCGAGGGCCACCTGCCGAGCCGGCCCTCGTACCTCTCGCGCTCGGTGACGAGCTCCGGGTAGACGCCGACGGAGAACGTGTTCAGGACCGTGCGCGATACGTCGGCACGGCCGTCGACGTCGAGGTCCGCGACGTCGATCGTCACCCCCGTGCCTGAGCGCACGGCCTCGGCGGTCGCGCTCGTCGAGGTGACGTCCGCCGCCCGGGCGAAGTGGTTGAGCGTGCCGCCGGGGAAGACCGCGAGCGGCAGGTCGTGCGCGCGGGCCGCCGCCGCCGCGCTCGAGATCGTCCCGTCGCCACCGCTCACGCCCAGCGCGCGCGCCCCGGCCTCGACGGCCCGGTCGTAGAGCGCGCGCAGGTCCTCGCCGTCCTCGAGGACGTGCAGCTCGGCGCGGGGGAGGTGCGCCCGCAGCGCTGCTCGCGGGTCCTCCCTGAACGGTCGGCCCGATCCGGCGGCCCGGTTCACGACGACGAAGAGGCCTGCGCCTTCGTCGAGCGCGGGGACGTCGGCCGAGGGACCGGCCGGTTCGTCCGCGGGCTCGTGCGGCGGCGGCACGAGGGCGCGGCCCACGAGCGCGACGGACACGCCGAGGGCGGCACCCGCGACGACGTCGGAGAACCAGTGCGACCCGGTGTGCAGACGCGAGTACGTCACGGCTCCCGCGAGGGGCACGAGGGCCAGGCCGACCGCGGGCCACTCGAGCGCGACCCCCGTGACGAAGGCCGCCGCCGACGCGGCGTGGCCCGACGGGAACGACGGCGACGTCGGAGGGTCCGCGAGCCGCCGCCACAGCGGGAGCGGCTCGAGCGACGGGCGCTCGCCGCCGAACACGGTCTTGCCGACGACGTTGGCGAGCAGGCTCGACACGAGCAGCGAGCCGTAGCCCCGCAGCGCTGCGTCCCGACCGCGACGGCCCGCGGCGGCGAGGCCCAGTGCGGCCCCGGCCCACAGCACGCTGCGGTCCGCCGCCGCCGAGATGCGGGACAGCGCCTCGTCGACCGACTGCCCGAGCGCGTGCCGGTTGGTCCTCGCGTTCACCGCGCGGTCGAGGCGTGCCACGCCGGGCAGGGCCGCGTGGGGCTTGACGATCCCGGTGCGCCGCGCCATCCCGTCAGCGTAGGGACGACGACGTCGTACCGCGCGCTGGCGGACGGGCGGCGTCGGCGGGCGGGCCCCGGGGATGGCGGTGCGCGCGGGCTCCGCCTCAGGCGCCCGCGCGGCTCGTCTCGCCGCGCAGGGCGTCGATGTGGGCCTGCAGCCGCTCGAGCGCGACGGCCACGTTCTCGTCCGCGTCGAGCGCGAGGTCGGTCACGTGGCGCAGCTGCGCGGACGCCGCGTCGAGCGCGACCTGGGCGTCGGCGAGCGCGACGGCGGCCCGGCCGTCGTGCGCCTCGTCGTCGTCGCTCGCGCGGTCGAGCGCGGAGCGGGCCTCGGCCGTCGCGGCCTGGACGGACTCGACGGCGTCGAGCACGTCGTTGCGCAGCACCGGGTGCAGGGCGGGAAGCTGGTCGGTGACGCGGTCGAGGTCGTCGCCGATGTTCTCGGTCTGGACCTGCGCGTCGGCGATGAGCTGCTGGACCTCAGCGGCCGTGGCGGAGGTGCCGAGCGGGAGCATCATCGCTACCGCGAGCAGGCTCGCCGCGGCGAACCGTGCGGACGTGCGCGGGCGCTGCGGCGTCGTGGGTTCGCTCGTCCTCGCTGACATGGTGACCAGTCTGCTGGTCGTTCCTGGGAACGACCAGGGAATCGAGGGCGAATTCGTGGAGATTTCGCACACAGCGCACCACGGGGACGTCGCCGGGCCGGCTCCGCGGGTCAGGCAGGGACGAGGCGACGGCGCCGGGCGGCGGCGAGGCGCGAGCCGATCAGCCCGTGCCGGGGGCTGAACAGGTAGGCGAGCGCGAACGCGACGCCGAGCGTCACGACGACCGTCCCGCCCGACGCGGTGTCGAGGAAGTAGCTCGTGTAGATGCCGACGACCCCGCACACCGCCGCGACGAGCGGCGAGATCCACAGCATGCGGGAGAAGCGGTCCGTGAGGAGGTACGCCGTCGCGCCCGGCGTGATGAGCAGTGCGACGACGAGCACGACGCCCACGGCCTGCAGCGCCACCACGACCGTGAGCGCGAGCAGACCGAGCAGCAGCGCGCCGAGCCGGCGCGGGGAGAGCCCGATCGCGTGGGCGTGCGTCGGGTCGAACGCGTAGAGGGTCAGGTCGCGCCGCTTGAGCACGACCACCGCGAGCGTCACCGCGCCGAGGGCCAGCACCTGGACGAGGTCGGCCCGCGACACCCCGAGCAGGTTGCCGAACAGGATGTGGTTGAGGTCGGTCTGGCTCGGCGTCACGGAGAGGAGGACGAGGCCCAGCGCGAACAGGGTCGTGAACACGACCCCGATCGCGGCGTCCTCCTTCACCCGGGACGTGTCGCGCACGGCACCGATGAGCAGGACCGCGAGCAGCCCGAAGACGAGCGCGCCGAGCGCGAACGGCGCGCCGACGACGTACGCGAGCACGACGCCGGGCAGCACGGCGTGAGAGACGGCGTCGCCCATGAGCGACCATCCGACGAGCACGAGCCAGCACGACAGCACGCCGCACACGATCCCGGCGGTCACGGTGACGGCGAGCGCGATGCGCAGGAACTCGAACGACAGCGGTTCGAGGAGGGGCGCGAGGACGTCCGTCACGGGGCCACCTCCACGCCGAACGCGAGGGCGAGGTTCTCCGGTCGCAGCACCTCGGCGGGCGTCGAGTGCAGCAGGACGCGCTGCTGGAGCAGCACCGCCTCGTCCGCGAGCTCGGGCAGCGCGTGCAGGTCGTGCGTCGAGACGAGCACCGTCGCGCCGTCGGTCGCCAGCTCGCGGAGCAGCGCCGTGATCGTCGCCTCCGTGCGCTTGTCGACGCCCCCGAACGGCTCGTCGAGCAGGAGGATCGTCGCGCCCTGCGCGAGCCCGCGGGCGACGAACGCGCGCTTGCGCTGGCCGCCCGAGAGCGCGCCGATCTGCCGGTCGGCGAGGTCGGCGAGCTCGACGCGGTCGAGCGCGTGCGCGACGGCGTCCCGGTCGGCAGGCCGGGTGCGCCGGGTGAACCCCTGGTAGCCGTAGCGGCCGGTCATGACCACGTCGCGCACGCTGAGCGGGAACGCCCAGTCGACGTCCTCGCTCTGCGGCACGTACCCCACGGCCTGGGCCCGCCGGGCCTGCGCGGGGGGAGCGCCGTCGACCAGCACGGTGCCCCGGTCGGGGCGGACCATGCCCATGACCGCCTTGAACAGCGTCGACTTGCCGGAGCCGTTCATCCCCACGAGCCCGCACACCGTCCCCCGTCCCACGGAGACCGTCGCGGCGTCGAGCGCGAGGACGTCGCCGTAGTGCACGGTGAGGTCGCGCACCTCGATCGCCGGGGTGCCCGACGGCGCACGGCCGCCCGCGCTCACGCGTCGCCCTCGGCGGCCGTCCCGGTCAGGCCCGCGACGATCGTGTCGGTGTCGTGGCGCAGGAGGTCGAGGTAGGTCGGGACGGGACCGTCGGGCTCGGACAGGGAGTCGACGTAGAGCGTCCCGCCGAACGCCGCACCGGACTCTCGCGCCACCTGGCGCATCGACTCGTCGGAGACGGTGGACTCGCAGAACACCGCCGGCACGTCGTTCTCCTCGACGAACTCGATGGCGGCGACGACGGACCCTGGCGTCGCCTGCTGCTCCGCGTTCACGGCCCACAGGTACTTCTCGGTCAGTCCGGCGTCGCGCGCGAGGTAGGGGAACGCGCCCTCGCACGTCACGAGCGCGCGGTGGCTCTCCGGGAGCGCGTCGAGCGCACCGGTGAGCTCGACGTGCACGGCGTCGATCTCGGCCGAGTACGCCGCCGCGTTCGCGGCGTAGTCGTCGGCGTGCGCCGGGTCGAGCTCGGCGAACGCGTCGGCCATGTTCCGCACGTAGAGCTGGGCGTTCCGGGGCGACATCCACGCGTGCGGGTTCGCCTTGCCCTGGTACTCCTCGGCCGTGTCGTCGCCCAGGGGGATCGGGTCCACGCCCTCGCTCACGACGACGTGGGGCACGTCGAGCCCGTCGACGAACCGCCCGAACCACGCCTCGAGCCCCATGCCGTTGTCCAGGATCAGGTCGGCGTCCGCCGCCTTGCGGACGTCGCCGGGGGTCGGCTCGTACCCGTGGATCTCCGCCCCGACCTTCGTGATCGACTCGACCCGCAGGTGCTCGCCCGCCACGTTCTCGGCCATGTCCGCGAGCACGGTGAACGTCGTGAGCACGACGGGCCGGCCGTCGTCGGCCGGGGCGTCCGCACTCCCGGCGTCCGTCCCCGCCGAGCAGCCGGCGAGGAGCACGAGCGCTCCGGCCGCCAGCGTGGCGATCGCGCGACAGGATGATCCGTGGCCCCGGAGCGAAAAGTTCGGCATTCCGAAAAGATAACTCCGGTTTGCCGGTCTCGCAACGGCCGCGGCACACCCGAGCACGGGAGCGACCCGGGTCCCGCCGAAGGGGACCACGGCTCTGCCTCGCGCAACCGGGGCTCTCTTCTCTCGGCCGCCCACGGTTCTACCTCCCGCGACCAGGGTTCTCTCTCGGCGGGCCAGGGCGCTCTCTCGCGCCGAGGCGACGGCTGACCTCGGCCGCGGCGCGCCCGACGGCGGCGGCGAGCTCGGCGCGGCGGGCGGGAGCGGCGTCGTCGGACCAGAAGGTCAACGCGATGCCCGCCACGGGGAGGCCGGTGTGGTCGACCGCCGCGTGGGCGACGGACGCGAGGCCGGGCGTGACCTCGCCGTCCTCCTCGGCCCATCCGCGGCGCCGGACGCCGCGCAGCACGTCGCGCAGCGCGCCGAGGGACTGCGGCCCGACGCCGGTCCGGTCGGCGAACGTCGCGGCGTTCGGGAAGAGCGCACGCACCTGGGCGGCGGGCAGGCCCGCGAGGACGGCCCGCCCGCTCGCGGTGAGGTGCGCGGGGAGCCGGACGTCGACGTCGGTCACGAGCGTGGGGCGGCGCGGCGCCCGCTGCTCCACGAGGTACAGCACCTCGCGGCCGTTGAGCACGGCCAGGTGGGCGCTCTCGCCGGTCGTCTCGACCAGGCGCGCGACGACCGGCCGCGCGAGCCGGGCGAGGGGTGCCTGGCGGGCGTACGCGGAGCCGAGCGCGAGCGACGCCGTCCCGAGCCCGTACCGGTGCTCCTCGGGCAGGTGGGTCACGAAGCCCTCGTCCACGAGGACGGACAGCAGGTGGTAGACGGTCGAACGGGGAAGGCCGAGGCCCTGTGCGACGGCGGCCGCGGGCGACGGTCCCGCCTGCGCCGCGAGGTACGTGAGCACGCGGACGGCCTGGCGCGCGGCGGGGACCTCGCTCGGCATGGGCACCACGGTAGGCCCGTGGCACGATCGACGTGTGACGAACCTGCCCGACGAGCAACGCCTGCGCGACCTCGCGCGGCTGCGGCGCGTCCGGGACCGGATCGACCGCGAGTACGCGCAGCCGCTCGACGTCGCGGCCCTCGCCCGGGGCGTGCACGTGTCGGCGGGCCACCTGAGCCGCGAGTTCCGGGCCGCGTACGGCGAGACGGTGTACGCCTACCTCATGACGCGCCGCATCGAGCGCGCGAAGGCGCTGCTGCGCCGCGGCGACCTGAGCGTCACGGAGGTGTGCTTCGCGGTCGGGTCGTCGTCGCTGGGGACGTTCAGCACCCGGTTCACCGAGCTGGTCGGCGTGCCGCCGAGCGTGTACCGGCGGCGCGCGGCGGCGTCGGCGGTCGAGCGTTGGGACGGGGTGCCGGCGTGCGTCGTGCGGCGGGTCACGCGACCGGTCAGGAATCGAGAAGCGCAAGCCGGGCTGCCGACCTAGCGTCGAGCTCATGAACCTCACCATCAGCTCCAGCTTCCTGCCCCAGACCGACCCCGACGCCTCGCTGGCGTTCTACCGCGACGTCCTCGGCTTCGAGATCCGCAACGACGTCGGGCGCGGCGAGATGCGGTGGATCACCGTCGGCCCGCCCGACCAGCCGGACACGGCGATCGTGCTGCACCCTCCGACCGTGACGCCCGGGCTCTCCGACGACGACAAGCGCGTGCTGCTCGAGATCGTCGCCAAGGGCGCCTACTTCGGGGTCAACCTCGCGACGACGGACGTCGACGAGACGTTCGCCCGGATCGAGGCCGCGGGCGCCGAGGTCGTGCAGGAGCCGATCGACCAGGACTACGGCGTGCGGGACTGCGCGTTCCGCGACCCCGCCGGCAACGAGATCCGCATCCAGCAGCGCTCCTGACCGGCGCGCGTCAGACCCGACCGGTCGAGCCCACCGCCTCGAGGTCGAGCGTGAGCGCGAGCGGACCGAGCTCCGCCGCGACCTGGGAGAACTCCGCGACGAGCGGGTGGACCGGACCCGAGCGGCGGACCAGTCCCCAGCGCAGGACCGGCTGCTCGTCGATCGGGACGTACGCGACGTCGGAGCGCTCGAGGTAGCGGATGCCCTGGGCGCACGCGACCGCGACGCCGTCGCCGGACGTCACGCGCCAGAGCACCTCCTCGCGCGTGGGCATGGTGCCGCCGCGGTCCGCGTCGTTGCGGGGGACGGGGCTCACCGCGTCCTCCCAGTAGTCGGGGACGGGCAGGCCCGACGGGAGCACGTTCTCGTGGGCCAGCTCGTCGAGCGACACGGAGGAGCGCGTGGCGAGGGGGTGCGTGCGGCCGACCGCGAGCACGATCGGCTCGGTGAAGGTCACCGGGCCGACCGTGAGGTCCTTCTCCTCGACGGGCAGCCAGAGGAGCGCGACGTCGACCTCGCCGTCGCGCAGGAGGCGGAAGGGCTCGTCGAGGCGGACCTCGCGCATGCGCAGGTCGACGGCGGGGTGCCGCTCGCGGAAGAGCGCCGTGACGGGCGCGATCTCCTGCCACAGCGGTCCCATGACGCCGAACGTCAGGGTGTCGCGCGTGCCGCGCGCGGCGCTCGTCGCCGACGCGACGCCCTCGAGGATGCGCCGGTACCCGGACTCCAGGTCGTCGCGGAGCCGAGCGCCGAGCGGGGTCAGCGTGACGCGCCGGCTCGTCCGCTCGAACAGCGGGGCACCGATCCGGCGTTCCTGCTGGGCGATCGACTGGCTCACGCGTGGCGTGGACACGTGCAGGCGCTCGGCCGTCCGGCCGAAGTGCAGCTCCTCGGCGAGCGTCAGGAAGATCTCGATGTCACGGAGGTCCACCCGACGATCGTCGCGTTCGTTAACCCTCGGCGCAACCAGCGTTACCGGATCGGCCGTTGTTCGCGTCCGCGCCCTGCACGAGCCTGGAAGGGCACGGCGACGGGCGTCGTGCCGCACACGAGAGGAGACGGCCATGGCAGTCGTCAGGACGCACCGGTACACGGTGGAGACGGGCCGGCTGGCCCAGATGCTCGAGCAGCGCAGCACGCTGATCCAGGGGCTGCGCGCGGCGAACCCCGCGTTCACCGCCGCCACGCTCGTGCGGCTGGAGGACGGCTCGTTCCTCGACGTCTGGCGCTGGGAGACGGCCGCGGCGATGCAGGCCGCCGCGCAGGCGGCGCGCGACGTCCCGCTCGTCGGCTCGACGCTCGGTCTCACGACCGACCACGAGGCGCTCGACGGCGAGGTGCTCGACGAGCGGTGAGGACCGCCGTCGTCCCCGGCCACCCGGGTGGGGGCGACGGCGCGGACGGGCGGGTCGCGACGGACGCGGCCGCGCAGGGGCACTCTGGACCGACACAGGAGGAGCAGGACGATGAGCACCGAACGACGGACGACGAAGGACGCGGGGCGGGCCCCGGGCACGCCAGGACGGTTCTCGCGCTGGATGCAGCGCCGCTCGAACGAGCGCCTCGTGCGTAAGGTCCGCGGTGGCACGGCCACCTTCATGGGGATGGACGTCCTCGTGCTGCACACGGTCGGCCGCCGCAGCGGCGCGCCGCGCGAGACGCCGCTCATGTGGCTGCCGGACGAGGGCGACGCCGTCCTCGTCGTCGCGTCCGGGGGCGGCAGCCGCAACCCGGACTGGCACGCCAACCTCACGGCGCACCCCGACGACGTCGCGGTCGAGCTGCCCGGCAGGGCGCCCGTCCCCGTGACGCCCCGGGTGCTCGACGGCGCCGACCGGGAGCGCGCGTGGCGGCGCGTCGCGACGGCGCAGCCGCGCATCGCGAAGTACCAGAGCAAGGCCGAGCGGCAGTACCCGCTCGTGCAGCTCGTCCCGCGATGAGTTCCGCCCGTGCGGCCGGTCCTGTGACCTGGGGTCGCGCGGCCCAGCAGAAACCCTGCGCCGGACCACCCGGCTCTCGGGCAGACTTTCACCGGGCTGCCGAGGCCGACGGTCGGTGCCGTCGACGGCCCGGCGGTGGCCGCGCGACGAGGCTCGACGACGAGGAGACACGATGAGCACGGCAACGACGACGGACCCGCAGACCTCGGTGCCGAGGGACGCGGACGGGCACGACGTCATCCGCGTCCAGGGAGCGCGGTCGAACAACCTGAAGGACGTGAGCGTCGAGATCCCCAAGCGACGCCTGACGGTGTTCACCGGGGTCTCGGGCTCGGGCAAGAGCTCGCTCGTGTTCGACACGATCGCCGCCGAGTCGCAGCGCCTCATCAACGAGACGTACAGCGCGTTCCTGCAGGGCTTCATGCCGACGCTCGACCGCCCGGACGTCGACGTCCTGGAGGGTCTGACGACGGCGATCGTCGTGGACCAGGAGCGCCTCGGCGCGAACCCGCGCTCCACGGTCGGCACGGTGACGGACGCGAACGCGATCCTGCGGGTCCTGTTCAGCCGCTTCGGCGAGCCGCAGATCGGCCCGCCGACGGCGTTCTCGTTCAACGTCCCCGCGCGCAAGGCGAGCGGCATCATGACCTCGGCGACGGGTGAGAAGACGATCGTGCGCAACGCGATCTACCACGGCGGCATGTGCCCGACGTGCGAGGGCCGCGGCTCGGTCTCCGACCTCGACCTCACCGAGATCTTCGACGACTCGAAGTCCCTGCTCGACGGCGCGATCAAGGTGCCCGGGTACACGGCCGACGGCTGGATGGTGCGCGGGTTCGCCGAGTCGGGCTTCTTCCCGGGCGACAAGCCGATCCGTGAGTTCACGGACGCGCAGATGAAGGACTTCCTCTACAAGGAGCCCACCAAGATCAAGGCGATGGGGATCAACGTCACCTACGAGGGCCTCATCCCCAAGATCCAGAAGTCGATGTTCTCCAAGGACGTCGACTCGCTGCAGCCTCATGTCCGCGCGTTCGTCGAGCGCGCCGCGACGTTCGCCCGGTGCCCCGACTGCGGCGGGACGCGCCTCTCGGAGTCGGCGCGCTCGTCGAAGATCCGCGGCGTCAACATCGCCGACCTGTGTGCGATGCAGATCACCGACCTCGCCGCCTGGATCCGCGACCTCGACGACCCGGCGATGGCGCCCGTGGTGAACGCGCTCGGCGACAACCTCGCGTCGTTCGTCGAGCTCGGCCTGGGGTACCTCAGCCTCGACCGGCCGTCCGGCACGCTGTCCGGGGGCGAGTCCCAGCGCATCAAGATGCTGCGCCACCTCGGGTCGTCGCTCACCGACGTCACCTACGTGTTCGACGAGCCGACGGTCGGGCTCCACCCGCACGACATCGACCGCATGAACGACCTCCTCCTGCGCCTGCGGGACAAGGGCAACACGGTCCTCGTCGTCGAGCACAAGCCGGAGACGATCCGGATCGCGGACCACGTCGTCGACCTCGGACCGGGCGCAGGCACGGACGGTGGGCGCGTGATGTTCGAGGGCACGGTCGACGGGCTGCGGGCCAGCGACACCGTGACGGGCCGCCACCTCGACGACCGGGCGTCGGTCAAGGACGAGGTGCGCACGCCGTCGGGCGCGCTGGAGGTCCGCGGCGCGGACGCGCACAACCTCCAGGACGTGGACGTCGACGTCCCGCTCGGCGTGCTCGTCGTCCTCACCGGCGTCGCCGGGTCGGGCAAGAGCTCGCTCGTCGAGGGCTCGGTGTCGCGCCGCGAGGGCGTCGTGACGATCGACCAGAGCGCGGTGCGCGGGTCGCGGCGGAGCAACCCCGCGACGTACACCGGGCTCCTGGAGCCGATCCGCAAGGCCTTCGCCAAGGCCAACGGGGTCAAGCCGGCCCTGTTCAGCGCGAACTCGGAGGGCGCGTGCCCCGAGTGCAAGGGCGCGGGCGTCATCTACACCGAGCTCGGCTTCATGGAGACCGTCGCGAGCCCGTGCGAGGACTGCGGCGGCCGACGCTTCCAGGCTGCGGTGCTCGACTACACGCTCGGCGGCCTGAACATCGCCGACGTGCTCGACCTCCCGGTCGCCAAGGCCCGTGAGTTCTTCTCCGCGGGCGACGGGAAGGTCCCCGCCGCGGCGGCGATCCTCGAGCGGCTCGACGACGTCGGCCTCGGCTACGTGAGCCTCGGTCAGCCGCTCACCACCCTGTCCGGCGGCGAGCGCCAGCGCCTCAAGCTCGCCACCCACCTCGGTGACAAGGGGGGCGTCATCGTCCTCGACGAGCCGACGACGGGCCTGCACCTCGCGGACGTCGAGAACCTCCTCGGCCTGCTCGACCGGATCGTCGACTCGGGCAAGTCCGTGATCGTCATCGAGCACCACCAGGCGGTCATGGCGCACGCGGACTGGATCATCGACCTGGGCCCGGGAGCGGGGCACGACGGCGGTCGCGTCGTCTTCGAGGGCACGCCCGCCGACCTCGTGGCCGCCCGGTCCACGCTCACGGGCGAGCACCTCGCGGCCTACGTGGGCGCCTGACACCCGCTGACGAGCACGGGGTTGCGGACTTCATGTGCCCCGGAACGACTGGAACCCCGTGCTCGACGAGCGGCCCGTAGGGAATGTCGGCCCGCTGATGTAGGTTGTCATCAACACGGCCAGCCCCTCTGCCCGACTTCGTCGGTCACGGGCTGGTTTTCATTGCGTCAGGGGGGCGCGTGGTCACCTACTCCAAGCCATATCTGACGCTCGAGCAGCAGGTCGACCTGCTTGAGCAACGTGGCCTTCTAGTGGACCGAGCACGAGCACTGCACGCGGTGGAGCAGTCGGGTACTACCGGCTCAGCGGGTACTGGTATCCCTATCGCCGCATCGACTCCGCAGAGAGCGCAGCTCGGGGACGACCGGTTCGAGCCAGCGAGGTGGTCCCGGGAACCCGGTTGGACCAGGTCGTCGCGCTCTACGACTTCGACAGGCGCCTCAAGCTCCTGGTCATGGATGCGATCGAACGGATCGAGATCGCCCTACGGGTGGAGCTCGCCTACACGCTCGGAGCGCGCGACCCCTACGTCCACAAGGATCCGGGGGCGTTCGACCGGCGTTTCAGCAGGCTTCGTTCTGGGAGGAAGCAGCAGGAGTCTGCGCACGACGAGTGGCTGCGCAAGCTCGCACAGCTCCAAGCGCGGTCGAAGGAGTTCCCCGCCGACGACGTCGTGTCTCTGAGCGACATGGGGCTCCCGGATGACTGGCGTGCGCGACTGAGCTGAGCGGCGTCTGACGCGGGAGGGCACGCTCCGGTATCCCGG
>Ga0233365_1000497_pt1 | contig 18030 bp, 11 predicted proteins | sample ElkDunMinimDraft_27_FD_191535 | JGI IMG/M metagenome (GOLD analysis project Ga0233365, IMG submission 191535) | Fecal eukaryotic communites from dung pellets of Tule Elk in California, USA - Elk Dung C36 | ecosystem: Host-associated > Mammals > Digestive system > Large intestine > Fecal | place...
AAAGGCTAAAATTGACCAATTTTCAAAGAATATCTTTTAGAGCTTGAAGAAATGGATTTTCATCCAAAAAAAATCACAAATAGAAAGGGCTGTATCGTTTATTTTTGATACAGCCCCTTTTCAAAATATTATTAAAATTATTCGGCTACACTTTTAGACCTTTGAATATGAAATTGAACTAAATCATCAATTGGAGAACGTAATATTTTTCCTATTTTCATATTATATTGTGCTGCTTTTTCTTCTAACACATTTCTAAAGTTATACCCAACTGATCCAATACAATTAAATGAATATGATTGATAATCTGGATAATTGCTCACTAAATTAGCGAAAAATGCTTCAAATGCATCGTCAACAATTTTACGCGTGTATTTTAGATTTACATTATTGTCATAAACAAACTTACTAAAGCTAGCACAAAAGCGATTGGCTAAAGGCTTGGTATAAACATTATCCATAATTTCATCAGGAGTTAGTTTATATGTTTTATAAAACTCTTCTGCAACATCTTTAGGCATTAATCCTCTGATGAAATCAGTTAATAACTTTTTCCCAATATAACTTCCACTGCCTTCATCACCTAAAATATACGCTGCTGAATCAATATTATATGTAATGTCTTTTCCATCATAAATACATGAATTTGTTCCCGTACCTAAAATTGCAGCAAAGCCAGCATTTGTGCCTAACAGTGCACGAGCTGCAGCTAAAAGATCATGCCCCACTTCAACTTTTGCATTTGGAAATACAACCTGAATAGCTTCCTCAACTATTTTTGCCTTCTCTTCATTATGGACACCTGCTCCATAGTAGTTAACCTCATCGACTTTTTCAAATGGTACATCCTGAGGTAGTCCTTTTTTAAGGGATGCAACAATGTAATCGCTATCTACAAAATATGGGTTATACCCTTCAGTATTGAAGTAGATTTTTTTATTAGAATCATCTAACAAACACCAGTTCGTTTTTGTTGATCCTCCATCTGCAATTATTATCATTATTTTTAAATTTAGTTTTAATGTAACTTGTTTTACGTTTTACAATGGTCTTTTTTTGAGTTAAAGTCCCAAAATAAGGTATTTAATAATAAAAATAAGAATTTTTATTGGATTTAATGAAAAAAACGTAGTGTCTAGAATTGGGTTTAAAAACAAAAAACCTCTTAATTATCTGATTAAGAGGTTTTTGTGGTGAATAATTACCAAGTGTTACTTAGTGTATTTATTACAATTAGTATCTGATTAATGAGCACCTTCAGATTCAATCTGATCGATATTGATTCCTTGCTTTTTTAAGAATTTACGAACTAATGTTGCAAATATAATTATGTATATAAACCCAATCAGCGGTACAATATATGAATTGTGTATTCCAATGATGTCAGAGAGTTTTCCTTGAATAGGGGGGATAATTCCACCACCTAAAATCATCATTACTAAAAATGCTGAACCCTGCTCTGTATATTTCCCTAAACCAACAATAGACAAACTAAAAATTGATCCCCACATTATGGAACAAGCTAGACCACCTGCTAAAAACGAGTAGATGGCAATTGTCCCGCTACTCAGTAAGCCTAATAGCATGGCGAATAATCCAAAAGTTCCAAATATAATTAGGGTTCTTACAGGTTTTTCTTTACTTATAAATGTTGCAACAATTTGAACTATTACACAAATGACAAAATAATATAACACCTTCATGTCAAAACCGGCCAAAGTATTAACACCTATAATAATTGAAAAAGCAACCAGAGGTATTATAATTGTTAATATTTGTTTTTTTGATTTTGTCAAATTAAAGGCTGAAATAGCTCCTGCCCAGCGTCCTATCATCATTCCTCCCCAATACATAGATACATAGGGTGTAATCTGTGAAGATTGTAAGTTTCCAAATTCTTCAAGCGTTAGTAGTTCACCTAGATTACTTCCAATTGCTACTTCAATTCCTACATATATAAATAATGCAAGCATACCTAAGACTAACTGTGGATATTTCATCGCACCCCATCCTTCAGGTTTCTTCTGTGCACTTCTATAAGCGAATAATAATCCGCCTACAATGACTAACAGTGCGCCAAGTAGCCAGAACATCCGTTTTAATTCTAAACTATGCGATAAATCTGCCAGTTGTGAAACTAGACTAACATCAGTTGACGCTTCAATTTGAGATTTTAATTGTTCGATTTGTAGTGCTGCCTCTGATTTATAACTTGTAAAAACGGGTATAAATGCACATAATAATAAAACAGTCATAACGATCAAAGTGGTTCTCGCCTTGTTGGCAGGTTCCATTTGTTCTAAATTAAAACCAGAAGGAACTTTTTTAGAAAAATGAAATAAGCCCGCAGCTAAAATAAATAATAGACCAACGCCTATGTACAGATAAACAACTTTGTTTAATGGTAGGTTGGCAATTTCAGCATCGGAAATTGTCTCAAAAGTGCCAAAAAGTGCAAAACCCACTATTAAAGGTCCTATTGTAGTGCCTAATGAATTAATTCCACCTCCTAAGTTTACCCTAGATGCTCCCGTTTTTGGATCTCCTAGAATTACGGCAAATGGATTAGCAGCGGTCTGCTGAAGGGAGAAACCTAAAGCAACGATAAATAGTCCTATTAACATTCCTACATATACATTAACCTCTACAGCAATTATCATTGCGGCGGCACCCAAAGCAGAAAATAAAAGACCGTAAACAATACTCTTCTTATACCCCCATTTTCCTACTAAGTCCTTTCCAGATAGTGTACCAAAAATAAATAATAGTAATGCTCCTATGTAATAGGCGGAATAAAAAGCGAAGTCAATAAGTTGAGATTGAAATTGATCTAGGTGGAAATAGTTTTTGCAGAAAGGTATAAAAACACTATTGCCGGCAGCGATAAATCCCCAGAAAAAAAACACTACAATTAATGTATACAGTGCTGGATAATTTGTTTTTGTTTGATTATTACTCATAAAGATTTAGATATAGCATTTTGTTATATATTACAAATAAAGAATTTTTTTTTTGATTTATGAAGTTTATTATAGCTTGCTAAATCAATTTACTTAATTATAATGTTTCTAAATTTTGTTAAATTTGAAAAAAAAAGCTATATTTCTTTTGATTTTACATTTCTTATTTTTTTCTTTGTACCAGTTCTTAATTTGTCTTTCAGAAAAGCTGGGAAGAAATACTTAATAATTTAATAATAACCCGGCATACGATTATAATATAATTGGACTACTGATCGATACAATTTCAAAAAAGTAAAAATCCTTAGAAATCATAATTAAAATTAATGAATATTAATGAATTGAATACGAAACTCGTGTCTGAATTACGCGAGATTGCGAAAGTTCTGGGTATTGCCGATGCCGAAAAGCTCCGGAAACAGGAATTAATTGACCGTATTTCTGAAATAGCCTCCGAGGCGCCAAAAGATAACGAGCAATTGGACGTTGCTGATAGTGAAGAATTAACATCCGAAGAGCGACCAAGGAAAAGAGCGCGCACAGTAAAACCAACTGAGCCGGTTCCGGTCGGTAGAAAGCGAAATGATGAAGATGATGAATTACCCAAGTCATTAACTTCTCCAATAAGTTCAGAAACTGCGCATCCTGCGGCGACACAGAAAACTCCTTCGTTACCTGAACCATCTCATAAATCACAAACTAGTTCTGATTTTGATAATGTAATTGTTAATGAAGGTGTTTTAGAAATAATGGCCGATGGTTATGGATTTTTAAGATCTTCAGATTATAACTATTTAACATCTCCAGACGATATTTATGTTTCTCAATCTCAAATTAAACTTTTTGGATTAAAAACGGGAGATAATGTTAGGGGTTCTATCCGTCCACCAAAAGAAGGAGAAAAATATTTTCCCCTTGTACGTGTAGAAGCGATCAACGGTCAAGATCCTGCAGAGGTTAGAGACCGTGTACCTTTTGATTATTTAACTCCTCTTTTTCCGGATGAAAAACTAAATCTTGATTTAGGCACAGGTAACTATTCCACCAGAATCATGGATTTATTTACACCAATAGGAAAAGGACAAAGGGGATTAATTGTAGCACAACCTAAAACAGGTAAAACTAATTTGTTGAAGGAAGTAGCGAATGCGATCGCAAAAAATCATCCTGAAGTATATTTAATCATTTTGTTAATTGATGAACGTCCTGAGGAGGTAACTGATATGGCAAGATCGGTGCGTGCTGAGGTTGTTTCATCTACTTTTGATGAGCCTGCTGATAGACACGTTAAAATAGCTAACATTGTTTTGGAAAAAGCTAAAAGAATGGTGGAATGCGGTCATGATGTTGTGATTTTATTGGATTCTATTACGAGATTAGCTAGAGCTTATAATACGGTAGCGCCAGCTTCAGGTAAAATTCTTTCTGGTGGAGTAGATGCGAATGCATTACATAAACCTAAGCGATTTTTTGGAGCAGCCAGAAACATTGAAAATGGCGGATCTTTAACAATATTAGCAACTGCTTTAACCGAGACAGGTTCCAAAATGGACGAAGTTATCTTTGAAGAATTTAAAGGTACAGGTAATATGGAATTACAGTTGGATCGTAAATTGTCGAATAAGCGTATTTTTCCTGCAATTGATCTTACGGCATCTAGTACTCGACGTGATGACCTTTTGGTTGATAAGGACGAATTACAAAGGTTATGGGTGTTGAGAAATCACTTGGCCGATATGAACTCACAAGAAGCAATGGAGTTTTTATTAACGCAAATGCGAGGAACAAAATCAAATTTGGAATTTTTAATCAGCATGAATAGTTAAAAAGCCATCAGAAATTGATAATTTTAGCCATCTTCTCAAAAGAAGATGGCTTTTACTTTATGAAGAAATATATTCCCAATAGTATTACGTCATTAAACTTATTTAGCGGCTGTATAGGTATAGTAATGGCGATGAATGGCGAGTTTTTGTACGCATTTTATTGTGTACTAGCCTCCGGTATATTTGATTTTTTTGATGGCATGTCAGCTAGATTGCTTAATGTTAAATCGCTGATTGGTAAAGAATTAGATTCATTAGCGGATGTGGTTAGTTTTGGCTTTTTACCAGGTGTAATAATTTATATGTTATTAAAAGACTCAACGACAAATCAGTACATTCCTTATTTTGCATTTCTAATACCGGTTTTTTCAGCTTTAAGGCTAGCGAAGTTTAATATAGATTCAAGGCAAACAACGGATTTCATAGGTGTTAACACCCCAATGAATACTTTCGTCATCGTATCCTTACCATTTGTTATGCTACAATTTCCAGTATTATTGAATACTTGGGTATTGTGTGGTATTACGCTAATATCCAGCTTATTGTTGGTGTCTGAGATTAAGTTGTTTTCAATGAAATTGAAATCGCTCCGTTGGGTAGATAATAAGTTTAAATATATTTTTCTGATGGCAAGTATAGTGCTGATCATCTGGTTGAAATTTTTAGCATTCCCGATTATATTACTCTTGTATTTTATTTTTTCTAAAATGCATTTTGCATCAGAAAAATCGAATAATTCTAATTCTTTGAATTTATAATTAGAAATATCTTCTCGTCAGGAACGCAAGTAAATCAAAACAACCTAATGATAATGTTTAATTCGAACCAATAATCTAGCTAAAGCATCTTCTAAATAAACTAAGTTTTACGCAAACTAACATGTAGCGTATCTTCGGATTCATCAAGTAGTTGTTGATTTGTTTTTTTTAAAATTGGATGTACATAATTTGGCGCTATTTCAACTAATGGAACTAAGGTGAAATTTCTTTCCGGTATATATGGGTGTGGAATTTTAAGAAGTTCAGAATCAAAAACGTCATCGTTGAAATATAAAATATCAATATCAATTAATCTTGATCCCCATTTGTTTTTTCTAATTCGTCCAAGATCTTCTTCAATCTTCATTATATTTTTCAACACCATTTCAGCAGTGAGTGATGTTTTTATTATCAGAATTTGATTAAAAAAAATTGGTTGGTCTTTTATTCCCCACGCTTCAGATTCATAAATACTAGATTCTTTAATTAAATGACCTATTCTTTCCTCTATTTCTATTTTGGCTAAATGAAGTTGTTTCAATGGGTCTCCTAAATTTGCTCCTAACAATAGATACATTAAATTCATGTTGTTAATATATGAATTGTTTAAGAAAATCAGAATAATAGTTTATTTTTACTTCTTACAATCTATAAAGCAAATGAAATCATTTTTTAAATATGTTCTTGCGACAATTACAGGTATAGTAATTAGTTCAATTTTATTACTTATCATTTTCATGGTGATTATAGGTATTATGATTAATTCAGTTGGAAATAAAAATGAAACAATTACGCCCACCAACGCTGTCTTAATGATTGATTTAGATCATACGATTACCGAAAAAACTGAACCAAATCCATTTAAAGATGTTGATTTACCAGGGTTTGCAAGCACTAGGAGTATAGGCTTAAATGATATCGTTGCAAAAATTAAAGCAGCGAAAACGGATGATAATATCAAAGGGATTTACCTAAATATCAAAGGTGCAAATACTGGGTTTGCTAGTCTGAAGGCAATTCATAACGCTTTGATTGACTTTAAGCAAACTGATAAATTTATTATATCCTACAGTGATATCATGAGTCAGAAGGGGTACTATTTAAATTCTCTCGCAGATGAAACTTATCTTCACCCGCAGGGATCTTTAGATTTTAGGGGACTCGCAACTGCCGTCATGTTTTATAAGGATGCGTTAGATAAGTTGGGTATTGAAATGCAAATTATTAAGGTGGGGACTTATAAAAGTGCCGTTGAACCTTTTATGCTCAATAGCATGAGTGAGGCAAATAAAGAACAAGTAACTTCTTATTTAGGTAGTATATATACGACCTTTTTGCAAGATATATCTCAAGTGCGCAAATTGTCAGTGGATAGTGTTCGTGAAATTGCAGATGACTATCAGATAAAGAATCCCGCAGACGCTAAAAGATTGGGCTTTGTTGATGACTTATTTTATAAAGATCAGGTATTAGAAAAAGTTAGGGAGAAATTAAATATTGAAAAAGATCGTGATATCCCCGTTATTTCATTGTTAAATTACAACGGTAAACCAAAAACAAAAGTAACTTCGTCTGATCGAATTGCTATACTATATGCTTACGGAGAAATTGTTGACGGTGATGGGGAAGTTGGACAAATTGGTGGCGACACATTTTCCAAATCTCTACGTGATTTAAGGACCGATGATCGAGTAAAAGCTGTAGTATTAAGAGTTAATTCTCCAGGGGGATCTGCTTTAGCCTCAGAATCCATTTGGAGAGAAGTTGAGCTAACTAAGAAACAGAAACCAGTCATTGTGTCAATGGGGGATTATGCTGCTTCTGGAGGCTACTATATTGCCGCAGCTGCGGATTCAATTTTTGCTGACCCAACAACACTCACCGGTTCTATTGGCGTTTTTGGTGTAATACCTAGCTTTAAGAATTTATTTAATGAGAAATTAGGTATTCATTTCGATGCGGTCAAAACCGGTAAATTTGCGGATTTTGATGTTGATTTAGACCGTCCCCTTTCAGAGGAAGAAAAAAATATTATACAGGGGGGCGTGAATCGTATCTACCAAGTGTTTTTGGGTCGCGTTGCAGACGGTCGGAAATTAGATATTCCTTATGTCGACAGTGTAGGACAGGGCAGAGTGTGGACAGGTGAGCAGGCAGTTAAACTTAACTTGGTTGACAAAATTGCTAGTCTGGACGAAGCAGTCATCGCGGCTGCTAAAAAAGCAAATATAAAAGAATATAAAGTTTCTGAATACCCGAGAGAAGAAGATCCATTTTCTTTATTTTTATCCACATCAAAAGATGAAATTAAAATGTGGATGCTAGAGGATCAGTTAGGTGATTATTTTAAATATTTAACCAAACTAAAACAAATCGCTAATCAAAATGGGGTGCAGGCACGCGTACCTTATTTAGTAGAGATACATTAACTAATTTAGTCGTTGATTACCCTGCTGAATCAACGCCTTTTTTATATCTTTAAACCGTGAAATCACCGAAATAAAAAAAATATGAAAACTATAGACGATTTAAATTTTAAGGGAAAAAAAGCATTAGTCAGAGTTGATTTCAATGTGCCATTGGATGAGAACTTCCAAATTACTGATGATACCAGAATTACTGGCGCTTTACCAACCTTAAAAAAGATATTAAGTGATGGTGGATCTATAATTCTGATGTCGCATTTAGGTAGACCAAAGGATGGACCAACAGATAAATATTCCTTAAAACACATTCTTCAGCATTTGTCTGATTTATTGAAAGTAGAAGTGCAATTTGCAAATGATTGTATTAGCGAACAAGCAGTTGAGAAAGCTGCTAAATTAGAACCTGGAGAAGTTCTATTGTTAGAAAATCTTAGATTTTATAAAGAAGAAGAAAAAGGAGATGCTGATTTTGCGAAGAAATTGGCTGATTTAGGAGACATCTATGTTAACGATGCTTTCGGAACGGCTCATAGAGCTCATGCTTCTACCGCGATTGTGGCTAATTATTTTCCTGGAAATAAATTCTTTGGATACTTAATGTCAAAGGAAATTGAAAATGCGGAGAAAATTTTAAATAAGCCAGATCGACCTTTTACTGCTATTATGGGTGGAGCAAAAGTTTCTGATAAGTTAGAATTGATAGATGCCTTATTAAATAAAGTCGATAATCTAATTATAGGCGGGGGTATGGCTTATACTTTTATTAAAGCACGTGGTGGTGAGATAGGTAATTCTCTTGTGGAATTAGATAAATTAGATTTGGCAAATGAATTAGTTAAAAAAGCTGAATTAAAAGGAGTTAATCTAGTATTACCAACTGATGCTCAAATTGCGGATCGTTTCGCAAATGACGCAAATGTTTATGATGGGCCAAATGATGAAATTCCTGCAGATCAACAAGGGTTGGATATAGGCAAGGAATCTGCCGAACACTTTGCTGAGGTGATCGGGGCGTCTAATACCTTATTATGGAATGGACCTATGGGAGTTTTTGAAATGGAAACATTTGAAAAGGGTACTAGAGCAGTTGCCAATGCGGTTGTTGCAGCAACTGAGCGGGGAGCGTTTTCATTAATAGGAGGTGGCGACTCAGCAGCAGCTGTTTCAAAGTTTGGTATGACAGAGCATGTGAGTTACGTGAGTACTGGTGGGGGGGCATTGCTTGAATATATGGAAGGAAAAGTTCTGCCCGGAGTTAAGGCAATAATCGATTAATTATCAAAAAGATAAAAGCTATTTAAGTTTCTTATTTTAATATCCCTAAAGTTATTGTTTAATTTTAGGGATATTTTAGTTGAAAATTTTCGATAATCATCGCTTGTAAATTCTTTATGAATCACCTATTAGTAGCTATAATTAAAACTAAAACTAGGGATTATTTTACCATTCGCACTTGGATGGTTGATATAAGTTAGCTTTGTTCCTACTCCAAAATCCGGAAGCTTATATCGAAATAAATTTAGATCAACACCCAAACCAATGCCTAAGGACACGGGTTGCCAATTGCTCATCTTAAAATTTTGATAATCTGTGAATAGATATCCATGCAAGCGTTTTATAAAAGCTAATGAGCCCACGGACCAATCAGGATACAGTATGGGGAATCTGTAATTGATTAGAAGCGTGTTTTCCACCTTTGGAGACTGTATGTGGGCGTAGCCGCTAACCATGGGTATATCATATGAATTATTATATCTGCCGTTAGCTTTTTGATAAGAGAATCTCAGTTGGAAGCCATGATTTGAATAAAAACCAGGCAGATAAAGATTCGTTTTAATCGCCCACATTGTTCCATTCAAAGTGTTTTCGAACGGGACATGCCGATAAATAAAACTTATATTTTGTCCCCATTTTGGGAGCAAATCCATCTGACTCATTCTGCTATTTCGATTGAAATAAATTTGATAATTTAATGGAAGTGCTATTTCAGATTGAAATCCTTGAAGACTGGGGATACTTAACCCATACCTCTTTTGATAAGACGTACCTAAATTGAATCCGTAGCTGTAAATTTGATTACCGCGATATATAGACAAAGGAATTTGCATTTCAAAAGAATAGAAATGTTCTCTAAAATCAAATTTGGTTAATTCTGTTGGAGAGTTTGATTTTTTGGCATAACCAATCTGCCCTCGGTTCTGATAGGAAGCCACAAATTTTGGATAATATCTTTGATATATAAATTCTGCTGATAGAACATTCTTTTCTATTTCGAAATCATATTGGTAGCCTAATTTTATTTGTGAGGTGTTTAGTAAATCATTTGCCATCCAAAAAATACCAGGTTTATAATTATCAAAATTTTCAAAGTTATTAGCGCTAATGCTAAGGCTATGAAAATTTAATAAATCACTTAAGGGATTATATTTTTCGACAGATTTTACCTTTAAATTGTCTGATGTTGTCTTTTGTCCAAGGTCTGTTGATCGTTTGTCTAATAGTTTCGGGGTTTTAGATTCAAAATCAACGGCTTTCAAGTAACTATTATTTATGTTTAATCGAGCGAGATGATAACCATCATGCTGATATTCGTTATAAAGTATACTCGAATCATTTTCTAAACTAGGATAGAAAGCTCCATATGGAGAATTTGTTAATTGAATAATAGATTTATCTGCAACAGAAAGTTTATATATATTATCGATTTTGTTGAAATGAGCTTTAAATATTACGTTTTTTCCGTTATATATTGGTCTTTCGTATTGTTGGTTAGACCAAGCCAAAAGGTATTCCCAATTTAAGGTGGAAAGGTCGAATTCAATAATATTTGTGCCATTTTTACTTATTGCTATCGCCGCAATTTTTGATTCATCAGCATTCAGAGAAGGCTGTTGTAAATGAACTCCCGCAGACATTTCTATTAATTTCACCCTCTCGCCAGTTGAAATATCGATATAAGCGAGGCTAGAGAGGTTGTTTTTATCTACCTGGATGAAATATACCTTTTCAGAATTTGACGTCAATATAGGGCTGTAGAATCGTGATTTGTTTGATAAAGACCTTGTTTTTTTTGTTTTTAAATCTTGGATTTGAATAATATTATAGGTTTGCTTCCCAAATCTCGCATCTTTTCTTAGTTCATCCCATACTAAATAGTCATTATTTACATGAAAGTAAGGAGTTAATTGAGGCCCTAATTTTGTTAAAATCTCTTCCTTATCGTTAGTTATTTTTATGATTTCCGGTGTCCTTTCTGCTGACTGGAGTAATGTAAAAAGTTCTTTAGATGCATTCGTTTGTGGAAGAAAATAATTAACGGGATACTTGTTCTCTTTATTATAAATTACATTTGAAATGTTCGGTTTTGGTGTTGAATTCCAAATTGAATCCATTTGACCGATGCTAGCATTATAGAGTTCTTTAGTATTTAAATTAGTATATTTTTTTAACGCGAAATTGAAATTAAACGGTCGCCATAAGTGACTTTTCATATTCTCCAAAATTTTTCCTTTAATAGTCGATCCAAATTCGTTGGTTAAATAGCTATTCATCACATAGCCTGTTAAATAATATGTTGGGGTAATATCTTTGAAAGACCCTAAGACATTTTTGTTAAAGGAATAGGTTTTGTCTGATAAAATGTTTGTTCTTAGAGGCATAATCCACGATGGGTTTCTACCTCTACCACCTGATGAATATTCAGTTTCAATGGCCACTGCATCACCCTCAAAATACCATGCAGGTAAATGCAATCCAAAAAGAGCAAGGGCCAATTGTTCGAAAAACGGTCCTTTTATAGATCCTGTCAATTTGTCAAATTGTGCAATATGCCGTAGCTCATGTTGTATCAAATTTGGTAACCATTCTATGTTATCACTACTTGGTCCCGGGGTTGAATAAGCTTCAATTTTCCTTGGCGCTAATTGAGCATATCCATTTTGAATTAAATGATTCTCCTGAAAAATTATTGATATTTTCTTTGGTTTTATACCCAAGTCGCGACTGGAATAATATATCATACTATCGATTTCAGGGGCTAGGAGAGTAGCCGCTATTTCGAATTCTTTAGGAAATATAAGTTGAAAATTGTCGGTATTTATCTGCTTCCAAACAACGGAAGAGGGGGCCTGATCATTGTCATAAAGCTGAGCTCGTACCGTTTGTGAACTGATAATTAATATAAATGATAGTATATATCTGATTGATAGCATTTTAATTGTACAAAAAATGATAAATTTAGGCATTAGCTAATATTGTTAGTTTAAAATATGTATATTACTTAACTTTATGTTTTAGATAAAAACCTTTAAATAATTGATTAATAAATAATAAACTAAAATATTTTTAAAACTAATTTTAATGTTTTTTTTGCTTATATCTAGTTTTTTCAACTAAAAAATGATTAGTATACTGATTTAATATACTTTGTAAATTTACCTTTATTTTACTAATTATTCAAGCGATTAATTTTTTGAAAAATAGGCCATTAAAATTTTTCTTTTAAAAGGGGACGCAACTTTTTATGGAATACAATTCAATGTGATTTATATATGTATAATAAATATGTTTGTGTAGTAACTTTTAAAAATATTTATCTAATAAAATTGTATAAATGAAATATTTGAAACACATTTATTTTAATGATTAGGTGTAATTTTTTATGTAGTTTTAAGTCTAAAAAGTTAGTGACAAAAAGTCATATTATTCAACATCTTTTTTAGTAGATCAATGTTTTAGATTCAGGGATGTTTGTTGTAATTAAAAATTATTATATTATTTAGATTTAAAAAACGATTTTTGCACAAACGATTTCTTAGACCAATGTAAGATTGATAAAAAATAAAGGAGAGGTATGGATGAATTAGCAATGCTAGTAGAAACTGTTGAGCAACTGATTGAGCGGAATAATAAGTCCGAACTTGCCGATTATTTGAACGAGCTCAATATATCTGATGTAGAGGAGTTGATAGATGAGCTACCTGAATTTGGTCCTTTATTTTTAGAAACATTAACACTAAAAAGAGCAGTGAATGTTTTTCGTATTTTAGACTTTCCGACGCAGGAGAGAATCTTTAAAAAATTATCTGCAGCTAAAATCCGTGAGCTACTAAATGAAATGCCTCCAGATGACCGAACGTCATTTTTCAGTGAGTTAACAGGGGATGTCGTGAAGCGGTTAATCATATATCTAACGCCGGAAGAGAGAAAGGAAGCTTTATCACTTCTTGGGTATCCCGAAGATTCTGTTGGTAGGCTGATGACACCTGATTATATTACCGTGAAAGAACAATGGTCAATGACACGCGTATTGGATCATATTCGACGTTACGGTGGAGCGTCTGAAACGATTGACGTTTTATATGTGATTGATTCAGCAGGTAAATTGATTGATGATATTCGTATAAAGGACGTTCTTTTAGCCGATCCTGACAAAGTTGTTGCCGATTTAATTGATAATAGGTTAATCTCATTGAAAGCAAATGATCCGCAAGAAGAGGCTGTAACTATATTCCGAATGAATAACCGGGTCGCCTTACCTGTAGTGGATGAAAAAGATATTATGCTAGGTATTGTAACCATAGATGATATTCTTTGGGTTGCGAATGAGGAATATGCTGAAGATATGCAAAGAATTGGTGGTACCGAAGCTTTGGATGAACCATATTTAGATGTTTCCGTTTTTCATTTAGTTAAAAAACGGGCTGGTTGGCTTATCGTGCTTTTTTTGGGTCAGCTATTAACATTTAATGTGCTTAAACAATATGAATCCAGATTATCAACCATGCTCGTATTGTTGATGCCTTTAATAATGTCTAGTGGTGGGAATTCAGGCTCACAAGCATCCACTTTAATAATTCAAGCAATGGCAATCGGAGAGGTGACGCTCCGGGATTGGTGGGCTGTAATGAAAAGAGAGATACTGTCAGGAACATTTTTGGGACTTATCCTTGGAGCTTTAGGTTTTTTAAGGATTGCTACTGAAGAAATGTTTCTGACCTCCTACGGGGACTCTTGGTACTTATATGGGGTTGCAATCGGTATATCTTTAGTGGGAGTCGTGTTATGGGGGTCTTTAATTGGTTCTATGCTTCCTTTCATTTTAAGAAGATGCGGAGCAGACCCTGCAAGTTCTTCAGCACCATTTGTGTCTACAATTGTCGATGTTACTGGTCTTGTTATTTACTTTACATTCGCTACAATTATCCTTCGAGATGTTTTGTTTTAATTATTCTTATTGGTTCTGAATTACTTGCGAAAAATTGAATAAAAATATTTGCACAAGTCCATAAAACTTCCGATAATTGCATCACCAAAACATCAGAACGGTAAAATTCCTGAATAGCTCAGTTGGTTAGAGCATCTGACTGTTAATCAGAGGGTCGCTGGTTCGAGCCCAGCTTCAGGAGCAAAATTAAAAAGCGGTTTTTCTATAAGAGAAATCGCTTTTTTTCTTTTTAAAATAACGTATAGACCGTCCCATTTGACCAATCGGATTCCCGATTTGGTTTGAAACACATAACCTCTCTGTACACGTATAAAAAATATTTGGATATCTAAAAAACACTTTCTACATTTGATATGTAGTACATAAAGACTATATGCCTTGATTCAATTACTGATTATGATCATTTTAAAATACGAGACGATATAAAGGGTCTTTCACAAAGTTTAAATTTAATCAGTCATATAAATTAGCTGAACTACTAATATTTATCTTGATACAACTACATTACGGTAGGGACTTACATTTTAAAAGATTCTAAAAATTGATAATTAACATGAAAATTATTAACCTTATTTTTTATCTCCTATTACTTGTCAGTACCACCGTTAGTGGAAAGGTTATTCTGCCAGCAGTTATCGACAATAATATGGTACTTCAACAAAAAAGTGAAGTGGCACTATGGGGAAAAGCTAGTCCAACTGCTTCTATAGAGGTAACTACTAGCTGGAACGGAAAATCATACCGTACTCAAACAGGTAGTGATAGTTTATGGCAAGTCTCTATCATTACCCCAACTGCCGGTGGTCCTTTCCAGATTACTTTCGATGATGGAGAAAAAGTTGTATTGAACAACATACTTATAGGAGAAGTGTGGGTTTGTTCTGGTCAATCGAATATGGCGATGCCTGTTATCGGATTTAAAAATCAACCTATAACAGGTTCAAATGAGCTCTTATTGGATGCTGATAATCCTGAAATACGTTTAATACAAATTGAAAGGCAGTATTCTGAAAAACCGGAGTTTGATTTTACGGTAAGACCATGGACGGAAGCAACAATGCACAGCGTTTCAGAGTTTAGTGCCATTGGTTACATGTATGCTAAACTTTTACAACAGAAACTTAAGGTGCCAGTTGGAATAATTATGACAGCTTGGGGAGGGACTAAAATTGAAGCTTGGATGGATTCAAGTAGTTTTAATTCAAATTTATTAAAACAGTCATCAAAAAGTATAACTAATGCAATCAATCACAATAGCCCAACCGTTTTATACAATGCAATGATCAATCCCATGGTCGGATTTGGTATTAAAGGAGTAATTTGGTATCAAGGCGAGGCAAACCGTGTAAACTATACGCTGTATGATCAATTAATGGAATCGATGGTAAAAGGATGGCGTGACAAATGGAATAATGAAAAATTATCATTTTATTATGTTCAGATTGCCCCTTTTCGTTATGATGGGGATAACAGATCTGCTTTTTTGAGAGAAGCTCAGCTTAAAGCATCCTCTTCAATCGCTAATAGCGGAATGATTGTGAGCCTAGATGTGGGAAAGGAGACTTTTATACATCCTCCGGATAAATCAATTATTGCAAAGCGCCTTTTTTTATGGGCTATGGCTAACAATTATGGAATGACTGAACTAGCACACAAAAGTCCTGAATACAGATCGCATAAAATTGTCAATGATGTCGTAACAATTTCTTTTTCTCATGCTAATCATGGTCTTAGCTCCTTCGGAAAAAACTTAGTAGCCTTTGAAATTGCTGGCGAGGATAAAATTTTCTACCCTGCAAAAGCGACAATTGTTCAAGATGGTGTTAAGGTACAAAGCGATCAAGTATTGAGGCCAGTCGCTGTAAGATATGCTTTTAAAGACTGGGTCATTGGTAACTTATATAATACGGAAGGTTTTCCGGCTTCCTCATTCAGGACTGATAACTGGTAATAAATGGGCTACAGCAGGTTGGATGACAGCGGAAGATCACTCAGCATTTAATTTGGTTAAAGTTGAGATAAGATAGAAATACTGAGTAATTAAGCCAATTGTTAAATCCGCTGAATTTTTAGTTCGGTAATCGTTTAGCAGATGAGGTCTACTTTTATTAGGAATAAAATATAAATTTTTGATCGAGAATTGTAAATACGTAATTATGAAAATTTCTTTACACGGAAACATGTTTATTATTACTCTGATAATGATTTTGACAATCATAGGGTGTGGACAAAGCAAGAAATTGAGTGAACATAAACGAAAACCCAATGTGCTATTTATTGCTATCGATGATCTGCGCCCTGAATTAGGTTGCTACGGGCATAACATAGTACAGAGTCCCAATATAGATAGACTAGCAAAAGAAGGAGTGTTATTTAATCGAGCTTACTGCCAACAAGCCGTCTGTTCCCCCTCGCGAACTTCTTTAATGACTGGGCTGAGGCCAAACACAACAAAAGTTTGGGATCTACAAACGCACTTTCGGACAACGATTCCGACGGTTGTAACTTTACCGCAATATTTTAAAAAGAACGGTTATTACACGCAAAGTGTGGGAAAAATTTATCACGATCCTAAATCAGCTCAAGATTCTCTTTCTTGGACAGCCAACGAGATTCTTGCAGAAACCACTAAGAGAGGTAAGTATGTGCTGGCATCTAATCTTAAAATAAAATCCGCAAAAGCAGCGGCTATTGAATTGGCCGATGTACCTGATAATGCCTATATAGATGGGCAGGTAGCAGATAGGGCGGTACAGGAGTTAAATAAAATTAAAGATAAACCGTTTTTTCTTGCTGTAGGATTTCGACGACCACATTTACCATTTAGTGCTCCTAAAAAATATTGGGATATTTATGATCGCGAAGATATAACGTTGCCTACTCAAAAAACTGTTCCACAAAATACTCCAGTGTATGCTACACATCAAAACCAGGAACTTAGAGGATATTCCGATATTGGGTTTGATAATCAAATCCAGGATGCAAAAATTCAGGAATTAATACATGGTTACTATGCTGCAATTAGTTATACCGATGCCCAAATTGGGAAAATATTGGCTGAACTTGATCGATTAAACTTAACAGAAAACACCATTATTGTATTATGGAGTGATCATGGTTTTCATTTAGGAGAAAAAGGTCTGTGGGCCAAATCTACTAATTACGAGCTAGATACAAGAGTACCATTAATTATATCAGCACCTGGAAAAAAGAAGAATGTTGTATCGAATGGGTTAGTTGAATTAGTGGATTTATATCCGACTTTGGTTGAGCTGGGGGGGATGAAAATTCCAGATAGTTTGGAAGGAACAAGTTTAGTCCCGTTATTGACTAAACCCGAGCAATCTTGGAAAACTGCGGCCTTTAGTCAATTTCCCAGACCGTGGATTTATAAAGATTCACCTGAATTGATGGGATATGCCATGAGGACTGACCATTACCGTTTAATCGAATGGCGTGATTTTAAGACAGGTACAATTACTGCAACTGAGCTTTATAATGTTCAAGATGATCCTACTGAATTAAATAATATTGCTGATCTACCAAAAAATGAACTTTTGATTAAGGAACTAAAACTAAAACTGAATGACGGGTGGCAGAAAGCTCTTCCAGATTTTCATCACAACGATTAAAATCTGCGTTACTTTTTCTTACCTGTTGTGTATTACCAGCAATAATAAATTAAAAAATTTGGACAAAGGATCAGTAAAGGGGCTGTATCATAAATCATTGATACAGTCCTTTTTTTGTTTGATTATTTTCATTAAAATTTCGATTAATCATCTGATTTTCATATATTTATAGTATAAAAATCAGATAAATGAGTCATAAAAA
>Ga0233365_1000498_pt1 | contig 18030 bp, 16 predicted proteins | sample ElkDunMinimDraft_27_FD_191535 | JGI IMG/M metagenome (GOLD analysis project Ga0233365, IMG submission 191535) | Fecal eukaryotic communites from dung pellets of Tule Elk in California, USA - Elk Dung C36 | ecosystem: Host-associated > Mammals > Digestive system > Large intestine > Fecal | place...
CGTCACCGAGGCCGTGATCGCGGGATTGACGTGACGCCGCCGCTGGACCGGCAGGGGCCGTCGCAGTCACCTTCAAGCCACCGGCTCCGACGGCCCAGGCGGTCCTGGCCGACGGCGTGAGGTTCAACGCTCACGCCGTCGATACCGCGTAGACCGTCGATCCCGCGTCAATCGTGACTCCTGTGTGCACCGTGACCTCTGGAAGCACCGGCGGGACTTTCCAACTTCGCCCGGGTCGCCGCTCGCGACGCACGAGGGCCGGTGACAACCTCACGGGGTTGCGATTTTCACAGCCCGCCGACCTGTCTCAGCCATTAGGCTGAAGAACGACATAGGGCGCTCGCGCCCTCCCGCCCGGGGACCCGTCGTGGCCCCGAGGATTCAAACGGAGATGATCATGTCCTCGCACAACGAAGTGCCCTCGCTATACGGACCGGCGAAGAAGAGTTCCCGGATCCGGACCCGCGATCTGCTGGCAGCCAAGGAACGCGGCGAGAAATGGCCGATGCTGACCAGCTATGACCAGTACACCGCCGCGATCTTCGACCGGATCGGGATTCCGGTGTTGTTGATCGGGGACTCCGCCGCCAACAACGTCTACGGCTACGAGACCACCGTGTCGGTGACCCCCGAGGAATTGCTGCCGCTGGTGTCGGCGGTGGCTCGATCGACCAGCCGGACGCTGGTGGTGGCCGACCTCCCGTTCGGCTCGTACGAAGCCGGTCCCACCCAGGCCCTGGAGACGGCCGTCCGGTTCATGAAGGCGGGCGCCCACGCCATCAAGCTTGAGGGCGGCGTCCGGATGACCGAACAGATCAAGGCATTGACCGGCGCGGGAATCCCGGTCATGGCGCACGTCGGCTTCACCCCGCAGAGCGAGCACCTGATCGGTGGCTACCGGGTCGCCGGTCGCGCCGACCAGGCCGCCGCCGTGGTCGCCGACGCCCACGCCGTCGCCGAGGCCGGAGCGTTCTCCGTCGTACTGGAGATGGTGATGTCGGACGTGGCGGCCCAGATCACCAAGGAACTTGCCATCCCGACCGTCGGCATTGGTGCCGGTGCGCACACCGACGCCCAGGTGCTGGTCTGGCAGGACATGGCGGGTATGCGTGAGGGCTCGGGTCCCCGGTTCGTCAAGAAGTACGCCGACGTCGCCGGAGTCATCGAACGCGCCGCGACCGAGTTCGCCGACGAGGTGCGCGGCGGGCTGTTCCCCGCCGAAGAACACTCGTTCCGCTGACCTTTGAAACGCCGGCCCATTCGACCGCTCGGTCGGCCGGACGCCGGTGGAATCATCGGTGGACCGGCCAACCGGAGCCGATCACCGTGACCGTTCGTCGTCGGCTATCAGTGCGGCGATGAGTCGCGCGTCGGGTGCCACCGGCACCGCGTCGATGACGTCGGCGCGTCGCCGGTGGGCCCGCGCGTCTCCGGCTTCCCCGGCGGCGGTGAGCGCGACCGCGAGCAGTTGATGTGCGCTCTTCTCCGTGAACGGCTGACCGATGGCACGGGAGCGCTTCCCTGAATCTCGCGGCATGGGACGTCACCGGCGACAACCGACACCGGCGTTGCAGTCCGGCGAGCGGCAGGTCCTCGGCCAAGCCGTGAACCGGTTCGAAAAGACGCCGGGTAGGTTATGGGCGTGGAGGAGGATTCTGCCGACCGGTCGGCTTCGGCACTATCCGGTCCCGATATACCACTATCCGGTCCCGACGGAGTCTTGACCAGCCCCGACGCGGTACCTGTCAGTCCCGAAGCGGCACCGGCCGCCCCGGGCGTGGACCGTCCTCGTTGGGCAGTGTGGAAGTTCGGCGCGCTCGCGGTGAGCATCACCGCAGCCGCGGTGGCCGTCGCCCTGTTCGGCGCCCCCGACCTACAGGCGTTGCAGAAGGCCGCCATCGGGCTGGGCCCCGTCGGATCGGTCGTCGCGATCACCGGGATCGCGCTGGCGATCCTGATCATGGTTCCGCGCACCATCCTGGCCATCACCACCGGAATGTTGTTCGGCTGGCTTCCCGCCGCCGTCTACATCACGGTCGGAGCGCTGATCGGCGCCTCGACCGGGTTCGCGTTGGGGCGGCTGCTGGGACGTGAGTACGTCGCCGCGAAGCTGGTCGCCTGGTCCGCGCCGACCTCGCCGGAACCCGACTCCTCCGAACCGCCACCGGTTCACGGACTGCGCCACCGGTCGGTGGCCTGGCTCAAACGCCAGCTGACCAACGTCGATTCCTGGCTGGAACGCGACGGAATCCTGGGCATCTGGATCGTTCGGATGATCCCGGTCGCGCACTACGGCATCACCTCGTATGCCGCAGGTGTCGCGACGGTGCGTTACCGTCACTTCCTCATCGGAACCCTGCTGGGAACCATTCCGGGAGCGATCGGATTCACCGCAGTGGGTGGCGCGGTGTTGGAACCGGAGAAACTACCACTGGCCAGCGGCTTGGCCACCCTGGTGGGACTGCTTGGATTGACGGTGACCTGGCTGGTTCGGCGCCGCCGTCGCGACAGCCGCCCGTCAACAGACTCGACCTCGTCAGCCCGATCGTGAAAGGACAGACAAGTGGAGTGGATGCGCCGCAACCGGCGAGCGATCGCCGTGGTGGCCCTGTTGGGGATGGCCACGCCGTTCGTCGCTCAACTGGTGAGCCGGTTGACGCAACTCGACCCGATGCCGGTGGTGTTGATCCTATTGGCGTTGATCGTCCTGGGTCTCGGTGCCACCGTCATGAAACGGGGTACGGCCGACCGCGACAACGACCTTTAACCGCCCGGTCACGACGGCGGAACCGTCACGTGCAGTTCGCGTTCCAGAACCTCACGAGCGTCGGCCAGGCTAGGGCCGTGCCAGGTGAGGTAGCGACCGGTCACCAGGCTGCTGGGAATCGGCGCGAAGCTTTCCGGACCGTCCTGTGCGCTGAATGCGTACGGCTCGTCGGGCAGCACCATGAGGTCGGGTTCGGCCTCGCGGACCTGCTCCACCGTCACCTTCGGGTAAGGCTGATCGGCCGAGGCGAACACATTGGAGACCCCGAGCCGACGCAGTACGTCGCCGGCGAAGGTGTCGGCCCCCAGCACCATCCACGGCCGGCGCCAGATCGGTATGACGGCGCGGCGGGTCACCGGAGCCGGGGTCGCCCACACCTGCCTGGCCCGATCGATCCAGTCGGGTTCGGGCAGCCGCAACGCGTGCCGGAACATTCGGGCCGCCGATTCGAGCGCGCTGGGAACGTCGGTCGGGTAGCAGACCCAGACCGCCGCCCCGGCGGCCTCCAGCGCTTCGACGTCTTCGCGTTTGTTCTCCTCGGCGTTGGCCAGCACCAGATCCGGCTCGCACTCCAGCACCGAGGCCACGTCGGGGTACTTGCTGCCTCCCACTCGAGGCACGGACAGGTCGACCGGGTGGGTGCAGTAGTCGGTCGCGCCGACCAGCAGTTCCGGGGCGGCCAACGCCACCGCCTCGGTGATCGACGGAACCAGCGACACCACGCGTCGCGGAGCCGAACCCGAGTACTCCCGTCCCAGATCGTCCTGCACGTCGTCCTCCGAAGTCGCTGTCACCGGCACACCGTGGGCGGCCGTCAGGCCAGGATCTCACCCGCCGAGTGCTCCGTGCCGACCGGATGAACCGGCGTCGATCGCGATGCCGGTCAACCGCTCCGCAACGCGAAGTATCCGACCGCCGTCACCGCCAGCACGAGAAAGCCCAGCGGGAAGGCCAGGGTGTGGAACACCCGCGCCCTGATGTGCACGACTATCGCCACGACGAAGAAGAGCACGAGTCCACCGGCGGCGGCCAGACCCAGCACCGGTAGCCGGAACAAACCGATCACCAGTCCGATGACTCCCAGGCCCTCGATCACCGCCAGATGGGGAATCCACCGGTGATCCAGACCGACCTCGGCGCAGTTTTTCAGCACGAACCGGGCGCGAACCGCTTTGGCCACCACCTCCACCGCGTTGACCAATACGCAGCCGAGCGTGCCGATCAACAGAACGGTCTGAGCCACCGAGCTCATCGGGCATACCGCCCGAGCACGACACCCGGCAGCGGAGGTGTCGGCCCGCCCGCCCACTCGGCGATCCCGGCGCGGAACGCGACTGCCTCGGGAATGGCCGTCAGCGGGTTGACCTGTTCGTCCTCGAGCGTCATGACGAGCAGGAATCGCGTCTCGGCCACGCGTGTCGCCGAGTAGTCGATGCCGGTCGGCGCGGCTTCCTCGATCGCGGTGAACAGATCCGCGATGGCCGTCTCGACCTCGGGTACCTGCTCGACGTCGGTACTGAATTCAACGATATGTACGCTCACAACTGCCTCCTCGCAATGCGGGTTTTCACGGGGGTCGACCTCACCCCTGTTGACGTTCAGCCCGTGCGAAAGGTGACCGTTTCCATGGAACTCGTCGAATACTTCGAGGCCGCGCGTCCCCGGTTGATGTCACTGGCGCACCGCATGGTCGGTTCACGCCACGACGCCGAGGACGTGGTTCAGACCGCCTGGCTCAAGGTGCAGGCGAGCACGACCACGGTGAGCAACCCCGACGCCTGGTTCACCACCGTGACCGTGCGGTTGTGCGTCGACCTCCTCCGGGCCCGCGCTCGGCGGGCGGAAGCCCCGCTACCGGCCGATGGTCTTCCCGGTGAACAGCTCGGTGCCGATGAGGCGTTCCTCCGGCAGGAGAAGGTGTCCCGAGCCCTTCTGGTTCTGCTCGGTGAGTTGTCTCCCCGGCAGCGGGTCGCCTATGTCCTTCACGACCTCTTCGCGGTGCCCTTCGACCAGATCGCCGCCATCCTGGACGCGAACGTGGCCTCGGCGAAGAAACTGGCGAGCCGCGCCCGCGCGAAACTTCATCGGGCACATCCCGCCGAGGGCGACGTCAACCACGGACACCTTCACATCGTCGAGGCATTCCTGGCGGCGGCACGAGGTGGTGACATTCCCCGGCTGATCAGCCTGATGGCACCCGACGCCGTCCGCATCGCCGACCAGCGGCTGCTGCCCGTCGGCGGGAGCGTCGAGGTACACGGCGCCACCGCGATCGCCGAGGAGACGAGGACCTTCCTCGACCGCATCACCGCTGCGGCACCGGTCCTCGTCGCCGGTCGGCCCGGCGCGGTCATCGCGCCCGGCGGGCACCCGTTCGCGCTGATCCGTTTCCGCATCGAGGCGGGCCTCATCACCGAGATCGAGATCAGTCCACATGTGCCCGGTATGGCGACGCTGAGGGAAGCCGTCGACCGCTGACGGCCCATCGGTCCACATTGAACGTAGACCGATGGGAGATGTTCCGCGCCATCAGATGTCGGTGACCCGAATGCCCACGTGAGCCTTGTACCGGCGGTTGATCGCGATGAGGTTGGCGGTCATCGCCTCGACCTGGTGGGCGTTGCGCAACCGCCCGGCGAACACACCGCGCATTCCGTCGATGCGGGTGGCCAACGCCTGCACCATCGCGGCCGCCTCCCGATCGTCGCCCAACACCAGTATGTCGGTGGCCAACAGATCGATCGTCGGGTCCGACAACAGCACCGCCGACACGTGATGGAAAGCGGCCGTCACGCGTGAATCCGGCAGCAACCGCGCGGTCTGCTGCGCGGCACTGCCCTCGGGAACCGACAGCGGGAAGGCCCCCTGCTTGTCGAATCCCAGCGGATTCACACAGTCGACGACGATCTTGCCCGTCAACGCTTCGGCCAACTCGGTCAGCAGGTCGGCGTGCCCGGCCCACGGAACCGCGACGATCACGATGTCGGCAGTGCAGGCGCCGGCGTTGTCGGTGCCGCTGACCATGCCCGCCTCGATGCGGGGCATGTTCGCCAGTGTCTGTGCGGTGTCCTGGGCTCGCTCGGAGTCGCGCGAACCGATGATGACCGGGTGACCCGCCCGAGCGAGGCGGTAGCCGAGTCCCTTGCCCTGGGCGCCGGTGCCACCGAGTATGCCCACCGACAGGCCCGTGACGTCGGGCAAACTCACGTCTTCGAATGCCATGACGTCCATACTGGCAGTACTTCCAAGCGTGCCGCCAGAACACTGAGGCGGGAAACACGCTTGAAATACCGGCAAGGCACACTAGGGCCGATGACCGATCCACGTGCCGGGCGCGAGGACGGTCGAGCCCGCGGTCTTCGAGTGTCGGCGCAGCCGCGGGCCGGGAGGAGAAACCACTGCCAGGAGGCATTGACTGATGGAACGGCAACAGGAGTTCGTGCTTCGCACATTGGAGGAACGAGACATCCGGTTCGTCCGGTTGTGGTTCACCGACGTGCTGGGCACCCTGAAGTCGGTCAGCGTCGCGCCCGCGGAGCTGGAGTCGGCCTTCGACGAGGGCGTCGGCTTCGACGGTTCGGCCGTCGAGGGCTTCGCGCGCGTCTACGAGTCCGATATGGTCGCGATCCCCGACCCGACGACGTTCCAGGTGTTCCCGTTCGAGGGCACCGGGATCGGCGAGAGTGCCAGGATCTTCTGCGACATCGTCACCCCTGACGGCGCACCCAGCTGGGCCGATCCCCGTCACGTGCTGCGACGCGCGTTGGCGCGGGCAGCCGAGAAGGGGTTCACGTTCTACACCCACCCGGAGATTGAGTTCTTCCTGTTCAAACCGGAACTCGGTCCCGACGGTCAACTCGTCCCCGTCGACGACGGCGGCTACTTCGATCACACCACGCACGCGGCCGCCCGTGACTTCCGACGCCAGGCGATCCTCGCGTTGGAGCGCATCGGGATCTCGGTGGAGTTCAGCCACCACGAGGTCGCCCCCGGCCAGCAGGAGATCGATCTGCGCTACGCCGACGCGTTGGCCACCGCCGACAACATCATGACCTTCCGGCACGTCGTGAAGGAGGTCGCGACCTCCTCGGACGTGCAGGCCAGTTTCATGCCCAAACCGTTCACCGACCAGCCCGGCAGCGGGATGCACACCCACATGTCGCTGTTCGAGGGCGAGAACAACGCGTTCCACGACCCCATGGACGAGATCAAACTGTCCAAAACCGGTAAGGCGTTCATCGCCGGACTGCTGCATCACGCGCCCGAGTACACCGCCATCACCAACCAGTGGGTCAACTCCTACAAGCGACTGTTCCCGATGCCACTGGCCAACCAGGTCACCGAGTCGCCCGCGTACGTCTGCTGGGGACACCGCAACCGGTCGGCGCTGGTCCGGGTTCCCGCCTACGGCAAACCGAACTCCGCGCGGGTGGAGTTGCGATCACTGGATTCGGCGGCCAACCCTTATCTGGCGTTCGCCGTGCTGCTGGGCGCCGGCCTCAAGGGCATCGAGGAGGGCTACGAACTCCCACCGGGCACTGAGGACGACGTCTGGGCCCTGTCCGATCGGGAGCGTCGCGCCGCCGGGTACCGGCAGTTGCCGGCCAACCTCGCCGAGGCCATCGACGCGATGTCCGAATCGGATCTGGTGGCCGAGGTGCTGGGCGAGCACGTCTTCGACTTCTTCCTGAAGAACAAGCAGGCCGAATGGGACGAATACCGGCGCCAGGTCACCGCTTACGAGCTGGCGCGGTACCGCGACCTGTGACCGCGTTCGTCAGCTGACCGCCGCCGTGGCGGTCAGCGTGCCGGCTTCGGGATCGAGCCGTGCCGGTGTGCCGAACGGGATGGCGTACGGACTCTCGCCGTGCCCCAACGGAAGTCCGCCCAGCATCGGGACCCCCAGTTCGCCGAGCCGGTCACGCAGCACCTCGGTGACGTCGACACCCCAACCGGAGTCGTCGCAGTCGGTGTACTGCCCCAGCGCGAACCCGGCGACCCGGTCGAACACCCCGCTGCGCAGCAGTTGCGTCAGCATCCGGTCCACTCGGTACGGTTCCTCGTGGACCTCCTCGAGGAACACGATGGCGCCGGTGTAGTCGGGGCAGGTGGGGGTACCCACCGCGTCGGCCACCAGCGACAGGTTGCCGCCCAGCAGGGGACCCGCGACCGGCTCGCCCGTCGTCACGGCGGCGGTGGTCTCACGCGGCTCGCGCTCGACCACGATCGGATCGGTCGTCATGACGGCGTTCCGCCACGCTCGCGCGGTGTGTTCGTCATGGTCGAACTGGAACGTCGTGACGACCGGGCCGTGCACCCCGGCCAAACCGGCGTGAACGTAGAGACCCTGGTGCAGGACGGTGATGTCGCTGTATCCGACCACCGGTTTCGGGTTGGCTCGGGCCACCGCGAAGTCGATGTCGTCGATGATGCGGGTAACGCCGTAACCGCCTCGGGTACAGAAGATCGCGGCGACGTCGGGGTCGGCGAGGGCGTCGTTGAACTCCTCGGCCCTGGCGCGATCCTCGCCCGCCAGGTAACCCCACCTCTGATAGATCCGCTCGGAGACCTGCACGGTCAGGCCCCAGCTTTCCAACAGTGCCAGGCCGGGTGCCGCCTTGGCTCGATTGACCGGGCCCGACGGCGCTACGACACGGACCGTGTCGCCGGGGACCAGGGCAGGCGGGCGGATGAGGTCGAGGGTCATAGCCCGCGAGCCTACCGGGCGGTGACCAAAAATGACCGAGCCGGTCTCGCCGCCCGATGACCAGGCAATCGGTGCGGCGGCTAGGCTCAACCGGGTGGGTAGCGCACTGGTCATAGAGAACTCTCCGGCCTGGAACCTGGGACGGCTGGAAGAGTGGTTGGACTCGGCAGGAGTGCGTCCGGAGGTGGTTCGGCCACACCGTGGCGAGGCGATCCCGTCGAGGGTCACCGATCACGACTGCCTGATCGCGCTGGGCGGAGGTCGCGGCGTCGAATGGGCCGGCGAACTGGCGGGTCTGCTGGCTCACGCGGTCGCCGACTCGACTCCGACGCTGGCGATCTGTTCGTCGGCGCGGCTGCTGGCCGTGGAGTTCGGTGGGGTGGTGTCCCCGGTCGAGGAGTTCCGTCCCGGGCCGCGTCTGCTGGGGCGCCGCGACGCCGCCGGTGACGACCCGCTGTTCGCGACGGCCCCCATGACCATCGACGTGGTCTCGTGGCGGCACGAGGAACTGACCGCGCTGCCGTCGAACGCGGTCTCGTTGGCCACCTCGCCGCAGGGCGCGCCCGACGTGTTCCGCGTCGGAGACCGGGCCTGGGGAGTACAGTCCCATATGGAACTCGACGGGGCCATGGTCACCGAGTTGGGCGGAGACGACGACCTGGCGGCCCGAGTCGAGAAGATCGGCGAGTACCTGGCCGACACCTGGCGGCCGATCATCACCCGGTTCGCGGGTGTGGCCACCGGCCGGACCGCCGGACAGCCGTTGCCGCTGCTGGACAGTTGAACGGTCGACGATGAGTGACCTGTCTCGACACCAGTTGACCCGGCTCATCGACGCCGATGAGACCGTCGTCGAAGCACTGGCCGCCGATTCGCAACTGGACAAGCGGGTCAAGGCGGTCTTGGCGGCCTCGGAGACCCTGGGCGACCACCTGATCGCCAATCCGGGATCGTGGCGGTATCTGTTGCAGGACAGTATGGAGCTGTCGGAGCTGAGCGAGGCCGACAGCGTACTGGAGTTGCAGCTGGCCTATCGCGGTCAGTTGCTGCGAGTGTGCGCACTCGACCTGGTCAGTGGACTCGACGTCGGCGAGGTCGGCCGCCGACTGTCCGACCTGGCCGACGCCACGTTGGCGGCGGCACTGCGATTGGCGCAGGCCGAGCAACCGCCCACCGGTGACGGAGCCCGGTTGGCCGTCATCGCGATGGGCAAATGCGGCGCGGAGGAACTCAACTACGTCAGTGACGTCGACGTGCTCTTCGTCGCCGACGGCGATCTCAACCAGGCCATCGGGTGGGCGATCCGGCTCATGGCGATCTGTGCGGCGGTGGCGTGGCCGGTGGACGCCGGACTGCGTCCCGAGGGCCGCAGCGGTGCCCTGGTGCGCACCGTGGAGAGCTACCTCGCCTACTACCGCCGCTGGGCGCACACCTGGGAGTTCCAGGCGCTCATGAAGGCTCGACCGGCCGCCGGTGATCTGGGGCTCGGCAACCAGTGGCTGGACGAGATCTCGCCGCTGATCTGGCAGACCGCCGACACCGGTGAGGTCGTCTACGAGATCCGCGCGATGCGTCGCCGCGTGGTGGCCGAACTGCCCAAGGACGACGCCGAGCGGGAGATCAAACTCGGCAGAGGCGGTCTGCGCGACATCGAGTTCGCCGTCCAGCTGATGCAACTGGTGCACGGCCGCAACGACCCGGCGCTGCGAGTCTCAGGCACGTTGGAGGCTCTGGACGCGCTCACCGGCGGCGGGTATCTGGCTCGCACCGACGGTGAAGCGCTGCGTGAGACCTACCGGTGGCTGCGCGTCGTCGAACACCGGCTGCAGCTTCAGAAACTGCGCCGCACCCACCGCATTCCCGCCGAGCGGGAGCCGCTCCACTGGCTGGCGCGAGGTCTGGGCTACCGCGACATCGCCGGTTTCCAGGAGGACTGGCGCCGTCACGCGGGCACGGCACGCCGACTGCACGAGAAGCTGTTCTACCGGCCACTCCTGGAGGCCGTCGCCGAGGTGCCCTCGCAGGGCCTTCGACTGACCCCCGACGCGGCGCGCACCCGGTTGGTGGCGTTGGGATTCGCCGATCCGGACGGCGCGCTGCGTCATATCTCCACATTGATCTCCGGAGTGTCGCGGACCGCCGCGATCCAGCGCACCCTGCTGCCGGTACTGCTGGCCGAGTTCGCCGAGGCGCCCGAACCCGATCGGGGCCTGTTGGCCTACCGCACCGTGTCGGAACGCCTGGGCCGCAGTGACTGGTACCTGCGGTTGCTGCGCGACGGCGGCCCCATCAGCCTGCGGCTTGCCCGAATCCTTGCGACCTCCCGCTACATCACCGACCTGCTGTTGCGTGACCCGGCGGCGCTCAGACTGCTGGCCAGCGACGCCGACCTGCGTCCCAACAACGCGATCGTGCTGCGAGAGGGCATGGCGGCCGCCGCCGCGCGACACACCGAACCGGAGAAGGCCGTCGCCGCGATCCGGGCCATTCGACGCCGTGAACTGTTCCGAATCGCCTGCGCCGACATCCTGGACCTCCTCGACGTCTCCGGAGTGGGGGAGGCGCTGTCCGACCTGTACGACGCCGTCCTGCACACCGCGCTTCACGTCGCTCGGCGGGCCAAGGCCTCCACCGTTCCGTTGGCGATCATCGGGATGGGGCGATTGGGCGGTCGCGAGACCTCCTACGCCTCCGACGCCGACGTCCTGTTCGTCCACGGTGGCCAGAGTGCGGACGATTCCGCCGAAGCCGTCGCGGTCATCGAGTTGATGCGCGATCTGCTGTCCACTCCGTCGCACGAGCCGGCGGTGCGGCTGGACGCCGACCTGCGCCCGGAGGGGCGACAGGGGCCGCTGGTGCGCAGTGTGGACGCCTACCGCCGGTACTACGAACGGTGGTCCCGGCCGTGGGAGAGCCAGGCGCTGCTACGCGCCAGATTCACCGCCGGGGACGAGGATCTCGGCGACCAGTTCATGAAACTGGTCGACACCGTCCGCTATCCGGAGGACGGGTTGACCGCGGAGCAGCTGATCGAACTGCGTCGGATCAAAGCCCGGGTCGACACCGAGCGACTGCCGCGCGGGGTCGATCGGGAGCGTCACGTCAAGCTCGGTCCGGGGGGTCTGACCGATGTGGAGTGGAGCGCGCAACTGCTTCAGTTGCAGCACGCCCATGACACGCCCGGGCTTCGCACCACCTCGACGCTGACGGCGCTGGCGGCGGCGACCGCCGCGGGGCTCATCGAGGAGGAGATCGAGCCCGAGCTTCGGCAGGCGTGGCTCAACGCCTCACAGATTCGCGACGCCCTCACACTGGCCAGCGGCAAACCGTCCGACCAGCTGCCCGGCCAAGGCCGTGATCTGGCCGGGCTGCTGTCGGTACTGGGGCACAACGGTGATGCCGACCCCGGTGAGTTCGTCGACGCCTATCTGCGTACCGCGCGGCACGCTCACAACGCCAGCGAACACATCTTCTACGACGAGTGACCGGTCGGCTCGAGGACCAGCAGATTGGTCTCGATGGCGATGGTCAACTCGACCTGCCAGGGCATCGGCAACAGGCTTCCCTCCTGCCAGAACGGCAGCTGGTCGGCGTAGTTGCCGTGGAACGGATGCCCCGAGTTGCCCGTCAAATTGATCCACTGTGACCGGTTTAGATCGCCGAGGTCGACGATCATGCGCATCGACGGCACCGTGTCCACCTCATACCCGGTGGCCGCGTCCCAGCCGGTGGCGTTGACCAGGCCGTCGCCACCAGGTGACTCGATCGGACTCGCGTTGAAGATCCACTCGATCGGGGCGATACCACTGGTTCCCAGCGTCTGGTGCGTCACGGTGAGGGTGTGCATCGCGCCCCAGCGCCATGACGTGTGGTCCTCGCCCTGCGCCTCGGTCAGCTCCTCGACCGCCGCGTCGACGGCCGTCGTCAGCATGTCGTCGCGGGTCTCCACCGCCTCGGTGGCCTGATCGTCCCACCATGGACTGGTCGCGTCGGTGAGCAGGTCGGCGACCACCCATCCCCAACGTTCGCCACCGCCGGGAGTCGAACCGTCGGGAAGCTCATCGAACGTCGACAGCAACAGGTTCCGCCACACTGCGTTGTACAGTGCCGCCGGTGCCGAGGCAATGTCCTGCTGCAGATCCCAGTCGTCGAGCAGTTCCATCGCCTCGGGAAGCTCTTCGGCCGGCAGCCGCCGCAGCGCCTCCAACACCGGGATCGCGGCGTCGTTGGCCGAGTCCATCTGCATGGCCAGGATGTCGTCGGCGGAGATGGGCAGCTCAGCGGCCTCGATCATGTCCCGGATGCGCTGGCTGCGATAGCCGTACGCCCAGTCCTTGGTGAGCAGATACGGATACTGTTCCCCGATCACCGCGTTGTTGGCGGTCACGATGAAACCCTCGTCGGGATTGACCACACTGGGCAGTTCCTCGAACGGAATGAACCCCTGCCAGTCGTAGGCGGAATCCCATCCGGGAGCGGGGAACCGGCCGTCACCGTCGCCGCGCACCGGAATCCGGCCCGGCGCCTGGTAGGCGATGTTGCCCGATACATCGGCGTAGATCAGGTTCTGGGCCGGGACGTCGAACAGCTCGGCCGCGGCCTGGAACTCGGTGAAGTCGGTGGCGGTGTTCAGCGCGAAGATCGCGTCGGCCGTCGTGCCCGGATCCAGTGCGGTCCACCGAAGCGCCAAACCGTAGGACAGGCCCCCGTCATCCCCGGAATCGGGGTCTTCGGCGGCAGCCGACACACCGGACCCGGTGGCCAGCCCCGCCAGATTCTCATCGTGGTCGGACATGACGGGACCGTGACCGGTGGATCGAATCCGCAGCTCGACCGGATCGCCGTCGGCGACCTTGATCGTCTCGGTCAGGATCTCCATGTCACGCCACTCACCGTCCACGAGGTAGCGGTCGCCGTCGATGCGTTCGAGATAGAAGTCGGTGACGTCCGGTCCCAGGTTCGTGAAGCCCCAGGAGATGGAGGCGTTGTGGCCGATCATCACGCCCGGTACGCCGGAGAAGCTGAACCCGGTCACCTGGAACGGGCACGCCTGGCTCACCTCACGACAGTGCAGGCCCACCTGATACCACACCGAGGGCATAGCCGCTCCCAGGTGCGGGTCGTTGGCCAGCAGCGGCGCCCCGGTGTCGGTCAGATCCCCCGAGATCACCCACGAATTCGATCCGATCCCGTCGGCGCGCTCCGGACCGAGTGCCGCTGACGCTGACTCGGTCGCCGCCAGCGTGCGGCGCAACGCCTCCGTCATATCCTCATCGGACTGTTGCCAGGCGTTTCGGGCCGTGGACTCATCTGTGGTGAACTCGCCGTCCACGACCGTTCCCTCGGGAACGATCGGAATGTGCTGCTCCTCGGGGTAGGACGGCCACAACTGGTCGATCTGCTCAGCCGAAAGACCCGCCACCGCCAGCCGGGCGCGATCCAGCTCCGCCGAATAGTTGCCCTTCAAGTCCCACGCCATCGCCTTGAGCCAGGTCAGGCCGTCGATCGGGTCCCACTCCTCGATCGTGTAATCCAGCCCGGTCAACTCCAACAGCCGGTACTCCAGGCTCACGTCGGCGGGGGACTTGTCGGCGAGGTAGGCGTTGACACCGGAGGCATAGGCGGTGAAGTAACCGCGCGTCGTCGGGTCCAGCCCGTCCCACTCGGCCTCGGCGACCCGCCGCCATCCCATGGTGCGGATCGCGGCATCGGTACCGACCTGATCGGCACCGAACATCTCCGACAGCCGACCCGAGGTCACATGCCGACGAAAGTCCATCTCGAAGAACCGATCCTGCGCGTGCACGAAGCCCTGCGCGGCGAACAGGTCCTCCGCCGTATCGGCGTACAACTGGGGAACCCCCCACTTGTCCCGCAGCACGTCGACCGGCGCGGACAGGCCGGGAAGCTCGATGCTTCCCCTCACCTGCGGATGGGATTGACGAGAAGCCAGGCCGACGATCGTGGACACCACGGCGATCAGGACACAGACGACAACCAGACTCCAGCGGCCAACCGAACCCAACCGACGACGGAGCAACGAGGGGGTGATGCTCATCGCAGGATCCTACCGATGCGACGACCGGAGCGCGAGTACGCGTATCGGGTGTTAACGAAATGCCGGGAGTGGCAAATGCTCCACCCCGGCGCGTGTTAACAAAACCAAGCGCACTAGAGTGCTTTCATGTCGTTTGAGAATAGTGGTGGAGCGCTATCTCGCGAGGGGAAAGACGATGCCCCGGGTGGCGTGCAAAGCAGAGGCGCCCCGGGGCGTACATCGGTACAAAAAGCCGTGCCCCGGGTGGCATGCAAAGCAGCGGCGCCCCGGGGCTTACGCACTCGACTCTAGCACGAACGCGACTGAGATTACCTACCAGCTGGGGGGATACCAATGACAAACGAGATGCCGCAGTGGGCTTCGGAGGTCTTTTCGATGCCTCGATTGGGCCGATACATCCATCACTGTGGTGGAGACAAGGCTGCCGCCTGGCGGATGTATCGATGGAATCTCGAAGTGTCGGCGGCCTTCTACGAGCCGCTCCACTGCTTGGAGGTCGGTGTGCGAAATGCTCTGAACGTACAGATGCTCAACGCATACGGCGTAAGCAACTGGTGGACTGTGGCGCCGCTCGATGCTGGTGCGCTTCGCTTGGTTCAGAAGGCTCAAGCGAAGCTAACTCGGGGCAGGGCCCGGGACGGAAAACGGTGTGTCGATGACGATCTGATCGCCGAATTGACGTTCGGATTCTGGGCGGCCTTGATCGCTACCCGGTACGACCGGGCTTTTTGGATTCCCACGCTGCGTCACGCATTTCCGTTTTTGGACGAGTCGCGGAAGGAACTGCATCACCGACTGGAGTCAGCGGTGCTGTTCCGGAACCGGATCATGCACTATGAGCCGATCTTTCACCGGGACCTGGCTGCGGACTTTCGGAAGATTGTTCGGGTGGTTGGATATATCGATCAGGACGCGGCGGTGGCTTTGAAACAGGCTGATCGCTTGTCTGTGCTGTTGGCGGGACGGCCTTCGGCGGGGGAGTCGAGATCATGAACTTCATGACCAATGCCGAGATCGCGCGGGCCTGTGGTGTTCAGCCTGCCGCAGTCTCTTTGTGGCGTAAGCGCAACAGCGACTACCCGGGGGTGGTGATTCACGCTGGCAAACAGGTCTATCCAGTTGAGGAGCTGCTCGCCTGGCTGAATGATCGAGAGGTACCGGCCAATGTTCGCCATCCGGATGAGCCGCCAGGCACGACTTACGCCGATCGGTTGCGGGCAAATGTGCATACCGAGCCCCCAGTAACGATTGGGACCGTTGTTTGGTCGCTGTTCGACAGGCTGCGGGACAGCGGCTTCCACATTCGAAATCTGGATGACGAAATGCGACTGCTGTTGCTCTGGTTCATCTACCTGTGGGGCTGTCAGCCTGAACAGTTCGATGCGGTAGCAACCGGTGGTCCAGATTTCGACGACGGAGCTCGGTATCCATTCCCGATACCTTGGGAAACACGACGCAGGTTCGAACGTGATCGGTGGACGGAAGCTGCGACAGCCGTCAAGTCGGCGCTGCGCAATGTCAAGCGACGTGATGTACCGGCTCAATTGTTTGACGGGATTCTCTACCGGTTCTTGGAACTAGATGGACGGTTGGGGGAGACGGTCACTCCCCACCGGGTGGCGGCTCTCGCGGCTGCGCTGACCGTGGATGCCGACACCAAACGGATCCACGACCCGATGTGTCGCATGGGTGAGATGCTGGTGGCCGCCGCCTCGCGTGCCACCAGACCGACCGTCAGTGGGGGAGACCTGAACGAGCGCAATCAGCAATTGTCCGATATGCGCCTACAACTGCACGGGGTTGCCGCTCGTTTGTCGCGAACACCAGAATTCTCGCGCATGACGGCTGCGTCGGACCTGGAAAAGGTGGACGTGGTTCTTACCAACCCACCTTTCAACCTGAAAGTGACCGAGTATTCGCAATCGTCAAAATTGTGGCGCCACGGTGTCCCCCCAAAGAGCAACGCGAATCTCGCCTGGCTGCAGTATGCGTTGGACCGCCTGGATGTCGGCGGGCGAGCTTGCGTCGTCATGCCCAATAACGCCGCATTTTCGCAGAACGGCGCTGAACAGCGGATTCGCCGTGCACTCCTCGAAGACGGAGCGATCGAAGGTGTCGTCGCGTTGCCCCCAAACTTGTTCTCGACCACGGGAATCCCGGTTTCCCTGTGGCTACTGCGGTATCCGACAGGACGTCCCACAGACGTGATGTTCATGGATGTCAAAGACCGCGGGGCTTTGGTGGCGCCTGGTCACCGGGAACTGACCATTGATGATGTGTCATGGGTGACCGGGGAATGGCACAAGCGGCGGCGGTCGGTGGAGGACGGGGAGCGCTACACCCCCGTACCCGGCACCACCGCCGTTGTGACCGTGGTCGACATCGTCGGTGCTGGCGGTAATCTCACTCCCGCCAGATACGTCGGAACGGCTCCTCAGACAGAACAAGTATCGCCACCGGATATCGACGGACTGCTGCAACGAATGCGAGAACTTCAGACCCGAGCCGAGGAAGTGGATGAGCGATTGAACAGACTGCTGGGGGGATTCAATGGCTGACACCATTCTCGGTCGAGTTACCGACCATTGGCGCGAGGTCAAACTCGCCGACCTATGCGGCATAGTTCCCGGCCCATCCGGACCGGAGTTCAGCCAGGTCAGCGCCGGCGGCATCGGCCCCCGGATTCTGCGCCCGCTCAATATCCACAGCGGATTGATCATGTCGGAATCGGCGAGTCGATTGAAGAAAGAGCCGAAGCGCGATGTTCGCCGATTTCAGCTGATGACGGGCGACATACTGCTTACTCGGGTTGCTCAGGTGGGCCGGGTCGCGATGGTCACGGGCGGACACGTCGGTTGGTTGTTCAACACCGGACTCATCCGATTGAGGTGCAACAACCAAGTTGATCCACGCTACCTGCGTCACTATCTGATGCTTCCCAGAATCCAGACCTGGATGCAGCAGAACGTTTCTGGCACCGCGATCACCGGAATAACCAAGCAGGCACTATCCGCGTTGCCCGTGGCACTGCCGCCGCGCGAGGTGCAGTCGGCCATCGCAACACCCCTGGAAGTACTCACCGAGAAAATCGCCGTTCACCAGGACATCGTCACCACGGCTGCTCGATTGCGCGACGCCGTCGCGGAACGTCTTTTCGTCCGCGACGGTCTTGAACAGTGAGGTGGCCCTCCCCGGCGATGGGGGAGGGCCACCTCACTGATGATTCAGATGTTTCCGGCTCGCTCGCTTCGCTCACATCGCCGACGCTTCGCTCTACACGTCGCCATGCTTTTGCTTCGACGTGCTCCGCTTCGCTCTACACGTCGAAGTACAACGAGAACTCGTGCGGGGTCGGACGCAGACGGATCGGGTCGACCTCGTTGGTCCGCTTGTAGTCGATCCAGGTCTCGATCAGGTCCGGGGTGAAGACCCCGCCGTCCAGCAGGAACTCGTGATCGGACTCCAGGCTGTCCAGGACCGCCGGCAGCGAACCGGGGA
>Ga0233365_1000500_pt1 | contig 17963 bp, 17 predicted proteins | sample ElkDunMinimDraft_27_FD_191535 | JGI IMG/M metagenome (GOLD analysis project Ga0233365, IMG submission 191535) | Fecal eukaryotic communites from dung pellets of Tule Elk in California, USA - Elk Dung C36 | ecosystem: Host-associated > Mammals > Digestive system > Large intestine > Fecal | place...
GGTTTTCGGCAAGGGTACCGCCCACCTGACCGGCACCGAGAATGATGATCTTCACCTGTTCACTCCTGACGGCGCTGCCGTCGCCCCGGGGCGGTTGTTCCTAAGTTGTCGGAACGTCTGTTTTTGTGGTGCCGGATTCGGCGCTGATCTTGATCAGCTTGGCATAGTAGAAGCCGTCATGACCGCCGTCCTGCGGCAGCAGCTGGCGGCCGTGACTCTGCTTGAGCCCGAAGCTACCGCCCAGATCCAGTTCGCGCGCGCCAGGCGTGCGTGCCAGGAAGGCTTCGATCACCTCACGATTTTCCGTTGGCAACACCGAACAGGTGGCGTACAGCAGTACACCGCCAACCTCTAATGTGGGCCAGAGCGCATCGAGCATTTCACCTTGCAGGGCCGCCAGCGGTGCGATGTCTTGCGCCTGGCGAGTCAACTTGATATCGGGGTGACGACGGATAACCCCGGTGGCCGAACAGGGTGCATCCAGCAGGATTCGCTGAAACAGCTTCCCGTCCCACCAATCGCCCGTGGCGCGGGCGTCTGCTGCTACCAACGTGGCTTGCAGTTGCAGGCGCTCGAGATTTTGCTGCACGCGTAGCAGACGCTTGGGCTCCAGATCCAGAGCCAACACCTGCGCCAGCTGCGGTTCGCGTTCGAGCAGATGACAGGTCTTGCCGCCGGGCGCGCAACAGGCGTCCAGCACCCGCTGACCGGGTTTCAGGTCGAGCAGCACGGCCGCCAGCTGCGCCGCTTCATCCTGCACGCTGACCTGGCCTTCCGCGAACCCTGGCAACTTCTGGACGTCACAGGCTGTTAACAGGCGAATGCCGTCTTCACTGAATTCGCAGGGCTGGGCTTCGATCGATGCCGCCTGCAGCTGCGTCAGATAAAGGTCGCGGTTGGTTTGGCGGCGATTGACGCGCAGCATCATCGGCGGATGGGCGTTGTTGGCGGCACAGATAGCCTCCCAATGCTCCGGCCAGTGGGCCTTGAGTGCCTTTTGCAACCAGCGCGGATGCGCCACGCGGATCACCGGATCGTGCTCAAGCTTGGCTAGCAGTGCCTCGCCTTCGCGCTGGGCGCGGCGCAACACGGCGTTGAGTAACGCCTTAGCCCAGGGCTTCTTGAGCTTCTCGACGCAACCGACGGTTTCGCCGATGGCGGCGTGTGGGGGAATGCGGGTGTAGAACAACTGATAGAGACCGACCAGCAACAGCGCCTCGACGTCACGGTCTGCCGCTTTGAACGGCTTCTGCAGCAGTTCTGCGGCGAGGCCGGCCAGGCGCGGCTGCCAGCGGGCGGTACCGAAGGCCAGCTCTTGCGTCAGGCCACGATCACGTGCCTCGACCTTATCGAGGACCTCAGGCAGGCTGCTGCCCAATGAAGCCTTGCCGGCAAGCACCACGCCCAAGGCCCGAGACGCCGCTAGACGTGGGTTCATCGCCATTATTCGAATACCTTGCCGGGGGCGAACTGCTCGCGCCGGCTGTTGTACAGGTCGCCAAAATTCAGCGGCTTCCCGCCCGGCAGCTGCAGACGAGTCAGCAGCAGAGAGCCGTTACCGCAGGCGACTTCCAGGCCGTCCTTGCTGGCAGCGATGATCTGACCGGACTTGCCCTGCCCTGTACCAACCTGAGCGGCATGAATCTTTACCGCCGCGTCATCGAGAACAGAATGGCAGATCGGCCAAGGGTGGAATGCCCGCACCAGTCGCTCCAGCTCGGGTGCAGGGCGCGCCCAGTCGATGCGTGCCTCGTCTTTATTCAGCTTGTGCGCGTAGGTCGCGCGGCTGTCGTCCTGTCGCTCGCCGTCCAGCGGGCCGGCCTGGAGCTTGCCAACCGCTTCGACCACCGCTTGTGAGCCCAGCTCGGCGAGGCGGTCATGCAGGCTGCCGCCAGTGTCGTCCGAGCGAATCGGCGTACGGACCTTGAGCAGCATCGGCCCGGTGTCCAGGCCTGCTTCCATCTGCATCACGGTGACGCCGGATTCAGCGTCACCCGCCTCGATTGCGCGCTGGATCGGCGCCGCGCCACGCCAGCGCGGCAGCAACGAGGCATGGCTGTTGATGCAGCCCAGACGTGGCATGTCGAGCACCGCTTGCGGCAGGATCAGGCCATAGGCAACCACCACCATCAGGTCCGCCTGCAAGGCTTGCAGTTCGGCTTGGGCATCAGCATTGCGCAGGGTCTGCGGCTGGTACACGGGAATGGCGTGCTGCATGGCGAGTTGCTTGACCGGGCTGGGCATCAGTTTCTGTCCGCGTCCGGCGGGCCGATCAGGCTGGGTGTAGACGGCGACAATTGCCTGGCCCGCATCAAGCAGAGCCTGCAGGTGCTGGGCGGCGAATTCGGGCGTGCCGGCAAAAACGATGCGCAAAGGCTGGGTCATGGTCGCTCGCTAAAGAAGAAGGCTTGCCGTAGCAAGCCTTCGAGGTTTCGGCATCAAGCCTGCTGGCGGTGGAGCTTTTCCAGCTTCTTCTTGATCCGGTCGCGCTTGAGATTAGACAGATAATCGACGAACAGCTTGCCGTTGAGGTGATCGCATTCATGCTGGATACACACGGCGAGCAGGCCTTCAGCCTCGAGCTCGAAAGGCCGGCCGTCACGGTCCAGCGCATTGATCCGCACCTTCTGCGGCCGGTCGACGTTCTCGTAGAAGCCGGGCACCGACAGGCAACCTTCCTGATACTGGCCCATCTCGTCGGTGAGGTATTCGAACTCGGGGTTGATGAAGACCAGCGGCTCGCTCTTGTCCTCGGACAGGTCCATCACTACCACACGCTTGTGTACGTTGACCTGTGTAGCGGCCAGGCCGATGCCCGGCGCGTCGTACATGGTTTCGAACATATCGTCGATCAGTTGACGAATACCGTCATCAACCACGTCCACCGGTTTGGCGATGGTGCGCAGGCGCGGGTCGGGAAACTCTAGGATGTTCAGGATCGCCATATGCGTTTGTGATGCACTTATGGAATAAATTCAGAAGCCGCTGCTAAGATGCCGGGCAGCTTGTAAACGGCTAAGGCCGCTTTCCACAAGGGTTTCTGCGGCGCTAGGGCGCTTACGTGAAGGCACATCATAAAGGGATTCACCACATGAGGAAATCACTAGTCGCCCTGCTGCTGGTGGCGGTCGGCGGTATCGCCCACGCCGCGGTTCAGCTCAAGGAGGATCACCCCGAGCAGTACACGGTGGTGAAGGGGGATACGCTCTGGGGGATTTCCGGGCGATTCTTGCGTGAGCCATGGAAATGGCCTGAGTTGTGGCATGCCAACCCGCAGATTGAAAACCCTCACCTGATCTATCCTGGCGACAAACTCAGCCTGGTCTATATCGATGGCCAGCCGCGGCTGGTGCTTGATCGTGGCGCATCGCGCGGCACCGTCAAACTGTCCCCGACCGTGCGCACCACGCCGATGGCAGAAGCCATTCCGACTATTCCGCTGGAAGCCATCAACAGCTTCCTGCTGAGCAACCGTATCGTTGACAGCGCCGAGCAGTTCGAGGCCGCGCCCTATATCGTCGCCGGCAACGCCGAGCGCGTCATTAGTGGTTCGGGCGATCGCATTTACGGGCGTGGTCAGTTCGAGGAAGGCATGCCGGTGTACGGCATCTTCCGTCAGGGCAAAACCTATCTCGACCCGGAAACCCAGGAATTCCTGGGCATCAACGCCGATGACGTTGGTAGCGCCGAAATCCTCGACGTGGAAGGCGATATCGCCACCATGCTGCTCACCCGCGTGACTCAGGAAGCCCGTATTGCTGACCGCCTGTTCCCCACCGAGGAGCGCGCGGTCAACTCCACCTTCGTGCCCAGCGAGCCGGAACGCGAAGTCAACGGGGTGATCCTCGATGTGCCGCGCGGCGTGACGCAGATTGGCCATCTTGACGTGGTCACCCTCAACCGAGGCGCTCGCGACGGGCTCAAGGAAGGTAATGTTCTGGCTGTCTACAAGACCGGCGAAACCGTGCGCGACCGGGTCACAGGCGAGAACGTCAAGATTCCGGACGAACGTGCCGGGCTGCTGATGGTGTTCCGCACCTACGAGAAGCTCAGCTACGGGGTGGTGCTGCAAGCCACGCGTTCGCTTGCGGTGCAGGACAAGGTCCGCAACCCCTGATTTACCCAGCCCCGCTCATCGCGGGGCTTTTCGTTTCTGAGGTGCCGCACGGATGCGGCACGTTCGACAAGGACGTCAAAATGCCTGCCATCTCTCCTGCCGAGCTTGAGGCACGGCTGCGCCTGCATCTGTTGCCCGACTTGGGGCCGCGGCGTTTGCACAAGCTGCTCAGTGCCTTCCCTGACGCTTGTTCAGCACTTAGTGCACCGGCAAGTGCCTGGCGCGCGCTCGGCTTGCCGGCAAGCTGTGCAGAGCCACGGCGTAGCGAATCCATTCGTGAGCGTGCTGCCGCAACGCTGACCTGGCTGGAACAGCCTGACCATCATCTGTTGATGTGGGACGACCCCACTTATCCCGCGTTGTTGGCCGAGCTGGCGGACGCGCCACCGCTGCTCTTCGTCGAGGGTGATCCGGCCGTGCTCGAGCGGCCACAGCTGGCCATGGTCGGTAGCCGTCGCGCTTCACGCCCCGGTATGGATAATGCGCAGCGCTTCGCACGCAGCCTGGGCGGGGCCGGCTTCGTCATCACCAGCGGACTTGCCCTGGGTATCGACGGTGCAGCGCATCAAGGCGCGCTGGATGTGGGCGGTCTTACCGTTGCGGTATTGGGCACTGGGTTGCAGCGGATCTATCCGCCGCGGCATCTGGACCTGGCAAGCCGCATCGTCGCGGGTGGCGGTGCGCTGATCTCCGAATTTCCGCTGGACAGTGCTCCGCAGTCGGCCAACTTTCCGCGTCGGAACAGGATTATCAGCGGGCTCTCTCTGGGCGTACTGGTGGTCGAGGCCAGCCTCTCCAGCGGCTCGTTGATCACCGCCCGCCTGGCCGCCGAGCAAGGCCGGGAGGTGTATGCCATTCCCGGTTCGATCCATCATCCGGGTGCGCGCGGTTGTCATCAGCTGATCCGCCAGGGGGCGACCCTGGTTGAGAGTGTCGATGACATCCTGCAAGCGTTACGCGGCTGGCAGCAGGTCGCGCCTGATGCCGGTAACGAAGTTACCTCGCGCCGGGAAGCCAATCCGCTGCTCGAACAGGTGCATGCCGCGCCGATGAGCAGCGAAGCCCTCGCCCAGGCGCTTGGCCGACCGCTGGAACAGGTGCTGGCTGAGCTGACCGAGTTGGAAGTCGACGGCCTTGTGGCTTGCGAAAATGGCCAGTGGGTTGGCCGCGCAGGTTGAGCGCTGCGCTCGGTGATGCTCAGGTAAACTGCGCGGGTTCGTTTTACTGTAGAGGTCGAGATGGTCGGCGATTGGCGCATAGGGCAGGTGGCCCGTGTAGTGCGGGCCGGTGGTGTGATTGCATATCCCACCGAGGCAGTTTGGGGGCTGGGCTGCGATCCTTGGGACAGCGAGGCGGTATACCGCCTGCTGGCGCTCAAGGATCGGCCTGTAGAGAAGGGGCTGATCCTGATTGCCGACCGCATCGAGCAATTCGATTTTCTCCTCGACGATCTGCCGGAACGCTGGCTGGATCGCCTGGCCGGCACCTGGCCGGGGCCCAACACTTGGCTGGTACCGCACCGCCAGCGGCTGCCCAGCTGGATCACCGGCAAGCACGATACCGTGGCGCTGCGGGTGACCGACCATCCGCTGGTGGCCAGGCTTTGCGCACTCACCGGCCCGCTGGTATCCACCTCGGCTAACCCGGCCGGCCGCCCTGCTGCGCGTTCGCGTCTGCGTATCGAACAGTACTTTTCGCGTCAGCTCGACGCCGTTCTTGACGGCCCACTGGGTGGTCGGCGTGATCCCAGCACCATCCGCGATGTGCGAGATGGCGGGGTAATTCGCGGTTCGGCGTAGAACTCGTGTCACGGCCTTACGGCAGCAGAATCGTCGAGCCGGTGGTGCGCCCTTCAGCCAGTAGCCGCTGTGCCTGGGCTGCTTCGCTGAGGGGGTAGCGCTGGCCGATCTCGACGGTGATCTTGCCGCTGGCGATCATCTCGAACAGCTCGGTGGCCATTGCCTGCAAGCGCGGCGCGGTGTCCGCATAGCCAGCCAGGCTGGGCCGGGTCACGAACAGCGAGCCCTTCTGCGCTAATACGCCCAGATTGACGCCGGTCACCGCGCCTGAAGCGTTGCCAAAGCTGACCAGCAGGCCGCGCGGTGCAACGCAATCGAGTGACATTTCCCAGCTGCTCTTGCCTACCGAATCGTAGACCACCGGGCATTTCTGGCCGTCGGTCAGTTCCATGACTCGCTGCACCACATCCTCGCGGGTGCGGTCGATGGTGGCCCAGGCACCCAGCGCCTTGGCGCGCTCGGCCTTCTGCGCCGAACCCACCACACCGATCAATTTGGCGCCCAGTGCTTTAGCCCACTGGCAGGCAATCGAGCCGACGCCACCGGCTGCCGCGTGGAACAGCACCGTCTCGCCGGCCTGCACGGGATGCACCTGGCGCAGAAGATATTGTGTGGTCAGGCCCTTGAGCATCACCGCCGCCGCCTGCTCGTAGCTGATCGCATCCGGCAACTTGACCAGGTGCCGCGCGGGCAGCACATGGTGTTCGCCGTAGGCCCCCAGGGGCCCGGTGGCATAAGCGACGCGATCGCCGATCTGCCACTGCTCGACGCCCTCGCCTATCGCCTCGATCACGCCCGCACCTTCGGTTCCCAGGCCCGACGGCAGGCTCGGCGGCGCATAGAGGCCGCTGCGGAAATAGGTGTCGATGAAGTTCAGGCCTATGGCGTGGTTGCGCACGCGCACTTGGCCGGCGGCCGGGGCCGCGACCTCCACCTCGACCGATTCAAGAACCTCAGGACCACCGTGCTGGCTGAACTGGATGCGTTGCGACATAAGGGAGCTCCTGGCCGGACGTAAGGGAGCCTATCCAACCCCTCCGCCCCGAGTTCGTCAACCGGGCGGATGATATGATTGCGCCAAATGCTGTTCATTCCGTGTTCGTCCGGGATGTACTGCGCCACTTTGCCAAGGTGATCTCTTGAACGACCGGACCGAAGCCGTCAAAACCTACCTGCTCGAGCTGCAGGATCGTATCTGCGCCGCGTTGGAAGCCGAAGACGGCGGCGCGCGCTTCGTCGAGGATGCCTGGACGCGTCCGGCAGGAGGTGGCGGTCGCACGCGGGTGATCGAGAACGGCGCGCTGATCGAAAAGGGCGGGGTGAACTTCTCCCACGTGCATGGCGCCGGCCTGCCAGCGTCGGCCAGTGCCCATCGTCCCGAGCTGGCAGGCCGTGGTTTCGAGGCGCTGGGCGTGTCGCTGGTGATTCATCCGCACAATCCCTACGTGCCGACGTCGCATGCCAACGTGCGCTTCTTCATCGCTGAAAAGGAAGGTGAAGCGCCAGTCTGGTGGTTCGGCGGCGGCTTCGACCTGACGCCCTACTACGGCAACGAGGAAGATTGCGTGCACTGGCACCGGGTAGCCCGTGACGCCTGCGCGCCGTTCGGCACTGATGTTTATCCACGCTACAAGGAATGGTGCGACCGCTATTTCCATATCAAGCACCGTAACGAGCCGCGGGGTGTCGGTGGGTTGTTTTTCGATGACCTCAACCAGTGGGATTTCGACACCAGCTTCGCTTTTATGCGCGCGGTCGGCGACGCCTACCTCGAAGCCTACCTGCCCATCGTACAGGCGCGAAAAGCCACTGCTTTTGGTGAGCGGGAACGTCAATTTCAGCTGCTGCGGCGCGGTCGCTACGTCGAATATAACCTGGTCTACGATCGCGGCACCTTGTTCGGCCTACAGTCGGGAGGGCGTACCGAGTCGATCCTCATGTCGCTGCCGCCGCAGGTCAGCTGGGGCTACGACAAGCATCCCGAGCCCGGCACGCCGGAAGCGCGCCTGACCGAGTTTTTTCTGCAGGACCGCGACTGGCTCGCCGGCGCCTGATTCCTTCTTGCAGCTTGGAGTTCGTTCATGGATCGCTACGGCGTATTCGGCAATCCCATCGGCCACAGCAAGTCGCCGCAGATTCACCGTCTGTTCGCCGAGCAGACGGGCCAGTCGCTCAGCTATGAGCCGCTGCTGGCACCGTTGGAGGATTTTGCCGGCTTCGCCCGCGTCTTCTTCGCGGACGGCTGCGGTGCCAACGTCACGGTGCCGTTCAAAGAAGAGGCCTATCGGCTGGCCGACTGCCTCACCGAGCGTGCCCAGCGTGCCGGGGCGGTAAATACCCTGTACAAACGCGAAGACGGCACGTTGCTGGGCGACAACACCGATGGCATTGGTCTGGTGCGCGACCTGCGGGACAACGCTGGCATCACCCTGCAGGGCAAGAGCATCCTGCTGCTGGGTGCCGGAGGCGCTGTGCGGGGGGTGCTGGAGCCCTTGCTGGCGCAGCGGCCCGCCAGCCTGACCATCGCCAATCGCACCTTGAGTAAGGCACAGCAACTGGCTGCCGAATGCGCCGAACGGGGTACGGTTACGGCCAGCGCTTTCGAGCAGTTGCAGCGGCCTTTCGACGTCATCATCAACGGCACCTCGGCCAGCCTCGGCGGCGAGCTGCCGCCGCTGCGCGATGAGCTGATCCTGCCCGGCCAGACCTTTTGCTACGACATGATGTATGGCGCGACCGCGACGCCATTCATCGAGTGGGCGGCTGCGCGTGGTGCGATGACTCGCGATGGGCTGGGCATGCTGGTCGAGCAGGCCGCAGCGGCGTTCGAGCTATGGCGCGGGGTGCGTCCCGAATCGACCCGGGTGCTCGCCGAGCTGAGACGCCGACTGTCAGCCTGAGCTGATGCGGCGGTCCTGGCGATACAAAACACTGGCGCAATCAATCCAGACGGAAATGCACGCGCTGGTGAATATGCTGCGGTGATTCCAGCTCGTCCACAATGCCGGCCGCAATACGCCTGAACTGCAGGCGGCGATCGTCGGGTGAGCAATCGGAGACGTTGGTGAACTCCTCTATGGACAGGTCGTCGCTCGAGGCATCCGCGTCGATCAATGTCCAGCGCAACGGGTGAGCGATCAGGCGCTGCTGCACGGCCGTGACCGCTGGCTGATCGCTCAGCGCCGCGAAGTCGGCCACCAGCAAGAGGCGATCCACGTCCATCCTGGGCAATCCGATCAACAAGGCGTCTACCGCCTGGTAAATAGCGGGTTGCCGTCCGGCATCATCCTGCACCGAAGCCAGTGTTGCGCTATCGAACAGGCAAATCACGGCGTCCATGCCCGCTACGCCTTCCGCTACCGAGGCTGCGTTGAACAGCCCGCCAGCCTTGGCGCGCAGCCCAGGGCGAGCAGTCATTGAATTGAAATCATCGACCAGCGCCACGGCCTCGTGCTGACGGCTCAGAAGTTCGCAGAGCAAGGCATTGCCGAGGCTGGAATGCGCGCCGTAGAGAGCGAATTTCAGTCTCGGCGTTTCCGCGTTGAGCATGTACCAGTCTCAGCGCCGGCTAACCAGAAAACCGATCAGCGCCACGGCGCCTGCGGCCAGCGCCAAGGTGCTCACGGGATGCTTACGGGCGCAGTCCGCGGCCAGGCGAGTCGCTTCGCGACTGCGACGGGACAGGTCGTGGTAATGCTCGTCCCAGTTGGCGTCATGCCAGAGCGATTCGACGCGCGAGCGTAAATCTTCGAGCCGATGGTGCGGGCGACGGGAAGCCTTGTGCTTGAGGTCGTCGAGCGCGCTCATTAGGTTATGGATTTCACGTTCGATATCGTCGCGTGTCGTGGGTGTGCTGCTGAAGCGGGACATGCGGGTTCTCCCCTTGGTTTGACAATTGCAGGTTGGACCCCCTTCGACCGCGAAGGTGCGATGAACGCTGCTGCCGGGCGATTAGCGGGGCAGGAATTCTCTTCTACACTTCGGGCATCAGCTTTGAACTAGGGCCATGCAGAGGCCGCTTTTCCGTATACTGCGCCGCGCTTGTGCCCGGCACTTTTTTCATTTTTTCTGCCCATTCATTTCGGTATTCATCAGTGAAACTTCGTCATTCGATTCTCGGCTTGTTGCTGGTCTGCAGCAGCGCCATCGTCACCCCGGCAGCCGTTGCGATGCCGGCGGCAGTCAAGCAGGAACTGGCCGCAGGCAGTGCGTTGCTGGTCGACCTGAAAACCAACCAGGTCCTGTATTCGAGCAACCCTGACGTGGTCGTGCCCATCGCGTCGGTGACCAAGCTGATGACCGCCATGGTGGTGCTTGACGCCAAGCTGCCGCTGGATGAGCGCTTGCCCATCACCATTCGTGACGCGGTGGAGATGCGGGGTGTGTTCTCCCGGGTGCGCATCGGCAGCGAGATCAGCCGCCGCGAGATGCTGCTGTTGACGCTGATGTCGTCGGAAAACCGTGCGGCGGCCAGCCTGGCGCATCACTACCCGGGTGGCTATTCGGCCTTCATCGAGGCGATGAACCTCAAGGCCAGTGCGCTGGGCATGAGCCGTACTCGCTACGTTGAGCCCACCGGGCTGTCGGAGCGCAACGTTTCCAGCGCCAACGACCTGGTCAAACTGTTACGGGCGAGTCGGGCTTATCCGCTTATCGATGAACTCAGCACCATGCCCGAAAAAACCGTGGCGTTTCGAAAACCCAACTACACCTTGGGCTTTCGCAACACCAATGCGCTGGTGCGCAAGCCCAACTGGGACATTCAGCTGACCAAGACCGGCTTCACCAACGCCGCCGGCCACTGCCTGGTGATGCGCACGGTGATGAACCGGCGCGACGTGGCCTTCGTGGTGCTCGATGCCTTTGGCAAGTACACCCACATGGCTGATGCCAATCGCCTGAAAAAATGGTTGGAAACCGGAAAGGTCACACCCGTGGCACCTGCGGCGCTGGCGTACAAAGCTCAGAAGCAGGCCGAGCGCCAACTGGCCGGGAAGCTTGGCAACACCGCCACTGCGGTAGCTACCGGCGCACGCTGAGGGGCAGCGATCTAACCGCACCGCTGCGGTGCAATGCAACGATGCCGGTACGCACGACTCAAACGACTACATCGTCAGCGTACCGGACAAACCATCGTATGAGCTCCCCTGACAGCAGTTACATCGAATGGCTGGAAAGCCAGTCCATGCTTCATACGGCCCGCTTGCGGGCCCGCCTTTATGCCGGCCAGGCACGGCTCTGGCAACGCCCCTACGCCCAGGCACGGCCGCGCGATGCGAGCGCGATTGCGTCGGTGTGGTTCACCGCCTACCCCGCCTCCATCATTACCCCCGAAGGCGGTTCGGTGTTGCAGGCGCTGGGCGACGATAGGCTGTGGAGCGCCCTTTCCGAACTCGGTGTGCAGGGCATCCATAATGGCCCGATGAAGCGTTCCGGCGGCCTGCGCGGGCGTAAATTCACGCCGACAGTCGACGGTAATTTCGACCGCATCAGTTTCGATATCGACCCCAGCCTCGGCACCGAGGCTGAAATGCTGCAGCTCAGCCGCATGGCCGCGGCGCGCAACGCCATCGTCATTGACGACATCGTCCCGGCGCATACCGGCAAGGGCGCCGATTTCCGCCTCGCCGAAATGGCCTACGGAGATTATCCGGGCCTGTATCACATGGTCGAGATCAGCGAGGAAGACTGGCCATTGCTGCCCGAAGTGCCGGCGGGGCGCGATTCGATCAACCTGTCGCCGGCGGTGGTCGATCAGCTCAAGGACAAGCACTACATCGTCGGCCAGTTGCAGCGGGTGATTTTCTTCGAGCCCGGCGTCAAGGAAACCGACTGGAGCGCCACTGACGTCGTGACCGGTGTGGACGGCAAGCGCCGGCGCTGGGTGTACCTGCACTACTTCAAGGAAGGCCAGCCGTCGCTGAACTGGCTAGACCCGACCTTCGCTGCGCAACAGCTGATCATCGGCGATGCCCTGCATGCCATCGATGTATCCGGCGCGCGTGTGCTGCGCCTGGATGCCAACGGGTTTCTCGGCGTCGAGCGGCGGGCCGAAGGTTCCGCCTGGTCGGAGGGGCATCCATTGTCGGTCACTGGCAACCAGCTGATCGCCGGTGCCATCCGCAAGGCCGGCGGCTTCAGCTTCCAGGAGCTGAACCTGACGATCGACGACATCGCCGCCATGTCTCGCGGTGGCGCGGACCTGTCCTACGACTTCATCACCCGCCCCGCGTATCACCACGCGCTGCTGACCGGCAACACCGAATTCCTGCGGCTGATGCTGCGCAAGGTCCATGCGTTCGGCATCGACCCGGCCTCGCTGATCCACGCAATGCAGAACCACGACGAATTGACCCTCGAGCTGGTGCATTTCTGGACGCTGCACGCCTCTGACCAGTATTACTATCGCGGCCAGACCTTGCCGGGCGGTATTCTGCGCGAGCACATCCGCGAGGAAATGTACGAGCGCCTGACAGGCGAACACGCGCCCTACAACCTCAAGTTCGTCACCAACGGTGTGGCCTGTACTACCGTGAGCGTGATCACCGCCGCGCTGGGCATTCGTGACCTCGCCACTATCACGCCAGCCGACGTCGAGCGGATCAAGCGCCTGCATATCCTGCTGGTGATGTTCAATGCCATGCAGCCTGGTGTGTTTGCCCTTTCCGGTTGGGATCTGGTCGGTGCCCTTCCGCTTGAGGTCCATCAGGTTGAACACCTGATGGGTGACGGCGACACGCGCTGGCTGCACCGTGGCGCCTATGATCTGGCCGATCTCGCCCCCCAGGCTGAAGCCTCTGCCGAAGGCTTGCCGCGGGCGCGCTCGCTGTACGGCAGCTTGGTTGAACAATTGCAGAACACCGGTTCCTTCGCTTGTCTGCTCAAGCGCATCCTCAGCGTGCGTCGCGCCTACGATATTGCCGCGAGCAAGCAGATCATGATTCCCGACGTGCAAGCGCCAGGGCTGCTGGTCATGGTGCATGAGCTTCCCGCCGGTAAGGGCGTGCAGATCACCGCGCTGAACTTCAGTGCCGAGTCAATTAGCGAAACCCTTTGCCTGCCCGGTGTCGCGCCCGGTCCTGTGGTGGACATCATTTATGAGCGGGTCGAGGCCGATCTGACCGAAAGCTGCGAGATGACGCTTAACCTTGACCCTTATGAAGGGCTGGCTTTGCGTGTAGTGCGTGCGGCTTCATCGGTACCTTGACCCGAGCCATAGGCCAATACTGACGCCGCGATGCGGTATCGGCAGTTGTCCGAGCGCTTCTGCTGACTGTTCGGCAGGAAAAACGTCTGATGGCATTTGTCCTGTTTGTTAGGCCCGTGAGTGGTACCGAGTGCTGTACTGGGTCTCGGCATGGAGCTTCCCTTGGACGTTCGTCGCTTCTGCGTGCAGTGCCGGAACCATCTTCGGCCAGGCTATCTCTGCTGAATACCGGCGATACCTTCGCCGGCGAGCTGGGCGCTCGACTTTCGGGCGCTTCGGATAGACCTGACCGCAGCGCGAGGTGCCACATGAGCGATGATCAACGCATACGAGAACGGGCTCACCAGATCTGGGAAGCCGAAGGACGCCCCGACGGGCGCGAGGCCGAACACTGGGCTCAGGCTCGCGAGGAAATCGAGCCGTTCTACAAGGAAGGGGACCCATTGGCCGGGAGTGTGGAAAGCAGCGTAGCGATTCCAATGCCCAAATCCACTGACGAATGAGACGCCCATGGCTGACCGCTCGCACTGCCAGGCGAGCGGCCACCGAGCCAATTTGGCCTAGGCGCGAGGTTTTTCTACTTCCAGACGGGTGCCCCTGCCTCGTTCGCACCTCTTTGATTGGCGCCGGTCATTAGCATAAGCGCTGTCGCTTTGTTCCCCGGCCATTCGCGATGAAGCAAGAACTGGATTTCGAGGCGATATTCGAAGCCCTGCCAGCAAATAACGTGGTGCTGTCGGCCGATCCTGAGTTCATCATGCTCGCGATCAGCGACGCTCGCCTGCGTGCCACCCATTCGCGCCGCGAGGATTGTATCGGCCGCTCGATGTTCGAGGTGTTCGGCGATAACCCGGACGCGCCGGAAAACTTCGGCGCCGGTGTGCTGCGAGCTTCGCTGGAGCGCGTCCTGCAAACGGGCGTGCCCGATCGGATGGCCGTCACTCGGTACGATGTGCCACGGCCAGCGTCTGAAGGCGGTGGTTATGAACCGCGTTACTGGAGTCCGATCAACCTTCCGGTCTTCGACAAGCAGGGCAGGATGTACTGCATCGTTCACAAGACCGAAGACGTGACCGAGCAGACCCTCAGCCGAGAGGATATCCAGGCACGTCTGCGTTATTCCGACGAGCGTTTCCGCGCCGCCCTGTTGGCCTCCGGAACAGGGACGTTCAGCTGGTACCTGAGTGATCGCAGCCTCTACTTCGATAGCGCCCTGGAGCAGATATTCAACTTGACGCCAGGCGAGGCGCCGGATACCGACGAGCGCTTACTTGAGTTGATTCATCCTGAGGATCGGCCGGCGGTGCGGCAGGCATTCGACCAGTGTGCCGAAGGGCGGGACATGGCGGTCGAGTTTCGTATGGCACGCCCAGGCGCGGTGGAGTGGCTGATCTGTCGCGCCAAGGTGCTCCGCGACGCCGCCGGCCGGCCTTCCCATGTTGCAGGCGCCTGTGCCGACATCAGCGCGCGCAAGCGGGTCGAGGAGGCCCTGCGCATCAGCGAGCACCGCCTGCGTACGCTCAACGAAAACCTCGAAGCGAGGGTAGCGGCCGAGGTGGCCGAACGTATCCGCACCGAAGAAGCGCTGCACCAGGCGCAAAAGATGGAAGCTGTTGGCCAGCTCACGGGCGGCATCGCGCATGATTTCAACAATCTGCTGACGGGCATCATCGGAAGCCTGGACTTGCTGCAGCGGCGCTTGCGCCGAGGTGAGCCGCTGGACGTCGACCGCTACATCGACGCCGCGGTCAGCTCGGCGCAACGGGCTGGGGCCTTGACGCAACGGCTGCTGGCCTTTTCCAGGCGTCAGGCGCTGGACCTCAAGCCGGTCGACATCAACCAGATGGTGGCCTCCCTCGAAGACCTGCTGCATCGCACTACCGGTGAGAATATCCAGTTGGTCACCGAGCTTGCCCACGGTTTGCGGCCGGCCTGTATGGACGTCAACCAGCTGGAAAGCGCCCTGATCAACCTGGTCGTCAACGCGCGGGATGCCATGCCCGACGGTGGTCGGATCACCGTCTCCACCGCCAGCTATCGGGAGGACAGCGCGACAGGTGGGGGCAAGCAAGGCCCTGCTCCGGGCGACTACATCCTCATGAGCGTGACCGACACCGGAACCGGCATGTCGTCCGAGGTGCTGGCGCGGGCTTTCGAGCCTTTCTATACCACCAAACCCATTGGCCAGGGCACCGGGCTCGGGCTGTCCATGGTCTATGGCTATATCAAACAGGCCAAGGGCTACGTGCAGATCGATTCGGTGCCGGGTCGAGGCACAAGCGTTCGCCTGTACCTGCCGATGTACAAGGGCGAAGCCGTGCACCTGACGGCCGAGCCGAACCTGGCACCTGAGGGCACAGGCGAAACCATTCTGGTGGTAGAGGACGAGCCGGTGGTCCGTTCGCTGGTAGTCGAGGTCCTTACCGAGCTTGGCTATCAGACCCTGGAAGCCGGTGACGCTAACGAGGCGCTGGCTATCACCGAGTCTTCGCAGCGTATCGATCTGCTGGTATCTGACGTGGGCCTGCCTGGCATGAACGGGCGTCAGATGGCCGATATCGTCCGGCAGCAGCGACCCACTCTGAAAATCCTATTCGCCACCGGCTACGCCGAAAGCGCAGCTGCCCGCGATTTTCTCGGACCGGACATGGCCGTGATCACCAAGCCCTTCGACATCGAATCCTTTGCCGCCAAGGTGCGGGAAATGCTGGGAACCTAGAGCCGGATGGACCACCTCTTGATGTCGGTACGAGGCCTTCTTGGAGGCTGATAAAGCTAGGTCCGACCCGTTGATAAAAGGAGAAGCCTGTGGACAGTCGTGGGTTTGTTTGGGCGCATTTCAAGCTCAATGCAGAACAGCGCCTGCGCGGTTTCAACTTCTTCGTGGTGTTGGCGATCTTCGCCGATGGCGGCGTACTGGCCGCCCTGGAGCGGGGTTTTTCGCCAGGGTTGCTGATCCTGCTGGGCGCTTTCACCATCCTGCTGGCGATGGTGTTCTGGCTGGTGGATGCGCGTAGCCGCCAGCTGTTGCAACTGACCATCCGGGCGCTGCGGGAGATCGAGACGGAGTTTCCGGCCAGCTACCGACTCTTTGCCAACGATGCGCGAGCGCAGCATCCGGTCATCAGCTATACCTTCGCGATCCGCGCGCTGCTGTTGGCGCAGATGGGATTCGGCGTTGGTGTAGTGCTCTACGGGCTATATTTGTGGTGAGGGTGTATCGCGGTTTGTCGCCACGTTCTCACCTTTCTCATTCGGCGATCTGAGGCGCTGGAGCCCGCAAACACGCGCTGATAGAGTGCCGTCGCTTGCCACCATCGGCTGACAGGACGTCTGCCCAGCCGCCTACAGGATGTTTTTCATGAAGAAGCTTGCACTTGTCGTTGCCGCACCCCTGGTAGTAGTCGGGGCCGCCACTTTCTATACCAGTACCCAGGTCGAGCAGACCACCCGCGATGCCGTTGGGCAGGCCAACCTCAAGCTGCGTGAAATGAGCGCTGGTGTCAGCGGCGGCGTCAGCCTGAAGCTGCTCAGCTTCGAACGCGGCCTGCTGTCCAGTTTTGCCCGCTACCAGATCGACGTCGAAGTGCATGATGAAGGCGACACCCGCCGGTACAGCCTGTTGCTGCAAGATCGTATCGAGCATGGCCCGTTCCCCCTCTCTCGCCTGGCCCGCGGCCAGCTGATGCCGGTTGCAGCTCAGAGCCACGTTCAGCTCGAACGAACGCCACTGACCCAGAAGCTGTTTGATGCCGCCTCGGGCGAAGTCCCGCTGGTAGGCGACATTGCCACCGGTTACGACGGCAGCCAGTCCGGTGTGCTGCGGTCGGCGGCCCTCCATGTCGAGAACGATACAGGCTCCGTTCATATCTCGCCCGGCACGGTCAGCTTCGACGCCTCCAAGGATGCCTCGGCCATACGCATGGACGGAGAACTGGCGGAGATCGACGCCAAACTGATCGGCACTAACAAGCCTGTACGGTTCAGTCTGCGCGGTATCGGTATGAGCGTCGACAAGCATAAGGATGCCAACGGCTTCGCGCTGGGGCCTACGGCCGTCACCCTTGAGCGTGTGGATATTCAAGCAGGTGATACCGCTGTGGCCATTCATAACGCCTCTGTTGATGAGGCGCTGAGCCGAGGCAGCCGCGGCCTCGACCAGACGGTTGCGTATCGTATCGGCCGGTTGGAAGCGCAAGGACAGTCCTTCAGCGACTTCGCCCTGGCCTTCAGCCTGCGTAACCTCGAGGAAGCCAGCCTCAAGGCCTTGGCCGAGAGTTACAAGGAATTGCTGGAAAGCGGCTCCGACCAGCAGGACGCGATCGCCAGCATGACCGATGACCAACAGAGCAAGCTGCAAGCTCATGCGCTACAGGTGCTTCAGCACAAGCCCACGCTGGCGCTTGATGAGTTCGGCTTCAAGAGTGCTCACGGTGCCTCCCGCCTGTCCGTCGTTCTTGACCTGCAGGGCCAGAGCGAGGAAGGGTTCAACCCTCTGGAGATACTTGCCTCGCTAAAAGCCGAAGCCGGCATCGACAAGAGCCTGGTACGCGACGTCGCCGGCCTGATTGCTCAGCACAGGGAGCGCCACAATCAGCCCGATCCGGTTGCGTTGCAGCAGCAAGCTGATGCCGCGACCGACCTTTTCAGCGGCATGGCGCTCAACTCGGGCTGGTACCACCTGGAGGGCGAACGCCTGGTCAGCTCGCTGCGCTACGCAGACGACCATGTAACCTTCAACGGTCGGGAGATGAGCGTCCAGGAGTTCATGGGTTTTGCCTTCAATTCGGTTCAGAGTGCCGGTCTGCTCGGACAGTGACCGTCGAGCATGAGCAATAGG
>Ga0233365_1000501_pt1 | contig 17923 bp, 17 predicted proteins | sample ElkDunMinimDraft_27_FD_191535 | JGI IMG/M metagenome (GOLD analysis project Ga0233365, IMG submission 191535) | Fecal eukaryotic communites from dung pellets of Tule Elk in California, USA - Elk Dung C36 | ecosystem: Host-associated > Mammals > Digestive system > Large intestine > Fecal | place...
CACCTTGTTTCCGACCGCCCACAGCCACTTCTTGGTCGGGTCCCACAGCACGCCGTGCGCTCCGGCGAGACTGACCGTCTGCACCTTGGCCAGCGTGCTGGGTTTGCTCACCGCCGTGGGGCCGTACACCGTGAGGTAGCCCTCCGAACTGGCGGTGACGATCGCCCCGATGTCGGGGATGCGCTCGATGGCGTGCGGATTGCCGCCGGGGCTGGCGCTCCACAACAGATCGTTGAGCTCCTGATGTTTCTCGGTGGTGATGTCCCAGATGCCGACCTTCCCTCCCGAGGCCGCCGCCAGACCGATCGCGCCGAATGACGCGGTGTCTCGAATGCGTACGTCGGAGAGGTTGTGCCAGGCTCCGCCACCCGGGCTGAACGTCTTGTACGCGTTGGCGTCGGTGAAGGCCGCGTCCTTGTAGAACACCATGACCTTGTTCTTGGTCTGTTCGGTCACGATGATCCGATAGTTGGCCGTCGCCGATACGTCGGCCATCGCCACGGAGGCGCCGACGGCCAACCCGGCGGCGGGAATCGCCAACGCCGCACCGCGCAGCAGGGTACGTCTTTCCACGGAAACTCCTAACGTCGTGTCAGGACAGTCTGCGCAGAAACACCACAAAGTAGCCACAGGAGACGTTCGCCGGCGCGCCGACCTGCGGCGCGAGGCCGGAGTCGTCCGTGATGCCGTCAGTCGAGGACGGCCTGAAGGGTGATCGTCGTGGCGGCCAGCGCCTTGCTGACCGGGCAGGTGGCCTTGGCGGTCTCCGTGGCGTTCAGGAAGTCGGCCGCCGAGATGCCGGGCACCTTGCCGTGAACGGTCAGGTGGATTCCCGTGATGCCACCGGCGGCGGGATCGAAGGTGACCTCGGCCTTGGTGTCGAGGCTCTCGGGAGGATTGCCCGCCTTCGCCAACCCGGCGGACAGCGCCATGGAGAAGCAGGCCGAGTGCGCGGCGGCGATGAGCTCCTCCGGGCTGGTCTTCCCGTTCGGTTCCTGGGAGCGCGCCACCCAGGTGACTTCGGTCTCGGGCAGCCCGGATGACTCGAAGTGGACGGTCCCCTTGCCTGACTGGAGGTCGCCGTCCCAGTTGGTGCGAGCGATACGAACGGTTGCCATGGTGACTCCTCGGCCGAGGTGACTGCGAGCTGACCGCAGCGGACATCGGCAGGCTAACACCGTGGTGGTGGCCGGAACCGGGTCAGCGAATCCGTCGGCGAGTCAGGATTGATCGTGCGGAGGCAATTCGGCCGGTGCGAGTCGGACAACTCGCACCGGCCGAATCGCCGTGACGGCGCCGAGTCCGACTATGCGGCGTCTTCCTCGGCGGCCAGGCGTCGTCCCTTGCGGAACGCGGATATCGCGACCAGTGCTCCGATAACCGCGATCACGATGCCGGCCACGGTGAACATCCAGGGATCGATGCTCGCCAACAGGCGCGCCAGCCAGCCGCGCCGTCCACCGGCGTCGGGCGTGATCTGCTCAGCCCACAGCTCGGTGTGCGGTGCGATGGCGACCACGCCACCGACGATCACGGCACCGATCCCGGAGTAGAAACTCCCGGTCGGGTCGTTGTCGTCGTCATCATCGGGCGTGACCTCGGCGGGCGGTTGGGGTGCGTGGGTCATTGTTCTCCAAATTGAGGGATGAGGCGCACGTCGCCTCTGGGGGATGAGAAAACTCCACCCGGCTTGGGGGCGACAAATGCTTCGACATCCTAAATTGAGCGGTCCAGTGCATCCTGACCAGGGGTTTCGTCCGGCGAGCCGGTCGCGGAGACCAACTGCCAGCGGGCCGCTTCCCGTCGCTGCCGCCAATGCCGGGCGAACCTGCCGTCGGCGGCCAGCAACTCCTCGGGTGAACCCGACTCCACGATGCGACCGCCGTCGAGGAAGACGATGTGGTCGGCGCCGATGATCGTGTCGAGTCGGTGAGCCACGATGACGGTGGCGCGCTGGAACGAGGTCGCCGCCAACGCGGTGACGATGCCGCGCTCGTTGCTCAGGTCCAGTGCGCTGGTCGCCTCGTCGAGCAGTAGCAGCGGAGCCGCCTTCAACAGTGCGCGTGCGATGGCGACTCGTTGACGCTCGCCACCGGAGAGGGTCGCGCCACTTTCGCCGACCCGGGTCTCCCAGCCGTTGGGCAACCGCCGCAGCGTCTCGTCCAGCCCGGCGTCGCGGGCGGCGGTCGCCAGTTCCGCCTCCGTGGCGTCCCGGCGTCCCATCCGGATGTTGTCGCGCAGCGTCCCGTCGAACAGGTAGACGTCCTGGTGGACGATCGAGTACAACGCCGCCAACTCACGCAGATCGCGACCGCGAACATCCCCACCGCACACCCGAATCGTTCCGGAGTCCACATCGTGTAGTCGCGCCGCCAGGGCCAGCAGAGTGGTCTTGCCCGAACCGGACGGACCCACGATCGCCGTCGTCGTTCCCGCCGCGACCTGGAACGATATGTCGGCCACCGTCGGTTCGACGCTGCCGGGGTAACCGAAGCTCACCGCGTCGAACTCCAACGTCGCCGCGTCGGTGGTCGGCGAGGGGACCACTGCCAGTTCGGGAGCGTCGAGGATCGAGGAGACCCGTTCGACCGTGTTGCGCAGCGCCTGAACCGACGGAGCGAGATCTCCCAGTGTGGTGAACGGTTCCAGGAATCGCACGGTCACGATCAACAGCGCCACCAGCTCGGCGGCGGACAGGTCACCACTGAGGTGAAGCCAGACCGTCAGACCGGCCAGCGACAACAGCGCCAGCTGCGAAATGATTCCGAACAGGACGCTTCCCGGAATGCTGAATCCCAGCAGCCGCAGTGCGGCACGACGCTGCGTGGCCAACGAGGTCCCCAACGCCGATCCGTGCGCCGCGGCCCGACCGGCGGCGCGCAACGCTGCCTGGTGCTGCGCCAGTTCCACGATCCGGGCACCCACATCGTCGGAGGCGTGAGCGTAGGACTCGTCGGATCGGCGCAGCAGCCGTCCGCTGATGGCCATGGCCGCCAACAGAAGCGGCACGAAGGCGATCGCGGCGACGCCCAGTTGCCAGGCGAAGCCCAGCAGTCCCACGCCGATCAGCAGCGGGGTGACCATGGCGTTGACGGTCGGAGTGACCAGGTAACCGATGCCCTGGCAGATCTCCTGACCGGCCGACGTCAGCGCGCGTTGCCCGTCGGCACGTCGTCGCTGGTTCAGCCAGCTCAACGGCACTCGTTCCAGGCGATCCAGCACCCGGGTCTCGACACTGCGCAGAATGCTGAAACCGATGTCGAAACCGGCGCGGTAGAGGCGATGGTCGATCAGCCAACCCGCCGCGACCAGGACGGCCAGAACGACCAGCCAGACCGCGCCGTCGGTGGGACGATCGCCGAACAACCGCGCCAACAGCGGTACCAGTGCCACGACGGTGGCGGCCCGGACCAGGGCACTCAATCCGATCAACCCGAGGTACCCGGTGGTGGCGGCACGGTTGTCGGCCAGGGAAAGCAGGCGACGAATCACGCGGAGACCTCCGAGCTGGTGGTGGTCGGCGCGGCGGTGTTCCACAGCTCGCGGTAGAGACCGGGGACGGTGAGGAGTTCCCGGTGGGACCCCCGTTGGCTGATTCGTCCATTGTCGAGCACAATGATCGTGTCGGCGTCGACGATGGTGTGGAGGCGATGCGCGATGACCAGGACGGTTCGCCCGGCCACCAGGTTGCTCAGCGCTCGTTGAACGTGATACTCCGACTCCGGGTCGGCGAAGGCGGTGGCCTCGTCGAGAACCAGGATCTGCGGATCGGCGAGGACCGCGCGGGCGATCTGCAACCGTTGCGCCTCACCACCGGACAGGGTGATGCTTGAGCTCAGGTCGGTGTCGTAGCCGTGCGGCAGCGACAGGATCCGCTCATGTATCTGGGCGGCGCGGGCCGCCGCCTCGATCTCGGCTCGGTCGGCGCCAGGCCTGGCCAGCCCGATGTTCTCGGCGACGGTGCCCGCCACGATCGACACCTTCTGGAAGACGAACCCGACGGTCCGGTACAACTCCTCGGTGTCGAGCGCGGCGATGTCGACGCCGTCGATGGTGATGGTTCCCTCGGTCACGTCATGGAACCGCGCCAGCAGCGCCGCCAGAGTGGACTTTCCCGCCCCGGACGGTCCGACCAGCGCGGTCACGGTGCCCGGGCGCAGTTCCAACTCGACGCCGTCGATCACCTTGTGCTGTGGCTGATAGCCGAACGACACGGAGTCGAACCGCACCGATCGGCCGTGGCCGTCCGATTCGGGAAGTCTCCCGGCGGGTGGCGAGGCCAGTTCCGGCTCCACCAGCAGCAACCCGATACGTCGCGCCGCCAGGGTCGCTTCTCTCACACTGGTCAGCCCGAATCCGATCGCCAGCATCTGACCGCTGAAGGTCACACCCAGCAACAGGAACGGTATGAGGTCTACCGCCGTCATACCGCCCAGCGCGATGATTCCCATGCCGGCGGCGGTGATCAACAGCAGCGAGGTCATCGGGCGGGTGACCAGTTCGATCACCGCTTTGCGTCCGACGAACGGCCGCTGCCAGGTTTCGAGGAAGCGCGCGTGGTCGCGCAGGGTAGCGCGGAACGCGCCCTGTTCGCCCAGATCGTAGGCGCGGACCACGGCCAGCCCGTCGAAGTAGGCGACCGCCTCGGCCGAGACGCGACCGGTCCACTCCACCGACTGTGGAATCGCGGATCCGGAGTCCTGCACCATTCGGGCGGTGAGAATCCCGAACACCAGCAGGGGAACCAGCAGTAGCGCTGCCAGCCGCGCGTCGATCGTGAACAGGTAGACGAGCACGGCCACCGGTGTGACCACGGCGGCGACCACGTCGAGCACGGCGTGGGTCACCAGGTAGTGAAGGCTCGCCGAATCATCCTGCACCGCCTGTTTCACCCGGCCGGAGGCGCGCTCGGTGAACCACCCCAGCGGAAGCCGAGACAGTTTGTCTACGATGGATACTCGAACCTGATGGCCGAACCCGGCGTCGACCACGTGCATCGCGGCGATCAACGCGAAGGCCAGACCGGTAGCGGCCCCGAACAACACGACGGCCAGCAAGCCCAGGTCGATGAGTTGGGATCGGCTCGCCTCACCCGCCAGCACCCGGCGCGCCAGTTCTGCCAACACCAGATACGGGGCCAACTGAAGCAGTGACACCACCGCTTGAAGCAGCCCGGCCAGAATCAGCCGACCCTTCAGCGGTGCCAGCAGTCGGGCTCCGGCGCGTGACCGCCAGTTTCCCCGGGCCGTTTCGGGTGCGGCGTCGTCGCGTGGCGGTGCCTCGGCGGGAGCGGTGGTCTCAGGTGAGGTGGTCTCAGGATCGGTGGTCCCGGGTGGGGCGGCCTCGGTCTGGTCGCGGTCGCGTCCCATCGCGCGCCCCTTGATCCAGTACGCCTGGGCGTGGACCTCGCTTCGGGGGAAACCGAAGCCCTTCAACCGTTCGCGGATTCGTCGGGTCGCACCCGACTCGGTGGTGGCCCAGGCATACCAGTTCGACCAGTCGCGGTCGGCGATCGAATTGGCCAGCAATGTGGACTCACCGGTGGTGGGCACCCAGGTGACCGTCAGCCGGGGATGCGCGGTGATCGGTACCTCGGGGTCGTCGTCGTGGGCCTGTTCGAGCAGGACCTCCACGGGCACGTCCTCCGGCAGGACCGAGATGACGCTGTTGATCGCCGGAATCGCGCACGGGTCTCCGATGAGGAGGTAGCCGTCGGGGACCGGGTCGGAGACCGCGAACTTCGTGGAGCCGAATCGGGTCGCGGCGATCTCGGTGCCCGGTTCGGCGCCGGCCGCCCATTCCATGGCCGGGCCGCCCGAGTCGTGCATGGCGAATTCCAGGGTGACGCGGTCACGATCGGGGTCCGGCTCCACCACCGTGTAGGCGCGTTGGTGTTCCTTGTCGGGGCGGCTCGAATCCGGAATCCACAGTCGCAGATAGGCTCCCGGCTCGAACGGTTTGTCGAACAAGCCGGGTGCGTCGAAGGTGATCCGCCGGTAGTGGGCGGTGACATCGGTTGTCGACACGACGGTCAACAGGTGGTCGCCGACGCCCAGTGCTTTGAGCACCGCGCCGGAATAGCCGCGAGCCATCAGTTCTCCGTTTCTCGTGCGGCGAGGTCGGCGCGGGTCTCGGCGAGCAGGTCGTCCAGCGGCCGATGAGGCGGCAGCCGATCGACGAGCCCGGCGATCGCGCCCGACATGACCAGGTGGAAGTACTCATCGGCGTGAACCGTGGGGATCGCCAGGTGCGCGGTGCGCAGCAGCGGATCATCCATGACGGCGGTCAGCGCGTTCGCCGCCTCCTGTCGCGACTCGTCGTGATCGGTGTGGCCCAGCCGAGCGTCCTCGGCCGACAGCAGCCCGAGTGCCAGCGAAGCGACCGATCCGCACAGTCCCACCGCCGGGCCGGGCGCGTATCCCCGCGCCGTCAGCGCGGCGGTCTCGGCGGCCATCAACCGAGCACCTGAGGCGCCGCGCGGAAAGCTGTGCTGGAAGTAGGCGGCGCTACCCGGGTGCGCGAGGGTGAACCGGCGCAGGCGGGTCACGAAATCGGTGAGATGTTCGGCGGTCGACATCGAGGGGTCGTCGACCAGGTCCAGATCGGCCAGAATCGCCTCGCCGATCAGTCTTTCCAGAGCGACCCGGCCGGGAACCAGGCGGTACACGGCGGTCGGGGTGACACCGAGGGCGGTGGCGACGGCTTGGACGGTGAGGTCACGTAGCCCGATGGCCCGTCCGACGCGAATCACGTCGGCCAGGTCGAAGCGAGCGGGGCGTCCGGCACCGGGGGCGCGTTCACCGGCGCGATCACGCGATGACGACAAGAGGAGAGTACTTTCTCGTGAAATTACTTAGGTAAGGCAATGCTAAGTTACGCGGCATAACTTAGCACGCCCAATCCGGCCCGGGTGGAATGGCGGGAGAAGACCTGTCGGCCATGACAATCGGGACTTGTAGATCCGGCAATTCGCCTGATCTGGTTTGCCGCAAGACATCTGGAGTCCGACGGGGGCCGCGGGCCGATCGGCATGAGACGAGTCCACAGTGATCAACAGAAGGGGTCAACCGCGCTTTGGCTCGCCATGATCGAACCCGGCCCGGTGATCGGGTTTCGGGTCGGTCAGACCTCGAGCGTCGATACTCGGCCCCTCACCACGGGTCGGCGTCGCTGTATCTCGTGAAGATCGAGTACGCCGAATTCACCAGGGGATTGACACCTGGCAGAGATCTCGCTCGGACTGTCGGCCGTGGGGCGGATTCGGGCGGCCGCTGTTGTCGGTGCGAGGGCGATGGAGTTCGCGCCCCTGGGAGTCTCGAAGCGTTCCCCCACGCGGTGAGCCGGATCGCCGGATTGTCGCGTGCCTCGGATCCGGCGATCCGGCTGAGCCTTGTTTCGGGTCTCAAAGGATGTCTTCAAACCGATTCTCGCGTGACGTCCAGACGGCGCCTCGCCGGCGAAGGTCGACGCATTCGCTGTGTTTCCTCAGGGGCACCGGAACGCAGAACGTCTTCCAGTGCTGCGTCCGGCCTCGCCTCGCCCGCGCTCACCACGAACGAGGTCCAAAGACAACCTCTCAGGATCAGGTGGAGCTACCGCCATCGACGACCAGGTCATGGCCGACGGCGAAACCCGCCTCATCGGAGGCCAACCACAGCACCGCTGATGCGACCTCGTCAAGGGTGCCGACCCGACCCAGCGGAATGGACGGTGCCAAGCGGGTATGACGTTGTTCCGGGGTCTCGCCGGGAAGCAGCGACATCGGAGCGTCGGTGGCTCCCGGGCTCACCGCGTTGATGCGGACTCCGTCGCCGATGTGGTCGATGGCGGCGGCGCGGGTCAGTGCGCTCACCCCGGCTTTCGATGTTCCGTACAGGCCCATTCCGGGCTGGTGCTGATGCGGACCGATGTTGGAGGAGGTGTTGACGATCGCGCCACCGCCGTTGGCCCGCATGTGCTGGATCTGGTACTTCATGGACAGGAAGACCCCGGTCAGGTTGGTGTCGATGATTCCGCGCCACAGGTCCGCGTCACCGTCCGCGATCGACCCGAACCGGCCGAACACCCCGGCGTTGTTGTGACCGATGTGCAGGCCGCCATGCCGTGCCACGGTCGTGGCGACCATGGAGATGACCTCCTCCTCGACAGTGACATCGGCGACGATGAAACTCGCCTGCCCACCGTCTTGCTCAATCAGCTTGACGGTCTGTTCAAGGTTGCCGGAACTGCGCCCGGCTACGACCACTGTGGCCCCTTCGCGTGCGAACGCCTGCGCGGTGGCACGGCCGATGCCGGTGCCGCCACCGGTGATGAGCGCGACCTTGCCGTCGAATCGATGGTTACTCACGATGCTTACTCCTAGTGGGTATCAATGGATCACCTGCGGATACGAGGCCGCAGGAGTGCGATGGCCGCCAGCGCGGCGATACCGAACGCTCCGGCGGCCGTGCCGAGTGCGAAGCCGTAACCGCCGCTGCTGGTCGAGGAGACGGTCACCAGGGCGGCCAGTCCCGCGGTGGGGCCGACCTCCATGGCGGTGTTGGCGATGCCGCCCGCCAACCCGGCCTGCTCACCGGGCACATCGGCCATGACCGTCACCGTCGCCGCGGCAAAGGTCAGGCCGGTGCCCAGCGCCAGAACGACCAAGCCGGCCGTGAGCAGCGTGTCCTCGAACGAGGCGATCAGAGTCAGCCCCACCGCGGCCGTGATCAGGCCGGCGACCAGTAGCACGTGTGGACCCCACCGATGCAACAGTCGGCCGGCGACCATGCCGGTGGCGATGAGGACCACGCCGTACGGCAAGAACACCGCCGAGGTCTGCAACGGGCTGAGATCACGTTCCTGTTGCAGGTGCAGGGATAGAAAGAAGAGGCTGGTGGCCATGCCTGCCGAGGCGCACACGATGGCCGTCAAAGCCAGGGCCCGAGACCGTGACACCAAAAAGGACAGTGGAATCAGGGGTGCGGACACACGGGATTCGACCAGCACGAACGCCGCCAGAAGCAGCGCTCCGATGGCCACGGCCGCTACGGCACCTTCCAGCAGGCCGTAACTCAAGGTGGTCAGGCCGCCGGTTGCCAGGATCGCACCTGGCACATCTATGCGACCACGGACGATCAACTGGTCGGCGGGCAGCAGGCGCCGCGAAAGGGACAGGACCGTTCCGGCGATTCCCACCAGCGCGACGAACGTCCAGCGCCAGGACACCCATTCGGCGACTACACCGGACACCAGGGTGCCGAGGATGGCACCGATACCGGACAGTGCTCCCCAGGTCGCCAGCACTCTGGAGCGCTTGACCGGCTCGGGGAACAGTCTCGTCACCAGGGCCATGGCCGCGGGCGCCGTCATGGCGGCACCGATGCCCTGGGCGAAGCGGGCGAACAACAGTGGCCAGAAGTCCAGCGCGATGGCGGCCGCCGCCGAGGTGACGCCGAACAGTATGACACCCGATAGAAAGAGCCGCCGTGGTCCACACAGGTCAGCCAGTCGGCCGCCGAGCAACAGAAGGCCGCCGAACGACAGCCCGTATGCGCTGCTGATCAAGGCGAGTTGGCCCTGGTTCAGGCCGAGCTCGCTCTGCACTGCGGGCAACGGCACCGATATCACCGTTATGCCGCAGATCAGTGTCATCTGGATGGTGGCGAGAAGCGCGAAGGCTGGGCCGGTGCGCGTGGCCCGGATCGCTTGGGGTGCTGACACGACGTCCTTTTCTGACTGATCGTTCCGGAATTTGGGCAAAGGCAGCCGATGACAGCCGGCTTTGTTCAGTCGAGAATCGACAACGCCTGTGCGGCGGCGTCCCGGACTCGAGCCGGATCGCGGGAACCCTTGCCGATGACTCGGAGGCCCTGCAGCATCGTCAGCAGGAATCGGGCCAGGCTTCGGGGATCCTTGTCCGGCGACAACTCACCCTGGGCGCGGGCTCGCGCCAGTGCCGTGGTCAAGGTCGTCTCGATGAAATCCCAGTTCGCCTCAACTCGGCGTGCCAGCGCCCGGTCGTGTGGTGCGAGCTCTACCGCTGTGTTCACCACCAGGCAGCCACGGTGCGTCGTGTCCTGCGCGGCCTCGGCTGCGTATCGTTCCACCAGCGCTCGCACGGTCGGCAGCGCCGGTCCGGGTTGGGACAGCGCCTCGATAAAATCAATGCCGTTCTCCAGGTAGCGGTCGTACGCCTTCAGGTACAGCTCTCGTTTGCTGCCGAAGGTCGCGTAGATACTCTCCCGGCCGATCCCCATGTGTTCGACCAGATTGGCGATGGAGGTGGCTTCGTAACCCTGTTGCCAAAAGAGATCCATGGCGCGTTGCAGTGCCGCATCCGGATCGAATTCCTTGGTTCTGGCCATGTCGCTAACCTACCAATACTTGATCGGTCGGTCAAAATAGATAGGCGTGACAAGGGTCTCGCAGCCCATCTCCGATGAGGACGGATCGTCCTCGCCGTGGGGCCGACGGTGACCTCAACTTGATGTGTTGGCCTCTCGCTCACCCAGATACTCAACGAGCAGCTCGAACAGGAGATCGATCGCGCGGGTTTCGATCTCGTCGGTTTCCGGGCGGCCGTTGGAGCATTCGCACGGCGTTCCGTCGGCGAGGTGAGTCACGATGCCCGACCATGAATGGCAGCAGGGGCCATCGAGCCGGGCCAGCATCCAGTCGTGCCACCCGTCGAAAACGTCGGCGTCGTGCCGGTAGGCGTGCGCGCGATAGCCCTGGATGAATGCCTCGGCCTTGCCGAGGCTCGGGGAACCGATGAACATTCCAAGGCGCTTGTGCACGGCGGCGAAGTACTCGCTGTCGCTCAACTGCTTCAGGTCGACCATGGTTGGCTGCTCACCGCCGCTTCTTGCCCTTACCCTTGGCCTCTTTGTGCTGGAAGTAGACGAACAGGCGGCCGAAGTTCTTGGAGTCCTTGTCGAGGCGGTGGTAGAGCGCCTTGATGTCCTTCTGATCGAGGAAGCGCAGCACCTTCTTCTTGAGGGCACCCGAACCCTTCCCGGGGATGATCTCGATGGTGGAGATCTTCTTGTCCAGGGCCTCGTTGATGACATCACGCAGCGCCTTGTCGATCAGGTCGCCCTTGTTGTAGATGTCATGCAGGTCCAGTACCAACTTCGCCATACGGTCGATCTTGGCACGGGAGAGCCGGTCGCGGCCAGTCGGTGGCGCGGACAGGCCCGGCCGTCGTCGGTTCTTGGGCCCTTGAGCTGGTGCGCACGGGGTGGAAGTGTCGCACGGGATTTCTATACTTTCGCCGACCTCGCCCCTCGACGCTGGAGTCCCCGACGTGACCGAAGAACGTACCTATCTCGAACTGTCCGAAGACACCGGTTCCGCTCACAAGTTCTACGAGTTGGTCATCTCCGGCACCACCGTTCGGGTCACCTATGGGCGCATCGGGGCGTCCGGTCAGGAACGGGTGTTCGATTTCGACACCCCGCAGAAGGCGGAGGCCGCCGCCCGGCAGAAGATCAATCAGAAGCTGCGCAAGGGTTACGAGCTCGCGCAGCGGGGAGTGCGGCGGGCGCGCGCCATCTCGCGCCGCACGATGACCAGCACCAGGTCGGCCGCAAAGCAGGCTCCGGTGGTGTGGCGATTCGACAGCGGTTCGGCCGCGTTCGGCATCTTCATCGACGGCGACCGCTGCATGGTCGGCAACGAAAGCGGCGACATCTACACGCTGACGCACTCCGGTGAAGTCGTCGGGCGGTTCCAGCTACCCGACGGCGTGAAATGCCTGGTCTCCGACGACTTCTGGCTCTACGCCGGATGTGACGACGGCAGGGTCTACGACCTGTCGGGCAAGATTCCCCGCGTCGCCTACGAGATCTCGGCCGATGTGGACATCTTCTGGCTCGATGTGGACGATGCGACCCTCGGCGTCTCCGATCGCAACGGCCGGGTGACCGCGATCGACCACGAGGACGAGTTCCAGTGGGCGCGCGATGTCACCGGAAACGACGCCTGGATGGTTCGGTGCGACACCGACTCGGTCTATCACGGGCACTCCCGAGGTGTGGCGCGTTACCGAACCTCGGACGGTGTTCCACAGTGGCAGACCGACGTCAACGGCAACGTCCTGTTCGGATGGCAGGAGGCCGACAGCGTCTACGCCGGCACCGGACGCGGTGAGATAGTTCGACTGGCGAAGGCCGACGGCGAGGTGACGGCCAGATACCGCTGCGACACCGCGGTGTACTCCTGCGCCACGTCGCCGGGCGGAAAGTTCGTCTTCGCCGGAGACAACCGCTCCTCCATCTACTGCTTCGACGAGAACGGGGAGCGGCTGTGGAAACTGGGCACCGGCTGCGGATCGGCGTTCTCCATGCAGTACCACGATGAGCGGGTCTACATCGTGACCACCAGCGGGGCCTTGGCCTGTCTGGACGCCAGCCCTGCCGCGATCGAAGCCGCTCAATCGGGCAGCGTCCCGACCGCGGACACCGTCAAGGCGCCACCGACGTTGGCCGCGGTGGCGCCCAGCGTGGTGTTGGAGACCGCTTCCGACGACGGTCAAGGCGTTGTCGTCGAGTGCTTCCACGACGGGTCGAAGCTGCGGGTTCGTGCCGTCAGCGCAGGATATGACTCCACCTGGAACGTGCAGTTCCCCAAGGGGGTTCGGGAAGCGGGGGCGCGTTATCTGGTCGATGGACTGCGGGCCGGCGGTCGAGGCGGCTTCTACCGTTCCCATGGCGAGATCCGCCGGTTGCGATAACCGGCGGCCGTCAGCCCCGATAGCAGATGACGAAGTCGTCGAAGGAGTGTTCGCCTGGGCGGCGGTCGACCTCGTCCAACGCGTCGCGAATCGCGTGCAACTGGGCGACGGTCATCGGCAGTCGGGCCTCATCGGGTTGATGGGTCGTGCCGCGTGGATAGGCCACTCCCGCGACCGTGGACATCTCGACGTGACACCCCAGCACGTGCTCGACCGGATGATCGGCGCTGAACGCGATCATCCGGTCGATCGTGGTTCGATAGGCGTCCCAGTCCTGGATGTAGAGCATCCCGGGATAGCAGGTGTCTCCGGTCAGCAGCAGCCGCGAATACCGGTCGTAGAACACCGTGGCCGCCTGTTGGTGCCCGGGGCCGGGTATCACGTCGAGTATTCGATCGCCCAGGTCGAGCGTGCGGTTCGTGCTCGGCCAGTCGTCGAAGCCGTAGTACTCGACGACCTCGGGCAGGCCGGCCCCGACGATGTGGGTGTTCGGCCGGGACCGGAACTGATCGTCGGCGGCGACGTGGTCGCCGTGCGCGTGGGTGTGAGCGACCACGAGGCCGTAATCGTCGCGGGGGTTGTCGGTCAGCCAGTCGTCCACCAGCCCATCGACCTCGCGACGCAGCGGGAAGAACTCCGGCTGCGGGGTGGCTCCGGTGTCGATGAGCAGGGCGCGGGCGTTTCCGAACAGCAGAAACATGAACGGCGCCTCGAAATGAACCGACATGTTCTGCCGCAGGATCATCGTGTGAGGATCGTAGGCGTGTACCTGGATTTCGGGAGCCGGATCGTGTTTGGGCGAGGGCCAACCCGCGTGCCACGTGACGTCGAGAATTCCGTTGCCTGAGCCGGTGTCGAAAGTGACCATCCGGCGAAGTCTAACCGGGTGCCCCATCATCCTGTATGGACCGGCGTGGCCGTCGTCGGTCAGTCGGTCGTCGGCCACCGCTTGGCGGTCTCGACGTATTCCTCCAGCGTCCGCCAGCGCGCCGCCTCGAACTCCTCGCCGGTGAGGCCACCGCGACGCCGTTGCCTCACCACCCGATCCAACCGCGAGATGAGGCCGACACCGATGTCGAACCGATACCGGTCCTCCCACAGGTCGTCATCGCCGTCGGCGGGCAGATCCTTCTTCAGATCCGCCCAGACCTCGGATCGGGCGGGCAGTGGACTGTAGGGCACTCCGATGTGGAATTTCGCAGGGTCGTCGGGGTGCTGCGGATCGTAGACGGCCAGCACGGGGCGGTGCCGATATCGATACGACAGTTCGGCGGGCACGTCGTGACGTCCACCCCCGCGATCCCGGAAGGCGACAGTCGACACCCCGGTGTCCTCGTCGATCGGTTCCCAACCGTGCGGACGCCCCAACGCGGTGGCCGTCCCCGGCTGGAGCCGGTATCGGAAGCCATAGTGCCGCCACAGTCTGGTGAGGCCATGAACCAGCAAGGTCATGGCGACCACCGTGAACCCCGCCATCGTGGCGATCCAGACGACCAGGTCACCGGACAGGCGGCCTCCGGCCGATTCCCAGCAGCCGACCCCGAGCGCGCCGGCCGCCACGACGATCGCCAAGTACGTTCCGCATCGGAACAGGCAATCCCACGCGAACACCACGAAGCCGATCCCGATCAGCGCGCCGACCGGCAACAACAGAACCCGCCAGTCACCGGTGGAATAGCCGCCCGAGTCGTCGGCCCGCCATGAGATCTCCGACTGATGACGGGCTCCGAAATAACAGGTGATCCACAGCAGACCCAACAGCGCGTTGCCGAGGAGAAACCCTGAGGCGCGCCGTGCCGGGGTCATCGGACCACCTTCCATCGGGGGCTGTACGTCGGAGCGTACTCAGCGTTGTCTATATCGCGCTACCCCCTTACGATGAGCGGGAAACGACCCGACGCGGTCTCCCACGTTGGTCCGAGCGGCCGGAGGCAGGTGAGCGATGTGAACGAGCCCGGGGTTCGCCGGCTGGTTCAGCAGATCCGACTCTTCGTGGTCGGAGTCGTCCTCTTCGTCGTGTCAGCGACCCTGATACTGCTGGTCGCGCCGCCGCAGAGTCGGCTGCTACCGGCGTTCCTGTTCCTCCTGCTTTGTCTGCCGCTGTGCTGGCGTGGTATTCGCGCACTCCTGCGTGAGCGGCCAGATGCCTGGCAGCGAAACGGCACCCTGGCCATGGCGAGAGTGGGTCCATTGCGGAGCGCCGGTACCGACGAGGGCTTGGAGCCCTATTTCGCGGGCACGGCGGTGCTGGTCTCTAATGGAGTGACGGTGACGTTGCGGCCGTTCCAGTACCCGGAACGGTATCGGCGACAGATCGAGGCGATGGACACCTGGCCGGTTCAGTACCTTCCGAAGTCCCGTCAGGCCAAAGTACGGCTGGACCTGATCGAGCTCGTCCTCGAACGCGAGGATCCGCGACCGGTCACTTGAGCAGTCGGGACAGTCGCCGGTCGGCCAGTGGTTTTCCGCCGGTTTGGCAGGTGGGGCAGTACTGCAGGCTCGAATCGGCGAACGACACCTCGCGGATGGTGTCGCCACAGACCGGGCACGGTTGCCCGGCGCGCCCGTGAACTCGCAACAGTTCCTTCTTGTGTGCCTTGACCTCACCGGCGGCCAGCTCGGCCGACTCCGCCACCGCTCTGCGCAGCGTTTCGCCGATCGCCTCGTACAGGCGCGTGACCTCGGCGTCGGTGAGGGTCGCCGCGATCTTGAACGGAGACAGCTTCGCGGTGTGCAGAACCTCGTCGGAGTAGGCGTTGCCGATGCCTGCGATGAGACTCTGCTGACGCAGGACGCCTTTGATCTGCTGCCGGGTACCGCTGACGAGGTCGGTGAACGCCGCCAGGGTGAACTCGTCCGACAGTGGTTCGATACCCAGGGACGCGACACCGGGTACGGCCTGAACATCGGTGACGACATAGGCTGCCAGCCGTTTCTTGGTGCCCGCCTCGGTCAGATCGAATCCCGAGCCGTCCTCGAAGGCCAGCCGCATCGCGATGGGATGTTTCCGGCTTGTCAGGGGCGCCTGTGGCAGCTCCTCGCGCCAGCGCAGCCAACCGGCGCGGGCGAGGTGAATGACCAGGTGAATCCCGTCGAAGTCGAGGTCGAGGAACTTGCCGTGCCTGTCGACCCGGCTGAGCGGGCGTCCGGTCAGGTCGCCCGGAACCGGATCGTAGGTCTTGAGTACTTGAATCGAGGCGACGTCGACTCGTTTCACCACCTGGCCGACCGCACGCCGGTTGAGGAATCCGGCCAGCGCGGTGACCTCGGGAAGTTCCGGCATTGTCACAGTCTGACACCGTTGCCGGACGAGCGCCAGGGTTCAGGCAGGTGACGCGGTCAGCGATGCGGCTCACCGAGTTGCGACAGCTGGTCCAGTGGCAGGCCGTACGCCCGACACAGCGCCGCGACGGTGAAGAACGACGGGCTGGGCAGTCGGCCGGTCTCGATTTTTCGGAGAGTCTCGGGCGAAATCCCGGCGGTGGCGGCCGCGTCTGCCAGGCTGGTCTGGCCACGGGCCCGGCGGAGCACTTCGCCGAGGGCGCTGCCTCGGGAGCGCTGGTCGGGTGTCAATGGGCGGCGAATCATGACGGTATTATAATACCGGTATTTTAATACCAACTGATTGAGTGGATCATGATCGAACTGAAGTCCCCGACCGAGATCGAACGTATGCGACCGGCCGGGAAAGCCGTCGCGGCGATCCTCACCGAACTGATGGCGATGGCCGACGTCGGTGTGAACCTCCTAGACCTGGAACAGCACGCCCGCAAACTCACCGCCGACCACGGTGCCACCTCCTGCTATTGGGATTACGCTCCCGCCTTCGGAGAGGGCCCGTTCCGAAACGTGCTGTGCACCTCGGTCAACGACGCGGTCCTGCACGGTCTGCCGCACGACTACCAGCTCGCCGACGGTGATCTCGTCAGCCTCGACTTCGCGATCGAGGTGGAGGGCTGGGTCGCCGACTCGGCCGTCAGCTTCACCGTCGGTACCGCGTCGGAGGCCGACGAGAAGCTCATCACCGCGACCCGGCTCGCGCTGGCCGCCGGAATCCAGGCCGCGCACGTCGGCAACCGCGTCGGAGACATCTCGGCGGCGATCGGAGCGGTGGCGGCCGAACACGGCTACCGGCCCAACGTTCAGTTCGGGGGTCACGGTGTGGGGCGATCCATGCACGAGGAACCCAGCGTGCCCAACGACGGAATGCCCGGGCGAGGATTCAGGCTGCGGCCCGGTCTGGTCATCGCCATCGAACCGTGGCTCCTCGCCGGAACCGACCAGATCAAGTACGACTCGGACGGGTGGACGATTCGGTCGGCGGACGGATCGCGTGGTGCTCACAGCGAACACACCATCGCCATCACCGAAGACGGTCCGCTCGTGCTGACCGAGCGAACCACTGATTGAGTCATCGAGGCGCCCGCCGGTCGAAGCAAGTGACGCCGCCGGTCGAAGCCGAAACACTGCCGGTTGAGAACCCAACCGGCCGGAACACGCGATCGAAGCGGTGCGGCGGGTGAGCCGGAGAAAGGCCCATCCAAGAGGGCATGAGGAAGCTCATGGGCTGGAGCGCGCGTCCCAAGGAGGCGGTCCTACGTCGTGTTGGACAAGGCACGACACCCATGAGCTCCGGTGATCGCGTGGTTTTCGCCCGCCGTCAGGAGACTGGCTCCATCCCGGAAGTTCGGGCAATACACGACCGTCCAATGATCGGTTGCGCGACGACTAGCGCGCGACCACCTCACGAGTCCAAGCAAAATGCATCTTCTGGACCACCTCCTTTCACGTGTACGGCGAATTTACGCCACGATCTCGACGAGCGCCACTGGATTATTCGTCTGTCATGTCACACCCGCTGACCTGCGGAGATGCTGTTGCCGGGCCCGCTCGGCGGGGCAAACGGTCCGTGACGTTCGCGACGCCGGCGACCCTCAACGGCTCGATCCGACGTGCGGCGACGCCGACCAGCGGCGCGGCGTCGGCGGCACATCCCCCAACGCGCCGACCAGCGTTTTCCTCCGACGTCGCATCGCCGTGAACGGTCATTTGCGAACTGTCCGGCAAAACCACCAATGTGGCCTCTTTGCGGTTTACGGTGGGTCCTCAACGGAATATTGATCGGGGGAGCGATGACGGTATCCGACGCCACCGGTGCGGAGAAGCATTCCTATGCCTCAGCGGTTTTCGTGGCGTCCGCCGCCGCGG
>Ga0233365_1000502_pt1 | contig 17889 bp, 10 predicted proteins | sample ElkDunMinimDraft_27_FD_191535 | JGI IMG/M metagenome (GOLD analysis project Ga0233365, IMG submission 191535) | Fecal eukaryotic communites from dung pellets of Tule Elk in California, USA - Elk Dung C36 | ecosystem: Host-associated > Mammals > Digestive system > Large intestine > Fecal | place...
GGTGATGATGAGTTCCTTCTTGCGGTCGGTGATGGTGAGGAAGCCGTCCTCGTCGACGGTGCCGACGTCACCGGTGGCGAGCCAACCGTCCGCGTCGACGATCGGCTCGACGCCGCCGTCGCCACGCAGGTAGCCCGAGCAGACCAGCGGGCCGCGCACGAGGATCTCGCCGTCGTCGGCGAGGCGCACCCGCATTCCGAGGTGCGGCCGCCCGACGGTCCCGGTGCGGAAACGCTCCGGGAGGTTGATGGTGGCGGTGCCGGTGGTCTCGGTCATCCCCCACACCTCCAGCACGTCGACGCCGATCCCGGCGAGGAACCGCAGGACCTCGACGGGGATCGGGGCCGCCCCGCTGCCGGCCCAGACCATGTTCTGCAGACCCAGTGAGGACTTGATCGGTCGCAGCACCGTGGCGTCGGCCTGCGCCAACCGGGCCGCCAACTCGTCCGGCACGGTCTGGCCCGCCGCGCGCAGCTCGTACGCCTGCAGGGCAAGCGCGCCGGCGGCGTCGAAGGCGGCCCGCACCGCGGGCTCCACGGTGGCCAACTGGGCCTGGATGCCGGCGGCCATCTTCTCCCAGATCCGCGGCACGCCGAAGAACGAGGGCGGAGCGACCGCACGCAGCGCCATGACCAGCTGCGTGGGGTCGGGGCAGATGGTCACGTGACCGGCGCGGTAGATGGGGTTGTAGACGCCCAGGAACCGCTCGGCGATGTGGGCCAGCGGCAGATAGGCGACCGACGGCGCGTGATCGGGGACGGCCACGAGGGCCTCAAGTGCCACCGCCTGATAGATCACGTTGTGGTGGCTGAGCACGACGCCCTTCGGGTCGCCGGTCGTCCCCGAGGTGTACAGCAGCGTCACCGGCTGCTCGGGGCGGATCTCCCGCCAGCGCCGCTCGAAGGCGTCCGGGTCGCTCCGGTGCGCGGCCCGGCCGATGGAACGCAGCTGCGACAGCGGCACGAGCATCGGGTCGCCGTCGCCGGGTTCGGTCCCGTTGACCAGCACCACCCGGCGCAGCTGCGGCAGCTCGGGCAGGATCGCCCGCCAGCGGGCCAGCTCGGCGGCGCCTTCGAGCACGAGCACCTGGGCACCGCTGTGCAGCGCCAGGTAGCGCATCTGATCGGCGCTCAGTGTCGGATAGATCGTGGAGGGCACCGCGCCCAGATGGACTGCGGCCAGGTCGACCAGCCAGTGTTCCGGCCTGCTCGACATCATGATCAACATGCGGTGCCCCGGTTCCAGGCCGATTTCGGCCAGGCCGCAGGAGAGCTCAGTGACCTCAGCGCGCAGCTCGGCCCACGTACGGGTGTCGTCACGGCCGAGGGTGGTCAACGCCGGCAGATCGGCGAACTCGGTGGCATTGCGGTGCAGCAGCGCGGGAACGGTCAGCCCGGCCGCCGTCTTGGCGCACTCGTCGGCGAGGGTGTCGGCAGGGGTGTCGGCAGGGTCCATGGGCTACTCCTTAAGTCGTAACCGGGCCTGGTGCTGATGAGACCGGCGCACCCCGCGGATTGTGCTTCGAGGGCCCTACGGCCTATGACAGCACTGTAAACGAGGGTTAACTTTCTGGAAAGGATCGATCAGTCGTCCGTGCTCACCTGGCTCCCTGTCGTGGTCGGCTGACGAACGTGGACTAACCAAACCGACATCGTCACATCCGCCGGCCCGGTGCCGCGGCGGCCCCCGGGCCGTTCGCTCCGGCCGGCCCGCCCGCCCCGGCGAACCGGATCATCGATGGCCCTCCGGTGACGACTCCGGCGGCTCGCTCAGGCGGCTTCCGACGGGGCCTGCCCGCCCGGGGCGCTGCCGAGACGCTTGTTGATTTTGATCATCACCGCCCTGGCGTAGAGGTACATGCCACCGAGGATGCCGACGAGCGCGATCGGAATGCCGTAGCGCGGCGATACGTACATGGCCAGGAACCAGGACCTGACCTCGATTCCGGTGAGGATGGCAACCAGTGGTACCAGCCCCTGCGGGATCAGCAGGACCGAGCCGAAAGCCCAGCAGAGGCCCTCGGCGATGCTCCCCGTTTTCACCCCCTCGCCAGCCTTGACCGCCTGGTGGATGGCGGTCCGGCCACTGCGCAGGGCGTGCAGCATGTCGGGTCCGCCGGTGGCGAGCCGGCTGATCGCCGCCTTGCCGAGCCAGTAACCGACGACGATGCCGGTGAGCAGGCTGACCGGCATCCCGGCCCACGTCAGCCACGGCTGGTCGAGCCGCTCGCCGAGGAGTACCAGGCCGAGTCCGGGCACCGTGAGGAGCGTGCCCACCCAGAACAGGACCTGGGACTGACCGGTGGTGTCCGCCCGCTCGAGTGGGTTGCTCGGGCGCCTGTGGGCATCGGGGCCGGGAACCATGCCGAACACGGACGAGTAGACGATCAGACCGGCTCCGCCGCCGAGCAGGGCCGGCACCGTGGCGGCGACCCAGGGCCAGGTCCAGGTGTAACCGCTCCACCAGACAAAACCGACACTCAGGATGATCGTGATGGGCGCGAAGACGATCAGGTATGCCCATTGCCGGCCGCGGACGTCTGCTCGCTGGCTGCCCATGGCCAGCGTCTGCCAGAGCGCGGTGCCGTCCTGGCCGTACAGGTTGCAGGCCGAGGTGATCGCGAACAGGGCAAGCGCCGGACCGGCCCAGGGCAGTAGCAGCCGGGCGTCGAAGGTCAGCGGCAGCAGCACGGTGCCCAGTGCCCAGAAGATCGGCACCGCGGCGGTGGTGATGCGCAGCGGATCGCGCCACCAGGTGCGCAACTCCTTGCGAACGACCGCGCCGGTCGCCCCGGCGAGCAGCCTCCCTGACACGGGTGGACGGTCGGCGCTGCCGCGAATGGTGACCCGCGCCCGGCGCGGCGTGCCCAACTCGACCGACCAGGCCAGCAGCAGCAGCCCGGACAGCACCACCAGCCCGGCCGGCGCCGCGATGGCCAGTGGCCAGTCCCCACGGCCCGCCGCGTCGACCGCCACGATGCCCCAGCTCGACGGGCTCGCCCGCAGCGTGGCGGTCATCGCGCTCGAGAACCCGGTGGTGAGGATCTCCGAATACATGATCGCAACGACGATCATCCAGCCGGACTGGGTCAGCACGAGCATCGCCGCGAACAGCAGGCCCGTGATCGCCGCACCGGCCCGGGACGCCGCGACCACCCCGAACACTCCGTAGGCCACCCGGGACAACAGCACCACGAAGACCAGTTGCAGCCCCGCCACCGGTACCGCCACCAACGCCGGGACCACACCCTGTCGAGCCCCGTAGGTGACCAGGGCGACGAACCCCAACGCGGTCACCGCGGTGGTGATCCCGACGAAAGCCGCGGCCAGCAGGCCCATTGCGAGTGTGCGCCGGGGCACCGGAAGCAGGGTGAAGTGTTCCACCCGCAGCACCGCCGAGCCGCCCCACAGCGGGCCGATCAGCCAGCCGAGCATCCACATCACGAACACACACGCCAGCAGGTCGCCCAGGACGTCCTGGTTGGGAATGTCGACCAGCGTGAGCCAGATGGTGGCCGCGGCGAACAACAACCCGAGCATGGCGCCGACGAGCATCCACGCGGCCCGGCCACCGGTCATCGAATTCTTGATGATCGACAGCTTCATCCGGATCAGGACGCCACCCACGAGAGCCCTTTCCGGGTGTGTTCGTCGCCGCCGACCAGACGCACGAACGTCTGCTCCAGCGTGGTGTCGCCCCGCACCTCGTCGAGCGGGCCCTGCGCCACGATCCGGCCGCGGGCCATGATGGCCACGGTGTCGCACAACTGCTCGACCAACGGCATCACGTGGCTGGAAAGCACCACCGAGCCGCCACCCGCCACAAAATCGTTGAGGATCGACTTCAGGGCCGCCGCGGACACCGGGTCCACCGCCTCGAACGGCTCGTCGAGCACCAACAGCCGCGGCCCGTGCAGCAGCGCCGTCGCCAGGCCGATCTTTTTGCGCATGCCGGTCGAGTAATCCACCACCAGCGTCCGCTCGGCCCCACCGAGTTCCATGACATCGAGCAGTTCCTGCACCCGGCCCGCCAGCACGCCGGCGTCGAGGCCGCGCAACTGCCCGATGTACGTCAGCAGCTCACGGCCGGTCAGGCGCTCTGGCATCGACATGCCATCGGGCAGCACGCCGATCAATGTCTTGGCCTCGGCCGGATCGGACCACACGTCCACACCGCACACCCGGGACTCGCCGGTGTCGGGCCGCAGCAAGCCGACAGCCATCGACAACAGAGTCGTCTTGCCCGCTCCGTTGGGGCCCACCAGCCCGAACAGTGAACCCTCTGGCACCACGAGGTCGACGTGGTTCACCGCTACATTGCCGGCGAACTCCTTATGGAGACCGGACAGACTCAGTGCTGCCGCCCGACCCTCCACTCCAGGTTTTCCCGGTCCGGCGTACTGAGTGGTCGTTGGCTCCATGATTCCCCTTGATGTCACTAGGTGACGAGGAACCCAGTTTGCTCGACTTGCCGCGTTCATGAGGGCCGGTGACGCTCGGCAATGTCGGTGGCGTCCATCGACGGCACAGTCCACTGATCGCCGCCGTCCGGGGCTACCTTCTGCACCACCGAGGCGGCACTCTCCGCGCCAACGCCAACGCCAGCGCGGCGGGCGCGGCCAGTAGCGGCTCGTCGACGCCGGGCAGGATCAGCGCCTCTGGCGGCAGAGCAAGATCCGCCACCGCCGTACTGGATAGCAGCAGTTTGACGTAATGCTCGAAGTACCGGCCGCCCGGCTCGGCTGCCGCCTGCCCATCCGACTGCGGTACGCCGAGACACCATGGCGCCTCTACTGCAGCCTCGGGCTGCGCCTGTCGTACGACCCGGAAACACAAACGGTGCGGGCAAGTTTTGACCTTGCCACGCACCGCTGGAATTCTGTTGGTGTCCGAGGGGGGACTTGAACCCCCACGCCCTATACGGGCACTAGCACCTCAAGCTAGCGCGTCTGCCATTCCGCCACCCGGACCTGCTCGTACAGCCTACCCTGTCCGACCGCGGCGGTTTTCTCGCCCGTCGGCAGGCCTTCCAGCTGCACGGGGCATTACTTTACACGGCCCGATTGGATCATGCACATCCCGGTTCGGAGATCGACTTTGCACAGGTCAGAGGCCTGTTCGAGCCCGCCGCAGCCGAAGTGATCACGCCGATCCCTTCCCCGTCGACGACGCCTGGGCACTGCCGGAACACAGCAAGCCGGCCACAGCCCGGGGACCCGGGTAGCGCCAGGACGGCGCGCCGGGCAGCATTGGGCGGGTGTCCCAGCCCTCTCCCCTAGCCGCCGCACAGCAGCGAGCGCTCGCCCAGCGCAACGCCGGTGACCCGGCCGGCGCCCGCGAATACCTCGACGACGTCCTCTCGTCGGCCCGACGCAGCTACGGCGAAGATCACCCCGAGGTGCTCGCCGCCTCGCACTTCCTCGCCCGGCTGCACCGCGAATCCGACGATCCCGCCGCCGCCCGGCGCATCCTGGAGATCGCGCTGGAGGCCGCGTCCCGGCGGACGGCCGGCAACGACCCGCTGGTGCTGGGGATCACCGCCGACCTGGCCGGCGTCGCCGAGGAGCTCGGAAACCGGCACGAGGCACGAAAGCACCACACCCGGATAGCGACCGACGGGCCTGCGGTGCTCGGCGCCGAGCACTGGGCGGTGCAGGCGGCGCGAGCCTTCCTCGGCGATGCCGCCCCGGCACCCGCCGGGCAGACCCAGGCCGGGGGCACGAGCGCCGCCGTACCCCACGCGCCCCAGGCCGCCGCACCGCAGTCCGCGCCACCGGCAACGCCGTATGCGCCGTATGCGCCGCATCCCGCCGCGCCGCAGTCCGCGCCACCGGCCGTACCGCAGTCGGGGCCGCCGGCCGCGACCGGCGCTGCCGCCGCGCGCCCGGTCAATCCGGCGCTGGACGCGCTGGCCGAGCCGACGACGCACCTCACCACGATCCAGATCGACGAGCCGACGACGCCGCTGGGCTCGGCCGAGACCGGCGACGAGGCGACAACGGTCTTCCCGGCCGGCACTGCCGCTTCGCAGGGCCCGGACGAGCCCACGACGATCGTCGCTCCCGCCGGCATCGCCGAGGCCGGCGACGAGGCGACCACCCTGATGCCGCTGGTGACACCGCCGCAACCACCGGCGGCGCCGGCACCGCCGTACGCGGCCCAGGCGCAGGGAATGTCTGCCCAGCCCTACGCGGCTCCGGTGCCATCACAGACGGCGCCGACACAGTCGCAGGGTTGGACTCCGCAAGCCCAGAACTGGGCCCCGACCAGCGCACCTCCGGTGAGTTCTCCACCGATCAGTTCGCCGCCGATCAGCAGCCCGCCGATCAGCTCGCCCCCCGGGGCGTACGCGTACCCGCCGGGTCCGCATCCGCCGCACTTCGCGCCGCCGCCGCCGCGCCCCGGCCAGCAGCAGGGCTGGAGCGGCCCCGGCCCTGACCGGTCCCGCTTCGCCGAGCACGGCGGCGCAGAGCGGGCGTACGGCAATGAGGTGGCCGCTGCCACGGATCGCCCGAAGTCCCGCGGGCTCATCGTGGCCGTCGCGATCCTCGCGGTGACCGCACTGGTGGCGGTGGTTGCCGCAGTCGTCCTGGTGATCGGCAAGCTCGGCGACGACGCGTCCGGCGACCCCGATCCGACACCGTCGGCGGCGCCGCTCGGCCAGCCGCCGACGAATGTGCAGCTGCGTGACAACGGCACTTCGATCACGATCAGCTGGGACGATCCGTCCGGTGGGCTGGTCCCGTTCATCGTCGCCAGTGGACGGGACCGGCTCGGCCGGGTGGCGGACGTGCCGGCCGGCCAGACCAGCCGCACGCTGGAGGGGCTCAGCCCCAGCCAGAACTACTGCTTCGTGGTGCTGGCCGTCTACGCCACGGACAACGTGAGCAGCTCCGCGTCGGTCTGCACGAACCGGACGCCCCAGCCGACCCCGAGCTGACGCCACGTATCGCGTACATCGGCTGCCGTGAAGATCTGTCAACGGATCCCACGGCAGCCGATTTTTGTGCGGACATTGGTTGTCCACAGGCCGCAACCGCGGGTTCCACGGTGTATCGACCGGCCCATATGATGGCACGCGGCTTGCGCCGATTACCGGCGGAAATGTTGGCGACATTGTCGGCGACCAGGACCGAAAAAGCACGGGGGAGGAAGCCGGCTGTGGACACCACAGACAACGGCACCATGTCCGAGGGCGGAGCGATACCGGCCGCGCCGCGACGACGCAGGTGGCGGCGCGGTGGCCTGGTCACCGTGGGAACGGTCTCGGCGCTCGTCGCCGCGATGGGGCTGACGGTGCTGGGGCTGGGGGCGGCCGACAACGCGGCGGCCAGCTTCGACGCCAGCTCGTGGCTCTGGAGCACCAGCAGGAGCGAGCTGGCCCGGGTCAACGGCATCACCGCCCGGGTGGACACCCGGGTGCAGGTGCCCGACGCGCGCAGCCACCCGATGCAGATCGTCCAGACCGACCGGATGCTGATCATGCGGGATCAGAAGACCGGCCGGGTCAGCACCATGGACCTGGCCACCCTGCAGATCATGGCGAACATGCCCACCGTTCCCGGGCTCGGGGTCAACGTCGCCATTCACGAGGACGCGGTATTCGTGGTGGACACCGTGCAGGGTCTGGTCCAGCAGTTGGATGCCCGCTCGCTGACCCCGGTCGGTGAGGCCCTGCAGTACCCGCCGGGCATCACCGGCGGCGCCTTCGACGGCGCGGGGCGACTCTGGATCGCCGTGCCGAGCGAAGGCACCGTCTCGGCCATCACCGCGGCGAAGCCACCGGTCGCTGCCGGTTCGGGCGGCGGCGACGGCGGTGCAGGCGACGGTTCCAGTCCGACCCGGGTGCACACCCTTGACGTCGCCGAGCCCAATCACGAACTCCTCCTCTCCACCCTGGACGACGGCGTCGCCGTCCTGGACCGCACCGGTGGCGTGCTGGCCACCGTCCGCGGCGAGGCCACCGCGAAGGCGCAGCTCTCGCTGGCGGGTCCGGCCGCACTGCCGGCCCACACCAGTGGCGCCCTGGTGCCGGTGACCGTGCCCGACGAGCGCGAGGTACACGTCGTCGACGGCGAGCAGCCCGTCGCCCGGTTCACCGTGCCCGGTGGCGGTGCCACCCTCTCGCCGGCCGTCGCCTGGGCGGACCGCTTCTACTGCCCCGACGAGACCACCGGCAAGGTCTACGTCTTCGACGCGAACGGCGAACTCGTCGACACCATCGCCGCTGCCGGCCGCGGCGGCCCGCTCGAGCTCGAGGTTCGCGAAAACCATCTCTTCATCAACTCGCCGCAGTCCTCCACCGCCCAGGTGGTCGACGACAAGCATTCGGTGCGCAGCGTCGACAAGTACGCCAACGACGTTCTCGGCGGCGACCCGCCGCCGGAGCCCCCGGCGGCGGCCCCGCCACCCCCGGCGCCGAAGAAGCCCCAGGCGAGCAAGCCCGGCGCCCCGCGCAGCGTCTCCGCCTCGGCCGGTGACGCCAGCGCCCGGGTGAACTGGCAGCCGGCCGCCCCCAACGGCGCCGCCATCACCAAATACATCGTGACCGGCGCCGAACGCCCAGTCGAGGTCGGCGCCAACCAGCGCTCCATCGAACTCACCGGCCTGACCAACGGCCAGACCTACCGCTTCACCGTGCAGGCGGTCAACGCCAAGGGCACGGGACCGGCCGGCAAGAGCAACCCGGTGGTGCCGACCGCGGAGGTGCCGGACGCCCCGGCGAGTGTCACCGCCGAAGCCCGCCCCGACGGCACCGTCGCGGTGAGCTGGCCCGAGGCAAACGGCCAGGGCAACAAGATCGCCAAGTACGCCGTCACCGCCGTCTCCGAGGGAACCAACGCGCCGGTGGGCGAGGCACCGGGCACCGAACTGGTCATCCCCGCCGGCACCCTCACCTACGGCAGCCAGTACGCCTTCACGGTGGTGGCGATCAGCGACGGCGGCGCCGGATCGAAGGCCTCCCCGCCGAGCGGCACCGTCGTGCCATTCACCCTGCCCGACGCGCCCGCCGGGTTGCAGGCCGCCACAGTGGCCGATCGGCCGGGCACCATTTCGGTGCGCTGGGATCCCGCGGTCGACAACGGCCGGCCGGTCACGGCGTACCAGGTGGAGGCGGGCGGCCGCACGACGGAGGTCACCACCGAACAGGCCACCCTCGGCGACCTCGGCAACGGCCAGAACGTGCAGATCAACGTGCGCGCGGTCAACGAGGCCGGTCCCGGGCCGCAGGCGAGCGCCACCGCGCGTACCGTCGCGCTGCCCCAGGTGACCATCACCCGGACCTCGGTGACCGCGACCTCGGTGACGGTGGCGGCGACCGTCGACGCCGGTGGCGGCAGCGCGACCTGCACGCTCAGCGCGGCCGGGGCCGCCGCCAAGAGCGGCGGCTGCGCGTCGCTGACCCTGACCGGTCTCACCCCGAGCACCCGGTACACGGTGAAGATGACCGCCACCAACGCCGCCGGGGCCGGCAGCGCGAACGCCACCGCGACCACCGCCGCGGTCTACGGCATCGCCACCTGCGTCAACGGCAGCAGCGGCGACCAGCGCACCTACTGCGACGCCGACCGCGACGGCCGCAACGGCAACGAGGTCTTCTCGGTACCGCGGCAGGACAACGACCGGCAGGTCGGCTGGGCCAAGCCCGGCACCCGCTGGGAGGCGTACTGCAAGGTGCGCGGCGAGGAGGTCTACGCCTTCGTCTACAACAAGGAAAAGCGCAGCACCTGGTGGGTGCGGATCAACTACTCCGGCAGCAACTACATCCCGTGGGCCTGGTTCAACCTGGAGGGCGACGACGACCTCGCTCTGCTGCCCACCTGCTGAACCGCACCGACCAGGCGAGGAGCATCACCGATCGTGAACAGCCGCGAGCCGCTCACCCAGGACGAGGTACGCGGTTTCGCCGGCCTGGCCGCCCGGCTCGCCCAGCACATCGAATCGGTGGTGCTGGGCAAGCCGCAGGTGGTCCGGTTGGCGCTCACCGCGCTCTTCGCCCAGGGGCATGTGCTGCTGGAGGACGTGCCCGGCGTCGGCAAGACGACGCTGGCCCGGGCGATCGCGGCGTCCGTGAAAGGCCAGTGGCGGCGCATCCAGTTCACCCCGGACCTGCTCCCCTCCGACGTCGCCGGGGTGACCATCTTCAACCAGGCCAGCCGGGCCTTCGAGTTCCACCCCGGGCCGGTCTTCGCCAACATCGTCATCGCCGACGAGATCAACCGTGCCTCGCCGAAGACCCAGTCGGCACTGCTGGAGGTGATGGAGGAGCAGACCGTCACCGTCGACGGGGTGCGCCACCCGGTGCCGAAGCCGTTCCTGGTGGTCGCCACCCAGAACCCGGTCGAGATGGACGGCACGTACCGGCTGCCCGAAGCGCAACTGGACCGCTTCCTGATGAAACTCTCCGTCGGCTACCCCGACGAGGCCGTGGAGATCGAAGTGCTGCGCGGCGCCAACCGGCGGTCACCGGAGGCGCTGACGCCGGTCACCGACACCGCCACGGTCAGCGGGATGATCCGGATGGCGCAGCGGGTGCACATCGCCGACCCGCTCTACGCGTACGCGGTCCGGCTCGCCGCCGCCACCCGCTCCCACCCGCAGGTCCGCGTCGGGGTCAGTCCCCGTGGCGTGATCGCCCTGACCCGCGCCGCCCAGTCGTACGCGCTCATCCAGGGGCGCGGCTGGATCATGCCGGAGGATCTCAAGGAGCTCAGCGGGCCGGTCTTCGCCCACCGGGTCCTGCTCTCCCCCGACGCGCAGGTCCGGGGCGTCACCGCCGCCGAAGTCCTCGCGCAGGCGGTCGCCTCCGTCACGGTGCCGCTGCCCGCCGGGCAGCAGCCCGTCCGAAGCTGAGCACCAGAAGATGACCGTCACCAGTCGTGGCGTCGCGCTGCTCGCCGCCGCCGTGCTGCTGCTCACCGCCGGGTTCCGCTTCGCGTACCCGGAACTGGCCGTGCTCGGCGCGGCCGCGGCGGTCGCCGTCGCCGGAGCGCTGCTGCACGCCGCCGGGCAGCCCCGGCTGACGGTCACCCGCAGTGCCGACCCGGACCGGGTCGCCCGCGGTGAACCGGCCACCATGACCCTCACGCTCGGCAACCGGGCCCGGCTGCGCCCGGTGAACCTGCTCGCCGAAGACAGCTGCGGCAACCGCACCGTGCCCGTGCCGGTACTGCGCCTGCGCCCCGGGCACGACACCACCGTCAGCTACCCGGTCCCCACCCACCGCCGGGGCGTGATCCCGGTCGGGCCGCTGCGGGTCACCCGCCACGACGCGCTCGGCCTGGTGTCGGTCACCCGCCGCTACGGGCAGAGCACGCCGGTCTGGGTCTATCCGCGGGTGCACCCGCTGCGCGCCGTCCCCACCGGTGTGGCCCGCAGCCTCGACGGTCGCGTCGACGGTGTCCCGCACGGCTCCATCACCTTCGACTCGCTGCGCGAGTACGTCGTCGGCGACGAGATGCGCCGGGTGCACTGGCGCACCAGCGCCCGCATCGGCGAGCTGATGGTCCGCGAACACGTCGACACCAGCCTCCCCCGGCTGGTGGTGCTCCTGGACAACCGCGCCGCCGCGCACCCCGCCGCCCGCGGCGGCATCGCCGAGACTTTCGAGGCGGCGTGCGAGGCAGCCGCCTCCGTCGTCACCGCCGCGCTGCACGAGGAACTGCCGGTGACCCTGCTCGAGGTCGTCGCCGGCGGGACGGAGCTGCCCAGCCCGCTGGACCGGCTCGCCGCCACCGAACTGACCCGCGCCCCTGGCGACGGCACGCTGCGCGAGGTACTCGGCCGGCTGCGCCGCGACCGCCTCGGCGACACCCTCGTCTTCCTCACCGGCCCCGGTGGCGCGGCCGACCTCGGTGACGTCGCCGCGCTGCGCCCCTCGGCGTACCCGTCGCTGCTGGTGGGGCTCTTCGGGTCGGCCGGCGGCAGCGCCGGCGGGACGGCCGGGATGACGGTGCTCGAAGCGGCCGACGGCGCCGAGTTCGCCGCCGAGTGGGACGGGGTGCGCCGATGGTGAAGCTCTGGCGCCCTCTGACCGCCGCGCTGGTGCTGGTGACACTGCTGGGGCTGGCCGCGACCGTGCTCTCCCGGGTCTACTCCGGACCGCTGCTCACCCGGCTGCTGCTGGGTGCCGCCATCGCCTCCGTCGGCATCAGTCTCGCCACCCGCCGCCTGCCGTCCTGGCTGATCGCCCCACTGTCGGTCCTCGGCCTGACCGCCTACACCGCGTTCGCGTTGCAGGTGGCGGCCCGCCACGCCGAACTGCCCGGCGGGCTCGCCGAGGTGACGCTGGACGCCGCCCGCAACGGTGTTCCCCGGCTGCTGACCGCGATGATCCCGGTGCAGGCAGCACCGGACACCGTGCTCGTCCCGCTGGTCGCCACCTGGCTGGCCGGGCTGGCCTGCGCGGAGGTGACGTTACGCACCGGGCGGGTGCTGCTCGGCTACCTGCCGCCGGTGCTGCTCTACGGCGGCGCGCTCTACGTGGTCGGCCCGAACGCCGACCCGGCCCTGTGGCCGACCACAGCTTTCATCGCCGCCGCGGCGCTGGGGCTCGTGCTCCCCGGCCGGCGAGGCGCCACGCCCGCCGGTCCCGCCGCCGGCACCCTCGGCACGGGCGGGCTGCCTACCGTCGTACGTCTGCGGCTGGCGGCCGGGACCGCAGCCGGGCTCGTGGCGGTCGTCGCCGCCGGCGTGCTCGTCGGGCCGTACGTGGCAGGGCAGGTCGCCGGGCGCCCGGTGGACCCCCGCCGGTACGTCCAGCCCCCGCAGGTGGAGTCGCTCGACGAGAGCCCGCTCATCCGCATCTCCGGCTGGGCGCTGCACCCGGACCAGGTCCTGCTGGAGCTGCGGTCGGAGACGAGCGGCCGCACCGAGGCGTCGGCGACCGACACCGATGGCACCGCGGACCGACCGGAGGCCGATGCCGGGAACGATCCCGCGGCCGACACGGCAGCGGAGCGGGATACGGCGGCGCAGGCCGCTGGGCAGCCGGCAGCGGCGCCGGTGCGGCTGCGGCTCGCCGTGCTCAGCGACTATGACGGGGTGACCTGGCAGGTCGGAGGGATCTACCGCAACGCGGGCCGGGTCCTGCCGCCGGCCGAACCGGCCCCCGGTGCCTTTCTGCGCACCGTCCGGCAGGAGATCACCATCGCCGGCCTGACCGGTCGGCTGCTGCCGGCGGTGGCGACGCCGCAGCAGGTGAGCGGTTCCCGGGTGGCCTACGACGCGCAGACCGGCACCCTCATCCGCCCGGAGGGACTCACCCCGGGGCTGCGCTACGAGGTGCTCTCCACAGCGGAGCGTCCCGACCCGGGCCTGCTGGGCGTCGCGGACGTCCCGGCCGGCGCGGAGCACACGCGGGTGCTGCAGGTCGCCGACGGTACTCCGCAGCGGCTGCGGGAGCTGGCCGAGCAGCTCGCCGCCGACAACGGTGCGCCTTACGCGCGAGCGGTCGCCATCGAGGATTTCCTCGCCGAGCACTACCGGGAGGTCGCCGACGCCCCCAGCGGCCACGCCTACCCCAATCTCGAGTTCTTTCTCTTCGGCGGCCGCGACATGGGCGGCCAGCGCGGCACCTCCGAGCAGTTCGCCGCCGCATTCGCGGTGCTGGGCCGGCTCGCCGGGCTGCCAACCCGCGTCGTGGTCGGCTTCGACTCGCCCACCGGCGACGGTCCGGTCCGCGCCGGTGACGCCCATGCCTGGCCGGAGGTGCTCTTCGACGAGGTCGGCTGGGTGGCGTTCGATCCGATGCCCCGCGACGACCGGCAGCCGCGTCCGGTGGAGGAGGACTTCCGGCCCAAGCCGGAGAAGCCGTCACCCCCGCCGGAGGAGGCACAGCCGAGCATCAGCCCTTCCTCCCCCGCCCCGGAGGCACCCGAGGCGGTGGCCGCGGCACCGGAGCGCGCAACGGCTTTCTGGCCGGTGATCGTCGCCCTGGTCGTGCTGCTGCTCGGCGTGCCACCGGCGGTGGTCCTGTTCCTGCGCAGCAGGCTGCGCCGGCGACGACTGACCGTCGGGTCCGCCCCGCAACGCATAGCCGGCGCCTGGCGGGAAGCGACCAACGCCCTGCGGCTGGCCGGGCATCCCGCGCCCGACCACCACAGCGCCACGGAGATCGCCGAGGCCGCCGCCGCCCTCTGGCCCACCGCCACCGCCACCGCCAGCGGCAGCGGCAGCGGCAGCGGCAGCGGGCCGTCGTTGCACGAGCTGGCGGAGCTGGTCAACCAGGCAGCCTTCGCACCGGGCACGGCCCACGACGCGCAGGCCCAGCGAGCCGCGCAGCTCGCGCACGAGTTCACCTCGGCGATGCGCGCAGCGCGTCCCCGGTGGCGGCGGCTGCTCTGGTCGCTCCACCCCGGACCGCTCTACTGGAGATGAGCGGCCCCGGACAGCCCGGCACGGACGTGCCGCGGGCAAATCGGCCATACCGGGGAGGACTGGCCAGGCCGGCTAACTGCTGAAACGCCGTACCATCGTGCGCATTGCCGTCAGCCAGCCGTCGGGGTTCTCCGCCTTGCGCTGGTGGAAGAGCGCCACCTGCGGATGCGGCAGGATCAGGAACCGCTCCGCCTCGATCCCCTCGACCACCGCCTGCGCCACCTGCTCCGGGGCGAGCACCGCCCCGGCCGCCGCCGTCACCCGGGCACCGAGGTGGCCGGCCGCCAGGCCTTCGCTGAGCATCGGCGTGTCCACCCCTTGCGGGCAGAGCGCGCTGACCCGGATACCCCGGTCGCCGTAGGTGACGGCCAGCCACTCGGCCAGGCCAACCGCCGCGTGCTTCGTCGTCGCGTACGCCGCATCACCGACCGAGGTCAGCAGGCCCGCCGCCGAGCAGGTCTGCAGCAGGTAACCCTCACCCCGGGCGAGCATGCCGGGCAGCACCGCCCGCGCGGCGTGCAGGTGACCCATCACGTTGACCTGCCAGGCACGATCGAAATCACCGTCGAGACCGACACCGGAGGTGACCCCGGCATTGGCGCAGAACAGGTCGATGCGGCCGTACCGCTGCTCGGTCTGCGCGACCAGCGCCGCCACCTGCCCAGCGTCGGTCACGTCCACGGCGGCAGCGGTGGCAACCGTGCCGATGTCGTCGGCGACCACCCCGGCGGCTTCGGCGTCCAGGTCCGCCACGATCACCGCTTCGGCGCCTTCGGCGGCGAAGCGGCGGGCCATGGCCGCTCCTATTCCGCCGGCCCCACCGGTGATCACCACAACCCGGCCGGACAGCTCCATGTCAGTCTCCCTCCGCCGGCCCCGTGCCGAGGCGCGCGATCAGCGCGGTCATCGCCGCGGTGGATCCGGACTGCGACTCCGGGGTGGGCAGCAGGGCCATGACCGGGACCGTCACCCCGGCGGCGGCGTAGCGCCGCACCTGCTCCCGGCAGCTCTGCGGCGAACCGTGCAGCACCAGCGCGTCGACGACCTCGTCGGGCACGGCAGCCGCCGCGCCCCGCCGGTCCCCGGCCGCCCAGGCCTGCCACATCGGGTCCAGCAGCTTCTCGCGCCCCAGCCACCGGTGGAAGGCGGCGTACGCGGGCACGGTCAGGTAGGTGGCGATGAGGCGGCGTCCGAGGGTGCGCGCGTACTCGGCGTTCTCCGTCGGGCAGACGAAGATCCGGGCGACGATCTCGAACCCGGGCCGTCGCGACCCCAGCTCGGCGATGGCCTGCGGCACGTCGTCGGCGCCGAGCCAGTTGAGGATGACCCCGTCGGCCTCCTCGGCGGCCAGCCGCAGCATCCGCGGCCGCAACGCCGCCAGGAGCACCGGCGGCGGTACGGCCGGCGGCCGTTCGAGGCGGAACCTGCGCACCGCGAACGTCTCGTACGTCTCGTCGACCAGCTCCCCCCGCAGCGCGCTCTGCAGGAAGCGCAGCATGTCGCGGGTGCGGTGGAACGGTCGGCTGTGGGGCACGGCGTTCCAGTCCTGGCTCAGCACCGGCGAGGAGGCCCCGATCCCGAGCGAGAACCGGCCCGGCGCGGCGTCGGCAAGGGTGGCGGCGCTCATCGCCAGCAGACCCGGACCGCGGGTGAAGACCGGCGTGATCGCCGTGCCGAGCCGGAGCCGGGGCGCCCAGGCGGCCGCCAGCGCCAGCGGGGTGAAGGCGTCGGCCCCGGCCACCTCAGCCGACCAGAGATCGCTGAAACCGGCCCGTTCCAGTGCGGCGTAGATGGTGTCGTGTTCCGACAGTGGCACGTCGTTGAGCGGGATGGTCATGCCCCAGCGATTCGTCACCGCTCGATGGTGCCCACAAACGTGCGCAACAGGCAAGATCTCAGATGCGTCAATTCCTGATGATCGTCGATTGTGCTCTGCCGCGTCACCGCTGCCGGCACACCGCCGGCAGCGCTGCAGGTCGCGAACTGCCGGCAGCCCGGCGCACCCTGAGCCGTTGCAGCCGATTGCCGCCGACGCCGTCAGCCCTTCTGGCTGGGCACCAGCCGATGCAGGGTGACCAGCACCGACGTCATCACCAGCGCCATCGCCCCGGTGATGCCCGCGGCGGAACCGGCATAGGCGATGAAGAGGGTCCGTGCCCGCAGCTCGTCCGGCGGTATGGCGGTCTGTCCCGCGAGCCACGCCAGCGCGGCCCCCGTCGCCAGGCAGAGCAGTAGCCCGCCGACCCCCAGGATCACCAGTGAGACACGGTGCGCCTCGGCCGGCTCCACCTGAGCCTGGGCCCGCTGGGTGAACAGCAGCAGAAGCCCGGCGATTCCCGCCCAGATCCCGACTACCAGGAACGCGGCGACGGCGTCGCTGGGACGGTGCCATCCGGCGGAGAGCGTCGCCACGCCGGCGGCGGCGGCGTATCCGGCGCCGAGCAGCGCGGCCAGGGCACGTCCCTTGCGGGGCAGGACCAGCACCAGCGCCACCGCCACCGACGCGGCGACCGCCGCATGACCGCTCGGGAGGCTGTTGCCGGCGCCGGACCGTTCGGGGTCGATGCCGAAGTCGGGGCGGATCAGAAAGAACTTGAGCAGCTGCGTGGTGACGTTGGCGCCGCCGATCAGCAGGATCGCCGTGATCGCCAGCGCCACCCGGCCCCGGATCAGCGCGATGAACCCGATGACGAGGGTCGCGGCGAGCAGGGAGAGCACCGATACCGCGTTCAGGATTCGACTGACCGGTTCCTGAATCTGCTCCTGACCGATCTGGTTGCCGGCCAGCGCGGCAGTGTCCAGCCATTGTCCGGTGACGGTGTGCAGCGAGTAGCGCCACACCAGATAAAAGCCGGCCGCCTGAATCGCGACCAGCAGCAACAGCCAGACCGCGGTCCAGGCCTTGGTTCCCCCTCGCACCCGCAAACCGTAACCGCAGCTCGAGCCGGACACACGGCGGGGACCACTTCCAGGCGCCCCACCGGCAGTGACCTGCGCGGATGGACCGGACAGCAGGAGGGTGCGCACAGCAGGATGGACGGGCGGGCAGGTGGTGAACGATCATCGGGCACACCGAACGGAAACCCGGAGGGCAGACAATGACGACACCGCCACCGCAGCCCCAGTCCGACAACCTCTTCGACCTGCTCGGCGGGCGGCGCGGCGCGATCGACGCCACCATCCCGCCGCTGGCCTTCGGAGTCGGCTGGTTCGCCGGTGGGGAGTCGATCTGGACCGGAGTGTGGGCGGCCCTGCTCAGCGGCGCCGTCGTCGCCGGCCTGCGGCTCTATCGCGGCGACCGGCCCCGCTCGGTGCTGATCGGGCTGCTCGCGGTCTGCGTCGCCGCCATCATCGCCCTGCGCACCGGACGGGCGGTCGACTTCTTCCTGATCCAGGTGCTCTCCAACGCGGCCAGTGCGCTCGCCTGGGCAGTCAGCGTCGTCGTGCGGTGGCCCCTGATGGGCGTGGTGGTCGGCAGCCTGCTGCGCCAGCGCGCACGGTGGCGGCGCAG
>Ga0233365_1000504_pt1 | contig 17885 bp, 20 predicted proteins | sample ElkDunMinimDraft_27_FD_191535 | JGI IMG/M metagenome (GOLD analysis project Ga0233365, IMG submission 191535) | Fecal eukaryotic communites from dung pellets of Tule Elk in California, USA - Elk Dung C36 | ecosystem: Host-associated > Mammals > Digestive system > Large intestine > Fecal | place...
GGCTCGTGTGATGGCTTGGCGGATCCACCAGGTGGCGTAGGTGGAGAATTTGAATCCCTTGGTGTAGTCGAATTTCTCGACTGCGCGGATGAGACCCAGGTTCCCCTCCTGGATCAGGTCAAGCAGTGAGACGCCCCGTCCCGTGTACCGCTTGGCAATGCTCACGACGAGTCGCAGGTTCGCCTTCAGGAGTTGATCCTTCGCGCGGCGGCCGTCGCGTGCGATGGCTTCGAGGTCGATGTGCAGTCGACTGTCGGTGACCGGGTTCTCAGGGTCGGTCAGTCGTACTTCGGCGAACAACCCCGCTTCGATCGCCTTCGCCAGGTTGACTTCTTCGGCAGCGGTGATGAGCCGGTGCTTGCCGATCCCGTTAAGGTATGCACGGATGGGGTCAGCCGTCATGCCTCCGTTGTCACTCTGCACGGCCTCGGTGTTGTTGTCGATCAGCGTGGTTGCCACGATTCTCGCCTTCCAGGGAGTCATTCACGGCTTCGCGTCCCGTACGCGAGGCCAACTCCAGCATGGCTCTGCCGGTGTTAAGGCTTAGTGAAGTGGTCTTATAGGTGGCACAAACCCGGGAGACAATATGTCTGTGATGACCAGAATATGGGGAATTGACAGCCATTCTACAGTTAGTAGAATTGACCTGGGGCGGCGTCGGCTCGCCGTGCGCCCCTCCGATAATTGAGTACCCATTGATTGATTATGAGGAGTAGCGACAACGTGGCCCGGCTGGGAGAACTCGAACATGCCATTATGGACGCACTCTGGGCTTCGGATGAGCCGATGACCGCCAGAGACGTGCGTGACGCGTTGGCAGAACGGGATTTGGCCGCTACCACGATCTTGACCGTGTTGTCCCGCTTGGAGAACAAGGGACTGGTCGGTCGCGACCGTAGTGCCAGGGCGCACCGTTACCGCCCGACCGACAGCCGCGACGTTCACGTGGCTTCACTGATGCGACAGGCGTTGGACACCGCTCCCGACGCCGACGCCGCGCTGGCGAGGTTCGCCGACGCGGTCACCCCACACGAGGCTGCGGCGCTGGCCGAAGCGCTCGACGAGGCGATGCGTAGGCGCGGCGCGAGAGGCGGCTAATTCCCGTGTCCACACTGACCATTCTGATCGTGACCCTGTCGTTGGCGGTGGCGCTGCTCGGCCCGGTCCCGGCGATGCTGGAGCGTGCCCGGTGGCCCAGTCGTGAGCCCCGTGCCGCCCTGGTGCTGTGGCAGGCGATCGGATTGGCCGGTGGCATCGCCGTGCTCACCGCCGCGATGGCCCTGGCGCTGGCCCCACTGCACTCGTCACCGCTGGTCGCCGCCGTCGTGTTCGCCACCAACATCCTGACCGGTGATCTCACCGGTGGTCTGGGTGTCGCGCACCTGAGCCTGCTGGCGATAGCGCTGGTCATGACGGCCCGGCTGGCGGGTGTTCTTCCCGTCACCATCTGGCGGACCTGGCAGGCACGCCACCGTCACCGCGACCTGGTGGGCCTGGTCTCGCAACCGTGGCCGGCGGCTCGACCCGGTCACGGACACGTCCTCGACCATCCGGTCGCGGCGGTGTACTGCCTGCCGGGACGGGTCAGTCGGGGACGACCCCGCGTCGTCTTCACCACCGGTGCGCTGGAGCAACTCGACGACGGCGAACTGTCGGCGGTACTGGAGCACGAACACGCTCACCTGACCGAACGCCATGACCTGGTCGCGTTGCCGTTCCTGGCCTGGGTGACCGCGTTCCCGTGGTTCCCCGGTGTTCGCCGCGCAAAGGCGAGCGTCGCGGTACTGCTGGAGTTGGTCGCCGATGACCGAGCGGCCCGAGCCGCCGACCCGGCCGCGTTGGCGTCGGCGCTGGCTCGCATCGGTCGTTCCGAGACCGCGACACCGGCCGGAGCGTTGGCCATCACCGGGACCGGGGTACTGCTGCGAGTGCGGCGACTGCTCGATCCACCCCGCCGTTCCAGGACCTGGCGGGGCGCCGCCTACGCGATGGCGGCGGTGCTGGTGTCGCTGCCGGCGGTCGTCATGATCCCGTGGTGAGTCGACCAGTCGTGACGACCTGACCCGATCTGCGCCGAACCAGGGGTTGATCGGTGAACGCAGTGGAATAGTGACGAGCGTGACCGACGATCCTTTTGACGCACTCGACACCGAGGCCGCCAGGCTGGATCGGTACTTCGCCGGCCTGGACGGTACACAGTGGCAGGTTCCCAGCCGATGCGAGGGCTGGGACCGGCGCGCGATCCTGGCGCACCTCGTCGGTATCGAGCAGTACCTCCGCGCCGGACTCGACGATCGGGTCGCCGAGTACGCCGCTCAAGCCGGACCGAACGTCGGCTACGAGGACTTCAACGAGTACATGGTCGCGTCCATGGCCGACGTCGACACCGATGAACTGGTGAACCGGTGGCACGACCTCATCACCGAGGATCATCCCCGGCTGCGCGACCGTGGCGTCGACGGCCGCATGGCCACGCACGCCGGTCCCTACCCGGTGGGGCGTCAGACCTGGTATTTCGCCAGCGAACTGGCCATCCACGGCGACGACATCGACGTTCCCGTGTCCGAGAACGAACGCGCCGACCGGGAGGCGTGGCGACTGACCTTCGCGTTGGACGCGTTGCGGGAGTCCGGCCGGGGCATCGAGGTCACCGAGACCCCCGACGGATACCTGGTCCGCGACGCCGACCAGTCGGTGGCACTGTCGCGAACCGACCTGATCGAGGCGCTCTCCGGGCGGCTGGAGGACACGTCGGTACCGCAGTCGATGCGGGACGCCCTCGTGGTCCTGGCTTGACACGACGCGCTCCGCCGCCGGGCCGATAGGGGACTAACGCGCCGGCCGGCCCCTTCGCGATCGGCGCGGACCAGTTGCGCTGCAACGAGATCAGACGCAACCCGAACACCAGGATCGCGGCCCCCAGCGACGACCACAGTGGCGGCACGTCGAAGTAGTGGCACACCGTGATCACGATGGTTCCCGCCAGGGACGCGACGGCGTAGATCTCCCGCAGCAGGACCACGGGGATCTCGGCGGTCAACAGATCACGGACCACACCACCGCCGATCGCGGTGATCATGCCGATCATGCACGCGCCCACCTGCGGGATACCGGCATCGAGCGCGGCCACCGTTCCGACCACGGTGAACAAACCGAGTCCCGCCGCGTCCAGAGTCAGCATGGTCTTCCGCAGCCGGAACACCCGGCTGTGCAGCCAGAAGATCACCGCCGCGGTCAAGCCCGCCGTAACGGGATACCGCCAGTCGGTGAACGCCACCGGCGGAGCCTCGTTGATCGCCACGTCGCGCAGTACACCGCCGCCCAGCGCGGTGACCACGCCGATGACGGTGACACCGAACAGGTCCAGCCGCTTCGCGACCGCGGCAGCGGCACCCGATGCCGAGAACACCATGATTCCGGCGAGGTTGAGCCCGAGTAGTAGTTGTTCTTCCCCCACGGACGTCGCGGCCCTAGTTCTGGTGTCTGACGACGGTGAAGTGGGAGATCGCGCTCAGGTTGCCCAGGCGTGCGCCCGGCGGTGACGGCGTCGTCGCCGGGACCAACACCTAGTTCCCGCTCTTCATGGTTTCGAAGATCTCCTTGCACAGCGGGCACAACGGGAACCGCTCCGGATCCCGGGTGGGGACCCACAGCTTTCCGCACAACGCCCGGATCGGGACTCCCGAGACCATGGAGTCCATGAGCTTGTCCTTGGGAACGTAGTGTGCGAACTTCTCCTCGTCGCCATCCTCATATTGATAATCGGATTCGGTGCGTTCGTCGAGGATCGTGCCGCCGTCGCCGTGGAAAGTCTCAGTCATCGCTTCAAGCCTTAGTTGGTTGTCCTGCCCTACCGTTACCCAGTCTGTCACGAACGACGCCCGCTCAGGTGTCGACGTCGATGACCTGTGGCGGTTTCGGTGGCTCGATCGCCTCTGCGGTTGGCTCTTCGGGTTCACGACGACGAAACCAGCGTCGCTCCTCCTTGGGAAGCCGATCGTTGGCGATGAGAACCGCCATCCACGGCAGCAGAATCATTCCCGCCGCGCAGATGATCAGCCACAGCCACATCAACGGAGCCTCGACCATCACCAGAATCGCGGCGACAACCAGCAGGACCACGCGAACCAGCATCATGATCCCGTAGCGAATCTGCCGGGTACGCATCTGCTGAGCAGGACTGCGTTGCGCGTCGGTGATCAACGCGGGCTTGTCGTGCGAGTGCGCCATGCCGTAAGCCTGTCACTATCGGGCGAGCTGTGCCACCTCAGGTCTCCTGTTGTGACCGCGCCAGGCACGATAGGACCATGCGAGCGGTAGTGCAGACGGTCAGCCAGGCGAAGGTGACCGTCGACGACGAAGTGGTGGGGCAGGTCGACGACGGCCTGTTGGTGCTCGTGGGCGTGACGCACGAGGACACCGTCGAAGACGCGGCGGCGATGGCCAAGAAGATCTGGGAACTGCGGATCCGAGAGGGAGACCGATCGGCCAGCGACGACGGCGCGCCGATTCTGGTGGTGAGTCAGTTCACGCTGTACGCCGACACCCGCAAGGGGCGGCGACCCTCATGGGGGAAGGCGGCCCCGTCCGAGGTGGCGGAACCGCTGGTGACGGAGGTGGTGACGGCTCTGCGAGCGCTCGGCGCCACAGTGGAGACCGGACGATTCGGAGCCATGATGCTGGTTTCGAGTGTGAACGTGGGCCCGAGGACCATCCTGTTGGAGCGGTAAAATCAATGGTTTGTTCGCCAGGGTTCTGGCGATGCGGCTCAACCAATCAACGACGGGATGTCGTCTCGTCGTGCGGATTGATCACGTTGTTCGAAGGCTCGTTCGGTGACGAGAGGATTTGTTCGCTGCGCAGGCGGAGCAGCCGGTACCCGGTTCTGGTACCGAGACCGCCCGGCGGACGGATTCACCGTTGCGGACGGCCATTAATTAGGTGGGGTGTGCGATGCCGTTGGTCGATCGGGAGTCTCTGCCACCATTGCGGGCGTGGCAGCGCAAGGCGATGGTCGCCTACCACCGGTCGGTGAGCCCGGACTTTCTCGCCGTGGCGACGCCGGGCGCGGGTAAGACCACGTTCGCGCTGCGGATCGCGATGGACCTGCTGGAATCCGGCACGGTGTCTCAGGTGACCGTCGTGGCACCCACCGAGCACCTCAAGGTGCAGTGGGCTCAGGCCGCCAACCGGGTGGGCATCTCGCTCGACCCGTCGTTTCGCAACGCCGACATCCACACCTCGGGTGACTTCCACGGCGCGGTCGTCACCTACGCGCAAGTGGGCGCCGACCCGGCGGTTCACCGCCGCCGCACGATGACGAAGCCGACCCTGGTGATTCTCGACGAGATCCACCACGCCGGTGACGCCCGCTCCTGGGGGGAGGGCGTGCAGGTGGCCTTCAGCCCGGCCACCCGACGGCTCGCGTTGACCGGTACCCCGTTCCGGTCCGACGACAACCCGATTCCGTTCGTCACCTACGACATCGACACCGAGGGCGGCATGCGGTCGCGCCCGGACTCCGTCTACGGCTACACGCACGCGCTGGCCGACAACGTGGTTCGGCCGGTCCTGTTCCTCGCCTACAGCGGGCAGGCGCGGTGGCGCAACAGCGCCGGTGATGAACTGGCGGTGCGACTGGGGGAGCCGCTCACCAAAGACCTGACCGCTCAGGCATGGCGGACCGCCTTGGACCCGGCCGGCGACTGGATTCCCCAGGTGCTGCGCGCGGCCGACGCACGACTGAACGCACTGCGCCAGGCCGGGATGCCCGACGCCGGGGGTCTGGTCATCGCCTCCGACCAGCAGAACGCTCGTGCCTACGCGGGACTGTTGGCTCGAGTGACCGGTGTGTCGCCGGTGGTGGTGCTGTCCGACGACGCCGGATCCTCCGACCGGATCGCGCAGTTCAACGACTCGGACGACAAGTGGATGGTCGCGGTCCGCATGGTCAGTGAGGGTGTCGACATTCCCCGCCTCGCGGTGGGCGTGTACGCCACCAACGCGCACACGCCGCTGTACTTCGCGCAGGCCATCGGCCGGTTCGTGCGGTCGCGTCGGCGCGGTGAGACGGCCTCGGTGTTCCTTCCCAGCGTGGCGCCGCTGCTGGAGCTGGCCGCCGAACTGGAACGCAACCGCGACCACGTGATCCAACCGCCGTCCGACACCGACCCCGAGGATCTGTTGGCCGAGGCGCAGCGACAGCGCGACGAGCCGGGCAGTGACATGGGGCTGGCCCGCGAAACGCTCGCGTCGACCGCCGAACTCGACCATGTGATCTTCGACGGCGCCTCCTTCGGCACCCCGATTCAGGCCGGGTCGCCTGAGGAGGAGGAGTTCCTGGGATTGCCCGGCCTGTTGACATCCGAGCAGGTCTCGATGCTGCTGACGAAGCGCCAGGCAGAACAGGTGACTCGTCAATCGGGCGCCACGGTCACCCAGCAGGTCCGTTCACAGACTCCCGGGGAGCGGCGTGTCGCGCTGCGGCGGCGGTTGAACGCGCTGGTGGCGGCCCGCCACCACGCGACGAATGTTCCGCACGGGAAGATCCACGCCGAGCTGCGGCGTATCTGCGGCGGTCCTCCCAGTGCGCAGGCGTCCCTGGAGCAGTTGGAGCAGCGCATCGAGGCGATCCAGCAGTTGTGAGGCCACGTTGCGGGGCGGCGACGTAATGGGCGGCGCCCCGTTGTGAGGCGGAGTCGTGTGAGGCGCCGACCTCGCTGCCCGGCGCCGTGATCCGGCCGCGGGCACGACGAAGCGCCCGGCCGATGGCCGGGCGCTTGACGGGCAGATTCAGTTCTTGGAGGCCAGGAGTTCGCTTCCGCGCCAGTCGAATTCGCTGTCAGCGCTGAAGTCAACCGTGACCTTTACCAGGTTCTCGGCGTACTTGTTGGCGTGGTGTCCACAAAACACCAGGTCATCTCCACCGGCTAGGGTGATCCGCAGCTTCGCGGCAGCGCTACACCGATCGCAGCGCTCACCGGCGACGGGACGAGTCTCCGTCTCGGGCGGGGGCGTCAGGGTGGGTGTCATGGCCTCTCCTTCGGCTGTGATCGGTTGTCGTCACAGTTGACACTATTACTGCTGTAAACCCCGGGTTGGGGTGTCTTAACTTGTCTCATCCTGCAACACGCGGTCTACGCGAAAGCTTCCCGATGGGACACGGCCGCGATAGGGCTCACATTCTGTGACCTAACGACGGTACCGCCGTAGCCAGATCACGGTATCCGACGCATCCGCCATTCGGCAACTAGGTCGACGGGCGAAATCACCCGTTCATACTAATTTCCTCCGGTTGAGCGCTTTCGTCGCGATCGAGCCACCGTTATTCCACCGTAGCCTGGGGGTGTGACGCTATACCGATGAGTTCGGTCTCTCGGATCGCCACACCATTGCAACCACGCTCCTCGAAAGCATCGCCCGGCAGAGCCGCCCTCGGGTGGGTCGCGCTCGCGCTGTCGATCGTGGCGGCGGTGGTGTTCGTGGTGGGTAGTTGGAACCCCTGGAACAACGTGCTGCTGTTGCAGTACTTCGCCGACCCGTTCTTCGGCCTGATGGTGGTCGCCGGGTTGACATACATCGTGTTGTGGCTGTTGTTGCCGGTACGCAACGAGACGAAGCAGCGAAGCCGAGTGGTCGTGAGGATCAGCGTGGTGGTGGCCGCGGTCGTGGGGTTGTTCGGGTTCGGTTTGTACGGAACCCACTTCTACGACTACGACAGTCAGGAGATCGCCCGATCGCCCGACGGGGAGCGCGCTGTGGCGGTCGTGCAACAGTTCGGGTCCACCGACGAGCGCATCCACCTGTACGAGGGCAGTGGCCTGGCCACCGCCGACGTGGCGGAACTGGGACCGGCCTGTCCCGGCAACCAGGTGACCTTCGTCGACGACGTCACGTTGCGGATCGAAAACTCCTACGGTGAGTTCTCGATCCGATTGGACCCGGCCTCAGGGCAACCGCTCGAAGTCCTGGTCACCTGTTCCGACCTGGCTCCCAACCTCGGTTGACGCCGACCGCCCCCGGAACGCCTCATACCCGGCCAAGCCGGGGGGACGGTGACATCACCTCGTCTCTCGAGCGAACGACGTCCAGAAAAGCGTTCAGCGGCCGGAACGGTGAATCCGATCCGGCCGCTGAACGGCACGTTGTGGTTGGTCCTGGACCGACCTAGTCGAGGTAGTCGCGCAGCACCTGCGAACGAGACGGGTGCCGAAGCTTCGACATGGTCTTCGACTCGATCTGCCTGATGCGTTCACGCGTCACGCCGTAGACCTGGCCGATCTCGTCGAGGGTGCGCGGCTGACCGTCGGTGAGGCCGAAGCGCAACCGGACCACGCCGGCCTCCCGCTCCGAAAGGGTCTGCAGCACCTGCTGCAACTGCCCCTGCAGAAGCGAGAACGACACCGCGTCGACGGCCACCACGGCCTCGGAGTCCTCGATGAAGTCACCGAGCTGGCTGTCGCCCTCGTCACCGATGGTCTGGTCCAGCGAGATGGGCTCACGCGCGTACTGCTGGATCTCCAGCACCTTCTCGGGCGAGATGTCCATCTCGCGCGCCAGTTCCTCCGGCGCGGGTTCGCGACCGAGGTCCTGGAGCAGTTCACGCTGGATGCGGCCGAGCTTGTTGATGACCTCGACCATGTGCACCGGGATGCGGATGGTGCGGGCTTGGTCGGCCATGGCTCGTGTGATGGCTTGGCGGATCCACCAGGTGGCGTAGGTGGAGAATTTGAATCCCTTGGTGTAGTCGAATTTCTCGACTGCGCGGATGAGACCCAGGTTCCCCTCCTGGATCAGGTCCAGGAACGCCATTCCACGGCCGGTGTAGCGCTTGGCCAGCGACACCACCAGACGGAGGTTGGCGGCCAGCAGGTGGTTCTTGGCGCGCTCACCGTCGCGGGTCACCCACTCCAGATCCCGTCGGGTCTGGGTCGGCAGTTCCTCGCCGGCCTCCTTGACCTGACGCAGCCGCTCGACGGCGTACAGACCGGCCTCGATGCGCTTGGCGAGTTCGACCTCCTGGGCCGCGTTCAGCAGTGGCACCTTGCCGATCTGCTTCAGGTACGCGCGCACCGAGTCCGCCGAAGCGGTCATCTCGGCGTCCTTGCGAGCCTGCTTCAGAGCTTCGGAGTCCTCGTCGTCCCAGTCGAAGTCGGAGCCCTCTTCGTCATCCTTCTTGGACTTACCGGACTTCTTGGCGGACTTCTTGGTGGCCTTCTTCGCCTTCTTGGCGACCTTGGCCGGGGGCTCCTCGAGCTCGACGTCGGCCAGCGCTTCGAGAAGTTCCTCCTCGGTCGGCATCGCCTCGTCGTCTGAGGTGGTCGCCTTCTTGGCGGGAGCCTTCTTCGCCGTCGCCTTCTTCGCGGCCTTCTTGGCCGTCGCCTTCTTCACCGTCTTCTTGGCGGGGGTGATCGCCTCGTCGGTTTCGTCGGTCGCCTCGACCGTGGCGGCAGTCTTCTTCACGGCGGTCTTCTTGGTGGCCTTCTTCGCCGTCTTCTTGGCGGTGGCCTTGGCCGTGGTGGCTCGGGAGGCGGGCGTCGCCGACCGAGCCGCGGGGACGGCTCGACGAGTGCTAGCAGACCCGTCGACGACGACGGTCACATCGGCTTCGGCCAGTGCGCGTAGGATCTTCTTCCCTTGAGCGGGCGCGACCGCCGCGTTCTCCAGGAAGCCGGCCACGTCGGCCGATGTGAGTTGTCCACCGCGATCATTGGCCAGCTGAAGAAGTGACTCTGTCAGTGAACGGACGTCAGTACCGTTGGGGCTCGCGTCTGTCACGAACTACCTTCCGAGGCGTTGGGCGGGCAAGATCAAACCTGGCGCGCCAGCGTGGTGTGATCTGATGTTGGCTTGTGGACCCTCTGGCTGTTGTCCGCCAGATGGGCAGGCGTGAATTGTAACGCTGCGTTTCACCGAACAACCACCATGCGCGCTGCTTTGCCCCGGAAGTGTTGTCAAAACGTCCGATTCGGGCGAGTCACCACGGTAAGGCACCGGCCAATCACTCTTTCGCGCAGGTGCCTTCGGGGGCTTCGGGCCAGCCGATCACCGAAAGTGCGTTGCGCGCGTCGCTCTTGGTGTTCAGCTGCTGGAAGCCGGGACCGAGAATGATTTCAACATAGTCGTTCTCGTTGTCCAGCGAAAAGATATGGGTCGATTCGGCGAAGTACGACCGCAACAGGTGCGCGTCGGCGACGGTCTTGGGGCCGTAGTGAATCTCCACCGGAGACGCCATTTCCTCCTGGTCCGAATTGTCGGTCTCGATGACCTCGAAACCGTAATCGGACAGTTGGGCGGCGGCCTGATCGGCCAGCCCGGCGTTATCCGTGGCGTTGAGCACTCGTACTGAAACGTCTTCTTCTTCGGCCAGAGAAATGTCGACCGGAACCGCGCCAGGCGGGCAGGATTCGGCTTCAGCGGTTTGAGTGTCGTTCGCGATGGCGATCCACGATGTCGCTATCGCTATGACCAAAAGGAAACCGATGACGATGATCGCGCGAACTTGCGTGATACGCACACTGCCTCCCCGGACCCATAAGACGTGGACGAGATTATCGTGCCACGTTCAGGCGCGGCGGCGGGGGAGAGTCGTCATTTGCGATATCGACGGTACGTGATCGCTGAATATCGGAATCGTGTCGGCTCTTGATGCCGGTGAAGATCTTTTCGCTGCTCAGCGGCCGGGGTTGCGAAATGTGACGCAACCGGTACGATTCGGCTGGTTTTCTTGTCGCGTCGCTCACATCGGGAACATTTGTCGGGTACCGGACGTACACAGGTTTCGCGGGCGAGGTAAGGTACCGCGCTCGCGGGGGGCGTCCGTTAGGGGCGGCCGCCACTCGTGGCGTTTATTCACCCGCACCGTGCCCCGAGACGGGCGCGGTCGACAAGATGATCCGTGATCCAACCGCATGCGATGCCCGGTCGCGGATCGAGCCATACCGATGACATTGGGAGTGAGGCAATCCTATGGCCACAGACTACGACGCTCCAAGGCGTGACACTGAGGAAAGCGGTGACGACAGCCTGGAGGAATTGAAGGCACGTCGCGCGGACGCTCAGTCCGGCAGCGTGGATGTCGATGAGGTTGAGGTCGCCGAGAACTTTGAGCTTCCCGGCGCTGATCTCGCCGACGAGGAGTTGACGGTCAAGGTTCTGCCGATGCAGAACGACGAATTCCGTTGCTCCAGCTGTTTCCTGGTTCACCACCGCAGCCAGTTGGCCGTGGAGAAGAAGGGCAGGTTGATCTGCCGCGACTGTGCGGCGTGACGTGCGTGTGGGTGGCTACGGATGCGGTGCCGATTTTTGCGGCGCCGCACCGATGGGGCTCAAGACCTCGGCGAGGGTGTTGGCACGTCGACTGGAGATGATCCAGTACGGCGTGGGATCGTCGGGGTCGTCCAGCGTCACCTTCACCGCGGATTTGATCCAGGGCCGCTGGATGACGAAGGCGACCGGATGCAGCTGCGCCGACAGTGCGTCGCGCAGCGCTATTCCGGTCAGCGGCTGGGCCGATTCGATGATCTCCAGCGGCAGGACCGCGTCGTCGACGTGGAAACTGCCGTCGGAGACCCTGACCTTGATGCGGCCGATCCAGATCAAACTGGCGGCGGTCAAGGGAATCAGCACCGCGAACGGCAGCCAGGTCATCAGCCCCGGTACTCCGAGCCCGATTTCGAAGGCGAGGAAACAGGCCAGGGCCAGCGACAACGGCCAGGCCCACCACGGCACGGTGAGTCGTTCTTGAAAGGCGGTGGTTTCGTCGGACGCCATGGTGCAGAGACTACCGTTACAACTTGATAAGCACACGACCGCAGTTGGAGATCAGACCACGTGAACCATGTGACGGTGGCGCTGCGCCGCCTGGATCCGGACCTGCCGGTGCCGAGATACGCGAACCCCGATGACGCCGGCGCCGACCTGTACGCCGCCGAGGACGTGGTCCTCGAACCGGGTGAGCGAGCGCTTGTCCGCACCGGCATAGCGATCGCGCTTCCTCCCGGTTACGTCGGTCTGGTTCACCCTCGGTCTGGTTTGGCCGCGCGATGCGGCGTCACCGTGGTGAACGCTCCCGGTACCGTCGACGCCGGATACCGTGGAGAGATCAAGATCAATCTGATCAATCTGGACCCGACGGTCGTGGCGACGATCAGTCGCGGTGATCGCATCGCACAATTGTTGGTGCAACGCGTCGAACATGCCCGGTTCGACATTGTCGAACAACTACCGGAGTCGGTGCGAGGTGCCGGTGGACATGGTTCCACCGGTGGATTCGCTTCGAGGCCGGTAGTCGCGCCCATGAGCGCTACCAGTCCTGGGAAAGATGGAGAATAACGGTGTTTGGACGTCGACGTCGACGTGAAGCGGAAAACAACGCAATCGCCGAGGAGATCGCTGACGAGCAGGAGGAGACCACCGCGACGGTGGGACCGTTCGACAGCGATGAGGCTCCCGATGACGACGTGCGGCGGCTCGACCTGGGAAGCATGCGGGTTCCGACCCCTGCCGGGGTCGAGGCGCGGATGCAGACCGACGAGCGTGGAAACGTTCGTCAGATCACCCTGATCCACGGCGACAGCGCCGTGCAGATCGGCGTGTTCGCCGCGCCGCGCAGCGAGGAGATTTGGGAAGAGGTCCGCGAGGAGATCACCGCCTCGGTGGCCAAGCAGGGCGGCAAGCTTGAGGAGCTCGACGGCGAATACGGCGTCGAACTGCTGGTGCGGGCCACCGGTCAACAGGGCACCGCGGCGACCCGGTTCGTCGGAGTCGACGGGCCGAGGTGGTTCCTGCGGGCGGTGTTCCAGGGAGCCATCGCGCTCGATCCGGAAGCGTCGGAGCTGCTGAACGACTGTGTGCGCGGCGTGATCGTCGATCGCGGCACCCAGCCCATGCCGGTGCTGGAGGGGCTGCCGTTGCGGTTGCCCGCCAACATGGCCGAGCAGGCGAAGGCGAAGCTGGCCGCCAACAAGGGCGAAACGGCTGCTCCCGCACCCGCGGGCGCGGCTCCGGCTATCACCGGCGGCACCGGAAGCGCCGGTGCCACCAGTGGCGCGGTCAACGGTTCCCGGCCAACGGGGCAGACCCGTGGCGGTGGTGGCAGGCGCAAACCGTCCCCCAAACCGAAGCGACGCTGAGGCGGCGGATAGCGCCGGGACCTGTCGGATCCGACGGCTATCCCCGTAGAGTGATCTCTGAGCCCTGCGTACCGGCGTGGGCACAGCCCGCGTTCACCCAGACCCTGAGAGGGACCAGATGGCCGAGCAACCAGGCAAGGTGGCCACCGACGACTCAGCGGAGGTGGCGGCCAAGCGGCGCAGCCGGTTCGATGACGAAGAGCCGTTGCCACCGATGACCGAGCAAATATCCCAGCAGCTCGGTGGGGTGCGCGGTCTCATCGAGTCCGGCATTCCGGTGGGCGTGTTCGTTCTGGTCAACGTCCTGTGGGAAGACCAGTTGCGCTGGGCGATCGTGGCCGCGGTCAGCTGCGCGGTGTTGATAGCCGCGGTTCGCGCGTTGCGTCGGCAGCCGATTCGGCACGCGATCAACGGCCTGTTCGGTATCGCACTGGGTGCGTGGTTGGCGTGGAACAGCGGTGATGCCAACGAGTTCTACCTGCCGGGCATTCTGTACGGCCTGGGATACGGCCTCGCGCTGTTCGGGTCGGTGGCGGTGAAGCATCCGCTGGTCGGCTGGGGTTGGTCCATCATCGCCGGTGAGGGAAAGGCGACCTGGCGGGAAGATTCACGCCTGGTGGCGTTGTTCGGGTGGCTGACCGCCTTGTGGGGCACGGTGTTCCTGCTGAAGAACGTGGTGCGGTTGTGGATGTACCTCGACGGTGGCATGGCCAACGTGCTCGGTGTGTTCACGATTCTTTCCGGTTACCCGGTGACGGCGGCGCTGTTCATGATCACTTTCTGGGCGGTGCGCCGACGTCGGCCCACCGAGCTGATGCAGCCGGCGCCGGCCGGCGACGCGTCGGCCTGAAGCCGTTTCGACCGGCTGCCGGTCCAGCCTTTCCCGTGGCGGAGCCGGTGACGGCCAACGCGGATTCTTGGTGCGGCCACCGAGGGCCGCATCGGTCGCGTGGCCACCGACCGGATTGAGCGTCGAGTCTCGTCCTGCCCTCAACCTTGAACGGTGAGGGCCGCTCCGATGAAGCCGATCGCCTGCTTCGTGCGGGTCTCGGCTTGCGGCCCGAGGTGTCCCGCCCCCTCGACGAGCCGGAACTCGTGGGCGATGTCGAGCTCGTCGAGCACCCGATGCAGATGGTCCGCGCCCTCGTGCAGCCGGAACTCGTCGGCCGCCCCGCAGTCCACGAGCACCGGAAGCGAAGCATCACGGATCTCCTGGGCGTGCGCCCGGGCGCGTCCGTGGACGGAGTTGGCGATGTACACATCCGAGTCACCGGACTCATTGGACATGGCCTGATGGAGTTCACCCAGCACGGAGGGGATGTTCACCGCGGGAACGTCGTCAGGGCGCTCACCGGGGAACACCGCGGGTGAGATGGCCGCGACCGCCGCGTAGCGCTTCGGGTTGGCGAAGGCGACCTTGAGAGCCCCGTATCCACCCATGGACGCGCCGATGAGCGCCGTCGGGCCGACCGCCCCGTACGTGGCCGCGATGTGCTCGGGAAACTCGTCGGAGATCAGCGTTTCCCATGAGTCCGCGGCCGGTCGATTGATGTAGAACCCTCCGGCCGTCGGTGTGCTCGAGCACGCGACGATCGATCGAGGGAAATCACCCCGTTGGAAGAGTTCGTCATAGTGCGGCCGGGCCAGCTCCAATGAGGCCGATGAGGACATGGCCCCGTGCAGGTGGAGCACCAGCGGTAGCCGTTCGGTGGCCTCCCAGTCGGTGGGCAACAGCACGCGGTAGTCGACGGGTTGGCCGACCGACGCCGATGTGAACAGGTCGGTGATGATGCGCAGGCGTGAGCGGGTCATGGGTCCTTCTCGGTGGTGAGGTGGGGCGTCGGTCTTTTCTGGCCGCAGTCGTGCGGTGGCCATGAATTATTACCATCTTGGTAAAATTACCATCATGGTAGGACTCCGGGAACGCAAGCGTGCCGAGACACGACAGCGCATCTCCGACCGCGCGACGCGATTGTTTGAGCGACATGGCTTCGAGAACGTCACGCTCGCCCAGGTCGCCGCCGCCGCGGACGTATCCGTGAAGACCGTCATGAACTACTTCGGCGCGAAGGAGGACCTGTTCTTCGACGCGGAGCCGGCGATCCGTGACGCACTCGTGGCGGCGCTGGGAGGTCACCCCTTGACGTCGGCGACCGCGGTGTTGCGGCCGATGATCCTCGACGGACCGATCCTCGCGGGCCCATGCCCGTGGAGCGCGATCGACGGGGACGTGTGGGAGGCGTTGCGCGTCTGGGCGGAGTGCGAACAGAACTCACCGATCCTGACGACACGCCGCGCGGCGATCTTTCAGTCCTGGATGGAGCCACTGGCGACCGCCGGTGGCTCACAGCCGTGGGCGGCGATGCTGGTCGGCGTTCTCATGCTCCGACACGACCTCGTCCGGCGAGGACTTCTCAGCGGACTGGACCCGGTGGCGGTCGAGCGACAGATCAGGGAGGTCGCCGGGCAGGCGCTCGATGCGCTCGAACGGGGCTTTCAGCACTCCTGATTCCCGGCGATGGCGGTCCGGATCGTTCACCGACGGGTCCCCGAAGCGCGGCCCCGCGAGGTCGACGGCCCGGCGTGCCATGCCGGTCGCACCTGCCGGGTTCACGATCCCGGCCGTCCTCGTGTCCGAGCGCCCGCTGCTAGTACGCTCGGCTCTCGAATACTCGGGTGCGATTCGCACCCGACCGGTAACCGATGGGTGGGGGACGATGATCGTCGATGTGGATTCGGTGGCGCACGGTGGACACTGTGTGGCCCGAGCCGACGGCAGAGTGATCTTCGTTCGGCACGCGCTGCCAGGTGAGCGCGTGCGCATCGAGGTCACCGAACGCAAGAAGAGCTACTGGCGTGGTGACGTGGTGGAGGTGCTGCGCGCCTCACCCGACCGGGTGGCCCCGCCCTGCCGTTTCGCGGGTGTCTGCGGTGGCTGCGACCTCCAGCACGTCTCCCAGTCGGGTCAGCTGGCCTGGAAGACCCAGGTACTGCGGGAACAGCTGGTGCGGTTGGGCGGATTGGAGCCCGAAGCCGTCGCCGAGGTGACCGTGCAACCGCTGGCCGGCGGACCGCTCGGCTGGCGCACCCGGATGCAGTACGCGGTGGATCGCCGTGGCCGGGCGGGACTGCGAGAGCACCGTTCGACGACGATTGTCGACATCGACCGCTGCCTGATCGCCGACGACCGCATCCAGGGCAGCGATGTGCTCAAGCGCACCTGGTCGGGCAGCAACGTCGTCGGCATCGTCGCCGCCGAGGACGATCAACTCAGCGTCTACACCCAACGTGACCGGCGAGGCAAACCCCGTTTCGTCGAAGGACCGACTCGGGTGACCCAACTGGCCGCCGGCCACTTCTTCGACCTGGCAGCCGACGCCTTCTGGCAGGTGCACCCGCTGTCGGCCGAGACCTTCGCCGCCAAGGTCGCCGACATGCTGCGGCCTCGCGACAGTGAGGTCGTCTGGGACCTCTACGCCGGTGCCGGACTGTTCAGCGCGGTCCTGGCCGACGCGGTCGGCCCCGATGGTCGAGTGCTGGCGGTGGAGTCCGATCCGGCCGACGAGACCGGGCGCAATCTCGCCGACATTCCCGGTGCCGAGGCGGTGTCCCAACGGGTGGAGTCGGTGATCGCGACACTGCCCGCTCCCGACATCATCGTGCTCGACCCGCCGCGCAGCGGCGCCGGTGCCGAGGTCGTCGACGCGATCGCCGCCACCGACGCTCGCGCGGTGTGTTACGTGGCGTGTGACCCGGCCGCGCTGGCCAGGGATCTGCGTCGCTTCGGTGAGTTGGGCTGGGGCGTCGAACGGATCGAGGCATTCGACGCGTTCCCCATGACGCAGCATTTCGAGACGATCGTGTTGCTCACACCGCTCGCGTCACGCGGGCAGTGACGCGGCCACCCGATCCAGATCGGCCAACAGGTCGGCCTTACGTTCCGGGGTCGTGAACCCGGCCCGAACGGCGTTGCGGGTCAGGTCCCGCAGCTGTTCGGTCGACAGGCCCAGTTGGGCGGCCAACTGGTACTCCTCACCGATGGTGCTGCCGAACTGCACCGGGTTGTCGGTGCCCAGCGCCACCTTGACTCCCGCGTCGAGCAGCCGGGGCAGCGGATGGTCGGAGAGGCTTGGAACGGCGCCCAACAGCAGATTGGCCGACAGGCAGACCTCCACCGTGATGTCCCGATCCACCAGCAGCGACAGCAGCCGGGGATCGGAGGTGGCGTGAGTGGCGTGCCCGATGCGGGTCACTCCGTCGAGGGTGGCGACGGCGGCGATGTTGGCGGTGGAGAACTCACCGGCGTGCACGGTGATTCCCAGGCCCGCGTCGCGCGCCAGCCCCACGACGTGGCGAGCTGTCCGCCAGTCGGCTTCGGCGGCGTAGGGGACGTAGAGGAGGTCGATTCCGGCCAATCCGTCGTCAGCGGCGGCCTCGCAGGCGTCGATGACCCGGTAGAGCCGCCGAGGTTCGTACCACATGAGGACGCTGATGATCGCTTCAGCGCGAAATCTCGGGTGCCGCTGGCGGACGTGGGCCTCCGCGTCTCTGAACATCCGCATGAAACCGGGACGAAGCACCATGTCATTGCCGAAGCGCAACTCGGTGTAGTGGGAGCCGGAATCAGCTGACTCGGTCAACGTGTCGACGACCCGCTCGAAGAAGGCGGCGTCCGTGTCGGCTTCCACCGGTGCCGGGGATACGCGGGAAAGCTGCTGGAGCCGGGCGATGCCCGCCGGTACCTTTTCCTGG
>Ga0233365_1000505_pt1 | contig 17864 bp, 16 predicted proteins | sample ElkDunMinimDraft_27_FD_191535 | JGI IMG/M metagenome (GOLD analysis project Ga0233365, IMG submission 191535) | Fecal eukaryotic communites from dung pellets of Tule Elk in California, USA - Elk Dung C36 | ecosystem: Host-associated > Mammals > Digestive system > Large intestine > Fecal | place...
ACCCAGCGCGAAGAACCACACGGCCGCTCCGCCACCGCCGACCACGACGAGCACGCCGATGATCACGATGACCAGGATCAACACGGTGTTGTTGCGCGGCGGTTGCGCCGAAAAACCAGGTTGCGGAGGGAAACCCTGCCCCGGGAACCCCTGCTGCCCCGAGAAACCCTGCCCCGGCAAACCGGGCACGGGAACACCTGGCTGCGCTGAATAACCCGGTCCACTCGGCGGTCCCGGATACCCCTGCCCCGGATACCCCGCACCGGGATGGCCCGGTTCCGACTCCAACGGCGGCGGCGGACCGGTGAACACCGGCGGCGGTGGCAGGGACAACCGGCTGGCGGTCGTGCCCTCCGGCGGGGATGGGGGAAGCTGTTCCGGAAAACCACCTGTCGGCTGGTGGCCGCCGGTCGGATTCGGCCCGTGTGGATACCGCCCCGGGGGCTGGTTCATGGATACTCCGGTCGAGTGGTGCCGAGTCGCGGATGGGCTGGGCGTGGGCCGTGACCACGGGGCTCAGTCGGTGGTCGGCCCACGCCAGCAAGCCACAGCGTAAGCGCTCCACTGTGTGCGAATCTTGAGCCGATCTTGAGCCGACGCCCGAACCGGTCAGGACAGCTCTCTGGCGATCGCGTCGAGCCGGTCGAACGCCAGTTGCATTCCGCCTTCCATCCCGGAGTCGATGGCGGCGTCGCGGTGTTCGGGGCGCTCGTACATCGTGTTGACCGACAGCGTCGTGACGGCGTCGGATTCGGCGAGCACCCAGGTGTTGACGGCGGCGCCCTCGTCGATGCTCTTGTCCGGGCCGGCGATCGCGCCTTCGAAGACCTCGGTGTACACGAGGCGGTAGGGTGCCTCGATGCTGCGGAACTCGCCGTGGAAGCCGACCTCGAAACCCTCCGGTTCGCGGGTGAGATACCGCCAGCGTCCGCCTTCTCGCAGGTCGATCTCGCAGGCCAGCCATGTCGACTGGTCACCGACCCACCAGCGTTTCACGTGGTCGGGCGTGGTCCACGCCGCGAAGATCGCCGAAGCCGGTGAATCGAACTTCCGGGTCACCAGCATCTCCCGGTCGGACGGAAGCGTCACGACCGCCGAACCATCACGATCCATGATGTTCTCCAATGTCGAACTGATCCAGGCCGACGTCGATGAGAGTTCGCGGCGTGGGTGACGTCCGGCGAGGTCTTCAGGCGGGCCGCGTCACCCATCCTGCCGAACTTTGCCCGCCGTCAGTGGGGAACCGAGAAGACCGTGCCGTGAGGTGCCATCGGGGCGTGAGAGGAGGTGATCACTGTTCGGCGCACCACTCCCCGTCGACGAAGACCGCGGTGAAGCCCGCCGCGAAGTCCTCTGACGTCGGCAGGTCTCTGAAATTGAACACGACGGAGGAGCGTTCGACACCGAAATGCACCTCGGTCACCTCCCACGTCGTGTCGTTGGTGATGTAGGTGGAGTAGATCGCCGAGGTGCCCTCGCAGGCCATCTCGTCGGCGGTCTGTTGGTCCTTGTCGTTGAGCGTCTCAACGTAGGCGTCGGCGAAGGCCCGCAATGACTCTTCGGTGGGTTCGGCGGCGGCCTCCTCGGCCGGACCGGCGTCCGGTTCGGCGCTGTCGGCGTCACCGCCGCACGCGGTCGTCAGTGCGACCGACGCGATGAGGGCGGAGCTCCATAGCCGGCGGCGCAGCGCGGTTCGGGGGGAACTGGTCATGCTGTTTCCTTCTGGTTCAGCGGATGCACGCAGTTGGGCGGTCCGGTTGAACCATATCGGTCGGTATCCAGTTGGGAGCCGACCGTTTCCGGCGATCGACAGTGGAGTTCACCCCGGTTGGCGCGGCGGCATCATCACCGGGCCGCTCCATTCCTCGAAGATCAGATTCGTGTGCACCAGGGCGACCTCGGTTCGGGCGGTGAACTCGTCCAGGACCAGGCGTTGCAGCTCACCCACTCCCGCCACGGCTACGTGGACGAGAAAGTCGTCGTGCCCGGTCACGTGAAACAGTGCCCGCACCTCGGGCAGGCCACGGGCGTGCGCCACGAATTCGGCGACGATTGGCCGACGGTGTGGTTGCAGACGGACCGCCAGAAACGCCTGGAGTGGGCGTCCCAGCCTGGCCGGGTCCAGCTTCACCGTGTAGCCGGTGATGACGCCCGCGTCCCGCAATCGGTGAACGCGATCCAGGCAGGTGGAGGGCGCGATGTCGGCCGCTGCGGCGAGGTCCCGATTCGTGGTTCGGGAATTGTTCTGCAACAGGCGAAGGATGGTCAGATCAACCGGATCAAGTGATACAGACTGCGGCATGGGCCGAATCTTATTCGGTGATCAGCCCGTTTGGCCGCATGATTGTTCACACTGTCGGCATGACTCACTCGTTCGCCACCCACGCGGTTCACGCGGGGCGAGACGACCTCGCCGAGCTAGGCGTCCACGCTCCGCCGATCGACCTGTCCACCACCTACCCGGCGGTCGACTCTCACACCGAGGCCGACCGGATCTCTCGCTTCGCCGCCGGTCAACAGCCGCCGGGGTCGCCGCTGTACTCGCGACTGCACAACCCGACTGTCGGCCGATTCGAATCGGCGTTGGCCACATTGGAGAACGCCGAGGCGGCCGTCGGGTTCGCCAGCGGGATGGCGGCCCTCACCGCCTGCCTGCTGGCCGCCGTCGCCGCAGGAAAGCCGCATGTGGTCGCGGTGCGTCCGCTCTACGGCGGCTCGGACCACCTGCTCAACTGTGGACTGCTGGGCACCCGGATCAGCTGGGCTGAACCCGGCCGGGTCGGCGAGGCCATCGAGGCCGACACCGGACTCGTCCTGGTCGAGACTCCGGCCAACCCGACGCTGACCGAAGTGGATCTCGCGGCGTTGGCGGCCGAATGCGGCGAGGTTCCGCTGCTGGTCGACAACACCATCGCCACCCCGGTGACGCAGCGCCCCCTCGACCACGGCGCGTCCATCGTGCTGCACAGTGCCACCAAGTTCCTCGGTGGTCACGGCGATGTCATGGGCGGAGTCGTGGCCTGTGATGAGGCGTTCGCGGCGCGATTGCGGCAGATCCGCATCGCCACCGGCGGTGTCCTCGACCCGTTCGGTGCCTACCTGCTGCACCGTGGTCTGGCCACGTTGCCGGTGCGGGTGGCCGCCCAGTCCAGGACCGCCGCCGAACTCGCCGACCGGCTCGCCGAGGATCCGCGTGTCGCGGTGGTCCACTATCCCGGTCGGGCACCGCGGCGACCGGTGCAAATGGAGTCTGGTGGCGCGCTGCTGTCCTTCGAGGTGGTGGGAGACGCGACTCGGGTCGTCAGCGCGGTCCAACTGATCACCCCGGCGGTCAGCCTGGGCAGTGTGGACAGTCTGATTCAGCATCCCGCCTCACTCACCCACCGGATCGTCGACGAGGCGGATCGGCAGTCCTGCGGCGTCAACACCGCGATGCTTCGCCTGTCGGTGGGCCTAGAGGGTGTCGACGACCTGTGGGCGGACCTCGATCAGGCGCTCAAAGCCGCCTGACACAACGCCACAAGCCACCTGCACACCGCCGCCGCCACACGAGTACGGGCGCAGGATCACCCTGCGCCCGTCAGCGTGACGTCAGCCGCTCATCGCCGAGGTCCCCGGCGCCGTCACACTCTTGCCGCGCACGTCCTCGGCACCCAGCCGGGCCGCGTCGGCGGTCGCGTCATCGGGCTGCCGCTGCGAATCGCGTTCGGCGGCCACTCGGGCCAGGTAATGGGAGATCTCGCGCTGCTTGTCGTCTTCGCTCCAGCCCAGCTCACCGGCCATCAACGCGACGACGTGCTCCACCGAGTTCTCGCCCCGGTGCGGAGTCTCCACAGAGATCCGGGTGCGCCTGGTCAACACGTCGTCGGCGTGCAGAGCACCCTCGGCGCGGACCGCGTGCACGATCTCGGCGGCCAGGTATTCGGGCGCGCCTTCAACCGGCAGCTTCAGTTCCGGCTGGTCACGCATCATGCGCAGGAGGTCGAAGGACATGGTGCCGTAGCGACTGAGCAGGTGCTCGATCACGCCGGTCGACAGGCCGGCCCGAGCGGCGATCTCGCTGCGATCCCGCCACGCCGCCTGGTAGCCGTCGGCGCCCAGCAGCGGAACATCGGCGGTGCGGGACTTCGGCACCCCGTGCAGGCGGCGAGCCGCCCGGTCCACCGCGTCCTTGGCCATGATCCGGTAGGTCGTGAACTTTCCGCCGGCGACCAGCAGCAGGCCCAGCATCGGTTCCACGACCGCGTGCTCGCGTGACAGCTGCGAGGTGTCTTCGTCCTCACCGGACAGCAGCGGACGAAGGCCCGCATAGACGCCTTCGACGTCGTCGAGGGACAGCGGCCGTTCCAGGGCCTTGTTGGCCAGTTCGAGCAGGTAGGCGACGTCGATGGCCGAGGCGGCCGGGTGCGCCCGATCCAATGCCCAGTCGGTGTCGGTGGTGCCGATGATCCAGTGCCCTCCCCACGGGAGGATGAACAGCACACTGGACGGAGTCCGCAGGATGATCGCGGCGTCCCCGGCGATCGCGCTGCGCCGGACCACGAGGTGAACGCCCTTGCTGGCGCGCACCCGCAGTCCCACCTTGCTCCCCAGCATTCCGGTGAGGTCGTTGCTCCAGACACCGGTCGCGGCGATCACCGTGGTGGCCGAGATGTCGAATTCCCGGCCCGATTCCAGATCGCACACGCGGGCGCCGGTGACCTGCCGGGCGTCGCGGTTGAGGCCGACCACTCGCGTCGAGGTCGCGACCGCCGCGCCGAAGGAGGCGGCGGTGCGAGCCAGGTTGACGACGTAACGCGCGTCGTCGGTCTGGGCGTCGTAGTAGCGGATCGCGCCCTTGAGTTTGCGCGGCGCGAGCCCGGGGAACTCGCGACGAGCGCCCCGTTTGGACAGATGGCGGTGACGTGGCAGGGCGCCGCCTCGGTTGAACGCGGTGGCCAGTGTGTCGTAGGCGGCCAGGCCCATGCCGAAGTAGGCACGTTGGAAGTGGCTGTACAGCGGTGCCAGGAAGGGCAGTGGCTTGACCAGGTGTGGAGCCAGGCGGTCGCACATGAGGCCGCGCTCGGTCAGCGCCTCGTGGACGAGGCCGAACTCGAACTGCTCCAGATATCGGAGTCCACCATGGATCAATTTGCTCGACCGGCTGGAGGTGCCCGCCGCGTAGTCGCGTGCCTCGACCATCGCAACGCGCAGTCCGCGGCTGGCCGCGTCCAGGGCGGCACCGGCGCCGGTGACTCCGCCACCGACGATCAGCACATCGAAATGCTCACTGCGCATCCGGTTCAGGTCGGCGGCCCGGCGCTGCGGGGACAGCGCGCCGGCTTCGTACCGGGAGACGTTTCGATCGGTTCTCACGTTGCTAACCGTAGTACGCGGCGTCGGATCGTAGGCTACCTACGTGGATGAGCGATATCACAACGCGGCGCCCCCGCCGGCGACAACGCCTGACAACTCCGCTGCCCCGTCGAACTCGGCATGGCCGGTGGTCCTGTTGATCTACGCGATCGTGGCTGGAATCGGGATAGTCATCACCGCGTCGGTCAGCCAGATCACCGGCTGGATCAGCACGCAGATCATGCTGTATCAGGGCACGCCGATCCCGGTCGACTTCTGGCCGGTGCAGACGGCGGTGCTGGCCGGTATCACCGCACTGTTCACGTTGCCGCTCATAGTGTCGCGGCGATTCCCCCGAACCGTGACCGTCGGCGTGACCTGGTTGACCGCCGCCGTCGTGCTGGTGCTGTTGGGAATCACCCGGATCATCCCGATCGCGGTCAGCGAAGCCGGCATGGCGGTGCAGGCCGCCGGTTGCCTGATCCTGGCGGCGATTCTGTGGCCGTTGTGGCGGGTGCGCGGCGAACCGCCGGTGGACCCCGAGCGCGGCACCCGTGCCGCAGGTGCGGCATGGTGGGCGGCCTGTGCCGGTGGCCTGATGATCGTGCCGTGGGCGTGGGCGGGTGCCCTGGGCAGTCTGTGGGACACCCTGCTGGCCGTACTGCTCGCGGTTGCTTTCGCGGTGTTGTGCGGTGTGCTGCTGGGGGACCGGTTCTGGTCCCGGTTCGCCTCGACCTCGACGGCGCGTCGGATACTCGGTGGCGGTGGCGCGGCCGGGGTCACCCTGCTGTTGCTGGCCGCCGGTATCGGTGGCGGTGGACTGCACCTGCTGCCCATGGTCACCATCCCGGCGCTGGGTTTCGCACTAGCGGCGCTGATGCGCCGCAGCGTCCGCACTGGACGAATCGTGATGGCGGCGGTGGCTCCGGCGGCGTTCGGGCCGTTGGCGTTCGGCGACGCCGACGAGTTCCTGCCGCTCATCATGGGGCCGGACTTCGGCAACTGGCTGGTCATCGCGGCCCTGTTCGCCGTGATCATCGCCTGGTTGTGCGGCGCGGTCTACACCGCGACCGCGCCCCGGATCAACCGGCTTCCGGCGGTGGGGGCGGCGACGCTGGTCATCGTGGTGGCGTTCGCGGCCGTCATGTACGGGGTGTCCCAACCGGGTCTTCACGGGGAGAAGCTGCTGGTCGTGATGACCGAGCAGGCCGACCTGTCGGGAATCACCGGAGACCGGGACCAACGGTTGCGCGAGGTGCACCAGCGGCTCATCGAGACCGCCGAGACCAGTCAGGCCGAGCTGCGGTCCGAACTGGACGACTCCGGATTGGACTGGCGGCCGTTCTATCTGCTCAACGCGATCGAGGTGGACGCCGAAATCTGGCATCGGGTGTGGATGGAGGACCGTGACGACGTCGCCGCGGTGCTCCTGAATCCGCAGAACCGGCCGGTTCCGGCCGACGAACCGGCGGAGATCGGCGACCTCACCGTCTCGGGCCAACCGCAGCCCAACATCGAGCAGGTCGGTGCTCCGCAGGTGTGGGGTGATGCGAACGGCACCGGCATCACGATCGGTATCGCCGACTCCGGTGTCGACCCCGACCATCCGGCCTACGCCGACCGGTTCCGCGGTGGCGACGACTCGTGGGCGGATCCGGTGCGCGGCACTCGGGAACCGGTCGACCCGCACGGTCACGGCACTCACGCGTTGGGCCTGGCCTTGGGCGCCGACGGGATCGGGGTCGCGCCGGGTGCCGACTGGATGGCCTGCTCCAACCTGCCCAGGAACGCCGGTAACCCGGCCGATTACCTGGCGTGTCTGGAGTTCATGTTCGCGCCGTACGCGCCCGATGAGGACCCGTTCGCCGACGGCGACCCGATGCGGGCGGCGCACATCGTCACCAACTCGTGGGGTTGTCCGCCCGTGGAGGGCTGCGACCCGGCCGTGTTCGGACCCGCGATGACGGCGTTGACCGTGGGCGGCGTGTTCGTGGTGGTCGCGGCCGGCAACAGTGGACCCGATTGCGGTTCGGCGGCGACTCCGCCGGCCAACTATCCCGAGGTGTTCGCGGTGGGTGCGGTCGATGAGGCCGGTGAGGTAACCGCCTTCTCCAGTCGTGGCCCGGTGCCGGGGGCGTCCGCCAAACCGGACGCGGTCGCGCCGGGTACCGCCACCACCGACAAGGGACTGATCTCGTCGCTGCCGGGCGGCGGTTACGGCCGCATGTTCGGGACGTCGATGGCCGCGCCGCATGTCGCGGGTGCGGTCGCGGTGCTGTGGCAGGCGCGGCCGGAGTTGGTCGGCGACGTCGCGGCGACCACGGAGTTGTTGCGGGCCACGGCCTCACCGGTCCTGGAGGCGCAGGGGGCGTCGATCGACGCGTGTGACGGGGTGGCCAACACGGCCGGGGCCGGTCTGATCGATGTGGCGGCCGCAGCCGGTTCGTGAGTGCACAGTGGTGAGAGTCGCCCCGGGGTGGCTCTCACCAGGTGTTCGATTCGAATGGTCGCAAGTGTCGAGCGGGTTGTGTCACAGGGGCCGGTTAGTCTCGGGAAACCAGTGGCAAAACAACACTAGTTCGGGATCGGAACCGGTTCCGTCATGGAGGTAATCATCATGGGTATCGTCACCTGCTCGATCGGGATCTCGACCGATGGATTCGTCGCCGGCCCGAATCAGAGCGCCGAGAATCCGCTCGGTGAGAATGCCGAGCAGTTGCACCGCTGGATGTTCGAGCAGCGCGAGGAGAACGCCGAGGAGATCGCCGATTTGGTCGCGGCGGACGCGTTCATCATGGGACGGAACATGTTCGGTTCCGATCGAGGCGAGTGGGACCTGGACTGGACCGGCTGGTGGGGAGAGGAGCCGCCCTATCACGCGCCGGTCTTCGTTCTGGCGCATCGGCCCCGCCAGTCCGTCGAGATGGCCGGTGGCACCACGTTCCACTTCGTCACCGAGGGCATCGAGGCGGCATTGGAGCAGGCGAAGCAGGTCGCCGGGGACGGCAACGTCTCGATCGCCGGAGGCGCCTCGACCGTCAACCAGTACCTCGCCGCCGGACTCATCGATGAGCTGCGCCTGCACATCGCACCGGTCATAATGGGTGCCGGTGAGCGGCTGTTCGTCGACGTCGGCTCGCTCAAATTGACGTCGATCGCGAGGTCGGGGACCGATCTGGTCACTCACATCACCTATCGTGTCGGTGAGTAATCGAGTGAAGTCTCTAACAATAGTTAGCAAAACGCTAGCAATTGTTAGCAAGTCGCGTTACGGTGACCGACATGGCCGATCGAGACATAGGCGAATTCATCCGGGACATGCGCCGCAACGCGAAGGTGTCGCTGCGGCAGCTGGCCGACCAGGCCGGTGTCAGCAACCCGTACCTGAGCCAGATCGAGCGTGGCCTGCGTAAACCCAGTGCCGAGGTGCTGCAACAGATCGCCAACGCGCTGAAGGTCTCCACCCCTTTGATGTACCTGCGGGCCGGGCTTCTCAACCAGAAGGACGGACAGGGAACTCTCGCCGCCATCGCCGCCGACAGTGGCCTGACCACTCGTCAGAAGCAGACGCTCACCGAGATCTACGAGGCGTTTCGGCGGGAGAACCTCCGCAACGAAGGCGCTGACCTCGACGACGAGGACACCGAACCGGTCGTGTTCGACGCCGACGTCGCGGCCATGGCGGACGACCTGATGGATGAGGACCTGATCGAGGAAGCGGAAACCTCGAAACCAGGCAAGGACCAGCAATCTGATGAAGAATCCACAACGGAGGAGTCGGCGCCGCCGCGCCCTACTCCGGCTGGACGTCCTGGCCGCGCGCGAGCTCGTCGACGCAACGCGGCGTCATAGCGGCTTATACGACCGACACAACCGCACAACAGCAATCTGGAGGCTTTTACCAATGTCAGAGCGCAAACTGCCCTCGCCGATCTACGCCGCCGCCGGCGCTTCCGAAGTCGTCGTCGAGCAACTGAAGAAGCTGCCCGCCAAGGTCGATGAACTGCGCGACCGCGCGAAGCTGGAAGAACGGTTCAACGCGATCAACTCCGCCGTCCGTGAAAACGTGACCAAGGGTGTCGAGACCGTTCGGGGCTTCGACGCCAACCGGCTGCGCGAGACCGCCAACGAGACCGCCACGACCCTTGGGGACAAGGCGAAGATCGCCTCTGAGAAGGCCCGTGCCACCTACTACGAGCTGGTGGAACGCGGTGAACACGTCACCAACGGCGAGCGCAGCCCGATCAAGGTGATCTCGACCATCGCGAACAACAACGGCAACGGCAACGGCTCGCAGCCTGCCGGGCAGGCCAACAACAACACCAAGCCCGCCACCGCCAAACCGGCCAATGTCAAGTCGAACAACAACGGTCCGGTCGCCAAGAAGACCACCGTCAAAAAGGCCAATTCCAAGAAGCCGGTCAAGGCCACCGCGAAGTAGCCACGCTGGGGGTGCGGTTGAGTTCGGACCGTCCAGGCAGGAGTTGGACGGTGGTGGTCTCCTCGCACGTCCGGGCGTACCAGCTCGTCGGCCGGACGTGCCGACCACGCACTTGACAGTTCGCGTTCACGACCAGTCGCGACACCAGCGCGCAGAAAGGCCGTGCCGGATCGACCGGACACGACCTAACGGATACCGACACGTGTCGGGTCGGCCACAATGTCTTGTGGCCGACCCGTTGGTCGGTAGACGCCTCGAACGGCGGCGCACTACATGTACTGGGCGATTCGCTCGGCCACGATGTCAGAGCGCACACCCGAGTTGGGGCAACCCCCGAAGTGGTGCAACGCGATGACCTCGTGCGTCTCGCGCGACAACACCGGAGAACCCGACGATCCGAACAGTGTGTCGCAGTGGTACGACACGTCGCTGTCGTACGCGTAACCGTCGAAGCTGGGGTCCTGGACCCGGCAGGCACCACCATCGGCGTCGGAGTTCAACGCGATCTGCATGGGTGACCCGCCCGGGTGCTGCGGAATGTACAGCTTCTCTCCGGCGCGAGCCTGCCGCGTGGCCAGGTTCAGGTGACCGAACTTCTTCACGGCCTTGAAATTGTCCACGGTGAACAGTGTGTAGTCGTAGGTCTGATCGGTGTCGAGCACCCGCTCGCCGCGCACCTTGGTCACGGTGCCGACCGTTTCGCTGCCACATTCCACACACGAGTAGTTGAACCACACCTCGGTGCTTCGGGCCTGGGAACTGTTCTCGAAGCAGTGGTTGTTGGTCAGCATCCGGTTTTCCTCGCCGATCCGGAATGCCGTGCACAACGTGGTGCCACCGATCAGCAGCCGGGCCACCGGCGCGGAGTTCTCGTAGATCTGCGGCTCACTGGACTTGTAACACACCGCGTCCTTCTGGTCGTCCTGACCGCAGACGCTCTCGGTGCGTTGACGCTCCTCTGCGCGCTGCGTCAGCTCCTCGGCCGAGAAGCCGCGGGCGACCTTGTCGACCTCGATGCCATAGCGCGACACGACGTCCGAGACCACCCCGTTGGCCGAGTGCAACGTGACCACGGCGGTGTCACCGCTGATCGACGTCGCCCACTCGACCTCGTTGGATTCGTACCGGTGGCTTTCGTCGCCCTCCGGATCGGACACGGTCACGTAGTCGCCGGGCATGAGCTCAAGGCGTGAGAAGTGCACCTTGACGTACTCGGCGTCCGGGTAGCTCAAGATCTGCTTCGACGAGGTCAGATACGACAGTGTCGCCCCGACCTGTTCGATGGTTCCGATCTCGAGTGCGCCCGTCTCCGCCTGTCGGCTGACCTGTGTCGGTGTCTTCTCCGGCTGATCCGCTTCGGCCATTGGGCCAAGCAGCAGTGGCGTCGCGATCGCGGCGGCGCCGACTACCGCCAATACGGCCACCATGACGGTGGTTCGTTTCATCCTGCCCCCTCCTGGTGTTGATGGAGTCTCGGTGAGTGCCTGGTACGCAGCGTGTTGGCGGTGGCCGGGCTCGAAGCGTCCAATGCGGTTTCCGATGGCGCGGGCGCGAGTCGCCCCGCGAAGCGGCAGGAACACTGCCAACCCCGCGCGGACCTCTTCGCCCTGCCGATCGTCACGGCGACTTCTCGCCGGCGGTGTGAACACCGCACCTCGACGCTCCGCACCCCAGACCACCTGCCAACCACTCACGTCGATAAGAGGCTGTTTTGAACCTGCTGTTCTGTTGCGCGACGACCAGACGGCGCCTCGCGGCGTTGTCGAAAGTCCGGCATACGCTGCGTTTCCTTCAAAAACGCCGGTATGCCGGACCTCCTCCGCCTTGCGAATGCACTCGCCTTGACCGCCGCTCACAACGAACGAGGATCAAAAACAGCCTCTAAGACGCGTCCGGATCGACCGGACACGCCCCAAAACAGGGCGGACGATAAAGCCCTCCCCGGTAATCAACGAACAACACAGCGTTTGGCCACGCCTTGTGGCGGTCGGGTAACGGCGGGAAGGTGGTCGTTGCCCTGCTGTTTTGCCGTGTGGGGAGCAGAAGGGGACCGGTTCAGCGTTGGACGAATACCTCGGGAAGCGGTTTCCGGGTGATGTCGGGGACTTCGGCGTCGGGTGCGGGGTAGCCCACCGGGATCAACACGAACGGACGTTCGTTGGCCGGGCGGCCGCACAACTGAGCCAGGAACTTCATCGGACTGGGGGTGTGCGTCAGGGTGGCCAGGCCCGCCTGATGCAGGGCCGCCAGCAGGAGACCGACCGCGATCCCCACCGACTCCTTGACGTAGTAGGGCCGAGGTTCCGTCGCCGCCTTGTGGACCTCGAACACCACGATCAACGCCGGGGCGTCCTCCAGGAACGGCTTGTGATCGTCGGTTCCCAACGGGGCCAGCGCCCGCAGCCACTCGTCACCGGCCCGGCGGGTGTAGAACTCCCGTTCCTCGGCCTCGGCGGCGATCCGGATGCGGGACTTGACCTCGGGATCGGTGACCACGACGAACCGCCACGGTTGCACGTTGGCACCACTTGGCGCGGTGGCCGCCGCGCGTACCGCCTCGGTGATGATGCGCGGATCGACGGGGTCGGATGCGAAGTCCCGCACGGTGCGTCGGGTGGCCATCGTTCGGGCGAAGGATTCGGCGCGGCGCAGGCCGTCGTCGGGGGCGATCTGAAACCGGGGAGCCGCGATCGTGGGCAGCTTCGTCATAGTCCCTCCTGCTCATCGGGCGCGACACTGCGTTCGACAGCGCTCGACAAGCCGCGCCGGGTCGCCAGAACCAGGACGGTGTCGCCGGCTTCCAGTGGCCGCGCGGGGTCTGGTGTCCATGTTGTCTCACCTGGACCCGAAATCGCCAAAACGCGGATATGTTCATCGGTGTCTATTTCACTGACCGGCGCACCGTCCAGCGCGGAGCCGGGCTCGACCGTCAGTTCGCCCACCAGCAACAGGTGACGTCCAATGGGGATTGTCCCCTTGACGTTGCGCTCGGTCATGGCCGCGGCGAACTCCGCGGCCGCCACCGCCGCCACCGACAGGGTCGTGCCGATGCCGAACGTGCGGTGCACTCGGGCGGCCAGGTCGGGATCGAACAGCCGCAGCACGGTTCGCAGGTCGCCGCGAAGGCGGCGGGCGTGCAACGCCGCTTCCAGGTTCACGATGTCGTTGCTGGTCACCGCGACCAGGGACCGGCAGGTGCGAACCTGGGCGTTCTCCAGTGTCTCGAAGTGGCTGGCGTCGCCCAGCACCACCGAGATGCCCTGGTTCCGGGCCGCGTCGACCCCCCGGGACCGTCCATTGCGTTCCACCGCGACCACCGGAACACCCATGGCGTGCAGCTGTGAGGCGATCTGCATGCCGACATTGCCCAGACCCACCACGATCACGTGGTCGCTGATCGGACCGCGTAGTCGCCCCGTCTCCATCGCCAGCTTGCGCCCGACCATGTTCTCCACGATGGACGCGGTGAACACCGGCACCAGCAGCACCCCGGCGAAGGACACGAGGGTGTGCGCGAACTTCTCGGCCGCCGGTGCCGTCAAGTCGGGGTCGATCCCGCCGGCGGCGGCCAGCAGCGCGATGTAACCGGCGGTCAGGATGCTCACGTCGTCCACATCGGCGCGCGCGTTGTGGAACTCCCAGATGAGGAACGTTCCGATCAGGATGATGAACATCAGCGCCAGGGTGATGAAACGCAGTTTGCGGTCCAGAATCTCCCGGATCTCGTCCCAGGCTCTGGTTACGAGTCTTCGCACCCGATGTCGTGATGCGGCGGCGAACATGCGCGGTTTTCGAAACGCCGCCGTGATCACCAGGTCCGGCGGGTGATCCGGACCCGGCAGCAGCAAACCCGGCGCGTCGGCCGCCGTGATGGTCCAGCTTGGACCGGGAATGCGGCCCGACTGGGCGGCGGTGGTGACATACAGGGTGCGGTCGGCGACCGGGAGATAGCGGGGTTCCACCTCCCCCAGTGCGGCGGCCACGAACGACGGCGAGGCCATCGACGCGTCCGACAACAGGATGCAGTCGCCGAGCAGGCCCTCGATCCGGTTTCCCAGCCCGGTGTTGTACACCCGGACCACGATGCGGATGTCGGTGATCTCCTGGGCGCGCATCGCGGCGTGAATGTTTCCCACATCGTCCTGAACCATGAGCGCCAGCGCTTTGGCGGTGCCGATCCGAGCCGCCGAGAAGGCGTCCTCGTCCAACTGATCGTTCTCCACCACTCGCACCATCGGCACCCGGGAGATCTGCGGCCCGTGGTTCTGTCGTCGCGACGGCAACACCACGGTCACGTTCTCGCGGTGTCGGTACACCAGTTCCTCGACCAACCGGAATGCCATGCCATCATCGCCGCAGACAATGACATGATCACGAAATGCGTTGCGGCGCAGTGAAACGGGGGGCATCGCTGGATGGTAACCGGATAACGCAAGGTAATGGAAGCCCTACCAAGGGGGTTCACGCTGCCAAATTGGCACGATCGCATGAGATCGCGACGGCGTTTGCGCTGGCTACTCGGGTTTCGGCTGGGGTCCGGGTCGGGGCTCGCAGCCCCCTCCTCAGTGGTGAATCACTCATGTCGACGGCCGTCGGCGGCGGATTGTCGGCCACGTTCTTGGAGAATCCTCCGGCGAACCCACTCGTTGTAGTTGTATAACCACTTATGAGGGGTTGTGCACTATGAACATTCCTGTCCTGACCGCGCGACTGGCTCGGACGGCCGCCGTCCTCGCCTTCGCCGGAGGTATCGCGGTGGCGGGCCCGGGCACGGCCGCCGCCTCCGACCAGGTGCCTGAACGAAACCTGGTCGCCGAGCCGACTTTCGCCGTGCCCGCCGAGTTGCCCGACAAGGGCTACCCGTCGCTGGGGGTCTCGCCGGTGCGAACTCTGCCGAGGATGCACACGAGTGATCTGACCGCCGCGCCCAGCGCACCGACCACCGTGCGAGCTGAGAACGTCGAACGTGTGGGCGGTGTCGGTGCCGACCTGCTGGGTGCTCGACCGCTCGGCGGTTCGGCGACCGGTGGATCGGTCCGCGACATCATTCCGCACAGCGACGACAAGCGTTCAGCCGGAAACCGAGCCTGACCGAGAATCGCCCTGGTTGGCCGGTGAACCGAGGACTCCGGGGGGAGGGAGTCGCGGTCATCCGGCCAACCAGGGCGATTTGGAGTGAAGATCTGTGTCCGAGGCGGGTCGTTGTTCAGAACAACGTATGACCCGCCGTCGGTGACTTCCTATTCCGGTTCGCGCTGAACGGGATTAGTTGATGCGTTCGCCGGTCACGGCGTGGAAGACGTGCTCACGCCCGACCTCGGGAACCATGTGGACGACGTCGCCCAGGCCCGGGATCGACCGGCCGCCGACACGGATCACGAACCGCTCGGAGCCTTCGCTGTAGGCGGCGTGGCCGTAGACGTAGGCGTCGGAGCCGAGCTCTTCGACCAGGTCGACCTCGATCGCGATACCGCCGTCGGACTCGCTACCCAGTGAGCAGTCCTCCGGACGGATTCCGATCGTGACGGTCTTTGCACCGTTCTCGTGCTCACCTTCTCCGGCGGCGTCGCGGCGTTCCCGGCTCAGCGGCAGGGTCACGTCGCCGAACTTGGCGCCGTCCTCGGCCAGCGGAACGGTCTTGATGTTCATGGCGGGCGAACCCATGAATCCGGCGACGAACACGTTGGAGGGCTTGTCGTACAGGGCGCGTGGCGTGTCGACCTGCTGAAGCAGTCCGTCCTTGAGGACCGCGACGCGGTGTCCCATGGTCATGGCCTCGACCTGGTCGTGTGTCACGTACACGGTCGTGACGCCCAGGCGCTGCTGCAACGAGGCGATCTGCGACCGGGTCTGCACCCGCAACTTGGCATCGAGGTTGGACAGTGGCTCGTCCATGAGGAAGACCTGGGGTTCACGCACGATCGCGCGGCCCATGGCGACGCGCTGACGCTGACCACCGGACAGTGCCTTCGGCTTGCGGTCGAGGTAGTCCTCCAGGTCCAGCAGCTTCGCGGCCTCGGCGACCTTCTCCCGGATGATGTTCTTGGGGGTCCGACGCAGCTTCAGCGCGAACGCCATGTTGTCGAACACCGTCATGTGCGGGTAGAGCGCGTAGTTCTGGAACACCATCGCGATGTCCCGGGACTTGGGAGGCAGGTTCGAGACGTCGGTGTCGTTGATGAAGATCGAACCGGAGTCGACCTCTTCGAGACCGGCGAGCATCCGCAGGCTGGTTGACTTGCCGCAGCCGGACGGGCCGACCAGGACCAGGAATTCACCATCGGAGATTTCCAGGTCGAGGCTGTCGACAGCGGGGGATTTGGTGCCCGGGTAAATCCGGGTGGCGGCATCAAAGGTGACGGTAGCCATGTCGTGTCCTTCCACCGGCAGGAACGTGCCGGACGATCCGAGTAGAAAGCACCGAAGCCACGCCGCGCGATTCGCGCGACTAAGCCGAGGGGCTGGCTGACACGGTATACGTCCACCCCTGGCTTGCCAAGACCGTCGTCAAGCGTGTGAATGCTTTGTTATCGAATTGATCATCGGACCGAGGCGTGAAGTAACGGCGCAGGTAACAGTCGGTGACCGCCGAGGCGATGGGATGACGGGGTGTCGCGGAGTCACGACTGAGCCGTGTGTCGATGGGGCTGTATCTCGATGGAGGCTGTGTCTCAACAGGGCCTCGTGGGCAAAGGTCGATGTCGCAATGGGGCGGGTATCGCAGCACGGTCACCCCGACAGGGGCGGGCGTTCGGCCGGGGTTCGTCGCACCCGGCCGATTCGATGGGGCGACCCCTGGGGGCAACCAGGTGATTGATGACGCCGGCTACGGGCTGCCGACCAGCATTCGATCGTCGACGGCCAGGTCCAGGACGGGAGCCACGGTGGCGACTCGCTTGATCGCCTCGATTCCCGCGACGGCGCCCTCTCGACTTTCGTAACCCTGGCTTGAGGTCACGACCTCTCCGTTGGCGGCGCGAAGGTGGAAGTACACCTTGCCGTCTTTGCCGACCTGCAATTCAAAGCGCGGTTCGTTCGACATGACTAACCCCCCGATCAGTCTCGCTGTGTTCGTATCTCGATGTGTTCATGCCGACTCGACGCCCGGGCGGCGGTGAATTCACTCGTATGTCGAGCTTTCGACACCGCCCAAAGCCGGACGGGCGGACGCCTGAGGCGTGCCGGGCGGGTTGCGAAACCGGGCGCGCTCGGGAGCCCTGAGTCACCTTCCACACTATGCCGCGACATGCCGAAATGCACATGGACGCCGAATCCGATGGGCGGGGAGCGGAGTGAGGATTGCCATGCTGCTGCGCCTCCGATTGCGCGCCGCTGCGTTGTGCCTGGCCGCCGCCTGCGCCCGCCGCCGTTCGCGCCCGCGTCGCCGCGCGAGCTCGCGCCGAACGAAGGTCGGATGCTCACCCCCATTCGCCGGTGCGCACCAACGTCACGTCCGTTTCCCGCCAGCAGACACCCGGGTGCCCAGCCAGCATGGACGCATGTCCAGATACACCGTGCTGCCCATCGACATCGCCGCTCTCAAGGACCTGCGGGGCGTTGACGACGCGGGCGTTCCCTGCGTCGCGTACAACGCGACCGACGGCGACGTGGGATCCCCACTGCGCTGCTGCCTACGCCGCATCACGTTCGGGGAGCGGATCGCTCTCGTTTCGTATGCCCCGTTGCGGCGTTGGGCGGTTGCCGGCGGCGCGTCTCCCGGCGCCTACGACGAACAGGGGCCCGTCTTCATTCACGCCGATGACTGCGGTGGGTTCATTCCCGGCGAGAACTATCCCTTCAGCCGGCCGGGTGCTCTGCGCACCGTGCGCCGCTATGACATCCGGGGTCGTATCGCGGGTGGGCGGCTGCTTGAGATTCCAGCCGATGCCACGGCCGGTTTCGATGCCGCTTTCGACGAGGCGTTCGACGATCCCGATGTGGTTCTTGTGCACGTCCGGGCGCTGGAGTACGGATGCTTCCAGTTCGAGGTGCGACGCCCCGCGCCGATCCGCGGTGTCATGGTGTTGGACGAAGATGCAGAAAGCTCCTGACCTGCATGTTCGTCAAGTCAAGAGCCTTCAGATTGAGC
>Ga0233365_1000506_pt1 | contig 17863 bp, 20 predicted proteins | sample ElkDunMinimDraft_27_FD_191535 | JGI IMG/M metagenome (GOLD analysis project Ga0233365, IMG submission 191535) | Fecal eukaryotic communites from dung pellets of Tule Elk in California, USA - Elk Dung C36 | ecosystem: Host-associated > Mammals > Digestive system > Large intestine > Fecal | place...
TGAAATAGTGTCTTTTTTAGTTTCGGTTTGCGTTTGTGCCTGCATGGAAATTGCCGATAGACAAAAGCCTGCAAACAAAAAATGAGTTTTCATTCGTAAAAATAATTTTACAAATAAAAGGGGCATTTATTTTGTTTAGATTAATAAAAATGTTTTCGTTACGAACAGCAACTTATGCGTGCACTCAATAAGTGTATTGTTCATTTCCCTTGGCAGCATTACCTGCCCAGGTTCAACGGGTATGATCTCAGCCGTACGGCACCCCTTTGAGACGGGGCAAAGATAATTGTTTTTTTGAGATGAAAGAGAAAGATGATAGAAAAAAGATAATAGACGAAAGATTAGAAAGCAGAACCTTGTAAACCTTTTTTCTTTTGATTGAATTGATCCTTTTCTTCTTTTAAAGCTTTTTGTTTTTCTTCTTCAGTTAATTGTTTTTAATACCTGCGACAGCAATTTCGTGCTGTACTTGTAATCGCATTAACGCTTGTTCTTTAGCTTTTGAATGGAATTGCATAGATTGTTTGATTTATAAAGAGCAACAGTGAAAATTATTGAATATATTAATGGGAATAAGATGAATTTAATATTGCCGTTTGAAAAAAAATTCATGTCTGCTAATATAAAAGATAAGAATATAAATACAGTTGTCGTTAAACTTATTGATATTTTGTTCCAATATACATGATTTTTACAAAAATGAGAAATAAGTATAAGAAACACTAAAGTGGGTACAGCGCAAAAAGTACCTATTATAACAAATAGAAAATAAAGAGTAAAGAAATCTTTGGCTTCGGTTCTGTTTAAACCATCCTCAAAAATAATTAGAAGTATAAAAAAAATAGGGCTTGTAAGTAACGTTATTATCCACGATTGTAATATGTGTTTGTCTATTTTTCCCATAATCTAAAACCTAAACTTTCTATTCTCTTTTTTATCGGCAATGCGTTGTTTGTCTTCCAAGCGTTTTTTAATAACCGATTTAGGAATTTTAGTAGCAATACGTTTTTTATCTTTCTTCAACGCATTTTCTAGTAACATGAACAATCGCTGTGTACACAGTTCTTTGTTTTTAAGCTGACTGCGGGTTTCGCCACATTCAACCATAATAAAACCTTCTTTGGTAATGCGGTTGGCTAATTTTTCGGTCAATGTTGATTTTTCATCCGCAGTTAAGCCATTGCTTTGTTCTACAAAAAACTGAATCTGCACTTTTGTAGCTACTTTGTTTACGTTTTGTCCGCCGGCACCCGAACTGCGTACGGCTTTGTATTGTATTTCGGTTTGTATAATTTCTTTATTCATAGTTTTGTGTTTTGCCACAGATATACGGATTATTTAATAGTTGATATGAGATGCTGAATCAAGTTCAGCATGACATTATTAGTGACTAATCAAATGAAATCTGTGTATCTGCATCTGTGGGAAAAGAAAAATCATTCATTTTCTAATGCGTAAACCAAGGTGTAATTTTCAAATGTTTCAAAATGAAAAGTAAATCGACAGTCAAAATTTAATTCTTTACAATTGACTAAAGCCGTGCCTTGGTTGGTGTTTTTAGTAAAATCGTGAATGTGCATATCCTGTTTAAAGCTCAAACTGCGCGAATTGCACATTTTGTACAAAGCTTCTTTTGCTCCCCAAATCACACTCAAATCTTCTTTATAATTTCTTTCAGTATTCAAAAAATCTGCTTCAGATCCAATAAACTTATCAGCAATTTTAATGATCTTTTCACGCTGTTTTTCCAGATCTATCCCAACGTTTTGAGAACTGACAATAATCGCAGAAAAATCATACGAATGGGTTATTGAAATATGCTTTCCATCTGCCAAACTCGGCTTTCCGTTGGTATCGTAATTCAAATCAAAATCGGTATAACCGGCTTCCATCAATAATTTCCGAACACTCAAAAATCCCTTGCGGTGTTGTTCAGAAAGCATTCCGTTCAATCTGTGCAAATGTTTGTCCTGTAACGTAACGGCAGCATTCAGTTCGGCTTCGCTTTCTAAAATTTTCCAAATAAATATCTGCGTATCAATATCGTACGAAATAGTTTTAAATAAGGGCATATTGTAACGGTTTATGATTTCGTTTGCAATCTTTTAAAATGAAATGCGTAAATTTGCAAACAATTTGATACACAAATATACAGAATACATGAGTACAAAAACGATACCTTACGTGCCATTTAAAGTGAAAGATATTTCATTAGCGGCTTGGGGAAGAAAAGAAATTGAGTTAGCAGAAGCTGAAATGCCAGGATTAATGGCGCTTCGTGAAGAGTATAAAAACGAGCAGCCTTTAAAAGGTGCGCGTATCGCAGGATGTTTGCACATGACCATACAAACGGCTGTGTTAATTGAAACGTTGAAAGCTTTGGGTGCAGAAGTTACTTGGAGTTCTTGTAACATTTTTTCTACACAAGATCAGGCTGCAGCTGCAATTGCCGAAACCGGAATTCAGGTTTACGCTTGGAAAGGTTTAAACGAAGAAGAGTTTGACTGGTGTATTGAGCAAACATTGTTCTTTGGTGAAGACCGTCAGCCGTTAAACATGATTTTAGATGATGGTGGAGATTTAACAAACATGGTTATTGATCGTTATCCGGAATTGGTTGCGGGAATCAAAGGTTTGTCTGAAGAAACTACAACTGGTGTTCACCGTTTGTACGAGCGTGTTAAGGCAGGAACTTTGCCAATGCCAGCGATTAATGTGAACGATTCGGTTACCAAATCTAAATTCGATAATAAATACGGATGTAAAGAATCGGCTGTTGATGCTATTCGTCGTGCTACCGATTTAATGTTGGCTGGTAAACGAGTGGTTGTTTGTGGTTACGGTGATGTTGGTAAAGGAACGGCAGCATCTTTCCGCGGAGCAGGATCTATTGTTACAGTTACAGAAATTGATCCAATTTGTGCTTTACAGGCAGCTATGGATGGTTTTGAAGTGAAGAAATTAGACACTGTTGTTGGTAATGCAGATATCATTATTACAACTACCGGAAACAAAGACATCGTTGTTGGTCGTCATTTCGAAAAAATGAAAGATAAAACCGTTGTTTGTAACATTGGTCACTTCGATAATGAAATCGATATCGCTTGGTTGAATAAAAACCATGGTGTTTCAAAAATTGAAATAAAACCACAGGTTGATAAATATACAATTGCTGGAAACGATATTATTATTTTGGCAGAAGGACGTTTGGTAAATTTAGGTTGCGCAACAGGTCACCCGTCATTTGTAATGTCTAACTCGTTTACAAACCAAACATTGGCACAGATCGAATTATGGAAAAATTCTGATAAATACGAGAACGATGTTTACATGTTACCAAAGCATTTAGATGAAAAAGTTGCAGCTTTACACTTGGCTAAATTAGGTGTTGAGTTAGAAACTTTATCAACAGAACAAGCAGGATACATTGGTGTTGAGGTTCAAGGACCATTTAAGCCGGAATATTACAGATACTAATATTGTTATCTCATAAAACTAAAAGCAACTCAATTGAGTTGCTTTTTTTATATCTTTATTTCAGAAAAAATTGATATGATAAGAAAAAGTATTTTAATTACAGGTGTTTTGTGTGCAACAATATCTTTTGGACAAACAACAATCCAAATGAATCTAAAGGGAAAGGTAAAAAGTATTCAGGAAGTTCATGAGAAATGTCCTGCAATAGCACTTGCCGGATCACCGATAGAGTGTGTGAAAAATGAAACATTTTATTTTTTTGATAAGAAAGGTTTTGTTTTAGAACCTCAAAAAGAGAGCTTAAATGATTATATAGTTGAAAAAACTACAACAAAAGAAGGGTATATTCTTACAAAATATTTAGAGTGGGATGGTGTTAAGCGAAAGCATTTTGAAGAATATTATAACAAAAAAAACATTCAAACTAAAGTCATAAATTATCATGCCGATGGTGAAATTATCGGTTTATGGGAGTTTGTTTACAATGAAAAAGGAAGGAAAACAGAACAGAAATTAACAAATATTTGGAATGGAGTTACTAAAGTTTATCATCACTTTTATAACGAACAAGGCGATATTGTAATGAGTAAATTCTACGAAAATGGAGAATTGATTAAAGAAGAAAACAATGAAATTTCTTATAAGTTTGATAAAAAAGGAAACTGGGTTTCAAAAGCAATTCTTGGAGGACATTTTCAAACATATAATAGAACTATTACTTACTATTAAAAAGCAACTCATTCGAGTTGCTTTTTTTATATCTTTATGTATCTAATTAAATGTGTGTGAAGAATATAGTTTTAATTTTAGTTTCTATACTTTCTAGTTTTACTTTAAAAGCACAAAGCTTACAATCATTTGGTTTAAAGGGAAAGGTTAAATCAATTCAACAAGAACTTAAAATTTGTCCTAATCGAAATGGTAAAGCACAAACTAAAGAGTGTACTTCTTCAACAAGTGAAAAGCAATTTTCAGAAGATGGATTTTTTATAGAAAATGAAAATACTTTAAAAAATAATGGATTAATTCGTGAAAAGAAAGAAATTTCTACAGGTATATTACAAACTATTTATAAGGAAGAAGATGGTATTAAACTAAAATGGTTTGAACAATATTATAATAAAGAAGGAGTGATCTTTAAAGCGATATCTTTTAATGATTTACATGAAGTTTTTAGTGTATATGAATATGTTTATGATGATAAAGGAAAAATGATTAGTTCAATTAATGAAGTGAATTTAAATGGGATAAAAGAAAGAAGAGTGAGTTATTATGATAATTATGGAACTTTTTACGCAACCGAAATTTATCATAATGGCGAGTTTCATGAAAGAAATGATTTTATTGTAGAATATAACTTTGACAAAGAGGGAAATTGGATTTATTCATATATTGATGATAAATTCTGTAGATATACTTATAATAGAACAATTACCTACTACTACAAAAAGCAACTCATTCGAGTTGCTTTTTTTAATCTTCAAATTCGTCCATTAGTTCTTTTAGCTGTTTTAAATATCTGCCATAGAACTTTTTAATAATCCATTCCGAAAGTAATATCAAACCAATAATTGTTACAACACCAATGATTAAAACCGTATAAATAAACGCTGGATCGGTTTGAAAAGTTTCTTTAAAATGATAGAACTTTTCTACCAAATCGTACGTTTTGTCTTTACCTGCTGTAATTACAAACAAAGCTATGGCTGTAGGTAACAAAATGTAAATAGAAGATCGATACGTTTCAATAGCAAAATGAAACTCGTAATACAGTCTTATAATACTTTCGCGGCTGTTAAACGTATTTGGTTGCTTAATCATTTTACTTATAGTATAAAACCTGCGGTAGTAATACAAGCCAAAAACAATAAACTGGCATACCAAAAAGTAATAAATCAGACTTAAAACACCGTGTATTTGCGACGATTCCATTAAAGGAACTATTAAAATAAACACAATACTTACGATCCAAAAAATGGCTTCGCGCTTAAAACTTTTAATGATTTTTTCGGCAAGCGATTTACTTTTGGTTAAATATTCTGCTTTTATGTTAATATCTTTTTCGGGCTGATTGTCCCATTTTTTTTGTAACTCATCAAAATTCATATCCGTTCTTTTTTATGATGGTTTGTAATTTTTCTTTTGTTCTGTTTAACTTTACGCGTGCATTCACTTCGCTAATACCCAAATTTTCTGCAATGTCTTTATGGTTCATTCCTTCTAAAAACAAGAAAATAAGGGCTTTTTCTACTTTGTTGAGTTCTTGCACGGCATCGTAAAAATATTTTAGCTGTTCTTCTTTAAAAGCACTATCGTCAGTATCAATGCGGTCGTAATTTTCGTGAAGTTCGTATTTGTCCTGTTTTTTATCGTCTTTTTTAAAGAAAGTTAAAGCGGTATTCAAACAAACGCGGTACATCCAAGTAGAAAATTGACTGTCGCCTTTAAAGTTTTGATACGATTTCCACAATTGAAAAGTCATTTCCTGAATCAAGTCTTGCTGATCTTCCGTATGGTCAAAGTACATCCTGGAAATTTTATATAAAATTCCTTTGTGTTTTTGCATCAAGTCCAAGAATTCTTTTTCGGTGGCTTTCAAAGCAGAATAATTTTTACAAAATGTTAGTATCGTTTATTTCGATTTGTTACAAAGCGGATACAAAAAAACTCGTTACCTAAATAACGAGTTTTTAAAATTGATATTATCCTAAATAAGTTTTTAAGATTTTACTGCGAGATGTATGTTTTAATCTGCGGATTGCTTTTTCTTTGATCTGACGAACACGTTCGCGTGTTAAATCAAAAGTTTCACCAATTTCTTCTAACGTCATTGGGTGCTGATCGCCCAATCCAAAGTATAAACGAACAACATCTGCTTCACGTGGAGTTAATGTTTCTAACGCACGCTCGATTTCTGTTCTTAACGATTCATGAATCAGTTCACGATCCGGATTTGGTGATTCGCCCGAACGCAATACATCGTACAAGTTAGAATCTTCTCCTTCTACTAAAGGTGCATCCATTGATAAGTGACGACCCGAGTTTTTCATTGACTCTTTCACGTCGTTTACCGTCATGTCTAATTCTTTAGCGATTTCTTCTGCCGATGGCGGACGTTCGTTTGATTGTTCTAACAACGCATACATTTTGTTGATTTTATTGATAGAACCAATTTTATTTAATGGTAAACGTACGATACGTGATTGTTCTGCTAAAGCTGATAAGATTGATTGACGGATCCACCAAACGGCGTACGAAATAAATTTAAAACCACGTGTTTCATCAAAACGTTGTGCGGCTTTAATTAATCCCAAGTTTCCTTCGTTAATTAAATCGGGTAACGTTAAACCTTGATTTTGGTATTGTTTTGCTACCGATACTACGAAACGTAAATTAGCTTTTGTTAATTTCTCTAATGCGCGCTGATCACCAGCTTTAATGCGTTGTGCTAATTCTACTTCTTCGTCGGCTGTAATTAAGTCTACTTTACCAATTTCTTGTAAATATTTGTCTAACGATGCCGTTTCACGATTGGTTACCTGTTTGGTAATTTTAAGTTGTCTCATGTTTTAAATAACCCCTTCCTTTGTTGTTAACTAGTAGTTATACGCAGCATGTTGCAAAATGTTACAAAAAGTTGTAAAACTTTTTATTCATACGAATCTACGGTGATGTATAAAGGAATACTTGCAGGTACAGCCAGCCATTCGTCATCAGAAGAAGTTCTTGTAAAAAAAGTACTTCCGGTAGTTAAACCTATGTTTTGAAAGAAAGAACCTTCCTTTTTGCCTTCTTGAAATTCTATTTTCTGTTGTTTGATTATTACTGCAATTTTTTTATGACCGCTTATGTACAAGTCCATATCTTCAACGTTGATAATATTCCAACCTCTGTTTTTATTAGATAAAATAAAATTAATGTTTTGATGAGGTATTCTTTTATATGGTTTACCATTTTTTACTTCATAAAAGTAAACAGAAAAAAAACCACGTTTAAAAGTAAAGCCTTCTAAATGCCAATGAATTTTTTTACTTTTAAGAATTTCTCTTTAGTATTCATTACCATGCCAAATTCATAGCTTGTTTTAGGGCTACCCGATGAATCTTCACCTGTTCCTATTCCTGATCCTTCACTTGTTCTGCCATAAGTACGTTCTTTAATTTTAGCGTTTGCTGGCGGAATAATTATTTCTTGTAATAATTCTGACGATGGTTCAATAAATGTAATTTGTAAAGATTTGTTATTTTGTAATATGATTTCTTTTTTTTCGAAACCAAAATGATCAATAATTACTTTTAAAGGGAATTTGTATTTTTGAGCATCAAGAATAATGAGCCCTTTTTCGTTTGATATAATGCTTTTTTTGTAATCGGGTAATATAATTGTAGCAAACTCAACGGGCTCTTTAGTTTGCTTATCGTTTACTTGAAACTTTACATTTTATGCTGTGATAATTTGTGTGGAAAATGTAAATAAAAATAATAAAAGTGAATTTTTCATAAGTTTATTTGGTTTTATTCGTATGAATCTACGGTTATGTAAAAAGGATAATTCATTGGACCGCTTTCCCAACCTTCGTAAATGTTCGATCTTAAGGTCGTAATATTTGAGGTTGCTGCCCCAATATTCATAAGAATATATCCTTCATTTTCTCCTTTGTTAAATTCAATCTTTTGTACTTTAAGAATAGCTGCGATCTTTTTAGTACCATCTAAATAAATATCTTTATTTTCTATGTTTAATACCAACCATCCTTTTTGGTTTTCGTTGATTGAGAAATTCAATTCCTCATGCGGAATACGTTTCGATGGTTTATTATTTTCTACTTCATAAAACTGCAAATTAAAAATGGCTCTTTTAAAAGTTATGCCGTTTATATGCCAATGAACTTTCTTTAATTTTTTTAAATGATCACTCGTTTTAATGATTAATCCAAATTCGGTTCCAGAATCTTTATTTTCATTGTCAAAACGATTCATTTGACCTAGGATTTTTCCCGATCCTTCATTTGTTCTACCATAAATACGTTCTTTAATTTTAGCATTTGCTGGTGGAATAATCAGTTCTTGCAGTACTTCTGTAGCTGGATTTAAATAAATGTTGTAAACACTTGTATTGTTTTGTAGTGTGATTTCTTGTTTTTCAAAACCAAATTGCTCTACGATTACTTTTAACGGTAGTTTGTATTTGTTTGTATCGATCATAAAAATTCCTTTTTCGTTTGATACAAAACTTTTCTTGTGATCGGGTAGAAGCACAGTTGCAAAATCTATTGGATCTTTTGTTTCCGAATCTGAAATTTGCAGGTTAATGTTTTGTGCGGTGATAATTTGTGTAAAAAGTGTACACACAAAAAGGATAAGAGTGTTTTTCATAAGTAGTTTGTTTTGGTTGTAAAAATAAAAAAACCGATGAGGTTTGCTCATCGGTTTAGAATAGATTTAACAGAAACTACTTGTTTTCTTCTTTCTTGTCGTTAGAAGGTCTGTTATCGTTATTTCTGTGCGCTGGTCTGTTTTCTCTGTTTTCAGACTTGCCTTCTCCGTTTTCAGGTTTTCCTTCAGGTTTTGGAGGGCGAGGTAATAATGCCTTGCGCGATACTTTTTCTTTTCTTGTTTTAGGATCTAAACCTAAATACTTAACTTGGAATACATCGCCCATGTTTACAACATCGGTAACGTTTTCTGTACGTTCCCAAGCTAATTCAGATACGTGTAATAAAACTTCGTTTCCTGGTGCAGCAGCATATTCTACTACAGCGCCAAATTCTAACATTTTAATTACTTTAACTTCGTATGCTTCGCCAACTTGTGGTTTAAAAGTGATCGATTGAATTTTAGCCAATACTGCTTCAATTCCTGCAGGATCGGTTCCTAAAATTTCAACAACTCCTTCTTCATCAACCTCGGTAATTACAATTGTTGTTCCTGTAGCTTTTTGTAATTCTTGAATTACTTTACCGCCCGGACCAATCAACGCACCAATGTAAGCACCAGGAATTGTTCTCATGATGATTTTTGGAGCATGAACTTTAACGTCTTCGTTTGGTTTCGCTAAAGTTTCAGTCAATTTTCCAAGGATATGTAAACGACCTTCACGAGCCTGATCTAAAGCCTGCTCCATGATTTCGTATTTCAATCCGTCAATTTTGATATCCATTTGGCATGCTGTGATACCTTCTGAAGTACCTGTTACCTTGAAATCCATATCTCCTAAATGATCTTCATCACCTAAAATATCAGATAAAACCGCAAAACGATCTCCATCGGTAATCAATCCCATCGCGATTCCAGAAACTGGACGAATCATTTGAATACCTGCATCCATCAAAGATAAAGTACCTGCACAAACAGTTGCCATTGAAGACGATCCGTTTGATTCTAATACTTCAGAAACCACACGGATTGTATAAGGACAATCTGCAGGAATCATGTTTTTTAATGCACGTTGCGCCAAGTTTCCGTGACCAACTTCTCTTCTTGAAGTTCCTCTTAACGGACGAGCTTCTCCTGTTGAAAATGGTGGGAAATTATAGTGTAAATAGAATTTTTCTTCTCCTTGTTCAGATGGTGAATCAATAACGTTTGCTTCTCTAGAAGTTCCTAAAGTTGCAGTTGCCAATGCTTGAGTTTCACCACGTGTAAACAATGCAGAACCGTGAACAGATGGTAAGTAATCAACCTCGCACCAAATTGGGCGGATTTCAGTTGTTTTTCTTCCGTCTAAACGTGTTCCTAAATCTAAAGTTACGTTACGAACAGCGTCTTTGTTTACTTTTTTGAAATATTTAGAAACTAAATCGCCGTTTTCTAATAATTCTTCTTCTGTAAACAACGCAACTACTTCTTCTTTTACGGCATCAAAAGCAGCAGAGCGTTCATGTTTTGCAGAGCCTTTACTTGCAATAGCGTAAATTTTATCGTAAGCCGCTTCTTTAACTTTTGCTAAAATAGTTTCGTCTTCTTTTTCGCCTTCGTACGTACGAACTTCTTTTTTTCCAAAAGCAGCTTGCAAACGCAATTGAGCAGAAATTTGATTTTTAATGTGTTCGTGTGCAAATTTAATTGCTTCTAACATTTCAGCTTCCGAAATTTCTTTCATTTCACCTTCTACCATTGCGATAGAATCCATAGAAGCACCAATCATCATGTCTATATCAGATAATTCTAATTGTGCACGAGAAGGGTTAATGATGAATTTTCCATCGATTCGTCCAACTCTTGCTTCAGAAATCAAAGTTTCAAAAGGAATGTCAGACAAAGCAAGTGCTGCCGAAGCTGCCAAACCTGCCAAAGCATCAGGCATTACGTCTTCGTCATGAGACATCAACTGAATCATAACCTGAACTTCTGCGTGATAATCACTTGGGAAAAGCGGACGCAAAACGCGGTCAACTAATCTCATTGTTAATACTTCGCTATCGCTTGGACGTGCTTCTCTTTTAAAGAAACCACCTGGAAAACGACCAGCTGCAGCAAATTTTTCACGGTAATCTACCGTTAACGGTAAAAAGTCGATACCCGGACTTGCTTTTCTTGCGGAAACAACGGTACCTAAAATAACCGTTTTTCCAATTCTTACTACTACAGAACCGTCGGCTTGTTTCGCCAAGCGTCCTGTCTCGATTGTGATGTTTCTGCCATCACCTAAATCGATGCTTTCTACAAATAATTGTGGAATCATAAATTAATTCTCTAATTGATTAAACAATGGGTTGTTGTTGTGTTGTGTAGTTGTTGTTCCCCAATGAAAAACCAAGCTTTTATGCTTAAATATAATAAAAAAAGAGGCGCGAAAGCACCTCTTTAAATATGTATTATTTTCTAATACCTAATTCTTTAATAAGTTCACGATATTTTACAACATCTTTCTTTTTTAAGTAATCAAGAAGACTTCTTCTTTTACCTACTAAAAGAACTAATGAACGCTCTGTATTATAATCGTGACGATTCTTTTTTAAGTGTTCTGTTAAATGCGAAATTCTGAATGTGAATAATGCGATTTGACCTTCTGTTGAACCTGTGTTTTCTGCTTTTCCTCCGTGTTTAGCGAAGATTTCAGCCTTTGTTTCTTTAGATAAATACATTCCAATATTATTTAAATGATTATTATGTAATTTTTTGAATTGTAAAATTCGATGCAAATGTACATCTTTTTTTTAATCCTGCAATTATGTGTCTGTATTTTTACCCTTTATACATTTCTGCAATTTCATCGGTAAGCCATTCCAATAATTCCTGGTCTTCGTTGGTGAATGCACTTGCTGTGTTTGAATCAATATCGATCTGACCTATATTAATCCCATTTACAATAATTGGTACAACAATTTCAGATTTTACATCAATATTACACGAAATGTAATTGTCTTGCGCAGTAACATCATCAACCAAAAAAGTTTCATTGCTTTCGGCAACCTGTCCGCAAATACCTTTTCCAAATTGAATAGTTGTATGGTCTGTAGGTAATCCTGCAAACGGTCCCAAGTGTAATTCTCTCTTGTTGGCATCGGCAAAATAAAAGCCAACCCAATCGTAATGTGCTACATTTAAACGCAAAAGATTACAAATTTCTTGTAATCGTTCATTAATGGTTTTGTTCGTTTTTATGATTTCTGTTAAAGAAATCTTTAATTGTTCTCTTTCCATATTCTTTTTTTAGTAAATTTACAAAAAATTAAAACGCAACAAAATTTAATGTTTCAACGCTATCTATATAATGTTTTATTAGCAGCAGCCATACTTTTCTCGAATGTAGGGTTAGCTATTAATATTCATTATTGCGGAAATGAAATTGAAAAAGTTGAATTAGGTTACGCTGCGTCTATAAACTGCGCAGAAGATACACACGAAAAAGCGTGTTGCAAAGAAAAAAACGAAACGGTAAAGAAAGATTGTTGTAAAAACGAAACCATTAAACAAAAAACAGACGATGTTGTTATAAAGGTTTTTAACGTTCAGCAGTTTTCAGATTTTATAACGCCTGTTGTTTATAAATTTCAGCCGCTTGTTATTTCTAAAAGCAATCTGCCAAAGAAAATCAATGTTACTTTTCGTTGCGAAAGTAATGCTCCGCCATTATATAAACTCTACAACCAATATTTGCTGTACGCATAATTACACATTTTTTACCAAAAGAATGTTTAATTAATTATGCAAATTCATGAAATATACCTTAATGCTATTGTGTGCGTTCGGCGTGCACAACATTTATGCCCAAGATACTTACAAGGGTAAAGTTTTAGATACTTACAATTCATCTATAGAAAAAGCAAATATTACGGTTAACGACAGCGTTGTTGCCACTACTGATAAATTCGGAATGTTCGAAGTTACTTTAAACGAACCGTCTGCAGTTTATATTTATGCTGAAGGATACGAGGTTTTAGAAGCCGAATTAACAGATAAAGACCAGTTTTATACGTTTCAAATTCAACCCGAAGCCAGTTTAAACGAATTGGTTGTAAACGTAAACAAGAAAAATACCGAACGCAATAAAGGCATCACTAACTCGCAAACCATGAACAGCGGCGAGTTGCTAAAAGCGGCTTGTTGTAATTTGGCGGAATCTTTTGAAACAAATCCATCGATCGATGTAAATTTTTCTGATGCCATTTCCGGATCAAAACAAATTAAAATGTTGGGCTTAACAAGTCCGTATATTTTAATTGCCGAAGAAAATATTCCGAGTGTTCGTGGTGCTTCGCAAGCTTATGGTTTGTCATTCACGCCGGGAACCTGGGTAGAAAGTATTCAGGTTACAAAAGGCGCAGGAAGTGTTGTAAATGGTTTTGAAAGTATTTCGGGACAGATTAATACCGAACTGATCAAACCAGGGAACGATATTCCTTTCTTTTTGAATTTATACGGATCTACCGATGCTCGTTTTGAATTGAATGCGCATTTTAACGAGAAAATTTCTGACAAATGGAGTACTTCGTTGTTTGTTCACGGAAACACCCGCGTTAAAAAGAATGATATGAATCACGACGGATTTTTAGATAATCCGCTAGGAAGTCAGGTAAATGTAATGAACCGTTGGCAGTATCAAAACCTAGAAAAAGGTTGGATTGCCTTTATTACGGCGCGTTACATGAAAGACGAAAAGCAAACCGGAGAGATTGATTTTGATAAAGAACAACACAAATTATCAACTTTAAAATGGGGATCAGAACTAAATACCGATAAGTTTGATGCCAGTACAAAAGTTGGTTATGTTTTCCCGGATCAACCTTACAAAAGTTTCGGTTGGCAAAACTCGTTCAGCTATCATAAACAAAATTCGTATTTTGGTTTAAACCAGTTCGATATCACACAGCGCAGCATTTATTCCAACTTTTTATACAGTTCTATCATCAGCAATACGTTGCATAAATTCTCTACCGGAGCAAGTTTTATGCACGATGATTATTCGGAATTCGTAGTAAATTACGGTAATAGAAATTTCGACAGAACCGATACCAGCTACGGCGCTTTCTTTGAATATACGTATGATAACGCGAACAATTTAGCGTTGATTTTAGGTGGAAGAATCGATAATTCTAACCGATTGGGAACGTTTGTAACTCCGCGTATGCATTTGCGTTACAATCCGTGGGAAAAAACAACCCTTCGTGCATCTGCAGGTCGTGGAAAAAGATTAGCGAATATTTTTGCAGAAAACCAGTATTTGTTCGCAAGTTCACGTCAGTTTAATATTTTAAACGAAGGCGGAAAAGCGTACGGAATGGATCCTGAAATTGCTTGGAATTACGGTGTAAGTGTTTCGCAAGATTTTACTTTTTTAGGAAAGAACGCTAGTTTAACGCTTGATTTTTACAGAACCGATTTCCAAAATCAGATTGTGGTTGATATGGATCAATCTGCAAGAACCGTTAATTTTTATAATTTAGAAGGAAAATCGTACGCAAATTCTTTTCAGGCTGAATTGAATTATAACATCATCAAACATTTAAACTTGAGAACAGCGTATAAATATTACGATATTAAAACAACGTACGGCTATAAAACGTTAGAACGTCCATTGCAGGCTAAGCACCGTTTGTTTGCCAATTTAGAATTTACTACACACGAACATAACGGCAGCTATTGGAAATTCGATGCTACTTGGAACTGGTTAGGTGCGCAGCGTTTACCTTATACGGGTGATAATTCGGCAGAAAATCAATTGGCATCATATACCAATCCGTTTTCTACGATCAATGCACAGGTAACAAAAGTGTTTTCTGACAGATTTGAAGTGTATGTAGGTGGCGAAAACATTGGAAATTATCAACAGCATAGAGTGATTTTAGGAGCCGATGATCCGTTTGGCAATGAATTTGATAGTACTATTGTGTACGGACCAATTTTTGGACAAATGTATTATGCCGGATTGCGATTTAAAATTAAATAACTAACAATTTAAAATATAAAGAAAATGAAAAAATACTTATTAGTACTATTGGCTGTTTTAGGTGTTGCATTTACATCTACAGCACAGGAAAAGAAAAGCAAAAACGCAAAAGTTGATGTTGAGGTAAAGGGTAATTGCGATATGTGTAAAAAACGTATTGAAAAAGCTGCTTTTGGAGTGAAAGGAGTAAAATCGGCTGAATGGCATTCAGACGATCAAACGCTTCATTTGATTATCGACGAAAACAAAACTACTGCCTTAAAAGTTCAGGAATCGGTTGCTAAAGCAGGTCACGACACCAAAGAAGTTAAAGCAGAAAAGAATACTTACGATAATTTACATGGCTGTTGCCAATACGATAGAGAATCGTAAAGAATTAATTTTATAAAACTGTATCTTTTTAGATGCAGTTTTTTATTTTTATAGAATGAAAAAGGTTATAATTATATTTATATCACTAATTGTTGCAGCTTTCCTTGTAATTTCAATTGGTAAGTATTTTGTTGAACGTGAAATTATTCAACGGGATCAAGCTGTAGATGAAAAATGGAATTTGTTAAAGAACGATGTTTATTTACATGCTGAATTACTTTCTAAAATAAATGAAAACAATAAATATATTTCAAATGATAGTTTAAAACTGATTATAAATAATCAAAAGATGATTAAAGAATGCACCTTGGATTTTTCAGAAAATGAATATCATTTGAATAAATTAGTTTTAAAAATTAAGGCAGATACCTTATCGAATGATAATGATTTGAACGCATTAGAATCTAATCATAAAAAATTAAACCATTTAATCTTAAATTACGATACAGCTGCGAGAAATTATAATGATTTTATTAGAAGTTTTCCCTTAAGTCTGTATACTTTCAAGCGTTATAAAACAAAAGAGTGGTTTGAATTGAAATATGGAATTGAGAATAAAAATCCGAAAACGAAATATGATGAAGTTCCAGATTGGATGTTAGAAATAGAAAAAAGTAAAGGTCTATAAAACAAAAAATCCGACTAATTTTAGTCGGATTTTTTTGTTCTATATTGAAACGATCTTACATCATTCCCGGCATACCGCCGCCCATTGGCATTTGGCCCGCACCTTCTTCTTTAATATCAACTAAAGCACATTCTGTAGTTAAGATCATTCCGGCAACCGAAGCTGCGTTTTCTAAAGCTACACGAGTTACTTTTTTAGGATCGATGATTCCTGCTGCTAACATATCAACATATTCGTCGGTTTTAGCATTGTAACCATAGTTTCCTGAACCTTCGGCAACTTTTGCAACAATAACAGATCCTTCTAAACCTGCATTTTCAACAATTGTTCTTAAAGGCGATTCAATAGCACGAGAAACAATCTGAATACCTGTTTTCTCATCTGCATTTAAAGCATCAACACTTGATAACGCTGCTTTTGCTCTTAATAAAGCAACACCACCACCAGCAACAATTCCTTCTTCAACAGCTGCACGTGTTGCGTGTAAAGCATCGTCAACACGGTCTTTTTTCTCTTTCATTTCCACTTCAGAAGCTGCACCAACGTAAAGTACAGCAACGCCGCCAGCTAATTTAGCCAAACGCTCTTGTAACTTTTCACGATCGTAATCAGAAGTTGTAGTTTCCATTTGAGCTTTAATCTGGTTAACTCTGTTTTTAATCATATCAGAATCACCCGCACCGTTTACAATGGTTGTGTTGTCTTTATCGATAGAAACGCGTTCTGCAGTTCCTAACATTTCCAACGTAGCATTTTCTAACGTGTAACCGCTTTCTTCTGCAATCACTGTTCCGCCAGTTAAAATAGCGATGTCTTCTAACATTGCTTTTCTACGGTCACCAAAACCTGGTGCCTTTACAGCGGCAATCTTCAATGCACCGCGCAATTTGTTTACAACCAATGTTGACAATGCTTCACCATCTACATCTTCTGCAATGATTAACAATGCTTTTCCTGATTGTGCAACCGGTTCTAAAACTGGTAATAATTCTTTTAATGAAGATATTTTTTTATCGTACAATAAGATATATGGATTGTCGAATTCCGTTTCCATTTTCTCTGGATTTGTAACGAAATAAGGAGAAAGGTATCCTCTGTCAAACTGCATTCCTTCCACAACATCAACATACGTATCTGTTCCTTTAGCCTCTTCAACAGTAATTACACCTTCTTTACCAACTTTACCAAAAGCTTCGGCAATTAATTCACCAATAACTTCGTCGTTGTTAGCAGAGATCGATGCAACTTGCTTGATTTTATCGGTAGTAGATCCAACTTCTTGAGCTTGTTTTGATAAATCGGCAACAATAGCTTCAACAGCTTTATCAATTCCGCGTTTTAAATCCATTGGGTTTGCACCTGCAGCAACGTTTTTCAATCCTTCTTTAACAATAGCCTGTGCCAAAACAGTTGCAGTTGTAGTTCCGTCACCAGCTAAATCGTTGGTTTTACTTGCTACTTCTTTCACCATTTGTGCGCCCATGTTTTCTAAAGGATCCGCTAATTCTACTTCTTTAGCTACAGTAACACCATCTTTTGTTACGTGTGGTGCACCGAATGATTTAGAAATAATTACGTTACGCCCTTTAGGACCCAAAGTTACTTTTACTGCATTTGCCAATGCATCAACACCACGTTTTAAACCGTCGCGTGCTTCAATATCAAATTTTATATCTTTTGCCATTTTTAGTTTTTTGTTTAAATTGTTGAACCTGTAATCGTTTATTTGTTTAACTGTTGATCTGTTTCGATTTACCGAATAAACAAATCAACGAATAGACAACTATATAATCGCCAAAATATCTTCTTCACGCATGATTAAGAAATCTTTGCCTTCGAATTTTAAATCGGTACCTGCATATTTTCCGTATAAAACAGTGTCGCCAACTTTTACGGTTAACGGCTCGTCTTTTTTACCGTTACCAACAGCAACAACAGTTCCTTTTTGTGGTTTCTCTTTTGCTGTGTCTGGAATAATGATTCCTGATGCAGTTT
>Ga0233365_1000508_pt1 | contig 17842 bp, 7 predicted proteins | sample ElkDunMinimDraft_27_FD_191535 | JGI IMG/M metagenome (GOLD analysis project Ga0233365, IMG submission 191535) | Fecal eukaryotic communites from dung pellets of Tule Elk in California, USA - Elk Dung C36 | ecosystem: Host-associated > Mammals > Digestive system > Large intestine > Fecal | place...
ATATAAAAACAATTTTTTTTTTTTTTTATTTACCACTAAATCAACCTTTTACTGCAAAAGTACCAAGATTACGTTTAGATGTAAATATTGAATAATCTAAGTTAGATTCAATATAACCTCTCATATTTACAGTAGACAATTTTTTATAAGATGAATCGTAATTTTTTAATCCTCCTTTTCATTTTACTTTAAAAGAACTTCTATCAGCTCTATTTCGTTTACTTAATCTACCCTTAACTTCTAATCTTAAACCACCAATATTTTTATATTTAATAGAATCAAATATTTCTTTATTTATTTTATTATAAGAACGCTTTACAACACCTATATTAAATATGTCTTTATATAATTCAGTTATATTACTTCCATTATAACTATCTATATAACTATCACTTTCTATATAACTATCACTTTCACTTTCATTATCACTATCTATATAACTATCACTTATTTCTAAGATAGAACTTATATTTAAACTTTTAAATTTATTTTCTATTAAACTGAAATCTACACCTTTTATAATAGGACTTTTTTCAATGACATTGTTTGTTTTAGCTAAGACTACCTTATTAAACATTATTTTCATCATTTTTAAAATTCCTGTTTTCTTATCTAATATTTTTAATGTAAATAAATTCGTGAATATTTCACTATTAAGCATTATAGATTTTAGATTTACAATATTAAATTCTACCTTTTTATTATAAAATTTAATAACTAAATTTTTCAATTTAAATAAAAGTTTTTCTTCAAATTTATATAAATTAAGATTTAATCTTAATTTATATTTTCTAAGAAGTATTAATTCTTTATTTAATAATAATTTAATTATTTTATAATATAAACTAGATGAGGTAAAACCAGTTTTGCTTCCCATTATTTGGGAATTCTTATTTATTAAAAAAACTATTTTTTCAAAAAAGGATCTTTGGATTTTTTTTATTTTTTTTAATAATGAAATCTTTTCTCTATTATAAACATATACAGTTAAAATTGCTTTATTGTTAGTATGTTTAATTTCTGCTTTACTTACATAAATTTTATTTAAAGATAAATATTTATATTTATAAGCTATATATTTCTTAAAAATAAATTTAGATTTAAAATATAAATTAAAATAATTTTTTATTATTTCGTTAATTTTTAAATCATAAATAGGGTAATTTTTTAGATTATTTTTATTAAAGGCATAAACACTATCTTTTCACTCTTTAGAAACAGGAGGAAAATATTTATTATTACCTACATAAGAACTTTGTATATTGGTCGTTGAGGATTTTTTTTTATTAAAATATTTATTAAATATTATTAAATTTTCATTTATATTTTTTTCCATATTAAATTATATTACCTTTTTATATTTTTATATACATTCTAAAAAAGAAAGTTGGGTATTAATAAAGGATTATTATTAGCATTACTCACCTTATAGTCGTTGAACGAATTTATTTATTATAAATTATGCTATGATAAATTTCGCTTCAAATTTACTTTAATTACTAAAGTAATTTTTGAAATTAACCCAATATATTGTCAATTATTTTAATACTTCTAGTAGTTTTACTGTTTTACTGTTTTACTGTTTTACTGTTTTACTGTTTTACTGTTTTACTGTTTTACTGTTTTACTGTTTTACTGTTTTACTGTTTTACTGTTTTACTGTTTTACTGTTTTACTGTTTTACTACTCGTATATAAAATATTGAAGGACAAACATCCCTAGCGTAGCTTTTCCAAAAATCCAAGATCTTTCCTTTTTGCATCTTGTGATCCTATGCCCCGCTTACGCGACTGTAAGATTTGTTGTTAATCAAACAGTAAGGCAAGATTAAGCCATTAAGCTTTATAAGTAAAAAACATTATTATTATTAAAATAATATTATTTTTAATAATAACTAATTAAAATATTAGAATAACAGCAAAAAAAATTTTTTTTTCTATACCTGCCTTTTCATAATATTTTAATTATTACATCTAATTTCACTATAAATAAAATCTTACCTAAAATCTCCTATATATTAAAATGTAACTTAATACACCTAACACTTTTGACACTACACCCAAGGAGGATAATATCTAAGGTTTTTATACCTTATACATATTATACTCTATGAATTGCACAAATAAGATTAAATATAGAATTTCTATATAAAAATTACAAACCTAAATTTTTATTTTTTAGACACACCCATCTACTCTTTGTGGGGTCTGTGCCCCGCATAAACTGTCTTTTAACAATTGTTCCTCTTCCTTATTACAAGACAAGGTTCTAATATAATAATAATAATATTGTTACTTACTATAAAACAATAATATAAAAAGAATATTATTCTTCTTATTTAAATTAAAACAAGATTTTAATACAACATATAACAATATTATTTTTAATATATCACGATAACATGATAGAAAAAGAAAGGCGTTCCAAATATATCTTATCAATTACCTTATACTCTAGACTTTCCCGGAATCACATTCAATAATTAATAACAGTAAAGCTGCATAGGGTCTTCTCGTCTAACTAGAGGTAAACTGTATCTGCACAGTTATTCCAATTTCACTGAGTCAATCATAGAGACAGCTGTTGTATCGTTACGTCATTCATGCAAGACCGCATTTAACGGCCAAGGCATTTCGCTACCTTAGGACCCTCACGCTAAGGCCGCCTTTAACCGGGGGTTCCTCTAAAACCAAACCTTTAACGATTTAGTAAATTCGTTAACCAGCCGGCACCGGGCAGAGATCACACTCAATACTTAGATTTATCATCTTTTTGCAAAGTGCTTTGTTTTAATTAAACAGTCGTACAACAATATTTCATGCTTCTTCCTTTTTACTCGTATTAATCGAGATTAATGAGCTCTCCTTATCCCGAAGTTACGGTAGTTAGTTTGCCGAGTTCCTTTATGATTGTTATCTCATTTACGCCTTCGTATTCTCTACTAGCTTACTTGTTTCAGTTTCTAGGCACGGTAGAATTCTTACTCTTTATCATAAACTTCATCTTTTTAGTTTATTTATTTTATAATAAAGATTTCATTATTTTTCCAGCACATTATTCACTTACAAATGTTGTCTTAGAATGAAATTTATAAGAACTTTTTCTCATCGTAATAATCTTAAGATTATTTACTTAGAGGCCGTTACTTAATTTATGTCCATAAGCTTTAGGCGAGAGAGACTTTATAGTCTCTTCTTTTTTGTTACTCATGTCACCATTCTCACTTGAATTATTATATACTTTTCTAAAAAAAAAGTCCAATATTAATTCAACGTTCTGCTACCCCAATATATAACATTATTATATTAATATTTAATATGGACAAGGTTTCGGTATATTATTTAGATCCGTTAAATCTTAGATGCATTTAAACTTTAACAAGTGACTCTGTTACGAGATCTTCAAATTATGGCTGCTTCCAAGCCTATCTTCTTGTCGACTTAGATAAAAACTTTCTTTTTTTCACTTAATAATAATTTTGGAACCTTAACTCTTGTTCTGGGCTGTTTCCCTTTTGACATACAACCTTAGCATTCTATGTCTGATAATTCAAGATTCATCTTTGTCATTCCGAGTCTACATACTCACCGATAAAATCTTCACAATTCCCCGATGTATACAAATAAAATGTATTTATTTTTTTATTAAAAATAAATGATACATCTTGCCTGAGATTAAGTTCTGTACCTACTAAGATGTTACTTAAATTGCCTACTATTATAGGTTTCGCAGAAAACCAGCTATCCTAGTCAGTTTTGTCTTTCACTTGCTTACCATAGTTCTTCGGATATCTTTGCTACGATAACCCGTTCGGACTTTTATAATCCTGACTATAGTAAGATCACTAGGCTTCGGGTCTAACTCTAGACACTATTCATTGTTTTAATGATTGGTTTAACTTAGCAGATATTTTCATTATTCTAATAAATATAAAAAGTTCAATATTTTTACATATATTAATTAAGAAAAATATTTTTTTTTATTTGTCTTAAATTAAATAATTAATTAATTAGCTCGCATCTAATGTTAACTTGGTGACCCATTATGCAAAAGGTACGCTCTTGCTTTTTGCTAGAGCTGCTTATAAAACTACTATTTCAAAAATCGTTCCCTCACGGTACTTTTCTCTATAGCTTATGTATTATATTTAGCCTTTGAGGAAGGTTCCCCATAATATTCAAACAGTTTTTGAACCATTTTACTTATTTATATAGGCTACTCTATTTTCGTTCACACTAATAATAGAATCTCGTTTGATTTTTTTTCCTGAAGTTAATAAGATATTTCAATTTACTTCGTTTATTAATTAATTTCTCTAAGAGTTTATATGTCTTGGTTATTAAAACAGAATTTTTCCTCTTTAATACATAGCAAGATTTCCATAATAGTCTCTTTATATACTTATATATATATTATATTTAATATATATAAAAAAATAATATATATCTCCCAAAGATGTAGTATATAAAATATACTACATCTTCCTTAGAATAAGTATATAAATTATAATATAAATATACTACATTTCTAATGTATTTGTGAGATGTAGTATATAAAATATACTACATCTTTCTTAGAATAAGTATATAAATTATAATATAAATATACTACATTTCTAATGTATTTGTGAGATGTAGTATATAAAATATACTACATTTCTAAGGTATTTTTAGACCTTTTCGGATTACTGTGACTCGAACACAGAAATACTGCAACCCAAATGCAGCGTCGTAACCAATCTGACTCTAATCCGTTATTTATTCATATATATATCTTTATAATAAATTATATTATAAAGAAGAGAATTTATTATATATTTCAGATAATTATATTTACCTAATTTTAGGTAAAAGATGAAATTTTTAATTATAGAAAAATAATTTGTTTATTGTCAGAGAATATAGGATTCGAACCCATGATGGTTATTAACCACAACTAATCTCAAGTTAGCCACCTTAAACCACTCGGTCAATTCTCTTTAATTCCTTTAAGAATTGAACTTAAATATCATTCTTATCAAGAATGCACTTTACCTATTAAGTTAAAGAACTTTTTGGGTAATAAGAGATTCGAACTCCTAACATCCCGAGTGTAAAACGGGCGCTCTACCGTTGAGCTAATTTCCCTAAAATTCCTTAAATTTTAAGTTTTAAATTTTACTTTTTTAAAAACCTACTTATATATATTATTAAATATAATACTCCTAATTTTTTTGTTTTATAGTTATAATAATGGCTCCAACCATCGCTAGTAATAAAATAAAACTAGCTATTATTAATCAGATGTTATAATTAGTATACATAATATTACCTATAGTAGTAATATGATTACTTTCTGCTAAACTTCCATCTCACATTTTACTAGTTGTAAAAAATAAATCTTTTTTTTTATTAGTATTAAGAGCTTGTATCTTTAAACTTGAATCATAAGGTAATCCTTGAAATAAGGAATAACTAAGAGAGATACCTATTATTATAGTTAAAGGAATACTATTATTAGTATCACTTTGGAGTTCACTTATTCTTATATTTATTAACATTAATATAAATAAAAATAATATTGAAACTGCACCTATATATACAATTAAATAAGATAAACCTATAAAACTTAAACCTAACATTATTAAATAACAAGAAATACTTGCAAATAATCCTATTAAAAATAATACCGATATTATGGGATTTTTGTTAATAATAACAGATATTGCACAAAAAACTCCAAATATAGATATCATATCTAATATCTGAAATTTATAACCATTTGTATATAATTCATTTAAAAAGAATAATTTTTCTTCCATCTTTTCAAATATAAATACCTCCTACAAGGAATACTAAACTATTAAATTAGTATTTTAATAATAATAAATAATAAATTATAATTTCATGAATGTTATATTTATTATTTTTATATTATAATATATAGTGATAGATTCTTTTTATTTAGGGAAAATATACGGAAAAGAGGTGAATCGAACACCCCAGTGTTAAACACAATATTTAGCAAATATCTCGCCCTACCAATGGCAACTTTTCCTTATACTAGTGTATTAAAAGCCCGCCCTTAATAATGATATTCACCCTCATCTTCATTTTATGTTATTATACTCTTACCAATTACCTAAGTATTTATAAATACTCTTCCGATATATTAGTAGAGTATATTTGCTTTCAAAAGAAAAAAATATCTCCTAATAGAAATTACACTAGACCTTTAAATATTACGAACTAGACCGGCATCGAACCAGCATCTACTTCCGTGACAGGGAAGTCCTTTACCTATTAAGTTACTAATTCTTATGTTTATAATATTATATTTATAATATAAATTTAGGGAGAATTTAACTTACAACTTATATTTGGAAAATAAAGATTTTATCCTTATTTTATATTTTTATATAGTATATTAAATTATTTTTAATTTTATTTTTTAGGATTTATAAGATTCGAACTTATTTCTTAATGATTAAAAGTCACACATAATACCATTATACCAAAACCCCTTTATATTTTTTCCTTCATCTCTAATTTATATTTAACAATATATAATATATATATAACTATAAATATAAATTTATATATTAAAAAGTATTAATTTTTTTAATAAATATACAAAGGTACTCAGATTCGAACTAAGAACAAAAAGGTTGAAGCTTTTCGTTTTACCTTTAAACTATACCCTTCAAATTTAAGAGAAAACAACAAAATTGTTCACGTCCAAGGTCGAACCTCTTGCCATATTTTTCTATATAAATATAGATTTATATTTTACATTTATATATTTATATTTAATATAAACGTATATAATTGTATAATTAATTATTAAAAATATTAAGAACCTCAGTAATATATAGATATATATAAAAATAGTCAAACTACGTCTACAAAATGTCAGTATAATATTCCTCCTTCAAACCCTAAATGATGATTATCTGTTAAATGATAAGCAAATATTCTTCATAATGCTACTCCTAGGAAGATTGTCCCAATCATAACATGTAATCCATGAAAACCAGTAGAAAAAAAGAAACATGTACCAAAAGCTCCATCACTAATCGTAAAAGAAGATACACTATATTCAATACCCTGGAATATTGTAAATATTATTGCTAATAATATAGTAGCAATAGATCCGTATAAAGCACCTTTTCTTTCCCCATGTATTAAAGAGTGGTGGGCATAAGTTACTGTAGCTCCACTAGATAGAAGTATTACAGTATTAAGAAGAGGTAATTCAAAAGGATTAACAGGCTCAATACCTAAAGGAGGTCATTGTGCACCCAATTCAACTGTAGGTGTTAATGCACTATGAAAGAATGCTCAAAATATAGCTAAAAAAAATAAAGCTTCTGAAACTATAAATAATATTATTCCTAAGTTTAATCCTTTCTGTACAGCCAAAGTATGATCACCAAGAAAAGTCCCTTCAGATATAATATCTTTAAATCAAAATGACATCGATGATATGACTAAAAATAATGCTATATAAAATAAATAATAAGAATTATTAAAATTATGCATAGACAACCCTGCACTTGTTGTTATATTTAGTAAACAAATACTAGTATATAAAGGTCAGGGAGAAGGAGAAACTAAATGGAAAGGATGATCTTGAAAATTACTTCTTATTATATTTGTTAATTTATTATTAATAGTCAATTTAGAAATTAAATATAATTATATTTTTATATTTAATTTCATAAAAATTTTTTTAGTTTTCAATCTCATTCCTTTTTTTTTAGTTCTTTAGAAAAACAACTTTACCTTAAATTATTTTTAGTATTTAGTAGTATAGTTTTATACTTTTCTTACCTTCTTTTTTATTATTTTTAGTCTAATACTCATAACTAATCTTAGAGTTAAATTGTAATTTTACAATATTATATTTTTAATACTTATACATTCAGTGAGATTCGAACTCACAACCTATATTTGGAAAATAAATGTTTTACCTTTAAACTATAAACGCTGTAATTTAAACTGCATTTATTTTTATATTTGTAAGGATTTAGATTTAGATTTAGTATTTTTTATAAATATATTTTTATTTTATTTCTTATATTAAAGAATAAAAGAACATAACTTTTTTTTTATAAACTATTTATATAGTTTATATATCCTAAATTAGGAAAGGTAACTTTACGACCTTTTTTCTTTTTAAATGATAAAGGGTATCAACATAAGCTATATATTGTTATTGAATTATATACAAATGTATATATATTACTTAAAAAAAAATAGATTTAAGTATAAGTTGGCTGTACTTTGAAGTAAATTAATTACATAATATCTAATTATTTATTAATTCTAGACTTTTTTCTCTAACCTACAAGATATTTATATCTAAATTATAGTTAACCTATAACTTTACGAATTATAATCACCTTTTAAATTTTAATCCCCTTGATTTTTTTTTATTCTTTTATTCTTTTTTTTGTAATTTTTTGTATATATTTTTCTTTATTTATAAATAAACATTATTAGTTACAATTTTTTTTTTTATTTAATATATAATGATTTAGTTTTAAATTAAAACTCCTATAGTATCAAATTTAAAACTAACTTAATAATTTAAATTACTAAAAAAGGGAGAAATTACCCTAGCATTAGCTTCTAAAATGAATCGAACATTTATCGTAATATTAACAGTATTATGCTCTACCGTTGAGCTATAGAAACTTATAATCTTAATTTATATATATTAGGAGAGAAAGGAATTGAACCTTCGACGACTAATTAGTCATTAAATTTACAGTTTAACCCGTCATACCAACAAACGGAACCCTCCTTAATATATAAAAAAATATTAATAAAAAAAATATTAATATTTTTTATATACGTTAAAAACATACTCCAATTGAACATAACTATTCAATTAATAGTTGAGTGGCTATTTTTAACTAAAAAAATTATAAAAATTTAAGCTATCATCTATTTTTCTATAATCATATACTAAAAGTATCAATAATATGTCTAGATTTTTTTTCTAAAATAAAATAGTAACAACTGATAGTAATAACTATAAAAAAACAGAATTTCCTAAATTTTTATATAATAATGTTTATCGTTGAATGTCCCGTGCAACTTCCACTACACGAACTGTATTTCGACTTAACACTAATCAGAGCCATGCATACGAAGAAATCCACTTTTAAAATCTAAAACTTATACATTTACTTACTTAAAAACAGAAAGGCAAACTTATTGCATAAACTCCTTTCAGCATGCGACGAGTGATTAGTACCAATCTGAGATCTATTCACCGTGTCATGGTGATTCACGATTACTAGCAATTTCCTATTCATGTAGCCGAATTACAGACTACAATCCTTATCTAATTTTATCCTATTTTATAAGATTAGCTAAAACTTTCATTTTTGCATCTTTTTGTTTAGGAATATGTGGCACGTCTATAGCCCACAATATCTAGGCCATGATGACTTGTCTTAATCCCTATTATCATACTTAAGAGTTTTAAGTTTACTCAACTTTATTTTTTTTATACAAATAAAGTAAGGGCTTTTGTTAATTATATGGACTTAACCAAAATTTCACAACATTAACTGAAGACAGCCGTGCAACACTTGTATCAATAATATAAAATATTATACTAATATTAATTATTATATATTTAATATAATATATATATTATTCTAATATTTTATTATTAATTTAAAACTACATTATAGCCTTAAATATATTATCATCAATATTCAAATTGTGGTAAGGTTTTTCGAGGATCATCGAATTAAACAACATACTTCACTGCTGGTGTCAAAAACGGTCTAGTGATTTCAGTTCCTGCGTTGCCACATTACTCTTGAGGTGAAATGCTTACATTTTCATTTATAGACTAAAAAGATTATTTTCTAACCTATAGCATTCATAATTGTCTGCAAAGACTACTGGGGTGTCAAATCCTGTTCGTGACCTAAGCCTTCGTCCTTCGACGTCAGTTTTTACATAAAAGATTGCCTACGCCTTTACCAGTCCCCTAGGTATCAACAAATTTCATCTCTACACTCTAGAGTACGATCTTCTTATATTAAACTCTAGAAAATTGTCCTTTATTTAGGTAATTTTTCCGTCTGAGTACCCTTTAAACCTATTCATTATGATTAACACTAGTCTCTTACGTATTGCCGCGACTGCTGGCACGTAATTAGTCAAGACCTTATATACATATTGTCATTATAATAATGTAGCCAGAACTTTATTCGATTAATCGATTAACTCTTACTCCTTACTTCCCGAGTACTCGAGCCGTTCTTCCAAGTTACCAGTTCAGCCCTTAGGCCATTGACCAATATTCCCCACTGCTGTACCCAGTTGTCTTGGGATTTTTTCATCCCCAATGTGGCCGATCAACCATTTTCGATTTCGACTAAGAGAATTATAAGCTTGTTAAGTCATTACCTTTACAACTACCTATCCCTATGATTAATCTTTTCCTCTTAAAGCAGGTATTACACCCTTTTTATTATGAAGAATTTATCTTCACTTTAAGATCGGTTGTATAAATCTTTACTCACCTGTACACCACTTTTAAAAAAATTAATTTATAATGCTAGCTTTCACTTATATTAATAAGATATTTATTTATTATAAAGATTAATCTTTATTATTAATAAGATATTTATTTATTATAAAGATTAATATCTTTATATCTAAACTAAATATTTTAATAAATATTCACTACTGGCTATTAATTAAACGTACGATTAGCATGTGTCAAGTACTTGGACAGTGTTCAATCAGAGCCATCACCAAGCTCTACTATTACTTAGATTACTTACACTAATAATAACTTATTATTGTAAGTGATGTATATCACTACATCTCTAGGATGTTTTTATCCTATTAAAAAGCCCTTTATTATTTTTAAATTACATAATAAAGGAAGAAATCAAACATTTTTACTAATTATACTACTATTAATAATAAACATTATTGGCTTATATTTTTGAGACAATACATAATTAGTCTATTTTTTTGTGTTATTTTTAGTATTAATATACCTCCAGTGAGATTTGAACTCACAACTTATACTTCGAAAATATTTGTTTTACCTTTAAACTATAAAGGCTCAATTGTTAATCTTAAATAAGATTAATGATCTAAAAAAAAAGCTTTTTTTTTTATTATTATTATTTGTAGAATAAGATTATTCTACTTTAATCAAAAGATAAATAATCAATAATATAAACCATACAAAGAGCATTAAAAAAACAAGAAAATCCTTAAAAATATTCTTACACATTGGTACATTTATTTTCATTAATTAAAAAATAAAGCATGTACCAATATGGTACCCATACTTAATCATTATTTATTAATAAATATGAATAATAATATTACTAATGTAATAATATAAATAATATTTGAAAAAGAAGTAGATATAACAGTAATATTATTAATTAAAGTTTAATTAAACAGGTAATTAAAATTTAGTCAGCTATTTAATGTAAATCTAGTGCATCTTTTATATATCCACTTGTTAATACTACAAAGACTTGAGCTTGTATAAAAGCAATTCCTAGTTCAAGTCCTGAAAATGCTATAATAAAAAGCAAAGGAACCAAACCTAATAAAAAGAAAATAAAACCTGAAGTCATTATATTGTAAGTAAAACCAGCTAAAATATGTAATAACATATGACCACTTAATATGTTAGCAGCTAATCTTAAACCTAATGAGATATTTCTAGCTAAATAAGAAATAAATTCAATTAAGACTAATAAAGGTAATAAAGCTAAAGGACAACCAGCAGGAACTAATAAAGAGAAAAATTCTAACCCATGTTTTTGGAATCCTAATATAGTTGCACCTAGTACTATAGTAAAACTTAGTGCAAATGTTAGTACAAAATGACTAGTAGAGGCAAAACTATAAGGTACCATTCCTATTAAATTATTTATTAAAATAAAAATAAATAAAGTATAAATAAATGGAAAATATATCTGACCTTTTACAGCATTTATTTGATTTGTAACTATACTATGAATTGTTGCATATAAAGATTCTTGACCTATAGATCACTTATTACTTACTATTTTATTATAATTAGTACTTAAAAGTTTTATAACTAATAAAAAAAAAGCTCCTATAATTAAATAAAATCCTATATTTGTAATAGAAATATGTAAATCACCTAATATAGGTAAATCTATACTTAGTAAATCTCTTATTTCAAATTGACTTAAAGGGCTAAAAATCTCTCTTTCAAATTCTACTATATAATTTTGATTAAAAATACTATTATTCAATAGTACTTTTTAAATAAGATAAACCTTGATATTATACACATATAAATTAAAGATTCCCCCCTGTTTACTGTTTATAAACTTAAAAGGAAAAAAAACTTTACAAATGAAAATTAGCCTTAAGCTTTAAGCTTTACTAATTTTTCATATATATTACATTAAAAAAATTTTTATTACAAATTTTTTGTATATAAAAAAATTATATTTTGAAGGATATAATTAATTAATTAATTTTATTTAGTTTTATATATAAATATACAATTAAGAATTTAAACCCTTCATCTATATTTTATATATTTTTTTATATAAATAATTTATAAATAAATGTTCTTGATAAAAATAAACGAACAAATCTTGGTAAAATATATTTTGATAATATATAAACAGTAAGAACTATAATAGTAAAAGTAAAAAAGATTTCATTTAAAAAATAAAAAGGAACTAATTGAGGCATAATTGTATTATTTTATTTTCACGTAATAATACCTTATTTATGTATTGACATTAATTATTTAGCGATTAAATACTATAATATTATATATATATATATAATTTAATATAATTATATATATAATTACTATATTTAATATAAGGCTAATGTATAACGGTTAGACAAAAATTCTTTAATAGATATAATACAGAAAAGAAAGAATTAAATTCAATTGGTAACTGATAACAGGTGGATTATTAATTTACCCTATAATTAACAATTAAATACCTAATTCATATAAAAGGAAGCTGCTTTATCCTTTATTCATGTATTCTTATAAAGAATTAAAAAAAGAATTTTTTTTTATTTATATCATTATAATAATAATATATAATTATATAAAATTAGTTTTGTAAAATATAAATTTAATTTAGAAAAGTAAGATGATATTAACCTAAAATTTATAAATTAAGATCATATCTTTTGATCATAAAATAAACTATCATATTTTTATAAATATGATATATATAATAATCAAGAATTAAGGATTAAGGATTAAGGATTAAGGATTAAGGATTAAGGATTAAGGATTAAGGATTAAGGATTAAGGATTAAGGATTAAGGATTAAGGATTAAGGATTAAGGATTAAGGATTAGCTATATTTAAAGTTATATAAATATAAACATAAATATAAATTAAATATAATAAATTAAACTACTAACTGAATAATGTAAACCATCTAAAATAAATGAAGGATAAACTCCAAATAGTATAGTAAAGAAAACTAAACTAAATAATAAGAAAAATTCTCTTTTAGTAATATCACTTATATTTTCTATAAAAAATTTACTATATGAACCCCCAAAAGATATTCTATTATACATATAAATAGTATAAGCTGCAGATAATATTATAGAAAAACTAGCAAATAAACCTAATAAAGGTAATCTTTCAAATACCCCATAAAGAGACATAAATTCTCCTACAAAATTTAAAGTTAAAGGTACACCACAATTACCTAAGGATAATATAAAAAAAAGTATAGCGAATAAAGGCATTACTTGGGCAATTCCTTTATAAAAATGGATTAATCTAGTACCAGATCTATCATATAACACTCCACCTGCACATATAAATAAACCACTAGAAACAAACCCATGAGCTAGACCTAAAATAATTCCCCCTTCAATTCCCTGAATTGTATTACTAAATACTCCTATTAAATACACCGCAGCATGAGATACTGAACTATAAGCAATTAATTCTTTAATATCTGTAGTTCTTAATGTACTAAAACTTGCATATATTATGGTAATAACCCCTACCATAAAAATTATATAAGTATAATTTAAAGAAACTTTAGGTAATATAGGTAGAATTAATCTAAATATACCATATAAACTTAATTTTAAAACAATACCTGCAAGTACAATACTTCCACCTAAAGGTGATTCAACATGAGCTTTTAATAATCAATTATTTAAGAAAATTGTAGGTGTTTTTACTGCAAAAGCAATAAATATACCTGAAAATAAGAATATTTGAGTAGTATAATCAAAATTACTCTTGAATAAAGCATCAAAATAAGTAGTACCCATTATAGAAGACATTGTTAAAATGGATAACAATAAAAACAAAGATCCTCACAATGTATATAAAAAGATATAAAAACTTGCTCTTACTTTATTACTTGATCCAAATAAACCTATTAGGATAAATAAGGGAGGTAATATACTTTCAAAAAATATATAAAATAATAATATATCTAATACTAAAAATACACCTAAAAGTAATGTCTCTAATAATAACATTATTATTAAATATGATTTTATATTATTAGTAATTGAATTTCAATTAGATATTAATGCTATAGGCATTATTATTGTTGTTAATAAAATAAAATAAATTGAAATACCATCTACACCTAAATATATATCATAAAAACTTAAATCGTAATGTTCTTGTATAAATTGGAATTGATTATTACTAAAATCAAATAAGATATATATTATTAAAGATATAATCAAATTTAGAATTGAAGTAATAAAAGCTATTTTTTTATATAAATTTATATTTTTTTTCTCATCTTTGAAATACATATACATAGGTATATTGGAATTTATTTCAGACGATAGATTGTTTTCAGTTAAAGATTGTTCTTTTCATATTACAGAATAATATGAACGTACACTGGATATTAAAAATATTCCTATTAAAGGAACCACTAATAAAGTATATAAAATCACTATTTTATATAGTTTATAATTACATAATTTAAATTAAAAAAAAATCTTTTTTTTTTAGGATACCACGTTCCTTTTTTATATATTATATTTAATAATATTAATAATCTTATTAAGATTATTATACTTTTATATTTATAATAAATAAATATTTATAGGAAATATACTATAAGTATACAGTATACAAGGTATTAATATTATTAATCCAAATAATATTGGTAATAAAACTGTTCAACAAAATGCCATAAGTTGATCAAAACGTATTCTAGGAAAAGAAGCTCTTGTTCATATGAAAATAAATATTAAAATTGAACTTTTTAAACCTAAAACTAATCCATATAATAATCCATCTAGAACAGAACTATTTTTTAAAATATCAAAATAATAATAATATAATCCTTCTACCAATATATTATTATAATATAATATTTCATATTTTAATCCTTCCATAATATAATCATAAATAGATACTATTAATGTATTTTGATTTATAAAAAATATTAATCTTATAAATTCATTTAAATCTTTTTTAACAAAAATTGAAGAACTACCTAGATCTATAATAATAGAATTAATTAAATCTAAATTATTTGTTAATAAATAACCACCTAAGAATAATATACTAGTAAGTATACACATTAGTACTATACTACCATATTCAGCTAAAAAAAAGAAAACAAAAACTACTGCAGCATGCTCTGTCATAAATCCACTAACAAGCTCAGATTCAGCTTCAGCTAAATCAAAAGGAGCTCTATTAGTTTCAGCTATAGAACCTATAAAAAAGATTATAAAAATTATTAATAATGGAAATATAAATCAAATACTTCTTTGAGCTTCTATATTTTCAGTAAGATTTAAACTACCTGTTAACATTATAACTAATAATATAGCAGAGCTTAATACTAACTCATAACTAATCAATTGAGCTGTACTTCTTAAAGAACCTAAAAAAGCATATTTACTATTAGCGCTTCAACCTGCTAATAATATACCATATGTAGCCAATGAAGATACAGCTAACATATAAAATATACCTAAACTCATATCATTAATTGTTAATCCTGGCCCATAAGGTATAACAGCATAACCTAAAAGAGCAAAAATTAATGTAATAACAGGACCTAAAAAAAATAGTATTATATTAGATTGTGTAGGTGCAACATATTCTTTTAATAAAAGTTTTAATGCATCAGCAAAAGCTTGCAATAGACCATAATATCCCACTATATTTGGACCTAATCTTCTTTGCATGCTTGCCATAGTTTTTCTTTCAGCTACTGTTACATATGCTACTGCTAATAAACTAGGAACTAATATAATCAACACTTCTATCAAAGATATGATAGAAATTACTCTCGGACTAAAATAAAACATATTTATATTATTAATATAATAAATACACTACAAAAAACATTGAAAGGGGATTGCATCTAATAGAATTTTTCTATTTAGAATTAGGTTTAAATTAGAATTAAATTTTTATCCTTTCATAAAGGTAAAGGTTTACCTCCCCTACCCTACTTCTAAATTAAATTTAGAAAAGTAGGGTATAACTCTCCCCCCCTAAAAAAAAATTAGACTAAATTTATTTAATTTCTAGGTTTTTTAGACCTAAAATTATCATCATCAGAATCATCTGAATTAGAAGAATCATAATTTCTTTTAGGGTCATAAGGATAAGGATAAATTTCCTTCTCCTTACCTTTACCTTTACTTTTACTATGACTAGAACTATCACTATCTTCAGATAAAGTTTTTTTACCTGAAGTATTTTCAGGTAAAATTTCTTTATCTTTACCCTTATCTTTAGATTCTGAATTATTATCATTATCTTTAGAATCAGAATCAGAATTATTCTCACTATTTTCTGCAAGACGATCTTCTATAGCTTTAGCTATAGCCTCCTCTCTTGCAACTCATGATTCAAATTGCTTTCTAGCAGCTGGAACTACATTTTGATCTGCAGCATATATATTTTTGAATTCTTCCGTAATAGTTAAAAATTCAGCTAATTCCTCAACAGAAAATTTATCCGTATTTTCTGTTAGAGTAAAATCAGTATTTCGAACTAATTCACGTTCATTTTCATATACAGGTACGGGTCTATTTCTAAGCATTTCTTTATATTGTTCTTTATACTGTTCACTATTAGGATTCTTAACTCAAGGAATTTCCTCTCCTCCTTCTGGTTCTTTAGAATTCGATGTACTAGATCCTTCTTCTTTAGAACTTGATGCAACAGCTGGTTCTTTCTCTTTATTTCAACTAGGAATTTTACCTGAACCTGAACCTGACGCTGAACCTGACCCTGAACCTGAACCTGAACCTGAACCTGAACCTGAACCACTTTTCATTAGTAAAGTATCAACAGGAGCATCCGCTATATCTGGGATAAAAAACAACTCTAATATAACCTCTATAAATCCTCTTATACTTAATCCACTTAATAAAGAAAAGATTGAAGATAATATATCTTTAGGTATACAAACTTCAAACTCAGAATGTTTAAATTTAAATTCGAAATTTAAATTTAAATTCAATAAAACATTATCAAAAAAATAATGTTTTAAACTATAAGTTAATATTATCATAATAATACCCCTTACAATGTTTTTTGTAGTTAAATGTTTTTTTAATATAATAAGCATGTTAAATAATTTTTTTTTAATAGTAAATACACTACAATACACATTAATATTTAGACATTTGTTAGAATTTTTTTTAAGAATGAGGACTAGACTAATATAGTTATAACTAACATTTCCTTAGATTATTATAAAGTAAATATAGAAGCAAATAGTTAATTAATATAATTAACAAACCTCTTAAATATAAGAGAGCTATTACTAAACTAACTTCACTATTATATATACTGAAGAATGTAAATAAATAAAAAAAAAATA
>Ga0233365_1000509_pt1 | contig 17841 bp, 16 predicted proteins | sample ElkDunMinimDraft_27_FD_191535 | JGI IMG/M metagenome (GOLD analysis project Ga0233365, IMG submission 191535) | Fecal eukaryotic communites from dung pellets of Tule Elk in California, USA - Elk Dung C36 | ecosystem: Host-associated > Mammals > Digestive system > Large intestine > Fecal | place...
GTCGGCAGTCTGGTCGAGGATGCAGTTCGGCGAGGCGCGGCCGGGTTCATGCGGCGAGGCACGGCGGAGGGGCTGTGCGCACGGGTGCTTCCACCGCTTACCGGTGCGGCGCAAGGCTTCGCGCCGGTCGCACGCGTTCGGCGGCCCGCGCGCAACCCACCGACATCTCAATGGCGAGGTCACGCTTCAGAACGTCGAACCGACCGTTGCCGACCATCGCGGACCGACAGGATCTAACGTGTCGATCGTGACGGTCGATCTGCAACGAGTGTTGAACGACATCGCCACCCGTGCCGCCGCGGATGAAACCGCCGGCCGGGTGGCGCAGTACATTCCGGCGTTGGCCGACGTCGAACCCGACCGATTCGGGATCGCGTTGGCGTATCCGGACGGTCGGGTCATCGGTGCCGGCGACTGGAACACCCGGTTTTCGATCCAGAGCATCTCCAAGGTGTTCGCCCTGGCGCTGGCCCTGGCACATCGGGGCGATCAGGTGTGGTCGCGGGTGGGCCGCGAACCCTCGGGTAACCCGTTCAATTCACTGGTGCAGCTGGAGTACGAACAGGGGATTCCACGCAACCCGTTCATCAACGCCGGAGCCCTGGCGGTGACCGACGAGCTGTTGGAGCACACCGACCAGCCTTGCGAGCTGATGCGGGACTTCCTGCGGGCCGAAGCGGAGGCACCCGATCTGGAGATCGATCTGGCCATCGCCGATTCCGAGTCGACCCAAATCGATCGCAACGCGGCGCTGGCCCACCTGATGGCCGACTACGGGAACCTTCGCCACCCGGTGCCCCAGGTGTTGCACCACTATGTCCGGCAGTGTGCGATCTCGATGTCGTGCCGGGAGCTGGCGCTGGCCGGTGGCCTGTTCACCCGGCACGGGCTGCGCGGGGACGGCCGGCGACTGCTGTCGCCGACGGAGGCCAAACGGATCAGCGCCATCATGTTGACCTGCGGCGCATATGACGCGGCGGGGGAGTTCGCCTTTCGGGTGGGGTTGCCGGGCAAGAGCGGCGTCAGTGGCGGGATTCTGGCGATCGTGCCCGGCCGCTACACCCTGTGCGTGTGGAGTCCCGGTCTTGACCGACGTGGCAACTCGGTGGCGGGTATCGACGCGCTGGATCGATTCACCGCCATCACCGGCTGCTCGGTGTTCTGAGCCACTCACCGATGCGGTGATCCAATTAATGATGCTAGTGTCAATAGCATCATGTTGCTTCAGTTGAACGCCTCGGATCCACGGCCCCTGCACGATCAGGTCGCCGGTGGGTTGCGGCGCGCCATCGCCGAGGGGCGAGTGCGCCCCGGAGACCGGCTGCCGCCCGCCAAGGATCTGGCCGAGCAACTCGACGTCAACCCCAACACGGTGCTTCGGGCGCTGCGAGAGCTGCGTGACGAGGCGCTGCTGGAGTTTCGGCGCGGCCGAGGCATCACGATCGCCGAAGCCGCCGAAGGGCGCGCCATCGTGACTCAGGCCGCCGCCGATCTCGAAGCCCTGGCCGGCAAATACGGATACAGCCGAGCCGAACTGATTTCAATGATTGAGAGACTGCCGTGACCTCCCGCCGTCATTTGTCCACTCTGGTACTGATCTGGTCGCTGGTCGGCATCGCCGCCATCGTCGGAGGTTGGCTCGCCGTCGCCGGACGACTGCCCGACCCGATCGCAGTCCACTGGAGCGGTATGGAGCCCGACGGTTCGCTGTCTCAGATCGGCTGGCTGGCCGTGATGCTGGGAATGCTGGCCCTGGGAGGTCTCATCGCGGGCATCGCGGTGGCGAGCACACCCGATTGGGGCTACCGGGCCACTCGACGCGGCTTCCTTGCCGGAATTTTGGCGTGGGGCGGTTTCACCCTCGGGGTGCACGCCAGCGTGCTGCTCGCGAACCTGGACAACTTTTACTGGCAGGACGCGCGGACCTCGCTGCTGGCCATCCCGTTGGTCCTCATTCCGTCAGCCATCGGATTCCTGGCCGGATGGTTCCTGGCGGGCAACTCCGATCAGCCTCGCAAGAGCACCCCGATCCCCTCGGTCACCCTCGACAGCGGTGACCGTGCCGCCTGGGCGACCCGAGTGTCGGTGAAATGGGCGAGGTACGCCTTCATCGCCGTGGCCGTCCTGACGGTCGTGACCGCCGCGCTCGCCGGCGCCGGATTCGCGCAGGTCCCATGGGTCACCCCGATCGCGCTGGCGATCGTCTCGGCGGCCGGAGTCACCCTCACCTCGATATCGATCTCGATCGGTGCTCGTGGGGTCATGGTCCGATTCGGCGTGATCGGCTGGCCGGTGTGGCGCATCAAACTGTCCGACATCGACAGTGCGTCCGTGGAGGACCGTCAGGCGCTGGAGGTCGGCGGCTGGGGTTTGCGGATCACGCCCTACGGCACCGCGCTCATGCTGCGATCCGGCGAGTGCCTGGTCATCAAGCGACACCGCAAGAAGAACGTCTTCATCAGCGTCGACGACGCGGCATCGGCGGCGGCACTGCTGAACGCGCTGGTCGAGCGCGACGCGGTCGCGGCCGGTAACTGAGGCACCGGAGTCGACGGTGACCACGCACAGTCGTCGCAGGGGCGGCGGGCAGACTGACCGGATGCTTCCCGACGTCGACCTGCCGGTACGCCCCATCCTGCCCCGGCTGTGCGAAACCCTGTCCGAGAACGGGGCGGCCGTGCTGGTCGCCCCGCCGGGCACCGGCAAGACCAGCCTGGTTCCGCTGGCGATGGCCGACGCGCTGCCCGGACGGATTCTGGTGGCCGAGCCGCGGCGTATCGCGACCCGCGCGGCGGCGGCCCGCATGGCGGAACTGACCGGAACCGAGGTCGGCGATCTCATCGGCTACACGGTGAGAGGAGACCGAAAGGTCTCCTCTCGTACCAGGATCGAAGTCGTCACCACCGGTGTCCTGGTTCGCCGCCTGCACAACGACCCCGAATTGTCCTCAGTGGGTGCCGTCGTCATCGACGAGTGCCACGAACGTCACCTGGACACCGATTTGGCCGGGTCGTTCCTCACCGACGTTCGCATGAACCTGCGCGACGATCTCAAACTGCTGGCCACCTCGGCGACGGCGAGAGCGAACGAACTGGCCGCACTGCTCGGCGGCGAGGCCGACCCGGTCCCCATCCTGGAAGTCGAGGCGGCGTCCCATCCGCTGGAGGTTCGTTGGTGCCCACCACCGCGCCCCGCCGTGGTTGAAGGACTGCGGGTTGATCGCGCGCTGCTGGATCACGTCGCTCGGGTGACGAGACAAGCCGTCGCCGAGCAATCCGGTGACCTGCTGGTCTTCCTGCCCGGCGCCGCCGAGATCGATCAGGTCGCCCAGCGACTGTCGGGTGTGGACGTCGACGTGCTGCGACTGCACGGGCGGCAGACATCCACGGACCAAGACTCCGCGCTGCGGCCCGGAACCCGGCGCCGGATCGTCCTGGCCACCGCCGTCGCCGAATCCAGCCTCACGGTCCCCGGGGTTCGGGTCGTCGTCGACGCCGGACTGTCTCGACAACCCCGAATGGACCACGCGCGCGGCATGGGCAGTCTGGTGACGGTGCGCGTCTCCCAGGACTCGGCGACGCAGCGGGCCGGTCGCGCCGCGCGACTGGGGCCTGGTGCGGTCTATCGCTGCTGGTCGCAGGCCGAACACGACCGGCTGCCGCGATACAGTCCCGCCGAGGTCCTCACCGCCGACCTGGCTGATTTCATGCTTCAACTGTCTGCCTGGGGCGCGCCCGGCGGCGACGGTCTGGCGCTGCTGGATCAGCCACCCGAAGGCGGAGCCTCGGCGGCCATGCGCACCCTGCGATGGCTGGACGCCGTCGACGAGACCGGGAAGATCACCGCACGAGGCACCGCGATGGCGAAAGTGGGCGCCCACCCGCGGTTGGCCCGGGCACTGCTGGACGGTGCGGCGGCCGTCGGAACCGACCGTGCGGCCGCGATCGTCGCGACGCTCGGCGAGCCGACCCGTCGCGGCGACGACGACGTCCACGCCATCTGGCGACGACTGCGCCGGGACCGATCCAGCCACTGGCACCGCGAGATGAGCCGCCTGCGCCGAGCCGTCCCGGCGGGAACCTCCACCGGTGGGCCGACCGGAAGACTGACCGACGACCAGGCCACCGCTCTCGTCGTTGGACTGTCCTATCCGGAGTGGGTTGGTCGCAGGCGAAACCCCGACAGTCGCGATTACCTGCTCGCGTCCGGCACCGCGGCCGCGCTGTCACCGGATTCGGCACTGGCGGGGGTCGAATGGCTCGCCGTGGCGCAGGCGGTGCGCCAGCCCGGACAGCCGGTCGCTCAGATCCGGCTCGCGGCGGCCACCGACCTCGGCACCGCTTCGGAGGCCGCCTCGTCACTGCTGAAGCGCACCGACGAGGTCGGTTGGGTCGACGGTGACGTCCGAGCCGAGCGCGTCGAACGGTTGGGCGCCATCGCGTTGAGCAGCAAGCCACTGCGTCGCCCGGCTCCCGAGGCGATCGCCGCCGCGCTGGCCGACGGTGTGGCACGGGAGGGTCTGTCGCCACTGACCTTCTCACCGGCTGCGACGAACCTGCGAGAGCGCATCGCCTTCTGCCGCCACGTCTTCGGTCCTCAATGGCCGGACGTGTCGATGGACACGTTGCGCGACACCGTCGGCGACTGGCTGGGACCCCAGCTGGCGACCGCGCGCAAGCGAGCGGACCTGGCACGCATCGACATCGTCGCGGCGTTGCGGCGGCTGCTGGACTGGCGGCAACTGGCCGAACTGGACCGGCTGGCACCGCAACGACTGACCATCCCCAGCGGCTCTCACGTGACGGTCGACTACGCCGACCCGGCCGCGCCGGCCGTGCGGGCGAAACTCCAGGAGTTCTTCGGCACCGACACCACTCCCACGGTCGCCGACGGCCGGGTGCCGGTGGTGCTGCACCTGCTGTCACCGGCGGGCCGCCCGGCGGCGGTCACCGCCGACCTGCGGTCCTTCTGGGGACAGGGATACCTGTCGGTGCGGGCCGAACTGCGGGGGCGCTACCCGAAACATCCCTGGCCCACCGACCCGACGCAGGCTCAGGCGACACGCCACACCACCCGTCGCGCCAGATCGTGAACCGCCTCCACCGGACACCTCGGCGGCCCGGCATATATTGGCGCGTGACGACCGACAGGTGAGGAACAGTGGGATGACGGATTCGGCCGGTGAGTTCGATGGGGCTCGCGGATTCGACGTGGTGTGCCTGGGGGAGTCGATGGCCCTGTTGGCGCCCGAACCCATCGGTCCGCTGACGGACGGAACCGCGCTGCGGTTGAGTATCGCCGGAGCCGAGTCCAACGTCGCCATCAACCTGGCCCGCATGGGCGCCAACGTCGCCTGGTGTGGTCGCGTCGGAGCCGATCCGTTCGGAGCCATGATCATCGACGGGCTCTCCGACGCCGGCGTCGACGTGGGCTCGATCCAGGTCGATACCAAGCTGCCCACCGGGGTCTACTTCAAGGACCCGCACGGCGGCACCGTCTACTACTACCGCAGCGGATCGGCCGCCTCGGCCATCGACACCTCGTTCATCTCCCGGCTGCCCTCCGCCAAACTGATCCACGTCAGCGGAATCACCCCGGCGCTGTCACCACAGTGCTCAGACGGTGTACAGCACCTCCTCGTCGACCGTCCCCACCCCGCCACGATCAGCTTCGACGTCAACCATCGCGAGAAACTGTGGCCGGTCGAGTTCGCCGCGCCCGTCCTGCGCCGACTGGCCAACGCGAGCGACCTGGTGTTCGTCGGTCGTGACGAGGCCGAGAGCCTGTGGGGAACCACCACCGCGTCACAGGTCCGCGATCACCTGGACGGAGTGCCCACACTGGTGGTCAAGGACGGTGCCGTCGGCGCGACCGTCTACTCCGGAGATGACGAGTGGTTCGTCCCGACCCCACCGGTCACCGTGGTCGAACCCGTCGGGGCCGGTGACGCCTTCGCCGCCGGATACCTCTACGCCCACGCCCGCAGCGCCCACCGCGAAGTCGGGCTGCGACTGGGACACCTCATGGCCGGCACAGTGCTCGGAGTCACCGGCGACATCGGACCGGCACCCGACCACGCCCACATCGAGCGCGTTATCACCGACGGTGATGGCGGGTAAGGAACCCACGTGACACACTTCAACGAACTCTTCGGCACCCGACGCATCATGGTCATTCTGCGCGGGATGTCTCCCGAACGCACCGTCGAGCTGGCCACCGTCGCCTGGGACGCCGGTGTGGAGCTGCTCGAGGTCCCCATCGGTAAACCCGAACAGGTCGCCTCACTCGCCGCGGCGGTCGCCGCCGGCGCGGAGCGCGGCAAACTCGTCGGGGCCGGAACGGTCATATCGAGCGACCAGGTCCGCAGTGCCGCGCAGGCCGGGGCCCGCTACACCGTCGCCCCCGGCTTCGACGCCACGGTCGCGGTCGCCAGCCGCGCCGCCGGAATGCCGCACCTGCCCGGTGTGGCGACCGCGACCGAGATTCAGCAGGCGCTGGCGGTCGGCTGCGACTGGGTCAAGGCATTCCCCGCCACCTCGCTGGGTTCCGCCTGGTTCCGCGCGATAGGCGGACCGTTCCCCGACCTGCGGCTGGTCGCCACCGGAGGCGTCTCGGTCACGACGGCACCGGAGTACCTGGCCGCCGGTGCGAGGGTCGTGGCACTGGGCTCGGCGCTGTCCGATCCCGCCCAGGTCAACGGTTTGACCGCGCTGGTGGCGCAGTACGACAGCCAAGCCGGATAAGACTGGCGGTATCCGCCGCCCCAGGTAAGCCGCGAGTCGGTCGGCCGCCGTCGCGTCGGCGGGTGCGGTGGTCTCGGCGTCGAAGTTGAACGACATCACCGAACGCGGAGTGACCGCGAAGAACGCCTGCCAGCTCGCCAGCGACCGCTCGGCGACGTCGGGCACCAGATCGGTGGAGGTGTTCAGTCCACGCGCCAGATCCCAGGCGTGGGTGAGAAGTTCGTTGAGGACGTGCTGTACCACGACCGAGCCCGGCTGAGGACCGATCGGGGTGGCGGCGACCGTGGTCAGATAACCGGGCCGGCTGAACGCCTCCTCGGCTCGTCGGGCCTGCTCGACGAAACGATCGACCGTACTGTCCGATGTGGGTGGCCCCGGTGGAGCCATCGTGCCGTCCAGCGCCAACGTCGCGTAGATGTCGTTGATGTCGGCCAGATGCGCGATCACCTCCCGGACCGTCCAGCCGCCGGCCGGAGTCGGATCACCCAGTTGTTCGGGCTGAACGGTTTCCAGCAGCTCACCGACCAGCCGGTTCACACGTCGGTGCGCGGCGAGGGGATCGGGTTCGGTCACGAAAGCGGTGGCGAAGTCGGTCATGTGAGTCATTGTGTTCGGAGGGGGTGACATTCGACCGTCACGACCCGCCGTCACCGGTCGGAATCCACCCTCGCCGTCGGCCTGCCGGATTCGTCCTCGTCGCCGTGGTCGCCGGTTCGCGTCACCGGGTCAAGGTCGTCGCCCGCGCCGTCGGTTGAACTCGGATCGCTCGCCGCCGCCTCGGCCTCGGCCTCGATCGTGGCGGTGGGCGCCCGGTACCGCCAGAACTTCGGAATCAATGCCACCGCGATGATCGTCAGGAGGATGACCACCATGCCGCCGGCGGTGGCGGCGAACCCGGTACCGACGGCCTCGCCGGTCCAACCGTGGGTCGCGTCGGCCAGGCGAGGACCACCGGCGACCACCACGATGAACACGCCCTGAAGCCGGCCGCGCATCTCGTCGGTGGCGGCCTGCTGGAGCATCGCCCCGCGATAGACCATGCTGGCGAAGTCCGCGGCCCCGGCGATCACCAGGAACGACACCCCCAACCACAGCGAACCGGACAGGCCGAACCCGACGATCGCGGCACCCCACAGGCACACGCTGACCGTCACGCCCACACCGTGCCGATTGAACCGGGACAACCGTCCCGACGCCAGGCCGCACAGCAACGCCCCCAACGGAATCGCCGCGTACAGCCACCCCAACGCGACACCGCCGCCCGGCGGGTCACCGAAGGTCAACTCGGCCATCTCGGGGAACAGGGCGCGAGGCATGCCCGCGACCATCGCGATGATGTCGAGCAGGAACGACGCCAGCAACACCTTTTGAAGGCTTAGATATCGGAATCCCTCGAACACGTCGCGCAACCCCGGCCGCCGCGACGGTCCGTTCAACGGCGGCAGCGACGGCAGCCGCAACACCGCGACGACCGCCAGCGTGAGCGCCACGGTGTCGATCAGATACAGCGTCGACAAACCCAGCACCGGCAACAGGACCCCTGCAGCCATCGGGCCCATGACCGCGCCGAACGACATCGTCGTCGAGCCCAACGCCACCGCCGGTGGCACCAACTCGGCCGGTACCAGCCGCGCGATCGAGGCGTTTCGGGCCGGGGCGTTGATGGCGAAGAACACCTGGTTCATCGCCAGCAGAACCAGGATCAGCCACACCGACGCGAAGCCCGCCCACGCCTGGAACCACAGTGCACCCGAGGTGGCGGCCACTCCAATGTTGCTGAACACCATGAGCTTGCGGCGATCGACCGTGTCGGCGATGGCGCCGCCCCACAGGCCGAACACCAGCAGCGGCAGCAACGCGACCGCTCCGGTCAACCCGACGTAGCCGCTGGAGTTGGTGAGGTCGTAGATCTGCTTGGGCACCGCGACCGCGGTCAACTGACTGCCGATGGCCGTGACCGCGCCCGACAACCACAGCCGCCGATAGGCCGGAATGCGCAACGGGCGGGTGTCCACCATGATCGAACCGAGAAACCGACGCGCGGTGGCGGTTTTGGTGGAACTCATGAGCGCTGACTTTAGCCCTCCGCTCACCCGACCGGGGTATCTCGCCCAGCGTGTGGTTGCTCACTGAGACCGGCCGTTCCGGTTAGTGTCTGACATGGACGAAGCAGGCGCCGGCAACGACACCACGGGGAGACGATGAAACGAAGGGCCATGGTGATCGCGGGGGTCCTGGTCGTCGTCGGTGGCCTGATCGCGCTGCGGGCGTCGGACGCCGAGTACGAGGTGGAGTGCCATCCGTGGCGTAAGGACTACCTGGGGCGGTTCGAGCAGCGCGAGGGGCCTGGTACGGCCAGCTCGGTGGTGTTCGGCCGCGACCGGGTCGTCGACGGCGCCGGCCGCTCCGCCGGTGCCCACTACCGGGCCGACGGCAGCGGCAGCTGGCGAGTCACCGAGGACAACCTCGTCGAGTGGAGCCTCGACGGGGTGAACGTGCTCGACACCGGTGCCGAGGTGCCGTGGCGGCCCAGCTACACCGCTGCCACCATCGAGTGCGACAACCGGGGAACGGTGATCCGCATCATCGGCAACGGAACCGACACCGCGCCGTTTCCGTCCCGCTTCGACTTCGTCCGCGTCGACGACGAGTGAACCGACCGCTGTCGACCACTCACCGAACGTCGCCGCACCGTCGGTGCGATCGGGGTGTCACAGCCGCCGGGTAACCTGTCCGATCATGGAAGGGCCAGGACTGTTCGAGTTGGCGGATACCTCCCCGCCGCCACCCGACCACTCACCAGTCGCACCACCACCGGAGGTCACCGCCGACTCGCCGTTGGCGGTGCGGATGCGGCCCGCCGAGCTCGACGAACTGGTGGGCCAGTCCCACCTGCTGGCGGCCGGATCGCCGCTGCGTCAACTCGTCGGCGGGGAGGCACCGATGTCGGTGATCCTGTGGGGGCCGCCCGGCTGCGGAAAGACCACCGTCGCCAACCTGGTGGCATCGGCCACCGACCGCACCTACGTCGCCCTGTCGGCGCTCAACGCGGGGGTCAAGGACGTTCGTGGTGTCATCGACACCGCCCGCACCGCACGCCGTCGCGGCGCACCGCAGACCGTCCTGTTCATCGACGAGGTGCACCGGTTCACCAAGACGCAGCAGGACGCCTTGCTGGCGGCGGTGGAGGACCGCACGATCACCCTGCTGGCCGCCACGACCGAGAATCCGTACTTCTCGGTGGTCGCCCCGCTGCTGTCCCGGTGTGTGCTTCTGACTCTGGAACCATTGGGCGACAAGGACATTGGTGAACTCGTCGACCGCGCCTGCGAGGACGAGCGCGGACTGGCGGGCCGTTTCGAACTCCTCACCGACGCCCGCGACCACCTGATCCGACTGGCCGGTGGCGACGCGCGCAAGGCACTGACCGCTCTGGAGGCGGCGGCCTCCTCGGCGGGGGCGATATCCGCCGACCGCATCGACCTGGCCACCGCGGAGGCGGCCATCGACGTCGCGGCGGTCCGTTACGACCGCGACGGCGACAACCACTACGACATCGCCAGCGCGTTCATCAAGAGCATGCGCGGTTCGGACGTCGACGCCGCGCTGCACTGGCTGGCACGCATGGTCGTGGCGGGGGAGGACCCCCGGTTCATCGCGCGACGTCTGGTGATCTTCGCCAGCGAGGACGTCGGCATGGCCGATCCCACCGCGCTTACCACCGCCGTGGCCGCCGCCGAAGCGGTGCAACTGATCGGGATGCCCGAGGGACGCATCGTCCTGGCTCAGGCCGTGGTGCATCTGGCCACCGCCCCGAAGTCGAACGCGGTCATCGCCGGCATCGACGCGGCCATCTCCGACGTCCGCGACGGGAGAACCGGCGCGGTACCGGCCTCGTTGCGCGACGGCCACTACACCGGCGCGAAGAAACTGGGGCACGCCACCGGATACCGCTACCCCCATGACGACCCGCGCGGAGTGGTCTCACAGCAGTACGCGCCCGACGAAGTGACGGGCCGGGAGTACTACCGGCCGACCACCCATGGCGCCGAGGGCGCTGTCGCGGCGAGATTGCCGAAACTGCGGGCGATCGTGTGGGACCGGCCCGAGGGTTCCCGGTGAATCACCGGGGCTCGTCGGGTTCGCGAGTCGGTCAGGTGCGAACCGATCTGATTCGTCAGTACCGGCGACTGCGGCGCCTGCGGTTGGCGACGCTCGGCGTGATCGCGGCGGCCCTGTTGGCCGCCACCGGGTTGGCGTTGGGCGCCGACCGCTGGACGCCCGACCCCGCCTATCGAGTGCTGGACGAGTTGACCATCGCGCCGTTGTCCGCCGATTCCGCGCGCGACACCGCCTACGGCAACCGATGGTGCGTCGGACAGTGCCGGGTGAGAGAACGTGTCTGGTCGTCCGGCGTGACGGTGGCCGACACACGGGCCTCGATGGACGCCGCGTTGGAGGCGCGCGGCTGGCGCCCCTCCGGCCGTGACTGCGACGCCGACTCTCCGGAGGTGTCGCGCATCTGTGTTCAACGCGAGGAGTTCCTGATGGACGTGTGGATCGGCCCGGCGGACTGCGACGCCTCCGGATGCCGCACCGCGACGGTGTTGGCGATGGTGCGCCCGGCGACATCCCCGGCCCCGGGTTCCGGGGCGATCGGCGGGCTTTGACAGCACGACGGTAAGGTCGACGCTGCTTATTCATGCTTCATGGCTCTGCGTCCTGCGTCGACTTGACGCGCTGCATAACGACCAAAAGGGGGAGCTGACGTGTCAGCCCAACTCTCGGCGATCAACAGCGAGATCGTGTTGACCGGTACCAATGTGGTGTGGTTGGTTTTCGCCGCCGCGTTCCTGATCCTCGCATTGGCGCTGTCATACCTGTTGGTGACGAAAGTCAGCACCGCGATCAAGCGGGCAACCCGAGCCATCGAGAACGTCGACGCGCGCGCGGCGGTCATGATGGACAACGTCAATGTGACGGTCGAACACATCAACACCGCGTTGGTAAAGAGCCACCTGACTCTCGATGAGGTCAACGGCCAGCTCGCCAAGGTCGACTCGATGACCGAACACGCCCAGCAGATCACCGGCAACGTCGCCAACGTGTCCAGTTTGGTCACCGCCGCCGCGGCGAGTCCGTTGGTCAAGGTCGCCGCGTTCGGGTTCGGAGTCAAACGCGCTACCGCGAAACGCCGCCGTGACCAGGAAGAGGCCGACGTGCGTGACACCTTGAAGGCCAACCGGACGTCGCGCCGCCGGAAATAAGGGACGAGGGAATATCAATGCTGAAGCGACTGCTGTGGCTGGGTGTGGGCGTCGCCGTCGGTGTCGTCGTGGTGCGGAAATTGGCCAAGAGCGCCGAAGCGATGTCTCCGGGGGGCATCGCCGGGCGCCTGCGCGAAACCGCGGTGACAGCCGGCGATTCATTGCGTAACTTCATGGCTGACGTGTCCGAGGGCATGGCCGAGAAGGAAGCCGAGCTTCAAGAGGCACTTGCCGAGGGACGCCCCATCGGCGATCTGCTGGAAGACCCGTACGACGATCAAGACGACAGTGGAATAGGAGGTACTATCCGATGAGGACAGCCGAAATTAAGAGGCGGTTCCTGGCACACTTCGAAGCCAATGGTCACACGGTGGTACCGAGCGCACCGCTGCCCGCGATCGAGGATCCCAACCTGCTGTTCATCAACGCGGGAATGGTCCAGTTCGTACCCTATTTCCTGGGCCAGGTCGCTCCGCCGTACCAGCGAGCGACGTCGGTTCAGAAGTGCATTCGCACCCCCGACATCGACGAGGTCGGCAAGACCACCAGGCACGGCACGTTCTTTCAGATGAACGGCAACTTCTCCTTTGGTGACTACTTCAAGGAGAAGGCGATCGAGCTGGCTTGGGAACTGGTGACCAAGCCGCAGTCCGACGGTGGTTTCGGGTTCGACGAGTCGGTTCTCTACGCCTCGATCTACCACGAGGACGACGAGGCGGCCGAGCTGTGGAAGCGCGTCGCCAAACTGCCCGACGACCGGATCGTTCGGCTGGGCAAGAAGGACAACTACTGGTCGATGGGCATCCCGGGGCCGTGTGGGCCCTGTTCGGAGATCCTGATCGACCGGGGCCCGGAGTTCGGCGCCGACCGTGACTGGGAAGCCGGCGACCGGTACATGGAGTTCTGGAACCTCGTCTTCATGCAGAACCTGCGCGGTGAAGGCGTCGGCAAAGAGGACTACGAGATCCTGGGCGAACTGCCCAAGAAGAACATCGACACCGGCATGGGCATGGAGCGGGTCGCGTACCTGCTGCAGGGCGTCAACAACATGTACGAGATCGATGAGGTCCGCCCGCTGATCGACAAGGCCAGCGAGCTCACCGGCAAACGCTACGGTGTCTCCAGTGGACGTACCGCCGCGTCGACGCACCCCGATGACGTCCGGTTCCGAGTGGTCGCCGACCACGTCCGCACCGCGCTCATGTTGATCGGTGACGGTGTCGTGCCCTCCAACGAGGGACGCGGTTACGTCCTGCGTCGCATCATGCGCCGCGCGATTCGCTCGATGCGACTGCTGGGCTACGAAGACCGGGCGATGCCGGAACTGCTTCCGGTGGCGCGCGACTGCATGGCGCCGTCCTACCCGGAACTGGCCAACGACTTCGAACGCATCTCCTCCTACGCCTACGGTGAGGAGGACGCGTTCCGCAGCACACTGCGCCAGGGAACGGTCATCCTGGACACCGCGGTGCGCAAGGTCAAGGAGTCCGGTGCGGACACTCTCCCCGGTAACCGGGCGTTCGAGCTGCACGACACCTACGGCTTCCCGATCGACCTGACGTTGGAGATGGCGGCCGAACAGGGCCTGAAAGTCGACGAATCCGGCTTCCGCCAGTTGATGGCGGAGCAGCGTCGCCGCGCCAAGGCCGACGCGCAGGCCCGCAAGACCGGTCACGCGGACAAGTCCGCCTACCGCGGCTTCCTCGACCAGAGCGGCCCGACCGACTGGTTGGCCTACGAGACCCTGCGCACCGACTCGTCGGTGGTGGGCATCCTGCACGAGGGTCACTCCGTGCCGGTGGCGACCAAGGGACAGGTCATCGAGGTCGTCCTCGACAAGACGCCGTTCTACGCCGAGTCCGGTGGTCAGCATGCCGACGCGGGCTCCATCACCACCGCCGGCGGACACGGTGAGGTCATCGACGTCCAGCGACCGGTCAAGGGTCTGGTCGTTCACCAGGTTCGGGTGACCGAGGGCGAGATCGCCGTCGGCGACTCGGCCAACGCGGCCGTCGACCCGGAATGGCGACTGGGCGCGCGGCAGGCGCACTCGGGTACGCACGTCGTTCACGCGGCGCTGCGTGAGGTGCTCGGCCCCTCGGCGTTGCAGTCGGGCTCGTTCAACCGGCCCGGCTACCTGCGGCTGGACTTCTCGTGGCGGACCAAGATGTCCGACGAGACCCGCAGCGAGGTCGAAGAGGTCGCCAACCGCGCGGTTCGCCGGGACCTTCCGGTCGCGGTGAAGTACATGCCGCTGGGCAAGGCGCGTGAGATCGGCGCGTTGGCGCTGTTCGGCGAGACCTACGACGAATCGGTGCGTGTGGTCGAGATCGGCGGTGAGTGGTCTCGCGAACTGTGCGGTGGCACCCACGTCGAGCACGCCGCGCAGATCGGTCCGGTCGTGATCACCTCGGAGGCTTCGGTGGGCTCCGGTCAGCGCCGCGTCGAAGCGGTCACCGGTATCGAGGCTTATCAGTACCTGGCGCGGGAACGCGACCTGGTCAGCCAGCTGGCCGACGAACTCGGTGCCCAGCGCAGCGAGCTGCCGGAGAAGATCTCGCAGCTGATCCAACGCGCCAAGGACGCCGAGCGGGAACTGGCCGCCATCCGTGACCAGGCCGTTCGGGACCGGGCCGCCAACCAGGCCGCCGCCGCCACGCTCATCAACGGTGTGCGAGTGGCCGCGGTTCCGGCGCCGGAGGGTACGGCGGGCGGCGACGTCCGCAAGCTCGCTCTGGAGATTCGTGGGCACCTGCCCGCCGACGCCCCGGGAGTGGCCGCCGTCGTGGCGACCGCCGGTGGCAAGGCGTCGCTGGTCGTCGCGGTCAACAAGAACGGTGTCGCCAATGGACTGTCGGCGCAGGGTCTGGTCAAGGCCGCGCTGTCGGGCCGTGGCGGCGGCAACGCGGAGGTCGCGCAGGGCGGCGGAGTACCCGCCGAACAGGCGCCGGAACTGCTGGCCTCCATCACCTCTGAGATAGGCAACGCGTGACAGAGCCCGAATTCCGGCGGGGTCGCCGGTTGGGCGTGGACGTAGGCAAGGTGCGCGTCGGGGTCGCCTGGAGCGACCCCGACGGCATCTTGGCCGCACCGTTGGAAACCGTCCCCAGAGATCGCACCCCTGACACCACCAGCCCCAGCGACATCGCGCGTATCGCCGAGCTGGCCGCCGAACACGATGTCGTCGAGATCATCGTGGGGCTGCCGGTTACGCTGAAGGGAACCGAGAGTTTCGCCGCCGCCGAAGCCCGCGCCTACGCGGATCTGTTGAGCCGGCGGGTGACTCCGATTCCTGTTCAGCTCATCGACGAACGGTTGACCACCGCTGTGGCGTCACGTAGGTTGGCGGAGCGCGGCGTCAAGGGCAAGCGCAAGCGCGCGGTGGTCGATCAGGCAGCCGCGGTAGAGATTCTTCAGCAGTGGCTGGATAAACAGCGGAAGGCATAGACGACGATGTTGGACGAACTACCGTTCGAAGCCGACGACGCCGCCAAACCCCGAAGTCATCGTCGTAAACGCAAAGGGCGATCCGGCTTCACCTTTCTCTTGGTCGTGGTGTTGCTCGGTGCGCTGGGACTGGGCGGCTGGTTCGGTTTCGAACAGGTCCGAGGCATGCTGTCCGCCGAGGACTTCGAGGGAACCGGCAACGGCACCGAGGTCCTGGTCGAGGTTCCCGAGGGCGCGTTGCTGTCCAATATCGCCAATGAGCTGTTCGACAAGGGTGTCGTCGCCAGCCCACAGGCATTCGTGCAGGCCGCCGAGGCCAACTCCGACTCCAAGGGCATTCAACCGGGTTCCTACCGGCTGCAGGAGGAGATGTCGGGTGAGGCCGCGGTCTTGGCGCTGCTGGATCGATCGAACCGGGTGACCAACGGGATCACGATCCCCGAGGGACTCGAATCGTGGGCGATCTACGAACGCCTCTCGGAGGCGTCGGACATTCCGGTGGAGGATTTCGAAGCCGCCGCCGAGGACCCCGAAGCCCTTGGTGTCCTGGACTACTGGTTCACCCGCACCGACGGCAAGAAGGTCACCAAGTCGATCGAGGGCTTCCTATACCCCTCGACCTACGAGTTTCCGCCCAACGCCACCGCCGGCGAGATGTTGGCGGCCATGGTCGGCCAGTTCAACGCCGTCGTAGAGGGCATGGACTTCGTGCCGACGGTCGAGAGCGGCCTCAACATCAGTCCCTATGAGGCACTGATCGTGGCGTCGCTGGCGCAGGCCGAGGCCGGCGTTCCCGACGACATCGGGAAGGTCGCGCGAGTGGCCTACAATCGGCTCTATCACGAGTTCCACTGTGGTGGCGGGCTGGAGAACTGTCTCCAATTCGACGTGACCACCAACTACGGCCTGATGGTCGCCGGCGGTGACAAGAAGGAGTCGAAGCACCTCACCGAGACCGAGCTGAGGGACCCGGACAACGAGTGGTCCACCCACGTCTACGCCGGACTGCCCCCCACCGCGATCAACAACCCCGGTGAACTGGCGCTGCAGGGTGCGATGGCTCCCCCGGAAGGCAAGTGGTACTTCTTCGTCGCGGTGGACAAGGAGGGCAACTCCAAGTTCGCCGAGACCGAGGCCGAACACATGCAGAACATCGACGAAGCCAAGGAGAACGGGGTCCTGTGAATCAGGGTCCTGTCAGGCACCGCGCGGCGGTACTGGGCTCACCGGTGGCGCATTCGCTCTCCCCGTTGATCCATCGTGCCGGATACGACGCGGCGGGACTGACCGACTGGGAGTACACCGCGATCGAGTGCGACGAGGCGAAGCTGCCGTCGTTGCTGGCCGACCTGGACGACAGCTGGGCGGGGTTGTCGATCACGATGCCGTTGAAGACCACGGCACTGGAGATCGCGACCTTGGCGACCGACACCGCGACCGTCTTGGGTGCGGCCAACACCCTGGTCAGGATCGATCAGGGCTGGCGCGCCGACAACACCGACGCACCCGGCATGGTCGACGCGTTGGCCGAGCACGACGTGACCGGGATCGGCCGGATGGCGCTGCTGGGCGCCGGAGGCACGGCGCGGGCCGCGCTAGGAGCGGCGGCGGTTTTGGGAGCCGACGAGGTGATCGTCTACGCCCGCCGCCGGGCCGCCATCGACGAGTTGACTCCGATCGCGCAGCGGTTGGGCGTGCCCCTGGTGGCGGCGCCGTGGACGCGGGTGGGCGAGGCCGCAACCGCCGAGGTCGTGATCTCGACGGTTCCCAAGGGCGTCGCCGACGACCTCGTTGTCGATTGGAACCGCTCGACCGTGCTGTTCGATGTGCTGTACGACCCGTGGCCCACGCCGTTGGCGCGCGGTGCGTTGGCGGCGGGCTGTCGCGTGTTGACCGGTCTGGATCTGTTGTTGGCGCAGGCGGTTCACCAGTTCGAACAGTTCACCGGGGTAACCGCGCCGGTGGCGGCGATGCGGGCGGCACTGGCCGACCGGTGACCGAGCGATCGGCGGCCGAGCGAATGGTGCGGCACCGTCATGTGGCTCGACTCGCATCCGGTTTGTGGAATACCGCAGTCGGTGACGCGGTTGCGGTTGGCTGACCAGCTTTGTCTCCCGTGGGAGACACCGGCCAACCGATGGGAGTCACCGTGCCCGAGACGAGCCCCGATTCGATCCGAGGCGTTTCCTCGGGAAACGCTCCGGTACCGCTGTCGGTGCTGGACCTGGCCACGGTCAGCTCCGGAAGCGACCCCGTCGCCGCACTGGCGACGACCACCGAGGTCGCGCGCACGGCCGATCGGCTCGGTTATCACCGGTTGTGGGTCGCCGAACACCACTCGATGCCGGGTATCGCCAGTTCATCGCCGGCGGTGCTGATCGCAC
>Ga0233365_1000510_pt1 | contig 17788 bp, 17 predicted proteins | sample ElkDunMinimDraft_27_FD_191535 | JGI IMG/M metagenome (GOLD analysis project Ga0233365, IMG submission 191535) | Fecal eukaryotic communites from dung pellets of Tule Elk in California, USA - Elk Dung C36 | ecosystem: Host-associated > Mammals > Digestive system > Large intestine > Fecal | place...
CGCCGGCTACACCCACACCTCGGTCGCGATCGGGGACGCGTGCGCGCTGCTGCCGGGACGTCTCATCGAAGTGCACATCTCCAACGTGCACCGGCGGGAGGCGTTTCGCCACCACTCCTACATCTCGGCTCACGCCGACGGCGTCATCGTCGGCTGCGGCGTCGACGGCTACCGGCTGGCACTGGAGCACCTGGCGGCCACGCCGACCTGACCGTCAGCCGCCTGCCTTGCTTTCCAGCTCGTCTTCCAGGAAGCGATCGTCGGTGGTCGTCCAACTTGTGAACATGTGTACCGCCGCGGCGGCCAGCAGAATGCAGAACGGTGCGGTCCAGTTACCGGTGACCTCGTACAGCACCCCGACCAGAATGGGTCCCACCCCCGACATCAGGTAGCCGCCGCTCTGCGCGAACGCCGACAGCGCGGCGGTCCCGCCCGCGGTGCGAGTGCGCAACACGAACAACGTCAGCATCAGCGGGAAGGTCCCCATGCTGATGGCGGTGAAGACCAGCCCGGCCCACGTGATCCACGACTGTCCGCCCAGCCATAGCGCGGGCATTCCGATGAAGTAGCCGCTGACCAGGATCACCATCAGCGCGCGCTGGTCGGGCCGCCGAGCGGCAAGCATCGGAGTCACCAGAGCGACCGGGACACCGATCGCGGTGAAGACACCCAACATGACACCGGCCTGAGCCGCCGAAAAGCCGTGATCGCGCATGATCTCGGGTAGCCAGCCGAACATGACGTAGGCGATCAGGGACTGGCTGCCGAAGGCGATCAGCATCATCCAGCCCAGTTTGCTGCGGGCCACCCCACGGACCGGTTTGCTCCTGTTCGCTCGCCGGTCCGCGCCACCGGGCGTGGTGAGGAACAGCCACGGGACCATCGCGATGACCGCCGGCACCGCCCACAGACCCAGCGCCCACTGCCAGCTGCCACCGCTCAACTGCTCCAGGGGAACGGTGAGCGAGGCCGCCAACATGCTACCCAGCGCCAACGACGTGGAATAGGCCATCGTCAAGGAGCCGACACGGTCGGGGAAGTGGTGTTTGACGATCGTGGGGATGGCGACGTTGCCGATCGCGCCACCGGCCAACGCCGCGGTGGAGGCGATCAGGAAGACCGGCACCGAATCGATGCTGGACCGAAGAATGAGCCCGGCGGCGGTCGCGCCCAGCGCGACCAGCAGCACCGCGCGATCACCGAAGCGGCGCACCAACGCTGGAGTGACACCGCCCATGACCGCGAAGCAGATGACCGGAAGGGTGGTCAGGATTCCGGCGACCGCCGCCGACATGCCCAACCCGTCCTGGATCTCCGACAGGACCGGGCCGACGCTGGTGACCGCGGTGCGCAGGTTCAGCGCCGCCAACAGCACACCGGTGACGATGAGGGCGGCCATCGGCGTGACGGGCAACCGGTTGGCGGTCCTCCCCGTGGAGTTGGAGGTGGCGGTCATGAGGCGTGGCCTTTGAACTCGGATCAGTGGAAGGGCACCGGCGGACGGCGGCAGCCACAAGGCTGAACTGTAACGATCATTCCGCTGCGATCAATCCGTGGCTGATGGATTGTGGGCAAAGTCAACCGGTGTGGCCACCGGCGGCGGTCGCCGCCGGTGCGTCCTGGCCGGTCGGTACACTTGTTCGTCGCCTTTCAATCTCACGGCAGAGAGATCTCTAAACACATGGCATCGACCAACGACCTGAAGAACGGCCTAGTGCTCAGCCTCGATGGCGTGCTGTGGACCGTGGTGAAATTCCAGCACGTGAAGCCCGGTAAGGGTGGCGCGTTCGTACGGACCACCTTGAAGAACGTGCTGTCGGGCAAGGTCGTGGACAAGACGTTCAACGCCGGCACCAAGGTCGAGACCGCGACCGTCGACAAGCGGACCATGCAGTACCTCTACGCCGACGGTGACGACTTCATCTTCATGGACCTGGACACCTACGACCAGATCAGTGTCTCCGCCGAGACCGTCGGCGACGCCAAGAACTACCTGCTTCCCGAGGCCGAGGTCATCGTCGGCATCCACGAGGGCACTCCGCTCTACGTCGAGCTGCCCGCTTCGGTGGAGCTCGAGGTCACCCACACCGAGCCGGGTCTGCAGGGGGACCGTTCCTCCGGTGGCACCAAGCCCGCCACGGTCGAGACCGGCGCGAGTGTTCAGGTTCCGCTGTTCATCACCAACGGCGAGAAGATCAAAGTGGACACCCGTGACGGCAAGTATCTGAGCCGCGCGTAGCCGTGTCGGAAAAAACTCTGGCGGCGTTTCCCGCCCGACGCAAGGCCCGCAAACGGGCCGTCGACGTCCTCTACGAGGCCGAGCAACGTGATGAGCCGATCCGGAAGGTACTGGAGGCTCGCCGTCGGCTGGCGATGAACGACCCGCAGATGCCAGGCATCCCGGCGTACACGATGACCCTGGTCAACGGCGTGGCGGAGCATCTCGACCCCATTGACGAGGCCGTGAGCGCCTGCCTGGAAGCGTGGGAGCTGGATCGGCTGCCCGCCGTCGACCGAAACATTCTTCGTGTCGGCGCCTACGAGCTGCTGCACGCGGAGGACCCCGTCGACGACGCCGTCGTCATCAGCGAGGCCGTGAAGATCGCCGAAGTGCTGTGTGGCGCCGATTCCCCGGCGTTCATCAACGGTGTTCTGCAGAGTGTCGCGAGATTGAAAGGCATTCCTCGCTGATCCGGCAGGATCGGCAATGACCCGACGGGAGGCTCCAGTGGCCGAATTGGACGGTTTCCACCACGTGTCGCTGACGGTCTCCGACCTTCGGCGTTCGGTGGAGTGGTACCGCGACGTTCTCGGCCTGGTCGTGGTGACCAGCCGTGACCAGGCCGGACTCACCAAGACGATGCTGCGTGACCCGGCCGCGTCGATGACGCTGATCCTGGTGGCGCATCAGGAAGCGGACCCGGGCGAGTTCAGCGAGTTTCGGCCCGGCCTCGACCACCTGTCGCTCGCGGTGGCCGATCGCGCGGCGCTGTCGGCGTGGCGGGATCGGCTCGACGCGCTGGGGGTGGCCCATTCGGGTGTGGCGTCGGGGTCCACCGGTGATCTCCTGGCGTTTCGTGACCCCGACAACATCGCCGTGGAGTTGTACACCCGAGCCTGAAGCCGCGCACCGCGCCGGCTTCGGTGTTTCGCCTGCCCACGCCCAATTACCCATGCGCTGTGCCTGAACGGTGTGCCCGGTTCGCCTGACGACACGGCGAAGCCGCCCCGGAGAGGCGGTGGGCGATGCCTTACGAGAAGGCCGTTGCCCTGGGGAAGATCATGCCTCGCGATCCGGAGCGGCTGTCTGACGTGCGCCATCGGGGGGTCAGCCGAGCGCCGATGGGTGATACCGACTGGTTACTCGGCGTCCTTCAGCTCGGCGAAGAACTTCGCCGGGTCGGAGATCAGTACACCGAGTTCGCTCAACTTCTCCAGCAACGACGACGGGGTGGTGTCGTAGATGATGGCCAGAGCGGCCAAGTCGTCGGCGCGGATCGAGAGGATCCGGCCGTTGTAGTCGCCGCGACGCTGCTGAATACCGCGAGCGTAACGGGCGACATGGGTCAGCTCGGGCGAGCTGTGGTCATACAAAGCGGCAAGGTCGAGGGTGAGCTTGCTGCCCGGCTCCACCGGAAGCGGTGCGCCGTCGGGGAGGAGCTCGGCGACCGGCACGCGGTAGAACACGGCCAGTTCCGCCAAGCGAGCCACGGTGATGGCCCGGTCGCCCCGCTCATACGAACCGATGACGACGGCCTTCCACTTTCCGCCGGACTTGTCTTCGACGCCCTGCAGGGACAGGCCCTGCTGAATGCGGATGTCGCGCAACCGGTTGCCGAGGAATTTCGCGTACTCGGGTGACGAAGCCATTCGATGTACTCCATTTTATGGGGGATAGGACGTAACCGGTTTCTGGCTACGCAGCGTGACTCTAGGCGATGGAGAAAACGGGTGCAAGTGGGGGTCGGCACAATTCTCACAATGCGTGACTGAATTTCCCCCTCAAATTATGCCATTTCAGCGTAAATCGTCCTTACTCTGGGTTGATGTCGTGACGGCCTTCCACATATGCCGAGGTAGCATTCTCGACGGCCATTCTTTAACGGACCGTCCAGTGAGGCGGAGAAGGAGGTCGGTGTGGCAGACGCTGCCCACGACCAGGTCGGCGAGGTCCGACCTGACCGACAGATATTGTCCCCATCGGATATTTCCCGGGTGATCGATCGAATCGCCCATCAGATTCTCGAGAAGACCCGCGGCGCGACCGACACCGTCCTGCTGGGCATCCCCACCCGGGGAGTCCCGTTGGCGACGCGGTTGGCCGAGCGCATCGCGACCTTCGAGGGGCTCAACATTCCCCACGGCGCCCTCGACGTCACGCTGTACCGCGACGACCTGCGGATCAGGGGAGCCCGAGCACTGGGCCCCACCGATGTTCCCGTCACCGGTGTCGACGGTCGTCGAGTCGTCCTCGTCGACGATGTCCTCTATTCAGGGCGAACCGTCCGGGCCGCCCTGAACGCCCTTTACGATCTGGGCCGTCCCTCGCAGGTGCAGTTGGCCGTCCTGGTCGACCGAGGCCACCGCCAGCTCCCGATTCGCGCCGACTACGTCGGCAAGAACATTCCGACCGCCGCCAGCGAGACCGTCTCGGTCCTGCTCAGCGAACACGACGGCGTCGACGCCGTTCGCCTGTCCGGAGGTGCCACATGATTCCGCACCTGTTGTCGGCATCCGATCTGGATCGCGACACCGCGACCCTGGTGCTCGACACCGCTCACGGCATGGCCTCGGCCATGACCGGGCGTGAGGTCCGCAAACTCCCGACTCTGCGGGGCCGGACCGTCGTCAACTTGTTCTTCGAGGACTCCACTCGCACACGGGTGTCCTTCGAAGCCGCGGCCAAGCGGCTGTCGGCCGACGTGGTGACCTTCTCGGCCAAGGGGTCCAGCGTCAGCAAGGGCGAAAGCCTCAAGGACACCGCGCTGACACTTCAGGCGATGGGCGCCGACGCCGTGGTCGTGCGGCACTCGGCCTCCGGCGCGCCACACCGGCTCACCGGCTGGTTGAACGGCAGCGTCATCAACGCCGGTGACGGCACACACGAACACCCGACCCAGGCACTGCTGGACGCGTACACCATCCGGCAGCGAATGGGACGACTCGACGGTCTGCGCGTCACCATCGTCGGCGACGTCCTGCACAGCCGGGTCGCTCGATCCAATGTGGCGTTGTTGACCACCTTCGGCGCCGAGGTCACGCTGGTGGCACCGCCGACCCTGCTGCCGGTGGGAGTGTCCGCGTGGCCGGTCAAGGTCTCCTACGACCTGGACTCGGTCCTGCCGCACACCGACGTCGTGATGATGCTTCGGGTCCAACGCGAACGCATGGGCGACTCCTTCTTCCCGTCGGCGCGTGAGTACAGCCGCCGTTACGGGCTGGACGTCAACCGGATGGGCCACCTGCCGTCGGAGTCCATCGTGATGCACCCCGGTCCCATGATCCGGGGAATGGAGATCGCCGCCGACGTCGCCGACTCCGAACGTTCGGTGATCGTCGACCAGGTCACCAACGGGGTCCTGGTGCGTATGGCCGTCCTCTACCTAATGCTGTCTGGCGAGAAGGGAACCATGGTATGACCGAGTGGCTGATCAAAGGTGCGTCCCCGCTGGGCAACGAACCGACCGACATCCTGGTGAGAGACGGCAGGATCGCCGAGATGGGTGCGATCGACGCACCGGCGGCGACCGTCGTCGACGCCGAAGGGCTCATCCTGCTCCCCGGACTCGTCGACCTGCACACCCACCTGCGCGAACCGGGTCGAGAGGACGCCGAGACCGTGCTGTCGGGCAGTCAGGCCGCCGCGCTGGGCGGGTTCACCGCAGTGTGCGCCATGGCCAACACCGATCCGGTCGCCGACACCGCTGGTGTCGTTGAGCAGGTGTGGAGCCTCGGCCGCGATGCCGGATACGTCGACGTGCAACCCATCGGCGCGGTCACCGTCGGCCTGGCCGGCGAGCAACTGGCCGAGCTGGGCGCGATGGCCTCCTCCGCGGCGAAGGTACGCGTCTTCTCCGACGACGGACACTGTGTTTCCGATCCTCGACTGATGCGTCGCGCCCTGGAGTACGTCAAGGCGTTCGACGGGGTCATCGCCCAGCACGCCGAAGAGCCCCAGCTGACCGTGGGTGCCCAGATGCACGAGGGCGTCGTCTCCGCCAAGCTGGGATTGGCCGGTTGGCCCGCGGTGGCCGAGGAGGCCATCATCGCCCGGGACGCGCTGCTGGCCGGTCACGTCGGTTCGCGACTGCACGTGTGCCACGTGTCGACCGCCGGAAGCGTCGAGATCCTGCGCTGGGCCAAGCGAAACGGCTGGCAGGTCACCGCCGAGGTATGTCCGCATCACCTGCTGCTCACCGATGAGTTGGCCACCTCCTACGACCCGGTGTACAAGGTCAACCCGCCGCTGCGCACCGCCGAGGACGTCACCGCGTTGCGAGCCGGACTGGCTGAGGGTGTCATCGACATCGTCGCCACCGACCACGCTCCGCATTCCCTGGAGGACAAGGAATGTGAGTGGAACGCGGCCCGTCCCGGGATGATGGGACTCCAAACCGCACTGTCGATTGTGATCAAGACCATGGTGGAGCCCGGTGCGATCGACTGGGACGGCGTCGCGGAGCGGATGAGCCGCACTCCGGCGCGCATCGCCGGCCTCGCCGACCACGGTCACGACCCGGCCCCCGGTGGGCTGGCGAACCTCACCCTCGTCGACCCGAACAGCGAGTGGACCGTGGTGGGCGCCGAACTCGCCGGACCCAGCCGCAACACCCCCTACGCCGGCATGACGCTGCCGGGCACGGTCCGGGCGACCTTCCTGCGGGGCGAACCGACGGTGCTCGACGGGAAGCTGACCGACGGGGTGGCGGCGTGACCGGACAACCATTTTTCGACGGGAACATCTCGACGCCGCGGTGTGCCCACGTGAATCGGCAGAACGTGGCCGCAGAGACGACGGAGGGCATGAAGTGACCAGACGAGCACCAGCGATCCTGGTACTGGAAGACGGCCGGGTATTCCACGGTGAGGCTTACGGCGCGGTGGGGGAGACCTTCGGCGAGGCGGTCTTCACCACCGGCATGACCGGATATCAGGAAACCCTCACCGACCCGTCGTATCACCGACAGGTCGTCACCATGACGGCGCCGCACATCGGAAACACCGGTGTCAACCGGGAGGACGATGAATCCGACCGCATCTGGGTGGCCGGTTTCGTCATCCGGGAGGCGGCTCGGATCGCGTCGAACTGGCGCTCCACCGGTGGCCTGGAGGACGAACTGGCCGCGCAGGGAGTGGTCGGCATCTGTGAGGTCGATACCCGGGCGCTGACCCGCCACCTGCGGGAACGCGGTGCGATGCGGGTCGGAATCTCCAGTCGGGAACTCGACGCCGATCGGTTGCTGGCGAAGGTTCGCCAGTCACCGTCGATGGTGGGCGCCAACCTCGTCGACGAGGTCACCACCCAACAGTCCTATGTGATTCCCCCGGAGGGGGAGAAGCGGTTCACCGTCGCCGCCCTGGACCTCGGCATCAAGCGCAACACGCCGCGCCGGATGGCGTTGCGAGGCATCGAGACCCACGTCTTCCCCGCGACGGCCTCCGTCGAGGAGGTCCTGGCGGTGTCGCCCGACGCGGTCTTCCTGTCCAACGGACCCGGGGACCCGGCCACCGCCACCGAGCAGGTCGACTTCACCCGGGAACTGCTGCGGCGCCGGGTGCCGGTCTTCGGCATCTGCTTCGGCAACCAGGTGCTGGGACAGGCGCTGGGGCTGGGCACCTTCAAGCTCAAATACGGCCACCGCGGTGTCAACCAGCCGGTCGCCGATCTGGTCACCGGCAAGGTCGAGATCACCGCCCACAATCATGGCTTCGCGCTCGGCTTGCCGAGTGCGAAGAATGAGCATGGTGCGTTGGGCTTGCCCGGCGGGAAGAATGAGCATGGTGCGCTCGGCTTGCCGAGTGCGAAGGGCGAACAGGACGCTGCACCCGCCGACGTGGTCTTCGAGACCGAGTTCGGTCGCGCGCAGGTCAGCCACATCTGCTTGAACGACAACGTGGTCGAGGGCGTTCGCTGCCTGGACGTTCCGGCCTTCTCGGTGCAGTACCACCCCGAGGCGGCCGCGGGTCCACACGACGCCGATTACCTGTTCGACCGGCTGGTCGAACTGATTGAGGGTGATGTCCGTGTCGCGGGCTGAACCGGTACGGGCGGCGTCCAGGAGTGACGCGCCTTCAGCGATCGTGCGGTGTCGGCGGGTCGGTTCGCACACGACCCAGGGGATGATGAAAGCGGAGAACTGTGCCAAAGCGTGATGACATCAACCATGTCCTGGTGATCGGCTCGGGGCCGATCGTGATCGGCCAGGCATGCGAATTCGACTACTCGGGCACCCAGGCGTGCCGTGTCCTGCGTGAAGAGGGCATCCGGGTGAGCCTGGTGAACTCGAACCCGGCCACGATCATGACGGACCCGGAGTTCGCCGACGCGACCTATGTCGAGCCGATCACCACCGAGTTCGTAGAGCAGGTCATCGCGGCCGAACGTCCCGACGCGATCCTGCCGACCCTGGGCGGCCAGACCGCGTTGAACACCGCGATGGCACTGCACGAGGCCGGAATACTGGAGAAGTACGGCGTCGAACTGATCGGTGCCGACGTCGACGCGATCCAGCGCGGCGAGGACCGCCAGATGTTCAAGGAGGTCGTCAAGGCCGCCGGTGGCGAGGTTCCCCGAAGCGCGGTGTGCGGCTCGATGGACGAGGTGCGCGCCACCGTCGGCGAGCTCGGTCTGCCGGTGGTCGTGCGTCCCAGCTTCACCATGGGCGGCTTGGGTTCGGGCATGGCTCACACCATGGAGGAACTCGACCGCATCGCCGGGGTCGGCCTCGCCGAGAGTCCCACCACCGAGGTCCTGATCGAGGAGAGCGTCCTCGGTTGGAAGGAGTACGAACTCGAACTGATGCGCGACCACCACGACAACGTCGTGGTCGTGTGCACGATCGAGAACGTCGACGCGATGGGTGTTCACACCGGCGACTCGGTGACCGTCGCACCCGCGATGACCCTCACCGACCGTGAGTTCCAACGGCTGCGGGACCTGGGGATCGCCGTGTTGCGGGAGGTCGGCGTCGACACCGGTGGCTGCAACATCCAGTTCGCGGTCGATCCGAAGACCGGCCGCATCGTCGTCATCGAGATGAACCCGCGGGTGTCGCGGTCGAGCGCGCTGGCCTCCAAGGCCACCGGGTTCCCGATCGCGAAGATCGCCGCTCGGCTCGCCATCGGGTACACATTGGATGAGATTCCCAATGACATCACCCGGGCGACTCCGGCGGCGTTCGAACCGACCCTGGACTACGTCGTGGTCAAGATTCCGCGGTTCGCGTTCGAGAAGTTCCCCGGTGCCGACGCGACCCTCACCACGACGATGAAGTCGGTCGGTGAGGCCATGGCGTTGGGCCGCACGTTCGGTGAGGCGCTGCAGAAGGCGATGCGGTCCGCCGAGACGGGAATGCCGGGCCTGTGGACTCGACCCGATCCCGAAGGGATCACCCTGGAGGCGACGCTGGAGTCGCTTCGGGTCGGTCACGACGGTCGGTTGTACACCGCGGAGCGGGCGCTGCGCATGGGTGCCAGTGTGGCTCAGGTCGCCGAGGTCTCCGGAATCGATCCGTGGTTCATCGACCAGCTGGCGGCGCTGACACAGCTTCGCGACGAGGTCGAGCAGGCCGCGGTGCTGGACATGGCGTTGCTGCGCAAGGCGAAGCGTGCCGGATTCTCCGACAACCAGCTGGCCGTGCTGCGGCCGGAGTTCGCCGGTGAGGACGGGGTCCGCCGACTTCGGCACCGTCTGGGCCTGCGGCCGGTCTACAAGACGGTCGACACCTGTGCCGCCGAGTTCGCCGCCTACACCCCCTACCACTATTCCTCCTATGAGGAGGAGACCGAGGTCGAGCCCAGCGCCCGACCGAAGGTGATCATTCTGGGTTCGGGGCCCAACCGGATCGGCCAGGGCATCGAGTTCGACTACTCGTGTGTGCACGCGGTCAGCGCGCTGCGCGGTGGCGACTTCGAGACCATCATGGTCAACTGCAATCCCGAGACGGTCTCGACCGACTACGACACCGCGGACCGGCTTTACTTCGAGCCGCTGACGCTGGAGGACGTGCTGGAGGTGTACCACGCGGAGCACTCCAGCGGTCTGGCCGCCGGTGGGCCGGGTGTGGTCGGCGTCGTGGTCCAGCTGGGCGGTCAGACGCCGCTGGGCCTGGCTCGCAGCCTGACCGGCGCCGGTGTCCCGGTCCTGGGAACCCCGGCGGAGAGCATTCACCTGGCCGAGGATCGGGGCGCGTTCAGTAAGATCCTGGCCAAGGCGGGACTTCCGGCTCCCAAGCACGGCATCGCCCACACCTTCACCGAGGCACAGGCGATCGCCGCCGAGATCGGATACCCGGTCCTGGTGCGTCCCTCCTATGTGCTCGGCGGTCGGGGTATGGAGATCGTCTACGACGACGAGAATCTCCAGTCCTACATCACCCGCGCCACCGACATCAGCCCGGAGCATCCGGTGCTGGTGGACCGGTTCCTCGACGACGCCATCGAGATCGACGTGGACGCGCTCTGCGACGGTGAGGAGGTCTACCTCGGCGGCATCATGGAACACATCGAGGAGGCCGGCATCCACAGTGGTGACTCTTCGTGCGCGTTGCCGCCGATCACCCTTGGGTACGGCACGATCGAGCAGATCCGCCGGCACACCGAGGCGCTGGCCCACGGAATCGGGGTGCGCGGCCTGCTGAACGTCCAGTACGCGCTCAAGGACGACACCCTGTATGTCCTGGAGGCCAACCCGCGCGCCAGTCGCACGGTGCCCTTCGTGTCCAAGGCGACCGGGATCTCGCTGGCCAAAGCCGCCACCCGCATCATGGTGGGCGACAAGATCGCCACGCTTCGTGCCGAGGGTGTGCTTCGCGCCGAGGGCGACGGTGGCAACCTGCCGTCGCACGCGCCGATCTCGGTCAAGGAGGTCGTGCTGCCGTTCAAGCGGTTCCGCACCGTCGAGGGACGCGGCATCGACGCGCTGCTCGGGCCCGAGATGAAGTCCACCGGTGAGGTCATGGGCATCGACACCGCCTTCGGTCACGCCTTCGCCAAGGCGCAGGCGGCGACTTACGGCGCGGTTCCCACGACCGGGAAGGTGTTCGTCTCGGTCGCCGACCGCGACAAGCGAGCCGTGGTGTTCCCGGTCAAGCGGCTGGTCGATCTGGGCTTCACCGTTTACGCCACACGCGGAACCGGTGAGGTGTTGCGGCGCCACGGTATCGAGTTCACCCTGGCGCGGCGACACAGTGATCCCGACAGCGACATGTCACTGCGGGACACTGTCGAGCTGATCCGGTCGGGTGAACTCGCTATGGTCATCAATACTCCGGCCGGCTCGGCGGGTGTCCGTACCGATGGGTACGAGATCCGTAGTGCAGCCGTCGTGGCGGATACTCCCTGTATTACTACGATTCAGGGCGCCGCTGCGGCGGTGATGGGCATCGAGGCCGTGATTCGTGGTGATTTGACCGTGCGGCCACTTCAGGCGCTGCACGCGGCTCTGAACGAGGAATGACGATGCTGTATGAACGCACAGTCCGGCCCGTGTTGTTTCGGGTCGGGCGTGGTGATCCTGAGACGGCTCACGAGAAGACGCTGAGCTGGTTGAGCGGGGTCGGTGGACAGCCCTGGCTGTTGAAACTGCTCACTCAGGTCAACCAGGTGAAGGACCCGTGCCGGCTCTTCGGGCTGGACTTCCCGAACGTGGTCGGTCTGGCGGCCGGTCTGGACAAGAACGGTGTCGCCGTTCAGACCTGGTCGGCCCTCGGGTTCGGCTTCATGGAGATCGGCACGGTGACCTGGCGTCCCCAGCCGGGTAATCCGCGTCCGAGGTTGTATCGGCTGCCCGCCAGCAAGGCGCTGATCAACCGAATGGGATTCAACAACGAAGGGGCTCAGGCGTTGGCTCGCCGACTGGGCAGCGGCGTCAAGCCGCCGATTCCAGTCGGTATCAGCCTGGGCAAATCCAAGTCCACGCCGCTGGAGCAGGCGGCCGACGACTACGTTGCCTCCTTTGTGGAGCTCTATCGGTTCGCCGACTACTTCGCCGTGAACGTGTCCTCGCCCAACACCCCGGGGCTGCGCAACCTACAGGACGCCGAGGGGCTCAGCACGATCCTGCACGCGTTGCGGGAGCAGAACTCGCGGCTGTCGGGCGGCGGACCGGGCAAACCGATCCTGGTCAAGATCGCGCCGGATCTGACCGAGACCGCCATCGGGCAGGCGCTCGAAGTGTGCCTCTCGCACGGTGTCTCGGGCATCATCGCCACCAACACGACCCTGGGGCGTGACGGAGTGGCCGCGGACGACCGGGAGCGCGCGGCACAACCGGGCGGCCTGTCCGGTGCTCCGCTGCGCAACATCGCGTTGCCGGTGGTCTCGTTCGTCAATCGCGAAACCGGCGGGCGGCTGCCGGTCGTGGGAGTCGGTGGCATCACCGAACCCCGCCACGCCGCCGAACTCATCGACGCGGGCGCCAGTCTCGTGCAGCTCTACACGGGGTTCATCTACTCGGGCCCCAAACTGGTGCGGCGAGCCGCCAAAGCGGCGCGTCAGTCGCTTCAGGCGAGACAGACGCCGCGCCCGTATCCCCACGGTCCTCAGAGAGGTGGCCAATATGGCTGAGAAGAGTTTCGGCGCCCGCTGCGCCGAGGCGTTGGAGCGTCGCGGTCCACTGTGCGTCGGCATCGACCCGCACGACGATTCGCTGCGTGAGTGGGGGCTGTCTGTCGATGTGGCCGGAGCCGAACGGTTCTGCATGACGCTGGTCGAGGCGCTGGCCGAAGAGGTCGCGGTGCTCAAACCGCAGTCGGCGTTCTTCGAACGATTCGGGTCGGCGGGTATCGCCCTGTTGGAGCGGGTCGTCTCCGCCGCCCGTCAGGCGGGCGCGTTGGTGCTTCTGGACGCCAAACGAGGCGATATCGGGTCGACGGTTCGTGCCTACGCGCAGGCCTATTTGGACCCCTCGTCCCCGTTGGCGGCCGACGCGGTGACGGTCAGCCCGTTCCTCGGAGTCGGATCACTGCGTCCGATGTTCGAGACGGCCGAGGAGCACGGCGGCGGAGTGTTCGTTCTGGCGTTGACATCCAACGCCGAGGGGATCACCGTACAACGTGCCCGTCGCAAGGACGGCAGGACGGTGGCTCAGTCCATCATCGACGAGGTGAGAACTCTCAATGAGGGTGCCGCATCGCTTGGATCGATGGGGCTCGTCATCGGCGCAACGGTCAGTGACTGTCGGTCACAGACCCTGCCGCCGGGTCGTCAGAAGACCTACGGAATCACTCACACCGGCCCCTCGTCCGGTGAAACGGCTCACGACTTGTCCGGACTGAACGGACCGATTCTGGTTCCGGGCATGGGGGCGCAAGGTGGGAAACCCAGCGATCTTCGTCGTGTCCTCGGCAGCGCGACGAAGTACGCGATCCCTTCGTATTCAAGGGAAATCGCTCGTCAAGGGCCATCTGTCGAGGCGTTGCGAACCGCGGCGATGACCGCAGTGGATGCCTGTCGAGAGGCAATGCGGGCCTAGCCTGGGGGGATACCGTCTGAAGTTGGCACGTACCCCGAGTTGCGACGCCTTTGGTCGTGTGGTTACGTTTCCCGCGCTGGGTTATAAAACCAGCGTGTGGGAGGGACCGACGAGATCGGGCCCTCTACATAGTCCTTAATAGACCAATCACCTCACCCTAGGAGACCCCGTGGCGCTCCCGCAACTCACGCCTGAGCAGCGCGCCGCAGCCTTGGAAAAGGCCGCAGCCGCCCGTAAGGCCCGCGCTGAGCTCAAAGAGAAGCTCAAGACCGGTGAGCTGTCGCTGGCCGACGTTCTCGCCTCCGCTTCCGAAGACGACATCTCGGGCAAGATGAAGGTCACCGCTGTGCTGAAGGCTCTTCCTGGCATCGGGGACAAGCGCACCGTCCAGATCATGGAGAAGCTGAAGATCGCCGACACCCGCCGGCTGCGCGGACTCGGAGAGCACCAGCGGCAGGCTCTTCTTGCCGAGTTCGCCGACAACGACGCTTAGTCGTCCGGTAGAAAAAACACGTGAGCTTTGACGAACACCGCCATTCGGCGGCCCGCCTAACGGTTCTCTCCGGGCCGTCAGGTGTCGGCAAAGGCAGCGTGAAGGCGCTCATCCGAGAGCGATACCCCTGGGTATGGTTCTCGGTGAGCGCCACCACGCGTTCGCCACGGCCCGACGAGATTCCCGGTTTCCACTATCACTACTACGATCGATCCCACTTCGAGAAGCTCGCCGGTGACGGCCAGTTCCTGGAATGGGCGCAATACGCCAACAACCTCTACGGAACTCCCCGAGGTCCGGTAGAGGAGCGGCTTGCCGCCGGATATCCCGCGGTCATGGAGGCGGACCTCCAAGGGGCGCGGCAGGTACGCAAGGCGATGCCGACGGCGCAGTTGGTCTTTCTCGCTCCGCCGAGCTGGGACGAACTGGTGCGACGCCTCAAGGGGCGCGGCACCGAGGACCCGGAGACCATCAAGCGGCGACTGGCCTTGGCGGAGGAGGAACTCGCCGCCGAAGCCGAGTTTGACCACACGATCGTCAATCACTCGGTCGAGCAGGCCACTGAAGAGCTGGTAAGCTTGCTCAGTTCGCCGGTAGAGTCGTCAACGGCCTGTCCGGCTTCAAACTTGTGAATCCGATTCTTTCCAAACCTGTAGAGGGCTGAAAGCGCGTGTCTGGAACCGTCGCCGACCCCATCGGCATCACCAAACCGCCCATCGATGACCTGCTGGAGAAGTCTCAATCGAAGTACCAGCTGGTGATCTACGGAGCCAAGCGGGCCCGTCAGATCAACGCCTACTACAGCCAGCTCGGTGAGGGCCTGCTGGAGTACGTCGGCCCGCTGGTGGAGACCACGCCGCAGGAAAAGGCTCTGTCCATCGCGCTTCGCGAGATAGACCAGGACCTGTTGCTGACCGAGCCGCTGGAACCAGGCTCTCCTGACGCCGCCTGATCACATCACGGCAGTCTGAGCACAAAGCTAGGGATTCCATCGTCGGCGGCGGCCACCGGTGAATTTCCGGGCCGCCGCGGACGCGGCTGAAAGGTGAATTCAGTTGCGCGATCACACCGACGGCAAACCTGAGATCGTTCTCGGCGTCGCGGGAGGGATCGCCGCCTACAAGGCATGCGAACTACTGCGACTGTTCACCGAATCCGGCCACGCGGTCACCGTCATACCGACCACGTCGGCACTCAACTTCGTGGGGGCGGCCACCTGGGCGGCGCTGTCAGGCCGTCCGGTGGCCACCGAGGTCTTCGAGGACGTCCATCGGGTGCCCCACGTCACACTCGGTCGCCAGGCCGACCTGCTGGTGGTGGCTCCGGCCACCGCCGACCTGCTGGCTCGCGCCGCGGCCGGTCGGGCCGACGACCTGTTGACCAACACCCTGCTGACCGTCTCCGGTCCGGTGTTGTTCGCGCCGGCCATGCACACCGAGATGTGGGAGAACCCGGCGACGGTCGACAACGTCGCGACACTGCGCCGCCGGGGCCACATCGTGCTGGAACCGGCCGTCGGGCGACTCACCGGCGCCGACACCGGCAAGGGGCGACTGCCCGAGCCGACGGAGATCTACGCGACCGCGACACGCCTGCTGCGTCGCGGCGCCGACAAACCCGACCTGACCGGCCGTCACATCGTGGTGACCGCCGGAGGTACTCGGGAGCCACTCGACCCGGTTCGGTTCCTCGGCAACCGGTCCAGCGGTAAACAGGGCTACGCCCTGGCGCGCGCGGCGGTGGCCCGGGGCGCTCAGGTCACTCTCATCGCCGCCAACGTCGGGCTACCCGACGTGGCCGGAGCCACGATGCGCACCGTTAGCACCACGGCTCAGCTGCACGAGGCCACCGTGGCGGCAGCCGCGCGGGCGGACGCGACCATCATGGCCGCCGCCCCCGCCGACTTCCGGCCCGCCGACTATCGCGACCGCAAGATCAAGAAGTCAGAGGGACTGAACCTCGACCTGGTTCCCAATCCCGATATCGCCGCCGATCTCGGCGCGTCCAAGCGGCCCGATCAGGTGTTGGTGGCGTTCGCCGCCGAAACCCAGGACGGTCTGACCAACGCGCGCGCCAAGCTCACCGCCAAACGAGCCGACCTCATGGTCCTCAACGAGGTCGGTGACGGGAAGGCGTTCGGCACCGACGACAACGCGGTGACGTTGATTACCGCCGATGCCGAGCCCGTCGAGGTCGCCAAGGCGAGCAAGGACGTCATCGCCGACGCGATCCTGGACGCCGTGGTCGAGCGGCTTGGCTGACCTGGCCGGGCGGACGGTGGACACCGATCCTCTCGCGCCGAAGCCGACACCTTCTCAATGACTGGATGGTGTGGTACCGCATGGTAGGCGGCTGGCTAGACTCGTCATTGTCATCCACCGATTGATCAACCTAGGAGCACCGTGTCACGTCGACTATTCACCTCGGAATCGGTAACCGAGGGGCACCCCGACAAGATCGCCGACCAGATCAGCGACGGCGTTCTCGACGCGTTGCTCGCCCAGGACGCGACCAGCCGGGTGGCGGTGGAGACCCTGATCACCACCGGCCAGGTTCATGTGGCCGGAGAGGTCACCACGGGTGCTTACGCCGACATTCCCGCGATCGTCCGGGAGACCATCCTGGGTATCGGGTACGACTCGTCCAAGAAGGGCTTCGACGGCGCCTCGTGCGGTGTCAGCGTTTCGATCGGTTCGCAGTCGCCCGACATCGCGCAGGGCGTCGACAAGGCACTGGAGTCACGCTCCGACGACTCAGACCGCGACGAGCTGGACCTGCAGGGTGCCGGCGACCAGGGCATGATGTTCGGTTTCGCCTGCCGCGAGACCCCGGAACTGATGCCGCTGCCCATCGCGCTGGCCCACCGGATGTCCCGCCGTCTGTCCGCCGTTCGCAAGGAGGGCGTCGTTCCCTACCTGCGTCCCGACGGCAAGACCCAGGTGACCATCGAGTACGACGGTCTCCAGCCGGTCAAGCTGCACACCGTCGTGGTGTCCAGCCAGCACGCCCCCGACATCTCGCTCGACTCGCTGATGACCCCCGACATCGCCGAGCACGTGGTGGCCGCTGAACTGGCCGACCTGGACATCGACACCAGCGACTTCCGGCTGCTGGTCAACCCCACCGGCCGGTTCGAGATCGGCGGCCCCATGGGTGACGCCGGCCTGACCGGACGAAAGATCATCGTGGACACCTACGGCGGCTACGCCCGTCACGGTGGAGGCGCTTTCTCCGGCAAGGACCCGTCGAAGGTGGACCGTTCGGCTGCTTACGCGATGCGTTGGGTCGCCAAGAACGTCGTCGCCGCCGGGCTCGCCGAGCGGTGCGAAACCCAGGTCGCCTACGCCATCGGTAAGGCGCACCCGGTGAGCATCCGGGTGGAGACCTTCGGAACCGAGACCGTCGCGGTGGAGAAGATCGAGTCGGCGATCAGCAAGGTCTTCGACCTGCGTCCGGCCGCGATCATCCGGGACCTGAACCTGCTGCGTCCCATCTACCGCCAGACGGCCGCCTACGGTCACTTCGGGCGAGAGCTGCCCGAGCTGACCTGGGAGGCCACCAACCGCGTCGACGCGCTCAAGGGCGCTGTCTGACCCGCGAAC
>Ga0233365_1000511_pt1 | contig 17776 bp, 15 predicted proteins | sample ElkDunMinimDraft_27_FD_191535 | JGI IMG/M metagenome (GOLD analysis project Ga0233365, IMG submission 191535) | Fecal eukaryotic communites from dung pellets of Tule Elk in California, USA - Elk Dung C36 | ecosystem: Host-associated > Mammals > Digestive system > Large intestine > Fecal | place...
TGTTGGCGATGGTTTTATTCTAAAGCGCTCTGTTTATGAGAAATGCGTAGAACTTTGGCCAATGAACGAATGGAACAAAATGTTAGAAAAATTAAACGAACTAAACCGTTTTAACCGCAAGGCAGATACCTTTATTCGCAAGTTTATGGCAGGTGTAAAGATAGTTGATATCGATGACGCCGGACGTTTGCAAATGAGTAAAGATTTGGTTGAATTCGCAAATATTTCTAAAGATGTGGTGTTTTCATCGAAAATCAACCTGATTGAAATCTGGGATAAAGATTTATACGAACAAATTGTAAACGATGAAGAAATTGACTTTGGCGATTTAGCCGAAGAAGTGATGGGAACAATAAATAATTATGGAGCATAACGAATACGAATATCACAACCCCGTACTTTTAAAAGAAACGGTTAACGGTTTAAACATAAAGCCCGATGGAATTTATGTTGATGTTACTTTTGGCGGCGGCGGACATTCAAAAGAAATTATGCGCCATTTAGGACCCAACGGAAAATTGTTTGCTTTTGATCAGGATACCGATGCGTTGAAAAATGCGATTGATGACGAACGTTTTATATTGATCAATGAAAATTTCCGATTCATCAGACGCTTTTTACGCGTGTACGGAATTAAGCAGGTCGATGGTATTTTAGGAGATTTCGGTGTATCATCACACCAGTTCGATGTTGCCGAAAGAGGATTTTCAACTCGTTTTGATGCAGAATTAGATATGCGCATGAACCAAAACAGCAGTCTTTCTGCCTACGAAGTAATCAACGATTATGACGAAGCTGCATTAAGCAAGATGTTTTTCTCTTACGGCGAATTAAACAATGCACGCGGTTTGGCTGCAGCAATTATAACCGCAAGAAAAGAAGAACCAATAAAAAATTCAGAACAGTTAAAAAAAATATTCTCACGCTTTTTACCGGCGCATAAAAGCAATAAAATTTTAGCGCAGATTTATCAGGCAATCCGTATCGAAGTTAATCAGGAAATGGATGCTTTAAGAGAATTCTTAGAACAATCGCTAGAAATACTAAAACCGGGCGGGCGTTTAAGCGTAATATCGTATCACTCTTTAGAAGACAGATTGGTAAAACGCTTTATTAAAAACGGAATGTTTGAAGGCGAACCTGAACGTGATTTTTTCGGAAGATTTGAAGTTCCTTTTGAAACCATAGGAAAACTGATCGTTCCAACCGATGAAGAAATTAAAGAGAATAACCGTGCACGTAGTGCCAAATTAAGAATAGCAGAAAAAAAATAGAATGGGATTAAACAATATAATAAAAGCAAAATTTTTGGTTGAAGGGCAATCGTTGAAAAATTGGCTTTTTATTATATACATTGTTTTTTGGACGTTGGTCTTGATTGCAAACAACCACTTTTACGAACAAAAAATGATGAAGGCAAAAGATTTAACCGAACAGGTTAAAGAACTTCGATCAGAATTTGTTGATAAAAGATCAGAATTAATGCAGTTGAGAATGGAATCGAATGTTTCTAAAGAAATGGAATTTTACCAGATCTTACCATCATCGGTTCCACCAAAAAAAGTAAAAGTTGTTATAGAGAAAGAAAAAAAGTGGTATGAGATATGGGATTAGCGAAGAAAACAGAAAATAACAGAATTTACTTTGTTTTCTTTGGAATGCTTGCCATTGGTATTGCCATTTTCTTAAAAATGAGCATCATTCAGTTTAAAGAAGGCGAACAATGGCGAAGTAAAGCCGACAGTTTAACGATTAAAGACGAGATTATTCCGGCAAACCGCGGAAATATCTATTCGGCAGATGGCAGTTTACTGGCAACATCCATTCCAAAATACACGGTTTATTTCGATCCTTATTCACCATCAAACGAACATTTCGAACAAAATATACGCGGTTTTTCAGATTCTTTAGCCAAGTTCATTCCAAAAAAATCAGCAGGCGAATATGAGTCTTATTTCCGCAAAGCACGTTCAAACAAAAAGCGCTACGTACATATTGCCACCAAATTAAGCTACACGCAGTACATGAAACTAAAATCGTTTCCGCTGTTTAATCTGGGCAAGTACAAAGGCGGAATGATTGTTAACCAGGTGCATGTACGCGAATATCCAATGGGAATGATCGCCAACAGAACCATAGGTTACGAACGTTTAAACGACGATAAAACTATTACAAGAAAAGGTATAGAAGCCGCTTTTACCGATTATTTAACAGGTAAAGAAGGCAAGCGTAAGGTACAGAAAATGTCTAAAAACCTTTGGAAACCAATTCACGACGAAAACGAGATTGATCCAAAAGACGGTTACGACATTACCACAACAATAGATGTGTATGTTCAGGATATTGCGCACCACGCCTTATTAAGTTCTTTGGAATACTATGAAGCCGATCACGGAACAGTGATTGTGATGGAAACTAATACAGGGCAGATTAAAGCAATATCGAACCTTGGAAAGATTGATGATGGATCGTACCGCGAAACGGTAAATTATGCTGTTTTAGAACGCCATGATCCGGGTTCTACCTTTAAACTGGCATCGTATTTAGCTTTGTTAGATGACGGAAAAGCCGATACCGCAACAATTTACGATACTCATGGCGGAGTTGTAACTTTTTCTGGCAGACAGGTTCGCGATTCGAACCGACGCGGTTATGGAAAAATTTCTTTAGGTCGCGCGTTTGAAGTTTCATCGAATACCGTCGTAACGCAAGCAGTAAATCAGGCTTATAAAGACAATCCGAAAGACTTCACAGATAAAATGAAAGATTTTGGTTTCAACGCCACTTTAGGATTAGATCTTAAAGGCGAACCAAAATCGTACATTCCTGTTCCGGGTGATAGAAACTGGAGTAAAATTGCCTTGCCATGGATGGCTTATGGCTACGGAATTCTGGTTACACCAATGCAAACACTTACGCTTTACAACGCAGTTGCAAATAACGGCGAAATGGTAAAACCACAGTTTGTAAAGGAAATTCGCGATGTAAATCAGGTAATCAGAACTTTTGATAAAGAAGTGATCAACCCGCAGATCGTAAAACCAAAAGTGGTTAAAGAAATGCAGGCAATCATGAAAAACGTGGTTTTAAGAGGAACCGGAAAAGGTTTGCTTTCGCACGATTTTTCAATGGCTGGTAAAACGGGAACAGCACAAATGAATTATGGAAACCGAGGTGGAATGTATTATGCATCGTCTTTTGTAGGATATTTTCCTGCAGATAATCCAAAGTATTCGTGTATCGTAGTGATCCATCGACCAACAAAACACAGTTATTATGGTGGTGATGTTGCCGGACCGGTTTTTAAACGTATCGCACAAAAGATTTTTACCGATGTGCCTTCGTTGAAAGAAATCAAAAACATAGAAACTCCGTCACAAGCGGCAGTAAAAAGTTATAAAAAATATTACACAAACGTAAAGCAGTCGGGTTCTGCAATGCCTAACGTAGTTGGTTTACCAGCAATGGATGCAGTAGCCATACTAGAAAATTTAGGATTAAAAGTACAGATTGTAGGTTTTGGAAAAGTAACAAAACAATCGGTAGCAAACGGAGAAAGAATTACAAAACAACAAATAATTACATTAGAATTAAGTTGAAAAAATTAAAAGACATATTATATAAAGTATCGATAGATGCTGTTAGAGGTTCTACCAGTTTAGACATCTCTGATATTGTCTTTGATTCAAGAAAGATCACTCCGAACTGTGTTTTTATTGCACAAAAAGGAACCATTTCGAACGGACACGATTATATTGAAAAAGCAATTGAAAACGGTGCAACTGCAATAGTTTATGAAGATGATCCAGCAGTTTTTTCGGATCATGTTACTTACGTTAAAGTTGCCGATGCCAATAAAGCATTAGCATTTATTGCAGCTAATTTTTACGATAATCCGTCAGAAAAATTGTCTTTGGTTGGTGTTACTGGTACAAACGGAAAAACCACTATTGCTACCTTATTGCATCAATTATTTACAAAGGCAGGTTATAAAGTTGGTTTGTTATCAACCGTAAAAATACTAATTGGTAACGATGCTTTTCCGGCAACGCATACCACACCCGATTCTATTGCAATAAACAACTATTTAAACCAAATGGTTCAGGCTGGTTGCAGTTATTGTTTTATGGAAGTCAGTTCGCACGGAATTGCTCAAAAACGCACCGATGCTTTAGTGTTTAAAGGCGGAATTTTCACGAATCTTTCGCACGATCATTTAGATTATCATAAAACATTTGCAGAGTATCGCAATGTTAAAAAATCGTTTTTTGATTCACTCCCAAAAACAGCTTTTGCAATTAGCAATGCCGATGATAAAAACGGAGCGTTCATGTTGCAAAACTGTGACGCAAAGAAAACAATGTACAGCATACAAAATGTTGCCGATGTAAACGGAAAAATCATTGAAAGTCAGTTTAACGGCATGCTGTTAAACATCAATAATCAGGAAGTTTGGGTACAGCTAATCGGTAAATTCAATGCATCAAACCTATTGGCAATTTACGCAACCGCTTTAGAATTAGGTTTAACTAAAGAAGAAGTTTTGGTGCACTTAAGTACATTAAAAAGTGTTTCGGGTAGATTTCAGTTTATCGTTTCAAAAACAAAAATCACCGCAATTGTAGATTACGCACATACGCCAGACGCGTTGGAAAACGTACTAAAAACCATTGCCGAAATTCGCACGTTTAACGAACAATTGTTTACGGTTGTGGGCTGTGGAGGAAATCGCGATAAAGAAAAACGTCCGGTAATGGCACGCATTGCAACAGAAAACAGCGATACGGTTATTCTTACGTCAGACAATCCGCGTAACGAAGATCCTTTTGAAATTTTAAAGGAAATGGAAGCCGGTGTTGAAGCGCAGAATACCAACAAATATCTAACAATAGAAGACCGTCACCAAGCCATAAAAACAGCTTGCAAAATGGCTAAAGAAGGCGATATTATTTTAATTGCCGGCAAAGGTCACGAAGATTACCAGGAAATAAAAGGTGTGAAACATCACTTTAACGATTTAGAGGAAGTTATCAATTTTTTAAACGAATTCAATAAGTAAAATGCTATACTACTTATTAAAATATTTAGACTCAATGTTCGATTTTCCGGGATCGGCACTGTACCAGTTCATCACCTTTCGTTCGGGAATGGCGTTTATTTTATCCTTATTGGTATCAACCCTATTCGGAAAAAAAATCATCAATTATTTGCGCAGACAGCAAATTGGCGAAACCGTTCGCGAGTTAGGTTTAGAAGGTCAGAACGAAAAAGCAGGAACCCCAACAATGGGTGGTATCATCATCATCATGGCAACGTTAATTCCGGTTTTGCTTTTGGCACGATTAGAAAACATCTATGTTTTGGTTTTGATTTTAACCACAATCTGGATGGGTGTTATTGGCTTTTTAGATGATTATATCAAGGTTTTTAAGAAAGATAAAGAAGGTTTAAAAGGAAAATTCAAAGTTGTAGGACAAATTGGTTTGGGAGTTATTGTAGGAGCGATCTTCTATTTCCATCCGAATATTACTGTGCGCGACACTCCTAGTATTTTATTGGAAACGGGCGTAACAAGTAAGTTCGATATTAAATCAACTACTACAACCATTCCTTTTTTTAAGGATAACGAGTTTAATTACGGACAGTTGATTTCGTGGATGGGCGATGGCTACGAGAATTACATCTGGTTGATTTTTATACCAATTGTAATTTTTATTGTAACGGCAGTTTCAAACGGAGCCAATTTAACCGATGGAATCGATGGTCTCGCCGCAGGAACATCCGCCATAACCGTTGTGGCATTGGGGATTTTCGCATTTGTGTCGGGTAACTTTGTTTTTGCAAACTACCTAAACATTATGTACATACCCAATTCCGGTGAAATGACGGTTTTCATAGCCGCCTTTGTAGGTGCGCTCGTCGGCTTTCTCTGGTACAACGCCTTTCCGGCACAGGTTTTTATGGGCGACACCGGAAGTTTAACCATTGGTGGTGTAATCGCCGTTTTGGCAATTGCGGTTCGTAAAGAAATGTTGATTCCTGTTTTGTGCGGAATTTTCTTAGCAGAAAACCTTTCGGTAGTTGTTCAGGTAGCTTATTTTAAATATACCAAGCGAAAATACGGCGAAGGCAGACGCATTTTATTAATGTCACCATTGCATCACCATTACCAGAAAAAAGGCTATCACGAAAGTAAAATTGTAACTCGTTTTTGGATTGTAGGTATCTTTTTGGCAATTTTCTGTGTAGTATCATTAAAATTAAGATAGCATGCGGTTGGTAATTTTAGGTGCAGGCGAAAGCGGTGTTGGAACAGCGCTTTTAGGAAAGAAAGAAGGTTACGAAGTATTTGTTTCTGATTTTGGATCGATCAGTGAAAAATATCAAAAGATATTAAACGAAGAAAAGATCGAATGGGAACAACAACAGCACACCGAAAGCAAAATTTTAAATGCAGATCTTGTTGTAAAAAGTCCGGGAATTCCTGATAAAGCACCCATCGTAAAAAAGTTGCACGAAAAAGGCATTAAGGTAATATCCGAAATTGAATTTGTGTATCAGTTTACAAAAAATACATCAATCGCAATTACGGGAAGCAACGGCAAAACCACTACCACAATGCTAACGTATCATTTGTTAAAACAAGAAGGGCTGAGTGTTGGTTTGGCAGGTAATATCGGTGAAAGTTATGCAAAACAAGTTGCGATAGATCCTGAAAAATTGTTTGTGTTAGAATTAAGCAGTTTTCAGTTAGACGGAAATATCGACTACAATCCGCATATCGCTATAATTACAAACATCAGTCCCGATCATTTAGATCGATACGAATATAAATACGAAAATTACATTGCATCAAAATTTCGTATCACAATGAATCAAACCGAAAAAGATTATTTGATTTACGATGCTGACGACGAAGCCATTAACAATTGGCTAAAAAATAACCAAACAAAAGCACAATTAGTTCCTTTTTCATTGACAAAGAAATTTGATAAAGGCGCTTATTTAGAAGACAACAACATTATAGCAATGATAAACAACGAGAAAATTACGGTTCCTGTAGCCGAAATTGCAATAGAAGGTAAACACAACGTAAAAAATGCTATGGCTGCTACACTAGTTGCGCAGATGATGCGCGTACGCAAACAAACAATTCGCGAAAGTTTATCTAATTTTCAAAATGCAGAGCATCGCTTGGAAAAAGTTGCTAAAATTAATAAAGTACAATACATAAACGATTCTAAAGCCACCAACGTTAATGCAACGTATTTTGCTTTGGAAAGCATGAATACCCCGACAGTTTGGATTGTTGGTGGTGTTGATAAAGGAAACGATTACGACGAATTAATGACATTTGTTCACGAAAAAGTGAAAGCCATTATTTGTTTGGGTATTGATAATACAAAAATCATCAACGCGTTTTCGCCAATTGTTGATCTAATCGTTGAAGCATCGTCAATGGAAGAAGCTGTAAAACTGGCATCAAAAGCATCAGAAGAATGCGATACCGTTTTATTGTCGCCAGCTTGTGCAAGTTTCGATTTATTTACAAGTTACGAAGATCGCGGAACACAATTTAAAAACGAAGTACAAAAATTATAAACAAAATGAGAAAGTTATTATCCCAATTTCAAGGCGATAAAGCTATATGGGCGTACGTTGTGCTACTTGCCCTATTCTCGTTCATGCCTGTATTTAGCGCAAGTACCAACTTGGTACACGTTGTTGGAACAGGTTCTATTATAGGATTGTTGTTTAAACATTTCGGACATATTTTTGTGGGAATCGTGATCATATTTTTTGTGCACCGCATTCCATTCGATCGATTAAAATATCTGGCTCCAATTGCATGGGTTCCCGTTTCGTTACTGCTTTTTATTACAGCATTACAGGGAATGATGATTGGTGGAGCAAATGCCAGCAGATGGATTAAAATTCCGTTGTTAAATATATCTTTTCAGCCTTCGTCATTAGGTTGGATTGCCTTGATCGCTTACATTTCGTGGTTTTTATGGCGATTTGCCGATGAAAAATACACCTTTGGCTGGTCGTTATTATGGTTAGGCGTGCCAACCGCATTTATCATTGGCCCGGTATTGCCATCGAATTTATCAACCGCCGCCATTATATTATTCACCATTGGTTTGTTGTTGTTTGTAGGTAAATATCCAACCAAATACATGACCAAAATTATTACCGGTTGTGCCATTATGGTTGCGTTGGCAATTGGTATGTTTAAGGCATTTCCAGATATGGCTCCTTCTCGATACAAAACTTGGGAAGCTCGTTTTAGTCGATTTGGTTCTGAAGATAAAGACGAAGATCGATACCAGATCGAAAACGCAAAAATTGCCATTGCACAAGGACAAATGTTTGGTGTTGGTCCGGGTAAAAGTGTTCAAAAGAACTTTTTACCACAATCATCATCCGATTTTATTTATGCCATTATTGTAGAAGAATTCGGTTTTTTAGGCGGAATATCCATATTAATCGTTTACATATTATTGCTCTTCCGATTTTTAGTTGTGAGTAACAAAGCTCCCAATTTGTTTGGAAAATATCTCGCCTTCGGGTTGGGATTTTCGATCGTTTTTCAGGCATTCATTAATATGGGAGTTGCAGTTGAAATTTTCCCGACAACAGGTCAGCCACTTCCGTTAGTTAGTTCCGGTGGAACATCAATCTGGATGACATGTGTATCGTTAGGAATTATTTTAAGTATTTCCCGAAAAGAAGAACAAGTGAAAGAGCAATTGGCGAATCAGGAAAAAAAGCAGGAAGAATTTAAACGAATTTTAGAAGAACAACAAACTGAAGAAGACTTAAAAAATGAAAACGATTCGGACGACAATCCGATCTATGCAGTTTTAAACAAATAAATTATGAAACCAAATCCAAGATTCATTATTAGCGGCGGCGGTACAGGCGGACACATTTATCCGGCAATTGCCATTGCAAACGAAATTAAGGCACAGATTCCTGCTGCCGAAATTTTATTTGTAGGCGCACAAGATAAAATGGAAATGCAGAAAGTTCCTGCTGCAGGTTATGATATCAAAGGATTATGGATTGCTGGTATTCAAAGAAAAATTACGGTTGATAACGCGTTGTTTCCGGTTAAGTTTTTATCAAGCTTAATGAAATCGCGCAAAATCATTAAAGAATTTAAGCCCGATGTTGTTATTGGAACTGGCGGTTTTGCAAGTGGTGCGGTTGTAAAAGTGGCGCAACAAATGAATATTCCAACGGTTATACAAGAACAAAATTCGTATCCGGGAATCACAAATAAAATGCTGGCATCAAAAGCAAATGCAATTTGTGTGGCTTATGATGGATTATCGACCTATTTTAAATCGAACAAAATAATTAAAACAGGAAATCCTGTCCGTCAAGATCTATTAACGATTGATACCAAACGCAGCGAAGCACAAGAATTCTACGGATTAAATCCTGATAAAAAAACAGTTGTTATTTTAGGCGGAAGTTTGGGTGCTCGCAGAATAAATCAGTTGGTAGAAAAAGAATTACCATTTTTTAAAGAGCAAAACGTTCAGGTAATCTGGCAGTGTGGTAAATTCTACATTAACGATTACAAAAAATACCACAACAACGAAGATGTTTTTGTGTACGATTTTTTAGAACGAATGGATTTGTTGTTCGCAGCAGCCGATGTTATTGTTTCGCGTGCCGGTGCATCATCTGTTTCAGAACTGGCAATTGTAGGCAAACCGGTTATTTTTATTCCGTCACCAAACGTTGCCGAAGATCATCAGACAAAAAATGCCAAAAGCATTACCGATAAAAACGCAGCAATTTTGTTGAAAGAAGCCGATTTAGACGGTCAATTTCAAAAACAAATGTTACGTGTGCTAACAAACAATCAGGTTGTAGAAGCATTGTCAAAAAACATTAAAACATTAGCATTACCAAATGCTACAAAAGATATAGTAAACGAAATTTTTAAGTTGGTTAAGTAAATTATGAAACCAAAAGATATTTTATTGTTCAATAGTATCGACCAAAAAGTCAATATTTCTGTTCATTTTCAAAACGGAACCTTTTGGCTTACGCAAAAAACAATGGCAGAATTGTTCGCAGTTGGTATTCCGGCTATTAGCAAACATTTAAAAAATATCTTTGAAAGTGAAGAATTACAAGAGCATTCAGTTATTTCCAAAATGGAAACAACTGCTATAGACGGTAAAGTTTATGAAACCAATTTCTACCGTTTAGAAGCAGTTTTAGCAGTTGGTTACAGAGTAAATTCTGTTCAAGCAACCGAATTTAGAAAATGGGCAACGCAAACATTGAATGAATTTATTATTAAAGGTTTTATAATAGATGATGAACGATTAAAACAAGGTAAAAACTTTGGTGAGGATTATTTTGATGAGTTATTGGAACGAATTCGTGAAATTCGTTCAAGTGAACGCAGATTTTACCAGAAAATAACCGACTTGTATGCTTTAAGCAGCGATTATGATAAGAGTAGCACGCAAACTAAAAGCTTTTTTGCAATGGTTCAGAACAAATTGCATTGGGCAATTACAGGAAAAACAGCTGCTGAAATTGTTTATAGCGAAGTCGATGCCGCCAAATTGTATATGGGGTTAAAAACATGGAAAGATGCCCCTAATGGAAAAATTCAGAAAGGCGATGTTTCAGTAGCTAAAAATTTTCTATCGCATGAACATATTACTGAATTGAATAGAATTGTTTCCGCATATTTAGATTTGGCAGAAAATAACGCTCAAAGGGGAATTGCTTTTAACATGCAACAATGGACAAAATTTTTGGACAGCTTTTTAGAACTTTCCAATTATCCGATTCTAAACGACAAAGGAAAGGTAACAATGCTTGAAGCAAAATTAAAAGGCGAAAGTGAATATGATAAATTTCGGATAATTCAAGACAGAGATTACGAAAGTGATTTTGATAAATTAATAAGCAAAATAAATAAGAAGTAACAATAAAGTTAGAAAGTTGTAAAGTTAAACGTCACTTCGAGCAGTGTAATGAAATGGAACGTATCGAGAAGTAAAATATGAGTATAAAAAAATACATATTATTATTTTTTATTCTTCTGTCAACCATGGTTTTCGGACAAGATGTGATTACCGATTCTTTAGAAATAAACAGGATTGATCGTCTAGTTAATGAGATTAAAAATGATAGTTCATTGAAGATGATAACCCTTGATGATGTTAAATTGTTAAACAGATTCAACAAAAAAACTTATCATTCATTATCCATTCAATTAAAAAATGATAAAATAGTTTGTATTGACTTGTTCGACTCTTCTGAAGTTACAGGTGTTAATGATCTTATTACTAAATCGATAACAACAAAATATGTTATCAATAAAGAAAATGATTTAATTTATGCTGTAGAATACTACGGAAGTGTTCAACACAGATTATATTATAAAAATGAAAAAGTAATAAACATAGTAAGAAATCAACCTGCAATTAATGATGGTAAGGTAGTTACAGGAAAAGATTATATACTTAATAATGATTTTCTAATTGATTACTATATCAAGAACAAAGAACAGATATATAAAAATTTTAAAAAAACATACAAAGTATCAAAAAGAAAAATCAAGAAATTACAAAATGAACAACTATAAAAATATATTTTTTCTTGGAATTGGCGGTATTGGTATGAGTGCCATTGCCCGATACTTTAAGCGTATTGGTAAAAACGTTGCCGGTTACGACAAAACGCCTACGCAGTTAACACACGAGTTAGAAGCCGAAGGTATTGCCATTCATTACACCGACGATTTAGAAAATATTACAGCAGATTATCAAAATACCGAAGATACTTTGGTGGTTTATACACCGGCTGTTCCAAAACATCATACCGAACTTAATTATTTTCAGCATAATGGTTTTGCAGTTAAAAAACGTGCCGAAGTTTTAGGCATTATCACGCAAAACAGTTTTTCATTAGCTGTTGCGGGTACACACGGCAAAACAACCACATCAAGCATGTTGGCGCACATTCTGGTTGCTGCAAACGCTCCGGTTACTGCATTTTTAGGCGGAGTTGTTGAAGGATATGACACCAATTTAATTGGTAACGGAACCGATGCTACCGTTGTGGAAGCCGATGAGTTTGATCGATCTTTTTTGCACCTGCATCCAAATATTGTCTGTGTAATTTCAGACGATGCCGATCACTTGGATATTTACGGAACCAACGATGCCATTAAATCATCGTTTATAGAATTTGCATCAAAAATAAGCGATAAAGACAAATTGTTTATCGCGCAAGGAATTGAAAATATCAACGGAACAGAAGTTTCGGTAAACGGAACGGCAGTTATCAATGCCTATAATTTACGATTCGAAAATGGTAAACGTGTTTTTGATTTAGATTTTAAAGGCGAAAAAATTACCGATATAAAATTACTAATGCCGGGCGAACACAATGTATTGAACGCTTCACTGGCATTTGCAATGGCGAAAACCTATGGTTTAAGCAACGAAGAAATAAAATCGGGATTAGACAGTTTTAAAGGAATCCGTCGTCGTTTTTCTTTTAAGATCAATACAGAAAAATTAGTGATGATTGACGATTACGCACATCATCCAACAGAAATAAAAGCGGTGAGCCAGGCAGTACACGAAATGTACCCGAATAAGAAGATTACAGCTGTGTTCCAACCCCATTTATTCTCTAGAACAAGAGATTTTATGGATGGATTTGCCGAAAGCTTATCAACATTCAACAATGTGGTTTTGCTTGAAATCTACCCAGCACGCGAGTTGCCGATAGAAAACATCAATTCTGAAGTGTTAATAAATAAGATAAAATCGGCGTCGAAAATTTTGTTGCCTAAAGAAGAATTAGTATCTTTTTTAACGGAAAACACACCCGAAGTTCTTTTAATTATCGGCGCAGGCGATATAGGCGAAATGGTAGATGAAATTAAAACAGAATTAGAAAAAAATAATTGACAAAATGATTAAAAAAATCAATTGGTTCGATGTATTTTTGGCGCTTGTAATTGCCGCCCTGTTTGCTTTGGTTGCCTTTGCTAACCAACGAAACAATGCACGTTATATTGAACAAATTGATGTTAAACTTTTAAGTTCTGACAATCATTTTATTACGCAGGAAATGGTAGAAAAATCGATCATTCAAACATTCCCCCGCGATTCTAAAATTGTGAACAGTGAACTGAATTTAAAAAAGATCGAAGACAAGCTGAACAAGCATCCAATGATTGCAAAATCGGAAGTATTTGTTGATGTTGACGGAAAATTACACGCCCAAGTTAGCCAGAAAAAGGCAATGGCAAGGGTAATGAACGGCACCGGATCGTTTTATATTGATGAAACCGGCGGTAAAATGCCTTTATCAAACCAGTTCAGTGCGCACGTGCCGGTGGTTTATGGCGAATTGAAACCAAAAAACAAAAAAGTTTTTTCTGATTTGTTGAACACGATAAGTAACGACGAATTTTTAAAAACAACGATAACGGGCATCAAGATAAATCCCGATCAGTCATTAATTTTCACCGTTCGCGATTACAATTATATGGTTGAATTTGGGCATTTAAAAGAAATAGAGAAAAAGTTTGACAATTACAAGGCTTTTGTACATTATTCAAAAAACGATACCCTTATAGGTTATTACAAAAACGTTAATTTAAGATTTACAGAGCAAGTAGTTTGCACGAAATAAAAGGATATGAATAAAGAAAACATTGCTGTAGGATTAGATATTGGAACAACAAAAATTGTTGCAATGGTAGGTAAAAGAAACGAGTATGGCAAGCTCGAAATTCTTGGTATTGGTAACGCAAAAAGTTTAGGTGTAAAACGTGGTGTGGTTAACAATATTACGCAAACTATACAATCAATTCAACATGCGGTGGCACAGGCATCGGCAGAGTCGGGCTGTAAAATCAACGACGTAGTTTTAGGAATTGCCGGGCAGCACATCCGCAGTATTCATCACCAGGAATACATTACGCGCGATAAGCCGGAAACAGTGATTTCAGAAATTGATATTGACAAGTTAATAGCGCAGGTACAAAAATTAAACATGTTACCGGGCGAAGAAATAATACACGTATTACCGCAAGAGTTTAAGGTTGATGAAGAAGGCGGAATAAAAGAGCCAATCGGTATGTACGGTCGCCGTTTAGAAGCAAGTTTCCATGTAGTTGTGGGTCAATCGGCTTCTATTCGTAATGCAGGTCGTTGCGTAAAAGATTCAGGTTTAGAATTATCAGGTTTAACATTAGAACCTTTGGCATCGTCAGACGCTGTTTTAAGTCAGGAAGAAAAAGAAGCTGGTGTAGCATTGATCGATATAGGTGGCGGAACAACAGATTTAGCCATTTTTAAAGACGGAATCATTCGCCACACTGCCGTAATTCCTTTCGGTGGAAATGTAATTACAGAAGATATTAAAGAAGGTTGTTCGATCATTGAAAAACAGGCAGAACAATTAAAAATACGTTTCGGATCGGCTTGGCCGGGCGAAAACAAGGATAACGAAATTGTTTCAATTCCAGGTTTACGCGGTCAGGAAGCAAAAGAAATTTCATTAAAAAACCTTTCAAAAATCATTCATGCACGCGTTGTAGAAATTATCGATATGGTTTTTTCTGAAATTAAAGCTTACGGATACGATAATCCCCGCAAAAAATTAATTGCAGGAATTGTTTTAACCGGTGGTGGATCAGAACTAAAACACATAAAACAGTTAGTTGAATACATTACGGGGATTGATACACGTATAGGCTATCCAAACGAACATATTTCGGGCGAATCGGCAAAATTGGTTTCACGTCCGTTATTTGCAACTGCTGTTGGATTAATGATGGAAAGCGATATTAACAATTCACGCAGTCGTTTGTATATTCAAGAACATCCGGGCGTAAAAATTCAGCCAAAAGCAGAACCTATCGGTACACCAATTGAACAAAAAGGCGGCATTCAAATGAATACCATTACCGATAAACCGCAACAAAACAGCGATCAAACCGAAAATAACGAGGAATCGCAGATAGATGTGGAACAAGGAACATCGGCTTACATTGAAAACCGTTTCCTTGGAAAATTTATAAAGAAGTTTAAAGATTTTATTGATAAAGCAGAGTAAAAAGAAAAACACCGCAGCATATGGATCAGGTATTTGAAAATTTAGCATTCTCTCCAGATTTGCCAAAAAACAAATCGAATGTAATTAAAGTAATTGGAGTTGGTGGTGGTGGTAGTAATGCCATTAATCACATGTACAATCAGGGCATTAAAGGCGTTGACTTTGTGGTTTGTAATACCGATGCGCAAGCATTGAGCAACAGCCCGGTGCCTATTAAAATTCAGTTAGGTTTAACCTTAACAGAAGGATTAGGTGCAGGTGCAAATCCAGAAGTTGGACAACAGTCTGCTTTGGAAAGTATCGAAGAAATTGAACAGTTTTTAGATTCTAACACGAAAATGGTTTTTATAACTGCCGGTATGGGTGGTGGTACTGGTACAGGTGCTGCTCCGGTAATTGCGCAATTAGCTAAAGACCGTGATATTTTAACCGTTGGTATTGTTACGATTCCTTTTCAGTTTGAAGGAAAAGTGCGTCAGGAACAAGCATTACGCGGAGTTGAAAACCTTCGTAAAAATGTAGATTCGTTAATTGTAATCAACAACAATAAATTACGTGAAGTTTACGGAAATCTTGGTTTTAAAGCAGGTTTCTCTAAAGCTGACGAAGTTTTGGCAACAGCATCACGTGGTATTGCCGAAGTAATTACGCACCACTACACGCAGAATATCGATTTAAAAGATGCTAAAACCGTATTATCTAATTCGGGAACAGCAATCATGGGATCGGCAGAAGCAACTGGTGAAAACCGTGCAAAAGAAGCAATTGTAAGCGCTTTAGATTCTCCTTTATTGAACGACAATAAAATTACCGGAGCTAAAAACGTATTATTGTTAATTGTTTCTGGTGAAAACGAAATCACGATTGATGAAATAGGTGAAATCAACGATCACATTCAAATGGAAGCAGGTCACAATGCAAACATCATTATGGGTGTTGGTGAAGATCCAGCTTTAGGTGACGCTATTTCGGTTACCATTATTGCTACAGGTTTTAATGTAGAACAACAAATGTTGATTGTAAATGCAACCGATGAGAATAAAAGTAAAATTATTCATCATTTAGGCGAAGAACAAAAAGCAACTGCTGATTTATCAGGAAACAATGCGCCAGCGTTTACCAATGCGCCAACGCCAGAGCAACCGTTGCAAAGTAATTCGGGATTTCAGGCGGCTCCAAAAATCGTTTATAATTTAGACGACGATATGGGAAACCAGCCAAATAACGAGGTTGAAAAAAAAACAATAGTTCAAACTCAACCTACTAATATCGTTCAAAATGTAGTTGAACCTGTTCAAAACACCAGTTCTGTAACAGAAAATCATCCGCAAAACGTTCAGCAGAATATCGAAGCACCGCAAAGTATCGTTAAAACAGTTGATATTCGCAATATTGTTGTAAACGAACCAACATTTGTAATTGTTAAGCCAAAACAAGTTATTGCCGAAACGCAAAACATTATGGCAGAACAATTTACGTTTGATTTACAACAGCAAGAAAGTGAATTTGAATCGGTTGGAAATGAATTTTCGTTTGAAATTCAGCAAAACAATGTTCAACAAAACCAAGTACAGCAATATCAACCAATCGAAAAAGCTGATGAGATCATTCGATACGATTTAAGCGATTACATGGAAGTTGAAGATCAGTTGACGAATTCAAAACAAACTGTTGAAGAGCCTGTTAAAGAAGGCGAATCATTTTCGTTTACTGTTAGAACAGAAGAACCAACATTTGTTCCGCAAACACAACGTGTGATTGTTGATGAAAATTCGCCAATGGAAACATCAATAAACGATATTTTACGTGAAAGAGCTGAAGAGCGCAAACGTAAAATGAAGGAGTTTAACCATAAGTTTAACACCGCTACTAACCAGATCAATGATTTGGAAAAAGAGCCGGCTTACAAACGAATGGGTGTTGATTTAACACAGAATAACGCTAGTAATGTATCGCGTACATCGGTTTCATCAGACCGTAATAACGATATTCAACTGCGTTCTAACAACTCGTTTTTACACGACAATGTAGACTAATTTAATTAGATTTATATTTACCTTAACCTCAAAAAGAGCATTTCTTTTTGAGGTTTTTTAGTTATATTTGCTACTCTTAAAATTTAGCAAAATGAGTTTACAAACAAATATAATGATTGCTTTAAAAGAAGCAATGAAAGCGAAAGATCAAGTAGCTTTAGAGTCTTTAAGAGCAATTAAATCGGAGATTTTATTAGCACAAACATCTGGATCTGCTACAGAATTAACAGAAGCCGATGAAATTAAATTATTGCAGAAATTAGTAAAGCAACGTAAAGATGCAGCAGCTATTTTTCTTGAGCAACAAAGAAACGATTTGGCTGAACCAGAATTGGCACAGGCAGCAGTTATAGAGCAGTTTTTACCAGCGCAATTATCAGAAGCTGATGTAGAAGCAGCAATTAAAGAAATTATTGCAGAAGGAAACTTTGCAGGAATGCAGTCTATGGGTCAGGTAATGGGCTTGGCAAATACCAAATTAGCTGGAACTGCAGACGGAAAGACCATTTCTACCATTGTTAAAAAGCTATTAACGGCATAACAATAATGTCTTCGTAGTTCAATTGGATAGAATGTTAGATTCCGGTTCTGATGATGCAGGTTCGAATCCTGTCGAG